>Ga0209698_10007187_pt1 | contig 11727 bp, 7 predicted proteins | sample LitLauG_LLR_2012_FD_187203 | JGI IMG/M metagenome (GOLD analysis project Ga0209698, IMG submission 187203) | Freshwater sediment microbial communities from Pennsylvania, USA - Little Laurel Run_MetaG_LLR_2012 (SPAdes) (version 2) | ecosystem: Environmental > Aquatic > Freshwater > Creek >... | reverse complement strand
GGGTGAAGTTTCTATCACGCACGAGCGGCTACTCGCTTTTTCTCACCGGCGACGAAGCGGTGCTCGCGTTGAGCGGTAAGGCCGAGACCGCGCACAAGGCCATCGAGCAGCCAAAGATAAAGATGGCGAATGCCCAGAATAGAGTGGGGTCCAGCGTAACTTCGACCAAGAACGGTGGCGTGCTGCGGATGAAACTCCGCAACGCCAATCCCGCCGCCAAAGTTACTGGCGTTGATGAACTGACAGGGACGAGCAACTATTTCATCGGCAACGATCCAGTGAAGTGGCGAACGAATGTTCCGACTTATGCGAAGGTGAAGTACGAGGGAATCTACTCGGGTATTGACCTGGTCTATTACGGCAACCAGCGGCAACTGGAGTATGACTTTGTCGTGGCACCGGGAGCCGATCCGTGTCGCATCGCGTTCAACGTTAGCGGGGCGAAGAGGATTCGCCGGGATGCGCGCGGAGAATTGGTGTTCAGAGTCGGCGAGGATGAAATTCGGTGGCATAAGCCGGTGGTGTATCAGGAGAAAGATGGAGCGCGGCAGGAGATCGCGGCGCGTTATGCGATCACGGACACAGATCGCGTTACTTTCGAGTTGGCGAATTATGACGCCAGCCGACCGCTGTACATCGACCCCCTGATTTACTCGACGTATCTCGGCGGCGGCGGGAATGACCAGGGCAGCGGCATCGCCGTGGACAGCGCGGGCAACGCTTACGTCACCGGCAGCACGGGCTCCTCCAACTTTCCGACCAAGAATCCCTTGCAGTCGGCCAACGGTGGTTCCACCACCGCCTTCGTGACCAAGATCAACGCCGCCGGCTCGGCTTTGGTTTACTCCACCTATCTGGGTGGTAGCGGCGGTGATAGTGGCAGCGGCATCGCGGTTGACATCGGGGGCAACGCGTATGTGACAGGCTATACAGACTCTACCGATTTTCCGACCAAGAATCCCTTGCAGTCGTCCAATGGCGGCAGCGATGATGCTTTCGTGGCCGAGATCAACGCGGCGGGATCAGCGTTGGTTTACTCCACCTACTTGGGTGGCAGCGGGAGTGACGGTGGCAGCGGCATCGCGGTGGACAGCGCAGGTAACGCTTACGTCACGGGCAGTACCTCCTCCACCGATTTTCCGACCAAGAATCCGTTCCAGCCAACTCTCCACGGCGGCAACCCGTCTTACGACGCGTTTGTGGCCAAGATCAACTCTTCGGGCTCGGGTTTGGTTTACTCCACCTATCTGGGCGGCAGCGATACTGACACCGGCTCCGGCATCGCCGTGGACGGCGCGGGCAACGCTTACGTCACCGGTCTAACGTACTCGACCGACTTCCCGACCGTGAACCCATTGCAGCCAGCCAATGCTGGTGAGGGTGACGCCTTCGTGACCAAGTTCAATCCCACGGGATCGGCGTTGGTCTACTCCACTTATCTTGGAGGCCCGGAACTCGACTATGGCTCGGGCATCGCCACGGACAGTGGGGGCAACGCCTACGTTACCGGTTCGAATTACACCGACTTGGTTTGTGACAATCGAACCGGACGTTGTCTTTTCTATGCCTTTGTGTCCAAGATCAACCCCACAGGCTCAGCTTTCGTTTACGGCGCCGATGTTGGCAACAGCAACTATGCCAACGGTTATGGAATCGCCGTGGACAGTTCGGGCAGTGCTTACGTGGTTGGCATAGACAACGGCTACCGAACCTTTGTAGAAAAGCTCGACCCCTCGGGTTTAGCAGTGGGTTCCCCCACTTATCTAAACGGAGGCGGTGGAACTTTTGGCTACGGCATCGCGACCGATGGCTCGGACAACGCTTACGTCACCGGCACAACCCGCTCTACCAAATTTCCGACCAAGAATCCGATACAACCCGCCAACGCTGGTGGCTATGACGCGTTCGTGTCCAAGATTGACATGAGAATAGTGACCACGACTACGCTTACCTCTTCCCCGAATCCGTCCACCCACGGGCAGGCGGTAACCTTTACCGCGATGGTCACTTCCAGCTCGGGCGCGCCGCCGAATGGAGAAACCATCTCGTTTGTGAAGGGCAAAGCAGTATTGGGAACGGAAACATTGAGCGGCGGCACTGCCACCTTCACAACCTCGACGCTGCCCGTGGGTACAAACTCGATCCAGGCGCTATATGGCGGGGACACGAACTTCGTGGGCAGCAAGTCGAAGGTAGTGAAACAGGTGGTGAACTAAGCCGGGAAGTGAATAAAGGTTGAGTCGTGTCTTCGAACGACAAGATGCAGTTCACGACCCGGGAGTTTCCGGGCTGGGCTGCACAATCAGATTGTGCCGGCGAAGCACGCGCCGCCGCTGCGATTCCTGGAGCGGGCTGGCGGCGGCAATCGCGCAGAGAACATAAAACAGCGCCGCGTTTGCCGGGATTTGCAGATTGAAATCGAGGAAACTGTGTACGAGGATTCCCACACAACCGAGTAGAGCGGCCACGGTCAGCGCGCCGCTGGCGGTTTCGGTCCAATTTTCAAGCTTGACTGCGGCCCGGCGAAAGACCAGCACCAGAAACCAGACCGCAATGGAGAATCCGGCCAGCCCGGTCTCGACCAGCAATTGCAGATAATCGTTGTGCGCCTGGTTGACGAAGAAGGTGGTGTAGAAGCTGCGAAATTCCGGGTACACGATTGGGAAGGTCCCTAGTCCCCAACCGAGGAACGGCCGCTTGACCAGCATGTGCAGGCAGTCGCGATCGATGGTGAGGCGAACTCCTCCACTGATCTCTTCACGGGCCTCGGAATGAATGCTGGTCAGGCGGCGCGTGAGTTCGTTGCCCCCCATCCAGACGAGAAAAACAATCACCATCGCCAGGAATGCGCCCAGCATTAGGGGCTGTTTCCAACTGCCTTCGCGCTTGCGAAGCAGGAGCACGCCCAGCACCACCATTTGCGCGACGAACGCCCCCATGCCTCCCCGCGAACCGGAAAGAAAAATACTTGCCGCCATCAGCGCAGCGACTCCTGCCACGGCGATTCTGCGGTTCCCGCTCATGAAGCGAGTCGCGGCCAGCACTAGCGGAAAGGGCGTCAGCATCTCCATCAGGCCGGCGTAGTGATTGTGATTGACGTAGGGGCCGTAAATGTAGCCACCCTGCTGCAGCGTCCAGATCCAGTAGAGCTTTCCATTCGGCGCCAAACCTTGCAGCACCGCAAATGCAGCCACTACTGCCCCGTAAGCCGTGAACAACTTGGCCATCGTTTCGAACTGAGATGACCGGCGCAGAGTCTGAGTCACGACAAAGACAAGCATGCCGTAGGCCGCATAGAGGAGCAAACGAGAATAGGTTACGTGACGGTACGCTGTGGTTCCGGTCACCCACTGCAACACGGCAACTGCAAAAAAAGCAGCCATGGGAGGGTAGAGCACGTGGTTGGAGACGTTGAGTTCACGATTGATCCACTGGCGGCATGCCCACAATGTCAGCAGCAACGTGGCGCAAGCTTCCAAGGCAAAAATGGACCACGGCTCGACTGCTCCAAAAGCCAGCGGCCCCAGCAACAACACGACGCTGGCGCCCATGAGCAGCGCATTGTTGGTAAGCCGCGGTTTTGTGGCTTTAGCGACGGGCGCGGGTTCAGGCTGGGTTGCCAGGGCGGAACTCACGGGTTGTCCTTGGATTGACTGGGGGAATTGTCGGAAGAGTCCTCGGGTGAAAGCTCGAAATCGTCGAGCCAAAGCTTGCCGCGAATCGGAGAGCCAGCCGGGAAGCGCTCGATGGCCAGCCGCAGCAGGGTGGTGGAAGCCGGGGTCGTCACCTTGGAGTGAACTGCCTTCCAGAAGTCGGCATCGTTGAGCGAGTCGCTGGCATAGAGGGTCGCGTTGGTGTAGGCATCCCGCAAAACGATCTGCGGGCCGCCCGCTCCCTCAAAGTCCGCCGACTTATAGTACGCGGAGAAGTCGTAGGTGGTTGCGCCGCGCACAGGAATGAGCTGTTGAATCCCCGCGTCATTGATGCCCGGGCCTTCGAAGGTCAGCGAGAGCGATCGGTGACCCTGGCGGAAGTCGCTCGGATCGAGCAAGGGCCGGACTCCGGTCCGATTCACGTAGGTCCAGTCGAACCCTCCGTTCAAGATATCAAGACTGAAATCGCCGTTGACCACCAGGTTGTCGTCGGTCGGCAAGTAGGCAGAAAGGCCAAGACGATCGGCCGCTTGCTCCCATGCCGCCATGGCGGCGTCGGGACGATGCACTCCCATGAGGTAAGTCACATATTGGTAGAGATATTGATTCCGGAATTTTTCATGCAACTGGGCCAGCTGGTTCCAGGTTTTGATGGTCCCCTCGGTTTCCTGTTTGCTCATCAAGAAATAGAGAAAAGCAATCAGGGAATCGGTGCGAGCCGGCACCACGTCGCGAAGCATCGCGTCCGTGTCCGGGCGCACGCGCCAACTGGCGCGCAGAGCCGCGTCCACTAACTCATTGTCGTATTCGACGACGACGTGCAATTCGCGCAGAGCCCGGTCGATCTCACCGTCGATGAGAAAAAAATTCGCCGCCTCCCAGGCTACGTCGGGGGCGGTGGGCTCAGCCTGCAACGCGTGCTCCAGCGCCATGCGCTGATCCGTGATGTCTCCGGTTACCTGGTACGCCCCTGCCAGATCGAACCAGTAGCGCGCATCGTGCGGATTGAGCGCGACCGCGGCGCGAAGGCTGTCGATAGCAGACTGCGGATCGCCGGCAACAAATTCCAGGTAGCGTCCGAGCCGATGACGATAGTCCGCATTTCCCGGTGACAGACGCACCGCGCGCTCCAGTTTTGGCAGCTCCGCGCGCGCAGCAAAGACGCTGGCGACGAACTCTTTGCCGGTCAGAAAAAGATAGACACACGCCAGACACGCGACGCCGGCCGCGAATTGCCAACGTCTCCGGTTTGAAAGTGCAATGGCCATCGTCCCCGCTGCCCGCTACCGTTCAATCTTGGAATTGTGGGGGGCGGGCTTTGCCCCCGCTGGACGTGGCAAAGCCCCGTCCCCACGCCTCAAACCGCTTTCGGCTCCGCGTCGCCGCCGGTTGCGGGAGGTTCCTCCTGGTAGTACTGACTGTATTTGCCCTGGTACTCGTAATAGTAATAATAATCTGGCGAAGTGAGATCGACGGCGTTCAGCAGCACGCCGGCGACGTGGGCATTGACCTGCATCAATATATCGCGGGCGCGGCGCAGCGCCTGCTTGGTAGTGTGGCCGGAACGAATCACCAGGATCGTGGCGTCGGCGCGGGGTGACAGTACCACCGCGTCGGTCACAGAAAGAGTCGGAGGAGTGTCGATCACGATGTGGTCGTACATTTCGCGCAACTCGGTGAGCAGGTCCCGCATATTCGAGGACGCCAGCAATTCAGCCGGATTCGGAGGCGGCGTACCCGCGGGCATGATGAAAAGATTGGGCAGGATCGGAGAGGTCGTAATCGTCTGCTGCAAGGTGGCGCTTCCGGTGAGCACGTTGCTGAGACCGCTGCGTGGGCCCATGCCCAGGGCCTTGTGAACACTGGGGCGGCGCAAATCGGCATCCACCAGAAGAACGCGGACTCCCTTTTGCGCGAGCACGATCGCGGTGTTGATGCTGGTCGTGGTCTTGCCCTCCTGCGGACGCGCGCTGGTCACCATGATCACTTTGGGCGGCGCCCCGAGATTGGAGAGCAGAAGCGAGGTTCGCAGGGCGCGATACGATTCCGCCATCTGCGATTGGGGGCGAACCTGGGTTACGGTCTCAAACACCTCCTTGGGGGCGGTCAAGGCCAGACGCTTGCCGGACGCGCCATGACTAGCTGACTTGGAACCCAGCGGGATCATTCCCAGCGAGGGGAGGCCCGATAGGGCCTGTGCCTGCTCGGGAGTGCGGACCGTATTGTCCATATTATCGAGCACGAAGGCCAGGCCTACAGCGGAGATAACGCCCAGCACCAGAGCGAATGCGAGGTTGCGCGGAATGTTGGGCTCGCTGGGAGAAGTGGGAACACGCGCCGCATCAATGATGCGAAAGTTATTGGAGCGCAGTCCGGCGGTGACGCCCGCTTCCTTCAGCTTTTCCAGCAATCCCTCATAGAGTGTGCGGTTGCTGTCCAGGTCGCGCTTCAGGATGCTGTACTCGATCGCGCTCTCATTGAGCTTGTTCGCTTCCTGTTTTTGCTTTTCAAACGAGTCGCGCAACATATTCTCGCGCTGCAACGCGGCCAGATACTGCCCCTTGAGATGATCGACGGCCTTGTTCGTTTCCGATTGCAACTGGCGGTCAATCTCTTTCAGCTGGTTATTGAGTTGCGTGACTTTCGGGTACGAGGGACCGAGTTGGGTACTGAGGTCGGCAATCTGGATTTTGAGACCGACCTGCTGCTCGCGCAACTTGTCGAGAAGAGCGGAACTTGCGCCCCCGGTATCGGCGATGATGGCGGCTGCAATCGCGTCCGGATCGTTGGACTGGGTCTGGCGGTAGACCGCTTCTTTCTGCATGCGGTCAAATTCCGCCTGCGTCATCTCTTTGTTGAGTTCATCGAGCTTTTCGGTGGTGATGTTCTGCTTTTCGTCCGTTCCAAGAATCTCGTGTTCTTTCTGGTAGCGGACGAGCTTCTCCTGCGAGGTTTCCACCTTCATCTGCAAGTCGACCAGCTGTTTCGAAAGCCAGTCGGAGGCCTGCATGGTGGACTCAAACTTGGTTTTGAAGTTCTGCTCGACGTAGGTGGCCGCCAGCGTATTCACGGCGCTGGCCGCAAGCTGGGGATCGGTGCTGTTGTAATGAATCTCGATGATGCGGGTGTTTGGAATCAGAGTCACATGGAGGTTTCCGCGAAAGCTTCCCAGTAGAGCCGAGGTGCGGTTGGAATCGGTCTGCAGCGGATCGGCGACCAGGTTGGGTTGCTTCTGATCGGCGTGACCGCCGAACTCGGGACGTTTATCAAGATTCAGCTGCCGGATCACCTGCAGCGCCATCAGATCGCTCTGCAGGATGCGGACCTCGGTATCCAGATCGCTCTGGTCGTAGTAGTCCACCACGGGTCCCGAGTCTTTGAAGGTTATCAGGTTGGAATCTGCTTTGTTGACGGCGATACGGCCTACCGCTTCATAAACGGGGGTCTGGCGCAGGCTGGCAATGGCGACGACCATGAAGATGCCGATTACAATTGCGCCCACCATCCACTTGCGCTTGATAAGGACGCGCAAGTATTCGCGCAGCGTCGATTCCTGCGACGGCAATACGTTATAGAGCGAGGAGCTAAGGGGCCTCAGGAATTCAGCCGGGGCAGCAGGCTGCAGTTCGTGCGGTCCGTCACCTCGCGGGTCACTACCTCGCGGAACCAGGGGTCCCAATGACATCATTACTCCTTACCACAATCTCGAGCCGGCAGCGCACCGCGCCCGACACAGAAGTTCCCATTCCAGCCGACCTTCCCACAGCAAGCTGGGCAGACAGAAGCGGGCTGTTATGAGATTTTGCCTGATTCTAGCATTTCGGGAGTGAGAAGCAGCCAAAATTTGCGGTGTAGCGATATTTGTTCGGTACGCCGCTAGCTGGTCGCTGCGGAGGGCAGCGCGAATTTTCGGCCTTACGTCCTTAGCATTTCCTCAGCTATACTATCGTGCACCAGAACTCACCCGAAAAAGTCTTTTGTCTGGCCGCGAAAAACGTCGATACTCAATGCCCATCCCCTCAAGGGGCGTGTGGTTTCAGAGACCTTGCGGGATCGCTAAAGCAATACCTGATCACGAACCGGGGCATCGCTGAAGCGATCCCGGATGCAAGCCCCGCGTTTTTTCTTTAACGCGTGAATCAAGAAGAGGATTCGAAGGAATAAGAATGGTGAATTGGTCGCAGGAATCGATACTGGTCACGGGCGGAACCGGATCTTTCGGGAAGAAGTTTGTGGAGATTATGCTGCGCGATTACCAGCCGCAACGGCTGGTAATTTTCAGCCGGGACGAATTGAAGCAGCATGAGATGAGAACTTCGGGCTTCGATCATCCCAGTTTGCGGTATTTCATTGGAGATGTGCGGGACGTCGAGCGCTTGAAGCGCGCCCTCTCGGGCGTGACGGTCGTGGTGCACGCGGCGGCTCTTAAGCAGGTTCCGGCTTGTGAGTACAACCCGTTCGAAGCGATCCAGACCAATATCATGGGCGGGCGCAACGTGATCGATGCCTCCATCGATCAAGGCGTGCGCCGCATTCTTGCCCTCAGCACCGACAAGGCGGTGAATCCGATTAATCTGTACGGCGCCACCAAGCTGTGCGCGGAAAAAGTGTTTGTGCAGGCCAATGCCTATGCCGGCGCGCGAAATACGCGTTTCAGCTGCGCGCGCTACGGGAACGTGGTGGGTAGCCGCGGCAGTGTGATTCCGATTTTTATCGAACAGCGCCGGCGCGGAAAGATCACGATTACCGATCCGCGCATGACCCGATTCTGGCTGACGCTGGAGCAGGGTGTAAAGTTTGTCATCCGCTGTCTGGAGCAGATGCACGGCGGCGAGATTTTTGTGCCGAAGATTCCGAGCATGCGCCTGCTGGACCTGGCAGAGACCGTCGCTCCCGGCTGCCGGGTTGAGTACATCGGGATTCGGCCCGGAGAAAAGTTGCACGAGGTGCTGGTCTCTGAGGACGAGTCACGGCAAACGCTCGAGACGGAAGACATGTACGTGATTCAGCCGTCGCATCCGTGGTGGAAGGCGGAAAACTGGGTGGATGCCAAGCCGCTTCCGGAAGGCTTCCGATATTCAAGCGATAGCAACGAGCGCTGGCTGACTCGGCGGGAACTGGAAGAGTTGGTAGCGCCGGAGGCCAGCGCTGCCGAGGAGCTTCCGGCCTCGGCTTAGCATGAGTGCCTCACCCACAAACGTGGAAACGCTCGCCATCCATGGAGGCACGCCCGTCCGGGAGAAATTGTTGCCCTACGGGCGGCAGAGTCTGGACGACGAAGATATTCAGGCAGTGGTTGAGGTTTTGAAGTCAGACTGGCTGACTACTGGACCGAAGATTGCCGAGTTCGAAGAGCAGTTTGCAGCTTGGATCGGCGCGCGGCACGCGGTCAGCTTCAGTTCGGGTACGGCCGCTCTGCACGGTGCGGCGTTTGCCGCGGGGCTGGGGCCTGGGGATGAGGCGATCACTACACCCTTGACTTTCTGCGCTACCGCCAACTGCATTTTGTACCAGGGCGCGACGCCGGTGTTTGCCGATGTTTCGCCGGACACCCTGAACCTTGATCCGGACGAGGTTTCCAGGAACCTGTCTAAGCGCGTGAAGGCCATCATCGCGGTCGATTATGCGGGACATCCGGCCGCGCTCGATGAGCTGGGGGAAATGGCGAAGGCCAACGCAGCGGTCCTGATTGAAGACGCCTGCCATGCGCTGGGCGCGGAATACCGGGGAAAACGTGTCGGCGGCATTGCCGACATGACCGTGTTCAGCTTTCATCCCGTGAAGCACCTGACCACCGGAGAAGGCGGCATGGTTGCGACCAACGATGCGCGGCTGGCCGAGACGCTGCGCCGTTTTCGCAATCACGGCATCAGCAGCGAAGCGCGGCAGCGCCAGGAAGCGGGGCAGTGGTTTTACGAGATGGTCCTGCTGGGTTTCAATTACCGGCTGACGGATATCGCTTGCGCCCTGGGCCTGTCCCAGCTGACGAAGTTGGGTCCGAACCTCGCCCGGCGCCGGGAAATTGCCGCCCGCTATACAGCCGCGTTCCGGTCTGTGGCAGGACTCATCCGACCCAGCGTGCGCGCCGAGGTGAATCCTGCCTGGCACCTGTACCCGATTCGCCTCGATCTGGCGAAACTCACTGCGGATAGAGGCCAGATATTCCGTGCCCTGCGCGCGGAAAACATCGGTGTCAGCGTGCATTACATTCCCGTGCACCTCCACCCCTACTATCGCAACCAGTTCGGGCACAAGGACGGCGAGTGTCCGGTCGCGGAGGCGGCCTACGAGCGACTGATCAGCTTGCCGATGTTCCATGGTATGACCGATGCAGATGTGGCAGACGTGGTGGGAGCGGTCAGCAAGGTGGTCTCGCACTATGCCAGGTAACGGAACGAAACCCAACCAAGCGAATAACTGCAGCCAAGGCCCAAGTTTTGTGGCCGAGGTTTCGAGCAATCATCATCGCGACCTGGAACGGTGCCTGGATTTCATCAGCACGGCAGCCGCAATCGGCTGCGATGCGGTCAAGTTCCAGCTTTTTCGGGTGCGGGAACTGTTTGCCCCCGAAGCTTTGCGACACAATCCGAAGCTTCTCGCTCGCGAGGCGTGGGAACTGCCGGTTGAGTTCCTGCCGCGTCTGGCGAAAGGTTGCGCGGAGGCGGGGATCCGGTTTTCGTGCACTCCGTTCTATTTGGAAGCGGTCGAGGAGTTGTTGCCTTTTGTGGATTTCTACAAGGTGGCTTCCTATGAACTCATGTGGGACGACCTCCTGCAAGCGTGTGCCCGCACCGGGAAGCCGATTGTGCTTTCTACCGGCATGGCCACCTTGCCGGAAGTGAACCACGCGTGTTCGATCCTGCGAAGCGCTGGATGCCGCGACGTGACCCTGTTACATTGTGTCTCGTCATATCCCGCCAAACCGGAGGACTGTAATCTGGCGGCAATTGCCACTTTGCGCGAGTCCTGCCAATGCCCAGTGGGATGGTCGGATCACAGCGTGGATCCAGGTGTGATCTTCCGGGCGGTGCACCGGTGGGGAGCGACGATGGTGGAATTCCATCTTGACCTCGAGGGACAGGGTGCGGAATTTTCCTCCGGACATTGCTGGCTTCCGGATGCAATGCGCGAAGTGATCGCGGCCGTGCGAACTGGAATACTTGCAGAAGGAGATGGACAGGTTGGACCCGCGCCCAGTGAAGCAAAAGAACGAGAGTGGCGAGCCGACCCGGAAGATGGGCTGCGGCCGCTGCAGTCCACCCGCAAGAGTCTGAGGCAGGTCTAACGAAGTAGGGCAACCATGAAAACGGTCGCGATCATACAGGCACGAATGGGCTCAAATCGGTTGCCGGGCAAGGTGCTCATGCCCATCATGGGCAAGCCGATGCTGTGGCACATCGTCCGCCGAGTTCGCGCCGCGCCCTCGATTGACGAGGTTGTGGTTGCCATTCCCGACGGTCCCGCGGACCAATTGCTGCGCCAGTTCTGCGCCACCAATGACATAGCCAGTTTTTCCGGCAGCGAAGTGGATGTACTGGATCGCTTCTACCAGGCAGCGCAATTGCATGGCGCCGATCCGGTGTTGAGGATAACCGCGGACTGCCCGCTCGTGGACCCGGAGCTGATTGAAAAACTGATTGGGATGTACCGGTCGGGCCACTACGACTACGCCGCGGTGTCCGCGGGCGCAGATGCGCACCGCGCGGAGGGCGGGTGTTTCCCGGACGGGATGGATGCGGAGTGCTTCAACCTCGCATCGTTGAAAAAGGCTTGGAAGGAGGCGCAGGATCCTCGCGACCGTGAGCATGTGACGCGTTTCATCTGGCGCCAAAAAGGAATCTTTCGCTGTACGAAATTGCGGGCTGACCGGGAGTATCCTCCCTTGCGGCTCACTGTGGATTACCCTCAGGATTTGGTGGTTGCCTCTCGGATTTATGAGAAGCTTTTCAGCAACGGAAATATCTTCCATCTGGCCGATGTTGTCGACTTACTGCAGCGAGAGCCGGAGACTATTAAGCCAAACGAACATCTTATCGAAGGCCAGCACTACCGAGCCGTGCTGGAAGAATAGGAA
>Ga0209698_10007186_pt1 | contig 11728 bp, 8 predicted proteins | sample LitLauG_LLR_2012_FD_187203 | JGI IMG/M metagenome (GOLD analysis project Ga0209698, IMG submission 187203) | Freshwater sediment microbial communities from Pennsylvania, USA - Little Laurel Run_MetaG_LLR_2012 (SPAdes) (version 2) | ecosystem: Environmental > Aquatic > Freshwater > Creek >... | reverse complement strand
GTGTATGGAGTTTGGACGGAAAAGCCCTTACCGCCGCCTCCTTCCGATGAGAAAAGCAAATCAGCGGAAGGTAAAGAGGCCAAGCCCCAACCGCGCGGAACGGTTGTGAAACTCGGGACTGCTGACTTCAGCGGCAAACCGCAGGCGGGTAGTGCGAAAACGGGTTTCTGAGCGCAAGGTACGACTCTTAATCGGTGCTCAACTCATCGAGCACGGTTCCGCTCGCGTCCAGCAGGCGGATGTGCATCGCGAGCAAGCCTGAGGCATGGGTGGAGCAACTGAGGCATGGATCATACGCGCGTACCACTGCCGAGACACGGTTCAGCATGCCTTCCGTCAGCCTCGTTCCATCAATGAAGTGCTCGCTGACCTGTTGGACACTCCGGCCGATCGCAAGATTGTTGTGGCCCGTAGCCACAATCAGATTGGCCCACGTGATCGCTCCGTCTTCATTGACCTTGTAGTGGTGAATCAGCGTGCCCCGAGGAGCCTCGATCATGCCGACGCCTTCGAGAGCGTTAACTCCGGCGGTCGCCCGCGTGTGGGTCTCAAGAATGCGGGTGTCGTCAAGAAGAGCTTCGATCTTTTCGAGTGCGTGCACGATTTCGATCAGCCGCGCGTAGTGATACAAGAATGCGCTGTGCGCGACCGTTCCGAATCGCTGGTGGAATTCCCTGAATTCGGCGTCGGCGTTCGGCGTGCCACACTGGCTGGCAGCATTCATGCGTCCGAGTGCACCAACACGATAAACGCCGCCAGGGTATCCCTGAGGCTTGAAGAAGGGTGCCTTCAAATATGACTCGCGCAAGCTGGCTTCGCCGATGTAATTGGAATACTCCTCCGCGGGAACGTAATCTTCAACGACTTCGCCAGTAGCACTCCGGAAGCGCAGGCCGCCTTCGTACAGTTGCAGATTTCCTTTTACATCAACCATGCCAGCATGCATGGTCGGGAAGGAGCCAAAGAATTCGATCTCTTCCATGTAACGATCGAGCGCGCCTTTGAAGAACTGAAGGGTTCTTTCGGCAATTGCCTTCGCCGCTGGCAACTCGGAGAGGATGCGGTCCCGGGTCGCACTCGACAGCGGTGCGGCGACGCCACCGGGCACGATCCAAGACGGATGCACACGCTCCTGGGCCAATCCCTCCACGATTTGAAGACCAAATTTACGCAACTCGATGCCGTCGCGCGCGAGTTCCGGGTGGCCAGCGATAACTCCCAGCACGTTCCGCGAAGCCGGGTCCGAATCCATGCCCAATAGAAAATCCGGCGCCGAAAGATAGAAGAAGCTCAAAGCGTGCGATTGCACGAATTGAGCGAAGTGCACCAGTTCACGTAGTTTCCTGGCGACTGGAGGAATGCGCACCGCCATGATCGCGTCGCACGCCTTGGCTGAAGCCAGCAAGTGACTGACCGGGCAGATTCCGCAAATCCGCGCTGTAATGCCCGGCATTTCATAAAATGGGTGGCCTTCGGTGAATTTCTCAAAGCCGCGCACTTGCGTGACGCTGAATTCTGTGTTGGCGACGTGCCCCTGATCGTCGAGTTGAATCGAGATCTTGGCGTGTCCCTCAATGCGGCTGACGGGTTCGATGGTGATGCGCTTCATCACACGCTCCTTATCCGAATTTCACCTTCAGATTGCCGTTGGGTTTTTTGCCGTCCAAGAGATCATTGATGACTCCGACGATTGTTTTTGAAGGAGGCGGACAGCCGGGCAGACAGATATCCACCTTCACAAATTCACGCAGGGGCCGGGCCTGCTTGAGCAAGGCGGGAACGCGCTCCGAAGGCACGCCTTTTTTTTCATCCGCACCGTCCACGTAAATTCGCTGCAATAATTTCTGAACCGGAATGGAATTGCGCATGGCAGGAACGTTGCCGGTGACCGCACAATCTCCCATTGAAATCAAGATATTGGTACGCTGGCGGATCTTCTGCACCTTATTAAGATCGTCCTGAGAGCTGACCGCCCCTTCGACCAGAGTCACGTCGACGTCTTCAGGGAATTCCTGCGCATCGACAAGAGGGCCGTAGACCAGGTCGATTCTCCGGCCGAGCGAGATGATTGTGGCATCCATATCGAGCAGGGACATGTGGCAGCCGGAACATCCGTCGAGCCAGACTGTGGCCACTTTCACCTTCTTCATACCTGCACTCCTCTCTGGTGTACCAGCGAGGTGACGGCATCGATTTTCTTGACCATCTCTTTTACTGCCCAGCCTTTCTCAGCAAGGGCACCGGTCGGACAGGCGTGCACGCACTTGCCGCAACTGGTGCAACTCGTGGCCTTGCCCCACTTTTCATTCATCTCACTGACGATGCGAGCATGAATGCCACGCGAAGTGAGCTCCCACACGTGTGCGCCTTCCAACTCGGCACAAACGCGCACGCATCGCGTGCAGAGAATGCAGCGGTTGTGATCGAGCACGAAACGCGGGTGCGACATATCAATCGAGAGGTTGGGGAAGTTGTAGGCCAACCCCACGGTGCTGATGCCCAACGCGCTCGCCATCGTCTGCAGTTCGCAGTGGCCGTTCGAAACGCACACCGCGCAGATGTGATTTCGTTCGATCAGAAGCAGCTCCAGTGATATCCGGCGGTACCGGGTCAGCTTGGGCGAAATGGTCGTGACCGACATACCCTCCTGGATCGGAGTGGTACAGGCCGGGAACAGGCGCTCAGAGCCAGATACTTCCACCAGGCAGACTCGGCAGGCTCCGACCGATGTCAGGCCATCGAGATCGCACAATGTCGGAATGTACTTTCCGTTGGCCTTTGCCGCCTGCAGGACGCTCTGGCCTTCGAGGGCGCTGATCAGCTCTCCATCGATTCGGATCGATATTTTCTTCTGTGGCAAGGTTTGCTCCCTTCAGCTCAGCACTAGCTCACGTTGGCGGCTTTGACGTCGCAGCGCAGGCAGCGGCAGGTTTCATCCAGTGCTTCCTCGTGGTTGAGGCCGGCCACCACTTCTTCTTGCGAGCGGACGCGAACGGCAGCCGCGAGCGCCTGGCCGGTGTGACGGCGACTGGCGCTGGGCTCTTCCGGCGGAGTCTGCTCGTAATCAAACTGCGGGTACAGGATCTGCCAGCGGTCAGATTCCATCAGTTGTAGATCGATGCTGCGGGCCGCCTGCTTACCGTAGGCCATCGCGTTCGACACGTTGGAAGCGCCGGTCACCAGGTCCCCTCCGGCGTAGAACCGAGGACGGCTCGTCTCAAGCGTGAACCGGTTCACGTCAATGGTTCCACTCTCCTTCAGAACCAGTCCTGATGCTCTGCAGAAATCCAGGTCCACTGTCTCTCCGATGGCAAAGATGACCGCGTCACAATCGAAACGCTGGATTTCATCGGTGGCGATGGGCTTTCGGCGACCGGACGAGTCATATTCGCCGAGCCTGGTTTTGACGATCTCAATCGACTTCACATTGCCTTTGGCGTCGCCAATCACCCGATGGGGTGCGGCAAGGAAGACAAACTTCGCACCTTCGTCCTTTGCCGCGCGGGTCTCTTCTTCAATCGCCGGCATATCTTTCCGTTCGCGACGATAGAAGACGGTCACCTCGCAGCCCTTGCGCAGAGATGTACGGGCGGAATCGATCGCCGCGTTGCCGCCGCCGATGATGGAAACCCGCTTCCCGAGAATGACATCCTGACCGGAGGCAACGGCTTCCAGGAAATTGAGTGCCGGATAGACACCCTTTAACTCGGTACCCGACTGATAGACCCAGGACTCCTTCCACGTGCCAATTGAGAGAAAGATCATGTCGAAATGGTCATCAAGATCGTTCAAGGCCAGATCGACGCCGACTCGCGTGTTGAAGCAGAACTTCACGCCCAGGCGCTCAATCAGTTCGATTTCACGTCGCAGGATCGACTTCGGAAGGCGGTATTCGGGCAAAGCGAAGCGGAGCATCCCACCGGCCTCCGACTTGCTGTCGTAGACCGTCACTTCGTGGCCAAGTATGGCGAGGTAGAACGCCGCCGTAAGACCGGCGGGTCCAGCGCCAACCACGGCAATCTTGCGTCCGGTTGCCTCCAGCTTGCGAGAAGTAATCTCGTGGATCATCGACTCGTACTTGTCAGATGAGAAGATCGAATCCGCAATAAAGCGGTGGACCTCTCTCATGTTCACGGCCTGATCGAGCGTCTGACGGCGACATCGGCTGTCGCACGGATGCTGGCAGACCCGCCCGGTGGAGGAAGGCAGCGGATTGTCGAGAATCACGGAGAGGAAAGCCTCTTCCAGCCGGTTCTCTTTGTAGAGCTGCAGGAAGCGGGGAATGTTCATATGGAGCGGGCAGCTATTCTCACATGGGGAAAGAGCCAATTCCTCGCAAACGCCGGCGGTGCAACGGTGCGCGAGAATATGGTCCTCAAACTCGTTGCGGAAGTGCCTAAGGGTTGTGAGAACGGGATTCGGCGCGGTTTGCCCCAGTCCACAGAGCGAGCAATCGCGGATGTAGCGGCTCAATTCGTCCAAGATCTCAAGATGATGTGTAGTTCCTGCCCCTTCCGTAACGCGGTTCAGAATACGCAGGCATTTATTCAACCCGACGCGGCACGGAATGCATTTCCCGCACGACTCCGAGTGGGTGAACTCGATGAAGTAGCGGGCGACATCAACCATGCAGTTGTCTTCGTCCATCACGACCATGCCGCCAGAGCCCATGATGGATCCGAGTTGCGCCAGATTTTCGTAGTCGACTGCGGTGTCAAACATGTCCTGGGGAATACAGCCGCCGGACGGGCCGCCCGTCTGGACGGCTTTCACCTGACGCTCTCCGACTGCGCCCTCACCAATGTCGTAGATAAACGTCTTCAGTGGCGTGCCGAGCGGCATTTCCACCAGTCCGGTGTTCTTGACCTTGCCCACGAGCGAGAACACTTTAGTCCCGGAGCTCTTTGGGCTGCCGGTCTCGGTGAACCACGCGGGACCGCGCATCACGATAGGCGCGATGTTGTACCAGGTTTCGACGTTGTTGATGTTGGTCGGCTTTCCCCACAAACCTTTTTGCGCAGGGAACGGAGGACGCGGACGCGGCCTCCCGGCTTCCCCTTCCAACGAGGCAATCAGCGCGGTCTCCTCGCCGCATACGAAAGCACCCGCACCTTCAACCAACTCGATGTCAAACTTAAATCCGCGGCCAAGAATGTTCTCGTCCAGCAGACCATATTCCCTCGCCTGTTCAATGGCGCGATTCAGGCGATGAACTGCCAGCGGATATTCGGCACGCACGTAGATGATTCCTTCGCTTGCGCCCATGACGTACCCGCCGATAATCATGCCCTCCAGGAGCGAGTGAGGATCGCTTTCAATCTCGTTGCGGTTCATGTAGGCGCCGGGATCGCCCTCGTCAGCATTGCAGATGATGTACTTGGGCTCGGCCTTCGCCTTGGCGAGAAACTCCCATTTATTGCCGGTGAGATAGCCGGCGCCCCCACGGCCGCGGAGTTTCGAAGCCTTGATCTGCTCGATGACCCCGTTTGGGTTGGCATCGATCAGGACTTTGTACAGGGACTGATATCCCCCGACGGCGATGTATTCCTCGATATCGTCTGGATTGATGATCCCGCAATTGCGCAGAACAATCTTCTTTTGGCCTTTGAAGAACGTGGTCTCATTCCACGAAGGCACCTCGGGGTACCCCTGCCCATAACGCACATGGCCGGTGATGTGATCCCATTCTTCAATCTTGCAACAGATGAGATCGGGCGTGAGATTGCCCTTGGTGATGTCGTGGAGTAAACGTCCCGCGTCGTTCGCCTGCACCTTCCGCAGCATGACCAGGGGATTGCCCGGCATCCGGACACTCACCAGCGGTTCCTGGAAACAGGCTCCAAAACAACCGACCGGAGCGAGGACCAAATCGTGGCCGCTAGCCTCAATCGCCTGGGCGAAAGCATGATATAGACCTTCGGCTCCGTTGCCACGACCGCAGGTCCCCATTCCTATTGCAACACGGGGAACTGCGGGAACGAGCTTGGCCATCCCAGCCTCCCGCACTGCGTTGAAGGCTCCAAAATCCAGAATTCGAGGCATGGTTACTCTCCCGCTCGGATGGTTTCGATTTCGCGCTGGACGGTGCGCTCCGTGGCGTGCCCGCAGATGCGGTGGTTAACTTCGACCACCGGTGCCATGGCGCACTGCCCGAAGCAGGCGACAGTGCGCACGGTGAACTGTTGATCAGCAGTGGTCAGCAAGAGCTTGTCGGCTTCATTACCGTCGCTTTCGCCATCATCAAGACCGAGCCCTAGTTCAAGCCTCGCGCCCTGCAGCAGGTTGCGTGAACCGCGCGTGTGGCAGGCCGTGCCGCGGCAAATACAGATCGTGTTTTCACCTTGCGGCTGCAAATTGAAGAGTGCATAAAACGTCGCGACGCTGTAGATGCGGGCCAGGGGCATCTCCATTTTGGCGGCGATGTAGCGCAGTGTCTCCAGCGGAAGATATTTGTAACGGTTCCTCTCTTGCGTGGCTTCAAGAACGCCGAGCAATGCGCCGGGGCGACCACGGCGAGTGGTAATCAGTTTGTCGATGAATACTTGCTCGTCAGCAGGAATACTTCCAAGCGAGGGTGTTGGCATTGACACGCCTCCGCACGATGTGTTGGCGCTCGTTCCAATGTAGCGATTTTCAACAAGAGGACTCTGTCACCGGAAACACAACTATGGGTGACATCAATCACAGGGTCAGGCTTTAGCGATTGAACGAGTTGCGGGAGGTCGGAGCTCAAGAACAAATCGATTCCGCCGATAACTATGGAGCGAGGTCGAGTATGAGGTGCGGAATACTTCTGACGACGCTACTAGGTCTTCTCGTATCTCATGGCGCGGCACAAAACAGCGAACGTCGTGATATTGAAGGCAAGCTTCTCGCATTGGAGCGAGTTGGCAAACTGCAGGCAATTCAGCTGAAAGACTTGAAGATGCTTGACGAAGTTTTAGATGAGAATTTCGTTCTCGTTGATCAGGATGGGTTGCAGTTGAACAAAGCGCAAGTTCTGGCTTACGTGCAGAAGGCGACTTCCCTTCGATACCTGGCTAGTGAAATGACCGCTCGCTTACATGGAAACACCGCGATCGTGACTGGTGTTTATCGACTGGACGGAGTCTTAGCTGGCAGACGCTTCGAGCAGCACGGCCGATTTGTTGACACTTGGATCGAGAGAAAAGGCAAATGGTTGGCTATCGCCAGTCTATCGACACCGCTGTCATGAGGCACGCTGGATCAATTAGCGCTCGGAACTCTATGAAGGCGATTCTCTCGCTCATTTTTCTGTGTTGCTCACCGACTATTCTGCTACGAGCGCAACAGACGGACGCAGCCCCTTCGGGCGCAATTCGCGCCCTGGAGCATGAATGGGTGGAGGCGCAATCCCACAATGATAACCGTGCTTTGGACCTGATCCTCGATAATGCCGTGGTCTATGTAGAGTACGGTCAGCTGGTGAGTAAGGCGGATTACCTTTTACGAATCAAGCACCAGGATCCCTCCACGGACGAAATCGTGATGGAGCCCATCAACGTGCGCGTGTTCGGCAGCACGGCGATCGTCACTGGAAGCTATCGGGAAACACAACGTAGAGCTGGTATGCGCTCACTTACACGCTGGCGCTTTGTCGATACATGGGCCTACAAAAAGCATAGTTGGGTGCTGATCGCGGCCGGCTCAGCAACCATCCGGGACTAGCCTTCTGTCGTTTCCCTCATTCTTCTTTGGTTGTACGAATGACTTTCACAGGCCCCAGCAGTCCCGACGCTACAAGTTTGGAATCCGCCTTGTAGAACTTCGGCGACGTAAGGGTATAGGTCTTCGTGACGTTGGGTTGACGATCGCCGACGATGCGGTTGACCCACGCGTTCGTTACTCTGATCTCGACTCCGTTCTTCCCTGGTTTTAGTGCACCGGTGATATCTACTCTGTACGGTGATTTCCAGAGAATGCCGAGTGGCTTTCCGTTTACGGTGACCTCCGCCAGGTTTTTGACGTCGCCAAGATCGAGCCAGATGTGGGCATCTTGCGCGAACCAGTCTGCGGGAGCTTCGAGCGTTTTTGTATAAGTGCCCTTGCCAGAAAAGTACTTCACTCCCTCGTCGGAACTTTCACTCCACGAGGTCAGCTTATCAACCCTAGTCTCCGGCGGCGCCCCGAGGTTGGGCTCAAAGCTGAGATCCCAGGGACCTTCCACGGTCATGAGTGTGTTCTCGACACTTTTTGGCAGACTGCGGGAAGTCGGCTTCGCCGGTTTACGAAATACGACGAACACCGTGCCCCAAGGCTCGAGACGCAGAGGCACGGCCGTGCGACCGTTTGCGATTTGAAACGATGCCGGTTCCATGGTTCCCGTGTCGGCGTGCCACAACTCCGCTTCCTTTCCAATCACACGAAAACTGGCGTCAAACACTTCGTCGTGATCGCTGCTATTGTCAACGTAGTAGAGATCACCGTCCGCAAGCTTACGATGAACAAACAACAAATGGGTATCTGGTGTACGTCTGGTGTAGTGAAAGTCCTCAGCAACGCCGGTTGCAGCGAAGACTTCTCCTAGACTCTTGTCTCCGTAGACTCTGCCTTTTCCTACTGAGTTGCCGGTTCCAGAACCCCACAGTTCGTCGGCGATGCGTTGAAATTCTTTTGCATCGTCGCTCAAGCTGGGAGTGTTCGCCGGCTTCAGACCTCGTACGACCGCTCCAGCCTGGACCAGGTCGCGAATCTTCTTAAGTACCGGCAGTGACATTTGGTAACTGTTCTGGTCCAGAGCAAGCACGCGATAGCGCATGCCACTCGGAGTGGCGAGTTGTCCGTCTTTGAAAGTGAGGAGGTGAATCAGAGCATCTGCGTTGATGTAATCGAAGTTGAAGCCGGAGGGAATGTCGGGACTGTGCTTCCCGAACAGTGCTGTGATGTTGGAGTCTTCGCCATAGAAATAGGCGATATCGGCGTCGAAGCGTCCCTGTTGCAGCAGGTAGGAACTGCGAGCCAGATACGATACCCACGGCTTGGCCTGCTCCGCCCACGTCTCATTGCGATTGAACCACTGCCCGAACGGTCCGAGCGCGAGGCCGGGTTTTTTGTCGAGTAACGGTTGATGCACGGAAGTATGAATGACGAACCGGTTGAGTCCCATCGCCAACTCTTTGTCGGCGGTTGGCTTTAATGTTGCGGGTGACCATGCCCAGGCGCCGGAGGATGCAGTCAGAGATTCCGCTGCCACCAGATTCTGGCCGTAAATGTGAGCGACCGAAGCAGACTCGCGAATATCGGCGTTATAGCCGTACTGCTCCTTGTTCACACCGGGCTTCTGCGTCCACATGGCCGACATGGGCACATCATTGTGGCGCTTGACCTCCATGCCATCGCCGATGAAGGCTCGTCCTTCTTCGTGTGATTCTCCGTAGTGGCCCATGCCACGGGCGTGCAGGATGTCGTTGATCTGGTCATAGTGATTCTCCGCCAGCAATTCGCTTAGCGTCTTGCGGAAGTCCCAGAGGAAGCGGTCACTGTCCTCAGAACTCTCAATAACGTGGCCCGCAAGGACCGGCATCCATAGGCGGGGGTCATATCCACGGCGCTTGGTGAATTCAGCAACCATGTCGTCGGTCCAATTCGCCGTCCCTGCTTCCCAGCTATCGCTAATCACGTATTGCAACCCACGCTTGCCCATCAGGTCGCCGACTGCGCTCTTGTAGTTGTCAAGGTACGTGTTCATGTACTCCTTAACGTCCTGGCGGCTGAGCTTGTCGACCTCAAGTCCCGTACCTTCGGGCGATGCCGGATGGTTGGTAACTCCCGTAAGTGAATAGCCGAAACGAAGCACCACCCAGTTCCCTGCCGGTGGCGTCCAGTCAAGAGTTCCATCAGGACGCATCTTAGCCGTCAGGTCCCCGATGTCTTTCTTGCGGATCGCATCAGTTGCCGTCACCTGAGGCGTGGGAAAGGTATCCAGCCCGATGAGATTGGCGAAGCCGGCCTTCTCTTCGAAGCGGCTTACACGCGCGCCCGGATGCAGCACGAGTTCCGAAATCTCAAAATTTGGATTGGGCTTCATACCACTGAAATCGCCGAACGGATTCTCCACGTCAAACGTCATTTCACTGAACCCGGCGGGTGGCTTGTCGGTGAACGCGACGCGGAAAAATCGTGCGCTGGTCGCGGGAAAGGCGATGGTGTGCTCCTGGCCGCCGTCGTTGGGAATGTCGACGAGTTTGCGGAAGGTTTGGCCGTCGTCGCTCGCTTCCACGTCCGCAATCGACGGGGCTGCACCGAACATGTTGGCCGCTGCCGCGCCCGGATCGTTGAGCACCAGAGTCACAGCGTGCATGGTCTGTGGAGATGCGAATTCGTACTGTACCCATGCCTGCTGGCCGACGGGGGCCTTGGGCAGTTGCGTCGTTTTGACCAGGTCGCCATCGTCGAGCAGAGCCAAGTTCAGATTGCCGCCGCTGGAAGTGATTTTGGGCTGTAATGCGGATACAGGAACATCGGTCTCAGGCGCTCGATAAGCAATCACCGCAGTGTCAGCGTAGAAAGTCGGTCCTCCTGTCGGAGGCTGGCCGCTAATCATGGCGAGGAAGTCGAAGATGGGGATGTTCTGGATGGGCCCGCTGACTGTTGGGGGATGGGGCAGCACTCCCGTGAAGGGCTTTCCGCCCTCGATTCTGGTTTCGCTCCATACTATTTTCTTCATGCCTTGGCTCGGCTTCACCCATGGACCGCCCGATTCACTCCATCCCGGAGATCCAGCAATCGCTTCCTCGAGTCCGAGTTGATCCGCGAGCGTTGTCGCGTAGAGGAATGCATCCTTCCACTCCGGAGTCATGTAAACCAGGCGTTTGTCCACTAGTTTCGGTGTGGTCAATGAGGCATCGAAGTTCTGGAATCCGCCAATACCAACCCGGTTCATCCATTCCAAATCGAGTTTGATTCCTTCCTTGGTGATGTTGCCGTTCATCCAGTGCCACCACACACGCGGCTTGGCGGAATTCGGGGGATTCTTGAATCCATCTTCGAGAGAGGCAGGCGCATTTTGCCCGAAGGATGAGGACGACAGGACTGCGGTCAACGCGACAAGGACGATTGCGAGAATGCGTGCCATACGGGAATGGCTCATAGGTGGCTCCTCAGCTTCCGGTTGTCTTTCAATCACAGACAGAAATCCGCCTGCTCCGGCGGAAGAGAATCACAACGAATTAGACTTTGCGATCTTTCCCAACGCGATCGCGCTCGGCTTCACCGTTCGCTTCTGGGTCTCGCGGTCGACCGCGATCAATCCGAACTTCGGCGTGTATCCGAAGATCCATTCGAAATTATCGAGCAACGACCAGTGGATGTAACCGCGAACGTCGATGCCATCATCGATGCAGCGCTTCAATCCGGCCAGTGCACGTCGGATGTACTCGACCCGGCGCGTGTCGTCTTCGGTGGCGACTCCGTTCTCGGTGACGATGACCGGCACTCCCGTTTCTTTGGCGGCAAAACGAACCGTGTGCTCCAACGATTCGGGATAGAACTCGTACCCCATCTGCGTTAGTTCGGCACCTTGCGGTGGAGGAAGTGCCTTCGATGAGATTCGCGAACGGGTATACGTCTGCACTCCGATGAAGTCGTCTTGTTTGGCCAGCTTAAGCCATGGGACGTAAACATCTGCCTGCTTGTCTGCGTAGCGGCTGTCGGAGCCTTCTGGTTGGTCGTCCTCCATCGCCAGGGTGAAGCCGACAGGAATGTTTCT
>Ga0209698_10007185_pt1 | contig 11729 bp, 11 predicted proteins | sample LitLauG_LLR_2012_FD_187203 | JGI IMG/M metagenome (GOLD analysis project Ga0209698, IMG submission 187203) | Freshwater sediment microbial communities from Pennsylvania, USA - Little Laurel Run_MetaG_LLR_2012 (SPAdes) (version 2) | ecosystem: Environmental > Aquatic > Freshwater > Creek >... | reverse complement strand
GACTGGGATCGGCGTACCGTTCGGGCCCTGGATGAATTGGCCAGTGTTCACTGCGATTCCACGGTCGATAACCCCGAAGTAATTCAGATCGACATAGGATGCATCTGTCGGGCGTGCGCGAAACTCCCCTCGCTGAGACGATCCCCGCTTCGAAAAATACTCTCCGCCGACTGTCGCATCCATAGTCCGATTGATTGCCCAATAGAATGAATCTCCGACTACATTGCCTTTGGTAGAGGAGCGTCCCGCCGACGGCACCAGAAATCCAGTGTGCCGCGCCTCGCGTGCCACAGGATGAGTTGCGTAAGGAAAATAGAAAATCGGAAACCCGTGCAGCAGAAAATCGCTGTGATAAATGCTGGCGTTCCCACCGGCATCGACTGTGACTTTCCGGGCTTGAAACTTCCATTTCGGGTGCGGTAGCTCGCAGGTTGTGATACTTCCGTTGTAGACAACGTAGCGGTCGGGGCTGGTCTTCTCCACGATCTTGCCGGTGAAGGCAAACGGAGCGGTGGAGGTCAGGATAGCCCGGCCGCCGCTGAATCGTAACCCGGTCGTTGCCGTGACGTCGTAAAAACGCCCGGTTTCGGCCGTGACGTTGAAGGTCCCGTGGCTGGCCTTGATGTGGTCATCGTTGGGCCCGCCGTCAACGGTAAAGTGACCCTTCGCAGTTGCTTCTCCCGTATCGGAGTCGTACGTCAATTCGTCGGCTCGCAAAACGTACGTGCGATAGTGAATCTCTGCATGGCCGCGCAATGTGTAGAGATCCCCGGCTTTTTCCTGCTGATCGGCACAAATGGTGGCCGAATCCGGAGCCTGGTCCTTCGCCTGACTCGAGCAAGGCGCAGTGCTATCCGAATCAGCCGCTTTGGGCGGGTTCTGAGACGCTGACGAATCCGGGTTCTGGTCCTGCGGAAAGCGCAACTCGCTGGTTACTAGCGCCATGGCCGGAAGCTGATGACAAAGAAACAGCGCCGTGATAAGCAATCTAGTGCGCAGAGTCATCGGAAGAAAATCAACGGAAGTCCGTCGCCCCGGATTGTGAGCGATCCCTTGTGCCTGTTCCTCGCGGCACCGTGAACTTAGCACGGCGCTGCCTGTCAGGCAAAGTGACGACAGAGGCTAGGATTGCCGCTGGTTCCCTCCCGGTTGCTCGTCCGCTGTAATCCAGCGGGATTTGTTTTCATGCATTGTGCGAAGTGCGGCGAGTTTGCCACTGTCCTATGGAGCCCCCTCCCATCGATCTGCCGGCCCCCGATCCATCTCCGGTTCCGGACCCGACTTCGGTACTTGTCCGCGGAGAGGAGGGCGCAGCTTTGGATTCTGAAAACTGGAGAAACGAACTCTCGACTCGGCTCAGCCACTATCGTGCCCGCCGAAAGGCCCCGCCACCGCGCTACCCGTCCCTGCGATTACCATTCGGCCCCGCTACCTCTGCCGTCAAGGTACCCGCCCTTGAGGACTCTCTGCCTGCGCATGCACTCGATCTAGATGCGGATCATTCGATAGCCATCGCTGATTCTCCCCTGGCAGTTCGCGAGTCCGATCCCGGTCGAGAAGAGCCTGTTCGGGCAAAAGCGTCGCCGGTTCAAACGCATGCCGTTACGGCAGGTGCGAAGATCATCGAATTTCCCAGGTTCGCCTGGGGGCCGCCTCCACCACCACCGGACCAGTTGGCAGGTCCTGTGCTTGACGTTCCGCGAATTCTAGAAGTGCCGGAATCGGCTCCGCCCCCGCCTGCGCTCGGTGGGATCACCATTGAGCCTGTGGCGGTCGAAGAGAGCCGCAAGCATCCCGGTCTGGATGCTCCGCTGCAAAACGCGCCGCTTGGCCTGCGCCTCCTGGCGTCCGTCATCGACGGATTGATCATCGGCAGCGCTTCGGCGCTCTTCGGGTGCGTATTCTGGAAAATTACCCTCGTCCGTCCTCCGCAGATTCAGCTTCTAACCCTCGCAGCCGGAGTGCCCTGCCTGTTCTGGGCTGGATACCAATATCTGCTGATCGTGTACTCGGGCACGACTCCTGGACTGCGTGTGGCCGGCTTGCAACTGACCCAGTTCGATGGCAAGCCTGCATCCCGTTCACTGCGCCGCTGGCGGGTGCTCGCTTCGTATCTTTCGGCGGCATCGCTCGGCATGGGATACGTCTGGCTGTTTCTGGATGAAGACGCTCTCTGCTGGCACGATCGCATTACGCACACCTATTGTCCCCGCGACGGCAGCCCATCGACCACGGTCTTTCTTAATTCGCGATAGAAGACTTTGCGCAGAGCCCCCGCCTTTGGCTGTAAATCGATTCAGTTAAGGTCAATAGGTAGGAAACGTGCACCCCTGAACGTCCTCTGATAGAGTTTTCTACCATGCGTTTAAAAGCCTTTCTTCTAATACTTGCCGCCACGACAGCTCTCGCCCAGGACGCCAAGCCCGTCGCGGAACGCCTCGCCGAGCAGAACAAGTTGTTCGACGAGCAATACGAGACCGATCTCCGTAATTTTCCGGAGCGCGCCACCGCGGTGGGCGATTATCGCTACAACGACAAGCTCGCGGACTATTCACCGGCAGCAATCGCACGACGGCATCAGACAGATCTTGATTTCCTTTCTCGGCTCAAAACTATTTCTACGGCCGGTTTCTCAGATCAGGATCAGCTTTCTCACGATCTCCTGATCCGCTCGCTGGAAATCCGCGCGATGGATTTCGACCTGAAGGAATACGAGATGCCGATCAATCAGCAGAACGGCATCCATACCAGCCTGGCCGACTTGCCCTTGTCCGTCCCCTTCGACTCGGTCAAGCATTACGAGGACTACATCTCACGCCTGCACCAGATTCCGCGCGTGTTAAGCCAGGCCACCGAAGTCCTGCGGGCCGGCATGAGAGACAAGCTCATGCCCGTTCGATTCCTGCTGGAGAAGATTCCAGCGCAGTGTGATGGCATCGTCAGCGCTGATCCCTTCCTGCGGCCAACTAAGAAATACCCTCAGGACTTTTCGGCGGAAGATCAGAAGCGCCTGACGCAGCAGATCACCGACGCAATCAACACTGACGTTATTCCGGCCTACAGGAAGTTCGCAGAGTTCGTCGGCACTGAATATGCTCCGCAAGGTCGCACCACGCTTTCCATATCGTCGCTTCCGGACGGCCAGAAGCGCTACGAGCACGACATCTACGCGCGCACTACCACGCACATGACTCCGGAGGAAATTCATCAGCTCGGCCTGCGCGAAATCGATCGCATCGAGGGCGAAATGACGGCGATCGCAAAGAAAGAAGGCTTCGCCGATCTCGCGTCCTTCCGGGCATCGTTGAAGACGAATTCTAAGTACATCCCCACGTCCGCCGAACAGATTCTCGACGACTACCGCCGCTACATCTCGCAGATGCAGGCCAAGCTGCCCGATCTTTTCACGCTGGTGCCAAATTCGCCCGTCACGGTCGAGGCCATTCCGGAATTCCAGGCGGCTGCCGCCACTCACTACGTGACCGGCACTCCCGACGGCAAGCGGCCCGGCCGCGTGGTGGTGGCAACTTCCGACTTCGCCCACCGCACTCTGGTCGACGACGAAGCCATCGCCTATCACGAGGGTGTCCCGGGTCATCACATGCAACTCTCGGTGGCTCAGCAACTCGAAGGTCTCCCCAAGTTCCGTCAGCGTGGCTTCGGATTCAACGCCTACGTGGAAGGCTGGGCCCTCTACGCAGAACAACTCGGCAAAGAAGTGGGGTTCTATCAGGACCCGGTATCAGACTACGGCCGTCTGTCTTCCGAACTCTTCCGCGCTGTGCGCCTGGTCGTCGACACCGGGATTCACTCCAAGGGATGGAGCCGGGATCAGGTGGTAGAGTTCTTCCGCAAATCCGGAGCGGTCGATGAACCCACCATCCAGTCCGAGACGGACCGTTACATCTCCTGGCCAGCGCAGGCTCTCAGCTACAAGCTTGGGCAGCTGAAATTCCGCGAACTCCGCGATCGCGCGCAGAAAGAACTGGGCCCGAAGTTCGATCTTCGAAAATTCCACGACGAGATGCTGAATGGAGGCGCTCTCCCGCTCGACCTCCTTGACGAGAGAACCAACAAGTGGATTGCCGAGCAGAAGGGCAAATGAGAGTTGCGATCAACGTTGGAGCGCGCGCCGCTCTTAGCCCCAGGTTGCCAATTCCCGCCATCACAGATGCCCGTGTGCTATCTTCTAGGTTCAGTTATAACGCCCTGACCCTTACCGTTTCGACGCATGGCAACCTCTACAGAAGGAGCTAAACCGGCAGTCAAGGTCTTCGTCGCCACCACGGTGATGCTGACCTTCATCTCGTTCTGGCGCGCGTCTGCCATCGTCCTCTCTGATCTTGCCTCGTCCGCCTATTACGCGGGCGGCGATGCCGAAAATGTCATTGGCAAGAGTGCTCCCTGGTTCATCCTTGCGGTCATGTTGTTCAGCTACGCTGTCCGGGCTCTTTATATCGAGTCCAGCAGTATGTTCGTCAGGGGCGGCGTCTACCGCGTGGTCAAGGAAGCCATGGGCGGCACGCTCGCCAAGTTTTCAGTGTCTGCGCTGCTCTTCGACTATGTCCTGACTGGTCCCATCAGCGCCGTTTCTGCCGGGCAGTACCTGGCAGGATTCATCAAGGACATGGGCGATCACTTTTTTCATCGTCGACTGCAATTTTCAGACGACTATTTTGCCGCCGGCGTAGCGGTCGTGGTCGTTCTCTATTTCTGGTGGAAGAATACCCAGGGCATCCACGAGTCGAGTCAGAAGGCCGTTCAGATCATGATTGTCACGACTGTCATGGTTGTCATTCTGATCGTGTGGTGCACGTTCGCGATTCTGCGCACTCCAGTGCAGTGGCCGCCGAATCCCCTTCATGCCGGCGTCGTTCCACTGAATAAGGAATCGCTGGGCTGGCTCAGCGGATCTTGGCTGGGCCACTTGAATGCAAAACTGCTCATCACAATTGTCGCCTTCGTTGGCTTCGGCCATTCCGTCCTCGCGATGAGCGGGGAAGAGACTCTTGCCCAGGTCAACCGCGAGATCGAGCATCCCAAGCTGAAGAACCTGGAAAAGACCGGGCTGGTCATTTTTATCTATAGCCTGCTCTTCACTTCGCTGGTTTCCTTCTTTGCGGTGATGATCATTCCTGACGGTGACCGCCCGAAATATTTCGCCAACCTGATCGGTGGAATCGCTATATATCTGCCGGGCGCGGAATGGGCGAGGATTCTCTTCCACGGCTTCGTCGTCCTGGTGGGCGTTCTGATCCTTGCGGGTGCACAAAATACTTCGATCGTGGGCGCGAATGGCGTCTTGAATCGGGTGGCAGAAGATGGCGTGCTCACCAGTTGGTTTCAGAAGCCGCATAGCCGTTACGGCACCAGCTACCGCATCATCAACCTGATCGTCGGCATGCAGTTGCTCACTATCTTCCTCAGCCTGGGCAATGTGTATGTGCTGGCCGCGCTGTACGCTTTTGGCGTGATCTGGAGCTTCGCCATGAAGTCGCTGGCCGTGCTCGTGCTGCGGTTCACCGAGCCCGGCAATCGCGAATGGAAGGTTCCCGGCAACCTCCACATCGGAAAGACTGAAATCCCGATTGGACTCACCGTAATCTCCGGCGTCCTGTTCATTACCGCGGTCGTGAACTTGTTCACAAAGTACGAAGCGACCATCGCGGGCGTCATCTTCAGCGGAGTCTTCTTCACCATCTTCACCGTTTCTGAACGCCACGTTGCGAAAGAACGCCACGGCAAGCCCGAGCAATTGGACCAGTTCCGCGTCTATGGCAACCAGGAACTGGGCAGCGGAGCAATGGGAGTCCGGCCGGGTAACGTTTTGGTTGCAGTGCGTGATCCGCGCAATCTTTATTACCTGCGGCACATTCTGAGCCACACCAACACCGTGAAGCAGGACGTGGTCGTTATGAGTGCGCGCCTCTACCATCGCGAACACACCTTCAGCGGCAGCACAGTCTTCGACGCGACCCAGGTCTTTGATCACTACGAACAGGAACTCTTCACGGCAGCGGTGGCGGTAGCAGAGAAAGAAGGCAAGCCGATTTCATTGCTGGTGGTCCCCGCGACCGATGTCTTCGAAGCCATCATGGTGACCGCGCAGCGCCTCGACTCGAGCCGGGTAATCTGCGGCCTCTCGAACAAGCTGACGGCCGATGAGCAAGCGAAACTCACCGGCGACGCATGGGAACGCCTGCCCGAGCCTCGCCCTCGACTGACTCTCGAAGTCTGCGCGCCCGATAACTCGGTGCGCGAATATGCTCTGGGCCCGCACACCCCTCGCATGCGCGCCCAGGACGTCGAACTCATGCACAAGCTCTGGCTCGACATCACCGCCGATTCCAAATTCGCCGGCGCTCACCACTATCACATCGTGGCCCTGGCGCTGGAAGAACTCAAACGCGAGCTCAGTACCGAGCAGCGCATCCAGCTACTCGAGAAGCTGCATGAAGAAATGAACCGTCCCAATCCGCAGTGAATCAGATTCAGTAAGGAGTTGGTATGGCACGCATCAACGGTGCGCCGAGCAATCAGGGCGGCCCACTCAGGCGTCTTTTCGTCGCGCTCGTCTACTCCTTGACCCGCCGCCGGCTTGGCCGAGTTATCATGCCGGTTCAAGTGACAGCGCACCATTCGAAAATCTTCTGGGGATACCTGCAGATGGAGCAATCCCAGATGAATTCCAAGCTTGTCGATTTGAAGCTAAAAGGCCTCGCGGAATTGCGGGTCGCAACCTTGGTCGGCTGTCCCTTTTGAATCGACATCGGCTCTGCCGTCGGCAGAGAGCACGGGATCACCGCCGAACAAATCGCAAATCTCAATCAATATCGGACGGACTTCAACTTCTCCGATCTGGAACGCCTGGTCCTTGAGTACGCCGACTCGATGACGAGAGTTCCCGTCGAAGTCTCGGATGCGCTCTTCGCAAGATTGCGAGAGCGTTTCACCGAAGCGCAGTTGGTCGAACTGACTTCAGCCATCGCGTGGGAAAACTATCGTGCCCGCTACGACCACGCCTTCGGCATCGAAGCGGAGAATTTCACAGACGGTGCAGTATGCGCACTGCCCGTCCGCGAAGCCGTCCAAAACAAGTGAACTCGCAACAGGCAAAAACGGGTTTTTTCAGCTGCAAGAAAGGGCCCCAGCAATCGCCGGGGCCGGATGGGGGATCTCAAGGAAGCGTCTACGCAGGTTTCTCGCTCTTGTTCGATCCGCAGCACCCTTTGCCGCAATCCTTGCCGGCTTTGTGATCGCACTTCATTCCGTCTTTTCCTTTGCAGCAGGATTCCGCCATCGTGCCGCCTTTCATGCAGGATGCATCCTTGCCGCAACAGGACTTCGGATCCTTGCCACAGGATGTCTCGTCTTTTCCCGCACAGCAGGAAGCTATTTCCTTCCCGTCGTGGCTGCGCATGCAAGCCCCATGTGCGTCTTTTGAGTCGGATGACATCTTGTCGCAGCATCCTCCTCCCTTAGCCTTATCAGGTGCCGAGTTCTGCTGCGGCGCGGCAGGCGCGGTTTGCGTTGCGGTTTGTGTCCACGAAACGACGGTCATAGCCAGGATCAGCGCTAACACTCTGTACTTCATAAATATCTCCTCTAAAGAAGCCAGTTGGCGGGCTTAGGCCCGGATTGAATCACGCAGACAAACTTTGTCTGCAAAACGCATGGGCTCAGGAAGGGAAGAAAACTCAGATCCGCAGGACAGTGCTTCGTTCGAAGGGAGTTGGCAAGAAAGGGATCGCGAACATCTCAGCTATGCGGCGACGATTTGGACACGTCTGGTCAGAGGGAAACGCGAGAACCCGTTGCGCCACAGGTCTGACCACCCTGGCCTCGACAGGCAGAGTCGTTGGACTCGACGGAACTCGCCGCGCGCAGCACGGATGTTGTTCTCCGCAAGGCATCGCCGGAGAGAAATTCGCAAGGAACAAAACTGATGTGATCCGCGGATGAACTGGCGGGCAGCAACTAGGTTCGTGAGGCGAGGATGCACCGTGCCCAACCGGATGCATCGTGCTCATCTGCGGTGACCCGAACGCAAACGGCAGGCTCAGCCAGCAAAGCAAGGCAAGGACGAGCGCCGCGATGGACCTCCGAATCATTCTGTCCAAGCTTGACCGTAGCAGAAGAAACCGTCTGTGACGACAATCACAGGGGCACGTACTCAATGCGGTGCGGGCTCTGAAAAACGGACGAGCACTCAGCCCGGAGAGAATCTGGTTTAACCCTTGCTTTTTCGCCTTCTCTTCGCCAATAATGTCGCATGGCCATCACACGAAGGCAGCGCGAAGTGTATGACTTCATCTCCCGTTTCGTCACCGAGCACGGCTATTCGCCGTCATTCGAAGAGATCGGGCAGGGACTGAGCCTGAATTCGCTGGCAACCGTTCACAAGCACATCTCGAACCTGGAGAAGAAAGGCCTGCTGACGCGCGACTATAACCGCAGCCGGTCCATCGATCTTCTTCCTCCCAAGGGGAAGCTCAAGCAGTCGATGAGTGTGAACACAGGACTGGTCTTGCCGCTGATGGGGCGCATTGCCGCCGGCCAGCCGATTGAGGCCGTGGAGAATCCGGAGACCATCTCGCTTGCTGATTTCGTCCGTTCCAAGGATGTCTTCGTCCTCGAAGTGCGCGGCGATTCCATGCAGGACGAAGCGATCCTCGACGGCGACTATGTTCTGGTAGAGAAGGCCAAGACTGCCCACAACGGCGACATCGTAGTCGCGCTGGTGGAATCCAGCGACGCCACCCTGAAGCGCTTCTACCGCGAGGGCGAAAACATTCGCCTGCAGCCCTCGAATGTAAACATGCAGCCGATCATCGTTCCGGCGGCATCGGTTGACGTGCAGGGAAGAGTCATCGGAGTGCTGCGGAAATACTGACTCCTCAGCGAAGCTGCCACAGCCATCGTCAGGTCCTCAGTATAGGTGGAAGTCCACTTCCACAGCGATCTCCACCTCTACGGGCTGCCCATCTTTCTCAGCAGGCTTGAAACGCCATCCCTCCACGGCCCGCACCGCCTGTGCATCGAGTCCGCAGCCCAGCGGATTCAACACATGAATCTTTGTAGGAACTCCATCCCGGTCTACTGTGAGCCCGAGGACGCCAGTGCCCTGGTACTTCATCCGCCGCGCGAGGTCGCTGAACTCCGGCTCTTTATGCAAGGTGAGTTTTGGAGGAGTGATGCCCTGCCCTATACGGAAAAGCCGGCGATTCAGAGATTTCTCGGGTTCCCCCGTGTCGTCTCGTGAGGTAGCTTCTGCGACCCCGACCCCGGGTATAGAGAGCACTTCGGGGGCAAAGTGGCAATTCTCGTCGTTTCCCGCAAGAGCGGCCGATACGCAAGGCTTCCAGTAATCAGGAAGCATGCTGGCGAGGTGATCTTTGGCTGACAGGAATATGTCCGCCATTGCCGCGTCTACCTGGTCGGGAGATGGCTCTCCGTGCAAGTCCGCTGTAATCTCCAAGAAAATTCCCTTGTCTTCTCCCGGCCGGACATTCTCGTTCTCAGCGATCCGCAACGAAAGAGCCTTGTTCGTTGACACGATCGAAAGCCTTTTTGCCTTGATCCTGATCTCGTGTTTTCTTACCCCGATATCAGTGATCAGCACGAATCCATCGGATGTCCAATCGCCCGGCCGGTTGTCGCTGAGCAGAGATCCGGAAGAGTCATAGTGCAGATGAGCCCCGGAGTAGAAGGTATGCAGGATGAGAGTCTTGTTGAGATAGCTGTCCTGCAAATGTCGATTGAGATCGTCGGCGCCCGCCAAACTCGCTACGACCACAACAAATGAGAGGAGTAGAAATCGGCCCGGACGTGACATACTCGAACCCTCCTCGGGTACGCGCATTCTAACCGAGAACGGGTGCGAGGAGGGAGCTTGCACGAAATGTCACAGAAATGAAACGCCCGGGAAACATCCCGGGCGTTCGTACTAAGAGCTGATCGCTTCTCAGCCAATATGTTTGTTCAAAGCCTGCGCAATGGCGTCCTTCGGCTTGTACCCAACCAGTTGCTCCACCACCTGCCCGCCCTTAAATACCAGCAAGGTCGGAATACCCGTGACCTTGTAGCGCATTGGGGTGGCGCTGTTCGAATCGACGTCCATCTTGCCGATCTTGATCTTGCCCTGATATTCAGTCGCCAGCTCCTCGACGATAGGCGCGATTGCGCGGCACGGACCGCACCATGTTGCCCAGAAGTCCACTAGAACGGGCTTGTCCGATTTCAGAACATCCTGGTCGAAGTTTGCATCGGTCACTTCGACGATTCCATTGCCTGCCATTTTTTCCTTCTCCTAGTTGTAACGTCGCGCTTTCGGCGGACGCTCCATCGGAAGGCGCTGCCGGGTGGCGATTCGTATAAGTGCTTCCCGCGGGGGGAGCCGAACTCACTATCGTAACACCGGAATTAGATGCCAGGGGGAGGAGGAAAGTCGCAACAGATGAAATCGAGAACTTCCTTTCAGAACCATAGTGGGAAACTGTACAGGCCTAAGCAAGTCCTTTGCCGCCAGTAGCTTCACGGCCTGGCAGGTGGCTTGAGACTCTTGATATAGCTGACCAGTTGCCAGCGCTGCGGTTCCGGGAGTCTGGACCACACCGGCATCCCTCGCCGAACCACTCCATTGGTCAGCAGCCAGAACAGAGTGCCGGGGGTAGCCTGCTGTACTTCCTCGGCGCGCAAGCTCGGACCTTTCTTTCCGCCACCCGCCGCTGCACCATGACACTCCGCACAATGCATCTCGAAGAGCTTCGCGCCCCCTGCGACTGCATCAGGATCCGCCTCAAGCGGATTCGGCTTCGCGGCGGCCTTCGCCGGAGCCTTCCTTAACTCCGCATAGATAGACCTGTCGCCGTTAGCACTGCTGGACCTGCGGGATTGAGCCATCCCCACAACCGCCCCCAATATGAGTGCAGAAAGACTGACTGCCGCTGTCTTGCGTCGAATCGCGGATCGAATCATCAGCGCCCTCCGAACCATCGAGCCACCATCGCTCCAAATCCGGAGAACTCCCGTGAGACGCCCCAACGCAGGAGAAAGCGATGGCTATTCTCGTTCAGTCCGAACCCCGGAGACAGCCGAAGCGTCCAATTTGAGGGCAAATTCCATGCTGCAACCGGGGCCACGTAGTGCGATGTCTCGACCAGGCCAAAGCTCGCACGATCCCCCAGTCCCCCATACATTTCGACACCGGCAATGAAATTCTCTCGGCAGAAACTGCAGCGTTTCGCCGACGCCTTCAATGCCAGTGGGCGGCTTACACCCAGCGCATACCCAAATTCCCAGGGAACGCCACCGGTCAGCGGTTTGGTGGCCAGCGGGTTCAGCGCGAAGTTCCAACCGTTGTGCGTGCTGGAGAGCAGCAACTTGAGTTCGAGTTCATGATTGTGTCCCTGACGCAGGATCGCATTCGGAATGGAGTGATCAGCCTCAATATCGTGCCCTTCAATCTCTTTCATGATCTTGTCGGCTTCGCTGATCTGCTCGTACTCCACGTAGAGCACAGGATTGATCACGTGCTCGCTTTGCAGCAGACGAAGACGATTCTCGAAGCGGAAGCCTGTAAATATCGTGCTGTCGCCGAACGTAGTCTGCCCATCCAGATAGAGTTCGGCGGTCCACCATGCCGTCGCGCCATATTCCAACTCCATCCAGTAGGCATGAAAATCGTTGCCTCCGCGCTGTGTGGCGAAATTGGAGAAGTATTCGACTTC
>Ga0209698_10007184_pt1 | contig 11730 bp, 12 predicted proteins | sample LitLauG_LLR_2012_FD_187203 | JGI IMG/M metagenome (GOLD analysis project Ga0209698, IMG submission 187203) | Freshwater sediment microbial communities from Pennsylvania, USA - Little Laurel Run_MetaG_LLR_2012 (SPAdes) (version 2) | ecosystem: Environmental > Aquatic > Freshwater > Creek >... | reverse complement strand
GGCCCTGCCAGAGGCAAAGCGGGCAGCGGAGATATCGAAATCGAAGAAGTTGGCTCCGGTGACGTCGATATCCGCACTGGCTCGGGAAACATCACCGTGCATGGCGTCAACGGTGGCTTTCGCGCCGAGGCCGGCAGCGGAGACATCCGCGGTGAGGGCACGCCCAAGAATATGTGGAGCGTCCGCACCGGTTCCGGCAATGTGACTTTGCGAGTCCCCTCCAACCTGGCGTTCGACGTGGACGTTTCCACCAGTTCCGGCAGTGTGACGATGGATCATCCGGTGACGACGACGATCCAGGGGCGGGTGCAGGAGTCGCGCAAGAGCATCGTCGGCAAAGTCCGCGGCGGTGGTCCCACGATCTCGGTGCACACCGGATCGGGCGACATTCACGTGCAGTGAAGGCTTTCGGCTTTAGGCTCTCGGCTCTAGGCCTCCGGATTTGCCTAAAGCCTAACGCCGAAAGCCTAGAGCCCAGGGCCAGCGCTCGGAACAAGAACCATGCTTCTCAAAGAACTCATCTTCCAAGGCTGGCACTCACTGAACCGCAATCGTTTGCGCTCGGTGCTGACCATGCTGGGGATCGTCTGGGGCTTGGCCTCGGTCGTGCTCCTGCTGGCCTACGGACAGGGTCTCGGCAACAGCGTCCTGCATGCCTTCCTGAACATGGGGAACAACGTGATTGTCCTTTGGCCTGGGCAAACCAGCATGCAGGCGGGAGGACAGCGTGCCGGTAAGAAAGTTGCCTACGAGTACGCCGATGTCGAGGCCATCCGTGAAGAGGTTCCCCTGGTGCGCGCCGTCAGCGCGGAAATTGATCGCGACTTCGGCTACAAAATTGGCACGCGCGTCGTGTCATTAAATACGCGCGGCGTCGAGGTGCAGTACCCGCAGATGCGCCGACTCGATCTGGAAGAAGGCCGGGTCTTTACCGACACCGACTTCCTGCAGCACAACCGGGTCGTCATCCTCGGATACAAGGCGGCGAAGAAAGTCTTCCAGGGCGCACCCGCTGTTGGTCAAACCGTCAGCATCGGCGGGCTCGATTTCGAGGTCATCGGCGTGCTCCGAAACAAGATTCAGGACTCGATGTACGAGGGCCCCGACAACGAAGACGGCTTCATCCCGTTTCAGCTTTTCCGCGATCTGAAAAACATCAAAGATCCGGACATGATCATCTTTCAGCCTACCGCCGCCGAACTGAACAAGAAATCACTGGCCGCTGTGCGTGAGGTCATCGCCCGCCGCCACCATTTCGATCCTCGCGATGAAAAAGCGACGCCCGAATGGGATACGGTGGACAGCAAGCAGATGATCACGGCCTTTTCGCTGGGCTTGCAAGCTGTGCTCGGTTTAATTGGAGTCGTGACGCTGGCTGTCGGTGGCGTGGGCGTCATGAACATCATGCTGGTCTCGGTCACTGAACGTACGCGGGAAATCGGTCTGCGCAAAGCAATCGGCGCGCGTCCCCGCCACATTCTTGTGCAGTTCTTGCTGGAGGCGCTGGTCCTCACTTTTTTTGGAGGCATGTTCGGCATCGCGCTGGCCGTGCTCCTGACCTGGGTCATTCCGCCGATGCCGCTCTACAGCGAGTTCTACAAGACCACCAATCACGAAGGAGACATCTTTCTGCACGCTTCGTTCCTGGTCATCACCATCTCGTTCGTTCTGCTCTCGATGATCGGAATCGTCTCCGGCTTCTTCCCTGCTCTCAAGGCAGCGAGGCTTCATCCCATTGAGGCGCTGCGCTACGAATGAAAGAGATTTGTAATCGGTAATTTGTGGTTGCCCTTTCCCGCACTCGCGGCCCAATTCCCAATTGCCCATAACTAACCGGACAGGCTACTTTCTGCTTGACACATATCTAATCGAGAGTAATATTGGCCCCGTTTAAGTGCGAAGATCGTTGATCGTCTACTTTTCCAAAAGTTTCTTTTCCCCACGGCCCCGGTCTAAAGAACAAAGCGAATTGAAAGGCCGTTGGCCAGCCCGCTTGTGAGGGACTATGCCCGACGTCAGCCAGATCGTCAGATGGGAAGTGCAGCTGTTCCTATTGGCGTTGTTTGGCATTGTTGCCATGCAACTCCTCACCGGGCAGATCAGCACGAAGAACCTCTTCTATGGTCGAAAGAATGACACAGGGGACCCCATTGTGGGAACCAACGGAGTGAGCCGCGGCAGGAAGAAAGAGGACACGCTTTATTTCAGCCCGGAGCGGGTTCAGTTGTTACTCTTCACGCTGGGCGCGGCGTTTTACTACCTCACGCAGGTCTTGAACAACCCGAATCCTGGCACGTTTCCACCTTTACCGGACTCCTGGCCCGCGTTAATCGGCGGCAGTAACGCGATCTATTTAGGTGGAAAGGCGTATTCAAGACTTTGGAGCGTTAGCGGAAACTCGAAGAAATGAAGAACAGGAGAAACTGCAATGACGATTTTAGTCATGGTTTGCGGCTACTTGATTTGCGGACTCGTCGGCTTAATAGGGGTTGCCATTCTTTGGCAGATTTTCGTCGGGACCATTGACCTTTCGCGATTGATCAGTGAGCCCACCGGGGACGCCAGTATGGGGCGCTTCCAGTTCTTGATCTTCACCTTCGTTATTTCGCTGAGCCTGTTGCTGGTGATCGTCTCGGGGAAGAATGGCGATGGGAAGCCCGCGTTTCCAGACTCCATCCCCGGCGGGATATTGACTCTGCTCGGAATCAGTGGCAGTTCCTATGCGGTAGGCAAAGCAATTCAGTTCTCAGATCCCGGTGGCATTGAGGACCGTCCTGTCGAGATAACGATCACGCCGCTGACTGTGACAGTCAAGTACGGGCAGACACAACAATTCAAGGCCGAAGTCCCACGAAAACCAGATGCCAAAGTGAAGTGGGAAGTGATTGCTGGCCCTCCGGGGTCATCGATTGACGAGAACACAGGGTTGTACAAAGCACCACCCGCCGCAACCGTGCCGCCCGCACCCCACGCGACGGTGCGAGCCACCTGTGTTGATTACCCGGACGTTTCCGATGTGGCTGTGATCACATTCGCTTGAGGTAGATCTATGCGCACGCGAGGAAGTACCGCTACTCGAACGTCAACCTCTAGTCAGACGCGCCGCCGCGGACTGGTTTCCGCTGCGACCATGTTGCCGTTGGCTCTTGGTCTGGCTGGCAACATGTCCACTACGGGCGTCGGCCCGGAGGCACGACACCGAACAGGTGGTGGTGGTGGTCCAGTTGTACCGCATCCCATTTCCTGCACGCTGCCCTTCGACGCGATCAAACAACACCATCCAATTGATGATTCCTGTTCCGCCGATGGCGCCGCCCAACCGAATACCCCGCAGTCTGCGCAGAACGACGCCAAGAACAATTTCTGCTCTGCCGGCCCGCCCGTGAATATTGACGTCGAAGTCCTTCAACAGTTGCAGTTGGACGCCGCAAAGCCGGGGAGTGGCATCACGTTTGGAAGCGACGCCCTGCTTCCAAAGGATCGTTCTGTGCTGCGCGATCTGCCGACCAAGGTGGGCCCTTTGAGTGAGGGAACGGTTGTTCGCCTCGTGGCATATGTGATGGACGCTCACTATTCCAACATCGGCAGCGGAGAAAGCGTGAATTGCAAGCAACCCGACAAGGAGAGTAACGACATCCATATCGTGCTGGCCAGTAGCGCTCAGGAAAAGGACGAATGTAACAGCGTGACTGCCGAGATGAGCCCGCATTACCGGCCCCTGGTTTGGGACCCCACCGACTTGAACCAAAAGAACACGCACCTGTACCGGTTCACCGGGCAGTTGTTCTTCGACGCCAGCCACCGGCCCTGTTCTGGAGGTAGGGGCAGTCCGAAGCGCTCCTCGTTGTGGGAGATCCATCCCGTCTATGCGCTCGACATCTGCACAGACCCCGGCAACAACTGCAAAGTGGACAGTGATGAAAACTGGGTTTCGTTCGCTGAAGAAATGGGTGTAGTGCCTAGCGAGACCCGCCTCCGGCTGCCGGAGGAAATCTCGAACGAGTTTGGGTTTGCGAGGATTCGCTCACAAAGTCCGTAGTCGAGAAGTTTCGGTCGGATGATGCCTTGACGTGCCGTGGCGCCGCGCCTGATACTTCGTAAGTTCCTGGTTCCATGCAGGTTCAACGAGGCAGCGGATTGGCACCTACCGCCATTATCACCCTCACCACAGACTTCGGAACCGCCGATCACTTCGTTGGCACGATCAAGGGTGTCATCCTTGCAATCGCGCCCGAGGCCTGCATCATCGACATCAGCCATGCCGTGCAGCCCTTCGACATCCTCGACGGCTCGCTCACCATTTCGCAGGCCTACTCCTACTTCCCTTCCGGCACCGTGCATATGGTGATTATCGATCCCGGAGTCGGCACGGTGCGGCGGCCCATCCTGATGACCGGGGATCGCCACCAGTTTGTCGCTCCCGACAACGGCGTCCTCTCGCTGATCTACGATCGTGAAGAGCGCATCTCGGTTCGCCATATCACTGCCGAACATTATTTTCTGCCGTCCCCCAGCAACACCTTTCACGCACGCGATATCTTCGCGCCGGTTGCCGCCTATCTCGCCAAGGGAGTCGATCCCAGCCGTTTCGGAGAAGAGATCACGGATTACGTACGCTTTGCCGCGCCCCGCCCCAAGCCAGTCGATGAGCGCACCCTCCGGGGCGTAGTCCTGAAAGTCGACCGCTTTGGAAATCTCATCACCAACATCACGCCACACGACGCACCCGGCCTCTTCGAGTCCACACCGCCCGTTTTCCAGATTGCGATCGGAACCAAGGGGCAAGTCACCCGCATCTGCTCGAGCTACGCGGACGGCGGGCCCGGGGAAGTCTTTGGAATTCTAGGCAGCATGGGTTTTCTCGAGATCGCCACCAACCGCGGCTCGGCCCACCAACTCCTGAGCGCTGGCAAAGGCAGTGAAGTGAATGTAGTGATGAGCCGCTAATCAGAGGATGTCTGCGATGCCGAGGAAGAGCTCAACCGCAGAGGTCACAGGGGTTCACAGAGGATCAGATTCCTTAGGAAACAACCAGGTAGGTTGAATACTGCTCATCCGAAATGGCGGTAAACGGGAGCATACTCAAAGGGGCTGTCGCTGTTTCGACTTCCCATTTCTGTTCTCCAACCTTGTTCGCGGACAACAGTTGCTGGCGGGTCACAGCCTGTGGCGTGTCCGTGATCGCAAACAGAACCAGCGGCCCGCACAGCAGTGCGACAGTGTTTGGATGTCGCGCGTCGATTGCCTCCAGACGCTGCGCCAGCTTCAAATCCACTTCGACGTGATCGCCCCTCTTCCACCGACGCCGTAGCGTTGCAAAACGCCCCGCGATCACGGGTTCCGACGCCCGCTTTCCGTTTACAGAAATCGATGCGCCCTCAGCCCACGATGGAATTCGGAAGTTCACCCCGAACTCGACCGGCCGGGAAGCCGTCACTTCGAACTGCACCAGACTGTCCAAGGGATACGAACCCTTCTGACTCAGCGAAAGACTTGCGTTGCCCTCAGTCCACCGCAAGGTCGAAGGGATGTAGAGATTGACGTAGATACCGCGCGCGTCGCGGAAGTAAGTATTGATCCCGTAGTCGGCCACAACTTGCGGCAGCGTGCCCGAGCAGCAAGGCCAGGCGTGATTCGAATACACCTTCCGTCCTTCGAAATTGTAGTCGGAATAGTAAAACGTCTTGCCGTCCGGCAATAACGGTTTCGCTCCCAGTACGGTGTTGTACATCACCCGTTCCATACTATCGCCGTATCGCGAATCGCCGGTTACGCGCAGCAAATAGCGAGTCAACTTAAAGTGCGCGTATGATCCGCACGGTGTTTCAAAACTGCTGTGCGTGTTCGTCAGGCTGGCATAGACGTCGTTGCTGTTGGGCGCGCGCAGGGTTTCGTCGGGCCCCCAGCCGCCCGTGGCGAAACTTTGCGCCGCCAGAAAATCAAAGCCATTCTGGGCCGCACGCAGATACTTCACGTTTCCCAGAGTCAGATAGGCCTGCATCGCCGAGCACAGCGCATTCACGTGGCTGTAGGCGTGCCGTCCCGCAAACGCGCACTGGCCCTCCGCCAGCGGATTGAAATATTCGTCATTCAGATACTGACTGCCCAGAGCACGGTAGCGGGCGCCCGCTCCCCTCTGATACGCCAGGAAGAGATTCTCCGGTATCGTGTAGGACTCATCCCAGGTCCAAGATTCATCCGTGCCTGGCCGCCAGCTTGTGCCGTGCTCGACCGCCTTCCCAGGCAAATGCGGCAGGGCCGTATCGGTGGTGTGCTCGAGAATACGAAAAGCGTCGGGATCGCCCGCCAACTGGTGCGAGTCGATCAACCCACAAACCAGCTTGTCGTAGCAATAGGCCGGGAAACGGTTCTTCACATAGAAGTCGCCCGAGATCGTCTCCGCATACAGCCGGTTCAAGCTCAATACTTTTTCCCGAATCTTCCGGTCTCTGGTGATCGCGTAGCTGCGGGCCAGCGCCGAGACCCATTGCCCGAACGTTGCCGCTGGAGCAAAGCCCGCGTCAAACGTGTGCCAGTCATAGTTCGGATCGTACTGATACCAGCCGCCGAGTTCGTCGCCCGGCGCCGGCTGCCCGCCCATCTGCCGAAAGGGTTTCAGTAAGCTGTCCTCGTGCAATCCCATCAGGACCGAGCGGGTCTGCTCGAGTTGCCGCTCGTGCAGTTCGCTGGCCAGACTTACGTCGCCGTAGCCAAACTCTCGCAGCGGTTGATCCACGTTGGAAACACCGTGGAACTTGGGGAACCACGCCGGAGTCGCAAGCCCGGCGGTTAGCAACGAGGCAGACTGTACGAATTTACGTCGCGAGATTTTGCGCGGGGGGGACACGATACCTTGCCATTATCCGCCCAGAACGGATGTTGCTGCATGATTTCGCAGTGGAACTCATGGGCAGGTAGTCAGTTCTTCGCCTTGGGGTGCACATACCGGTCCATCTCTCCCGTCCATTTGAGGAAACGCCAGAGGCTGGTCCGCTCCGTCCACAGGAATTCCCAGAACTCCAGGAATCCGATTTGCGTCATCTTGACGCCGGTGTAGGTTTCTATTCGCCAGAGCAGGAAGGGGCTGCGCCACGGGGCGATCCGGTGGCCGCGAGTGGAAGTCCAGAGGAAGTGCAGCATCCGCCGCATCGGCTCTAAGTATAGCGCCCCGAACCGGAACGGCAATTCAAACCAAACGCCCCGCTCCCCAGGCTGGGCCCGGGAAGCTCACCCCTAGGACGATAACCGGGCCAACTCCGAGGTCTGCTTCACTCCGTAGTCAACTTCTTCAGCCGGCGCAGGAGCGACGTGGGGTGGATCCCCAGCATGCGAGCCGCTTGCGTCTTGTTATTTCCGGTCGCCGCCAGAACCTCCTGGATGTATTCATCCTCGTACTCGCGCAGGCTGACAAACTGGTGGCCGGTCGGAGACACGTCGTATCCAGACGCAAGACTTTCCTCCGACTCCGCTGCCCGGTGCTCACGAATCTCCTCGGGCAGATACATCGCGTCAATCTCGCCGTCCGGCGCCAGAATCATGGTCCGCTCAATCACATTCTTCAGCTCGCGAATATTTCCGGGCCACGGATAGTTCTGCAGCATTTCCGCCGCCGCCGGAGAAAATCCGGTAAACGACTTGTGCAGTTCCTCATTGAAGTGCCGGACCATCTCCAACGCCAGCGGCACAATATCTTCTTTCCGGGCACGCAGCGCTGGAATGAGCAGCGGCACTACGTTCAACCGATAGTAAAGATCCTCACGGAACTGCCCTTTGGTGACGGCGTCTTTCAATTCCGTGTTGGTCGCGGCCAGCAGCCGCACGTTCACCGTGATCGACCGCGTGCCGCCCAGCCGCATGAATGTGCCTTCTTCGAGCACGCGCAGAAGCTTGGCCTGCATCGCCGCTGACATGTTGCCGATTTCATCCAGAAACAAGGTGCCGCCGTGAGCTCGCTCGAGCAAGCCTTCTTTGCGCCGGCGCGCATCGGTAAAGGCTCCCGGCTCGAAGCCGAACAGTTCGCTTTCCAGCAGGTTTTCCGGCAGGGCTGCACAGTTCAATTCCACCAGGGGCATCTGCGCGCGCGGGCTGGCATAGTGAATCGCGCGCGCCAGCACCCCCTTCCCGGTCCCACTCTCTCCCAGAATCAGGATGGTGGTGTGATCGGACTCCGCCGCTTTCTTTGCCATCTCGAGCATGCCGCGCATGACGGGGTTTTCCGTCACCACCCGCCCGAAATCGTATCGCCCCTTGGCGCGTTCCACGTCTCCGCGCACGCGCACCCGCAGGGCCAGCATCTCGCTTGCCCGGCGCAGCGTGGTCATCAGGTCAGCCAGATGGAACGGCTTCACCAGATAGTCGTAGGCGCCGGCTTTCATGGCTTCGACCGCGCGGTCCACCAGGTGATACGCGCTCATCATGAGGACGATCGCCCCCGGATTGGCCGCCCGCATCCGCCGCAGCACTTCCACTCCGTCGATTCCGGGCAACACGATATCGAGCAAAACCAGATCGGGATTTTCGCCCGCAAACACCCGCAGCGCATCTTCGCCGGAACCCGCGGTGAACACTTCATATCCTTCTTCCCGCAAACCGCGCGAGACGGTACGCAGGGTCAACTCTTCGTCATCCACTACCAGCACGCTATAAGGCATGGCGATCTCAAACTACGATCTGCGATTCTTCCCTTTCCTGTTCTGTTTGTTCCTCGGTCCGCAACGGTAATGTCAGCGTCACCGTCGTTCCCCGCCCCACCACGCTGTCCACGCGCATGTCTCCGCCATGGCTTCGCATGTAGGCATAACTGATGCTGAGTCCCAATCCGGTGCCTCTTCCCTGCTTGGTGGTGAAGAAGGGCTCCAACACGTGCGGCAAAACATCCGGTGGAATCCCGCTGCCCGTATCGCTGACGCGAATTTCGATGCTCTCGACGTAAGCCAGTTTCGCGGCTGAAACCGTGATGCGTCCGCCGGCCGGCGTCGCTTCCGCGGCATTCAGCAGAAGGTTCATCAACACCTGGGAAAGCTGGTTCGCATCAGCCCGGACATAAGGAAGATCCGCCGGCACCTGGTTCTCCAGGACCTTGCCACGCAAAATGGGCTGGTTCTCCAGAAACGAGATCGTATCCACGACCAAACGCGCCAGATGGATTTTGCTTAACAGTGGCGGCGACGGACGCGCATAGTTGAGCAGTCCACGTAAAGTCGACGAAATACGCTTCGCGCCCGCGATGCACTGCTCCACCTCAACGCGGTGAGTCGGGTCCTGGCAGTCCTTCAACTCCAGTTCGAGGTGAGAAAGAATGCCCAGCAGAGGATTGTTGATTTCGTGCGCGGCCCCCAAAGCCAACTGGGCCAGCGACGCGTATTTCTCGTACTCCGAAAGCTGCGCCTGGAACTGCATTTTTTCCCGATCCAGTTCGCGCTGCTCGTAGAGCCGCCGGAATAATTCTTCCTGAATGGAATCGCGCTGCCGTTCGCTCTCGGACGCGCGATTCGTCGCATCTTTCAGGTGCTGGCTAAGTCGTTCTGCCTTATGGGTATACCAGAGGTAGAGGGCCACAAATGCAGCCCCGAACGCGAGCGCGGCCAGGAATCCCGGAATCATCCACTTTCAGAATGCCCCGGTTCACCCGCAACCGCTGTGATGCCAATCACCTGCAGGCGTGGCGCGGAACACCACCTCGTAACGCCGGCACCTTGCCGGCTAGCCTGCCTTGAGCGGAGTCGAAGGGTGAGGGCGCCCTTGCCCTCAAAAGCGGACATGTGAAAACTGGCGGGTAAGATGGGGGCGATGCCCGGCCTGGACAGGCAATTCCCGTGCCCCCATGACCCAAAAATGCCGGCAGGAAAGTTCAGCTTTTCTTGCCCGTCACGGCAAAGAACGCGGTGGCTTCCTGCTCCACATTCTTGCTCCCGCACTTCGGGCACTTGATGTCCTTTTCGTGCTCTTGCAGGGTCAGAACCAGTTCGAAGGACTTGTGGCAATCGTTGCAGACGTAGTCGTACACGGGCATGGAGGCCTCCCGCTCGAATTGCTTACGAGCTACCAAGAGGATTGTAGCGCGAATGCCTGTGGATCGTCGGTGACCAAGATGGAGAGACGGGCGCCCTCGCCCGTCGCCCGTGAAATTGGCTTGAGGAAGGAGCCAGCGCCCGCCTTATTTCTCCGCAATCTCCACGCTGGCACGCGTGTTCTCCCATTCCATGCGCAGCGTGCATTTTCCGGCTGCCTGGTCGAAGGCGATCGTGAAGTTCTCCACCGGCGCCGACGTCTTCGAAGCGCTCATCGGTACCCGCGCCAGGTCTTCCCCCTCGCCTGGATAATCTGTTCCCCACTCGCCTGTCTTTTTGCTGATGACGAGCGTCCACGCATCCGCCTTTGGGATGGTAAAGATCGTATAGCTGCCAGCCGGCACGGCCTTGCCGCCGACGGTGACACTTGCACCCGTCACCAACGTGGTTGCTTCGTTCGCGCCCGTCCGCCAGATTTCGCCAAAAGGCACCAACGCTTGATCGCTCGCCGCTCCGAAGATTTTCCGCCCTTTCGCACGCGGGCTCGAATAATCCACCTTGATCGTCTTTCCGTCCGCGAACTTGCACTCGGCGCTCGCCGGCGGGCTCGGCCGCTTCGACTTGTCCTTCGGCATGTCCATCTGTGCCGAAACCAGGGTTGTGAAAGCGAAAAACAATGCGGTGAGTAGAGCAATTTTCTTCATGATGTCTTCCTCCTTACAACACTCAGCAATCAGCCAATTCAGGGCGAAAAGTTGGTTTGGCTGAACGCTGAGTGCTGAATGCTGACCGCTGAATTATACCTACTTCCCCGCTACAATCTATCGATGGCCGTCTTCGACGACAAGCAGGAAGAACTCGAGCACTTCGAAACCCGCATGGGCGTGCCTCGCGGACGCCTCGCCGTGACGATGGACCTGGTCACCGATGCCATGGCTCTGATCGGCCAGCACGGCGTTTATTGCCAAAGCCAGCGCTGGCCCGGCAAGCCCGTGATGGATATCCAATTGATCCTCAAGAACCTCACCGGCGCGAAGGAATTAATTCAGAGTGTAATGCAGGAACTCGCGCCCAGAGCCTGATCTGTACTGACGGCGCGAGCCCCGTCTCGAAGGGAACGAAAGTGACGGAAAAGACTTACAATCCAGAGCATGGAGCGCAAGATCTTCTGGACCTCGTTCATCGTGCTTGGTCTGGTCGCTGACGTGGTTCTGCCCATCTGGTGGGCGCTGCTTGCGACCATTCCCATCGTGTATGTCTCATGGTGGGTGGCGTACCGGAGCGGATGGTTTGAATGACTACAGTTGCTCGATGAACTCTTCCACTCGAACTCCCGCTTGCTTCAAGATCTCCCGCAGCGTGCCGATTGCAAGTTCCGAATGCACAGGAACGACACAGCCTGTGATTCTATCCGGTCCAACGCGTTTAAACAACGTGACTGCCACGCTGTCGAACCTGAGTGAAACCTAGCCGTTCGAGAGCACGGATTGCTTCTGCCCCTGATATACGGGGCAGTTTAGGCATAGCGTGCCTCGAAGACGGTGACGAACGGGCGACTGGAACTTTCGGGAGGGAACTCTTCCAAGTAGAGTTCAGTCGCTTCCTTGAGGTTGGCGATGGCGTCTTCGACAGTCTTTCCCTGGCTAACCGTGCCAATCTCTGGGCAGTCGGCAACGTACAGCTCGCCTTCTTTGTGCAGGACCGCGGTGAATGTGCCGAT
>Ga0209698_10007183_pt1 | contig 11730 bp, 7 predicted proteins | sample LitLauG_LLR_2012_FD_187203 | JGI IMG/M metagenome (GOLD analysis project Ga0209698, IMG submission 187203) | Freshwater sediment microbial communities from Pennsylvania, USA - Little Laurel Run_MetaG_LLR_2012 (SPAdes) (version 2) | ecosystem: Environmental > Aquatic > Freshwater > Creek >... | reverse complement strand
ATCGAGCGCCGGCCCCCCAGTTCTTTGACATCCGAAAACCAAAAGGCGCCTCCCCTTTTGTCAAAAACAAAAGAAGAGGCACCCTCGTTCCTCCGAAACTACTGCAGCACCGTCGTCCAAAGCCGCAGCAGGTTGGCGTTATCGTCAACCGCCGCGACCCGAACCGTACCCCAGCCCACGTTAAACATGTTCAAACCAAAGGCGCCGCCATTGTTAGGATCAACCGAAAACTGCGCCACAAACGCTCCCGCAGTCGTAAACTCGACCAATTCACTCGGCTGATTCGGATCCACGTTCGATCCGTCACTGTTGGCGACCAGCAAATGTCCAGTCGGCGTCAGCACCAGATCCAGCGGACCGTGTAAATGAACAACATCCTGGAAGACAAGAGTGCCTGTTCCCAGCGAAGTGGTCGCCGCGCCTGCGCCGTTGAGAGCGTAAACCGCGTTGTCGGCGGAAGACGCCACATACAAAATGTCGTGCGCTGCGTCATAAGCGAGACCCGACGGTCCGAGTTCCAATGCCGCTGGGTCACCGCGGTGAGTAAAGCCGGATCCAATCGTGACCGCGCTGCTCAGGGCAATCGTTTCTCCACCCGCGTCATAAGAAAGGTTGAAGCGTACAACCGTCCCAGACAGCACGTTGGAAATGAAGAGTTGCGCCGTGCCATTACCGTTTTCATGCACAGCCAACCCCCAAGGCCCGTCTACCAAAGTGACGCTTATGAGCGATCCAAGAAGATGGCCGTTGCGATCAATGATTTGGACGGACCCTGCCCGCGCCGTCGCGGAAGTTCCATCTGCGGTAGGTAAGTTACCCACGATGACCATTCCGTTCGAAAGAATGCCGAGCGCCGCACTGAGTCCGACAACTGGGCTCTGATAAAACAACGATTGCGCGCCCGATTGGGAAATGCGCACGATGGTCGTTCCTGTACCTTGCAGATTCTCTGCGTTATTGAAGTTCGAGACCAACACGTCGCCCTTTTGCAGCACGCCCGCTGGTACGTTGGTCGGAACATAGGCGACTCCGTAAGGATTGACATCGCCATTGGCGGGTACTGTCGAAACGGAACTGGCCGGCAACGGAAACACCGGGGTAACCGCCTTAGCTGTGACGCTCAAGACGGAAAGCGCAACCACTGAGAGAAGCGCGGAAGCATATCGCTTAGCGAAAAAGCGACGGCGGAGCGGGATGAGTCCCATGACGCTTAAGCTCAGGCCAAGCAAGAGCGTGCTCGGTTCCGGCGCAGCCACCGCAGCCACATTGTCGATCGCAAAATCCGGAGCGGGGCTCGAAATCACAACCCGGTTAAACAAGCCACTGATAGCGAGTTCACCTTCCGGAAACGTAAAATTCGCCGGCACAATGCCGGTCGCAGAGACAGAGTTCTTTTGCGAAGAACCTTCATACGCAGTCAATGTAAGGGGCGAGGCCGTGCCGAAATCGGCAGTCGCGAACACCAGCGACAACGCGCTGAGATTCGTGTTGAAATCGATTTCCAAAGACAGCCCTTGCGTGCCGGCACTTCCGGGATCGCCCAGCGCGTTACCGCTGAGCGCTTGAAAGATGCTCGGTTGAATTGAAAAACCACCTGGGTCTCCAGGGCTAAGAAAGGTGGCTGAAATGCCGTTTGACGTGTCGGTAAACTGCGTGTTGGTGCCAACCGCATCGTTATCGAAATTGAACGTAGAGGCGGCCTGCATAGTGATGCAAGAAAGAGCCGCGATTCCGAAAGTGCCGAAAATCCGGCTAAAGCTAAGTTGTTTCATATGGACGCTTAAGTCCCTCCTGCATGCTTAAGCGTCACGCCAATCAAGATTCCCTCAACAGAAGCGCAGAATTATTGCCTGCGAATTGTAGCTAAACGATAGACAGTATTGCCCCTAAATGGAACGCGCGGATCGCTCGCCAGTTGCGTGTTCCAAGACTCGGCATCCGAACTTCGTCCTAGCCGTTTCAAACACTCGCCGTACGCGCTCTTCGCTTCCGCCGCCTGCCAAACCGGAAGCGGGAAAGGCATTTGTTGTGCAGAGGTCACAGCTTCTTTCAAGATCGGCTCGGCCTCTGCAGCCTTGCCGGCCGCGACGAGCACTTCTCCCAGCCGCACCTTCGCCGACATGATCGCCGGATGACCCACGGGCAGACGTTTCGCTCGTATTGCCAGTGCCTGTCGGTATAGCAATTCGGCATCCTTCAAATCGCCTTCGAACGCCCGATCCGCGCCAAGTTCGATCAGCGAATTGGCATACATCGGCGTCTGCTCGCCGCCCAATTGGCGGCGCAGTTCCAAAGCCCGCCTCGCCTCGACTTCAGCCTGGGCGAACTCACTCCGGTCGAAGTGCAGCAGCCCTAAGTTGGCAGTGATCTGCGCCGCCGGCCAAGTGTTCGTCGCATGCGCTCGGTCCAAAATGGCCAGCATCCGCCGGTACGTCGCTTCCGCCTGAGCATACTCGCCCTTCGCTTCGAGCACGCGGCCCCAGTTGTTGACTGGCCCAGCCAGCCTGGGATGATCGGGCCCTAACCGCTTCACGCCGTTGTCCACCGCCTCTTTCAGAAACGGTTCCGCCGCTCGCCAGTTGCCTTGTTCCAGCAATACGAAGCCCAGATTATTGAGCGTAAACAAAACATCAGGATGCTCCGGCCCCATGATCCTGCGCCGGACTTCCAGCGTCTCGCGCAGCTTGGCCTCCGCTCCGAACAGGTCGCCGCGATCGATCAGACTGCTGCCCAGGTTGTGGAGCGAGATCGCATACTCGGGCGTATTCCGGCCGGTGGTGCGGCCGCCAATATCGACGGCCTCTTCAAGCAGGTGACGCGCCTCTTCATAATCGCCCTTACGTTCCAGAGTAAGGGCTAGGTAGTTGCGGGTACCAGCGCCATAATTGGGTCCGTTCTTCTTGTCGATCGCCAAAGTACGCCGCAGAATGTCAAGCGCTTGATCGTCCTTCGCCTCCCAGTAGAAGCACTCTCCTAACTCGCCCATGAGTGCGGCGATCTCGGGATGCGTATCACCGAGCTTTGGCCGTTTCTGAGCAATGAGGCTGCTGAGTAGCGGCTCTGCCTTGGCATACTCGCCCTTGTCGCGCGCAATCTCGGCGAGCAGTTCGAGCGACTGTGCCGCCTCCGCGCTACCGGCGCCTAGCATCTTGCTTTGCAAGTCAAACGCTCGCTGAGCCAGATCTTGCGCCCGATCGAAGAAGCCGAGGTTGCGGTAAGCGAGCGCAATCGTCCCGAGCAGCGAAGCTTTGACAACGGGCTGCGTCGCCAATTCATGGTCAATCCGCTTGGCGCCGAGATCCAAGAGCATGCGGGCGGTGATCGTTTCGCCGCGCGCCGCTTGTGGCGTAGCTGCTTGGAACAGATCCGCCATGAACTGCTTCTCTTGTTCCGCCGTCTCGCGCTCTCTTCGCGCCTGTTGCGCCAGCACACCCATACCTACGCCAAAGCCCGAAAGCGCGATGACAAAGAGCGCTCCCGCCGCTACGCCCAACTTGTGCCGGCGCACGAAGGTACTCGTCCGATACCCCCAAGTATCGGTTCGCGCCAGCAGCGGATACCCGCCCAGATAGGATTCAATATCCGAAGAGAATTGCGCAATCGACGAATAGCGGCGCTCCGGTTCCTTGCGAATCGCCATCATGACAACGCGATCCAGATCCCCTCGCAACCGTCGCGCGCGAATAGCGTGTTGGCAAACCGCGCTCGGGAACGGAGGTGTCTGCTCGCAGATGGCAATCGCGATTTCGAGCGGGCTATCAGTCTTCGGACGAAACGGCCGCGAGTTCGCCAGCAGCTCATAGAGCAACACGCCCATCGAGTAAACATCGCCCGCCGTCGTAACCTGTTCACCGCGAATCTGCTCTGGGCTCGCATACTCCGGCGTCATCAATCGCTCGCTCGCCCGAGTCGGCGCCGACCCAGGCCCTGCGAGTTCAGGATCAAGCAGACGCGCAATGCCGAAATCCAGCAGCTTCGGAACCCCATTCGCCGTCACCAGAATGTTTGCCGGTTTCAAATCTCGATGAATCACAAAGCGCTGATGGGCATATTCGACTGCCGCACAAACAGTCCGAAACAGCTCGAGGATCTCAGTGAGCGAGAGGTTGTTCGTGGCGCAGTATTCGTGGATGGGCGAACCCTCCACATACTCCATCACCAGATACGGCAAGCCTTCCGCACTTACCCCGCCATCTAGTAAGCGTGCGATGTTCGGGTGATTCAAATTTGCCAAGATCTGTCGCTCACGACGAAACCGCAGCAGCATTTCCCGATTGCGCACCAAATCCGCGCGCATCAACTTAATGGCTACTTTCTGTTGGTAGAGTTCGTCCGCTCGGCACGCAAGATACACGCTGCCCATGCCGCCGTCGCCCAACGGCTCCAGAATCTTCCACGGCCCGATCAGCCCGGCGCTAGATGACCACTGCTGCGCGGCTTGCGCTAACGGCTCCTCAATAAAGCCACCCGTATTGCCCGAGAATGCCAGCAGCGAGTCCACCTCTCGGCGCAGCGCAACATCTTCGCCGCAGGCGTGATCGAGGAAGACCGCACGGTCGCGCTCGTCCATGTCGGAAGCCTGATAGAAGAGGCTTTCCAGTAGCCGCCAGCGGCCTGGATCGGGAGCAAGAGCAGGAGTCATGAAAGATCGCGCTGCAACCAAGCTCTCGCCATCTTCAGTTCACGATGCACAGTGGCGGGCGAAATGTTCAGCACTTCCGCGACCTCATCGTACGTAAGTCCGCCGAAATACAGCAACTCCACCACCTGAGATTTGCGCGCATCATGCGTCGCGAGGCGCTTCATAGCTTCATCCAATTCGGAAAGGCCCGGCCCCAAAGCAGGCCCCACCGCAACGGCTTCGTCGAGGGAGAGATGTTGTGCACCGGAACCACGTTTCTCGCGATTCCCTGCCCTGGCGTGATCCACCAGAATATGGCGCATCACCCGTGCGGCCACGGCGTAGAAATGCAATCGGTCTCCCCATTTGCCACCAGCGTCTACCAAACGCAGGTAAGCTTCATGCACGAGCGCCGTGGCGCGCAAAGTATGATCGGTACGTTCCGCCTTTAAACACCGCGCCGCCAGCTTGCGCAGTTGTTCATAGACGTGCGGGATGAGTTGATCGAACTCGTCCCGGTCGCCCTGGCTCGGCTCTAAGCTCGACTGCATGCTCCTAACAGTGTAATACCGATTAGACTGCACTAAAACATGTCGAATCAAGAACTTAAATGCTGGCTAAAGAAAAAACCGAAGGTTCAGGGCAGTTATGCTGCCGAACCTTCGGTTTTTATCCTTAAATTGTCTGGCTTGTTTACTGAACGAGCTTCTTCGCCGCTTTCGCGTCGGTAGCAGCTTTCTTGTCGGCCTGCATTTCTTTTGCTTTGGCCATCTTTTTCTGGAAGCGGTCTACGCGGCCTTCGGTATCAACCAGCTTCTGCCGCCCCGTGAAAAATGGGTGGCAGCTAGAACAGATTTCAACTCGCAAATCGCCCTTGTGCGTAGAACGTGTGGCGAAGGATGATCCGCACGCGCAGATGACCTTCACATTTTCGTAGGCGGGGTGAATCCCGGCTTTCATTACTTTTTGGATTCCTTTCGGTGAGCTAAATATTAGCTTAACACGCAAAACCCCGGCAGTCGGCCTCACAAGGCTTTCCCACCGGGGTTTTCGATTTATCAACTACTCTAGATACGTTACGCGCAACGAAGCGGCCGGTCCACGGGAACCACGGCCTCGTCACTGAAACGAAACCTGAACGTACGAGCGGCGACTTTAAGAGTCGGCCACCTCGCGCGCGGGATGTATGCTACAGTCACTACCAGAATTCATTTCGACTGGACCACCTCCTTTCTCAGTGATGCCTTGATTGTATAAACTGTCTGCAACCGTGTCAAATAATCTTGAAGAGGAAATTGAACAAAGTTTTGAATATACAGAACGTTCGCCTCTCTGGCTGAGCGGATTCCTGGTCTTAGGAGTGCTCATCGGGCTGCTGGGGTCGCTCGTCGTTGCGTGGAACTACCATATCGACGTTGAACCCCAAATCATTGGCCTCCATTTCCTGGCGCTCAGTATTGGGTACGTACTAGCAGCGACCGTCGGCCAGATTTGGGTCCGCTGGATGCCGCTGCGTACCCTCGCGCTCATTTCGTGCGGTCTAGCCGCCGTGAGTTTAGGCGCCCTCGGCGTGCTCGGTCCACCGGTCCTGGCGGTTTTCCGGATTATCGGTAGCGGTCTGATTGGGGTTGCCGCCGGCGGTTTATCCACTGCCCTGCTCTACGCGTCCGAACCCTATTTTGCCGATGCGCCCGCCGCCGCCGCCAACGTCGCAGGCTCTTTGCTCGGTTGCGGTTGCTTGATCTCCACAATCCTCACGGGCACCATGTATTCGCTGGGTACTGTCGAAATCTACGGCGTGCTCATCGGCCCTTTGCAACTCGAGATGGCCGTTCTCGCAGCAGTGCCAGGCTTGTTCTTTCTGTTTTTCGCCTTCAACCGCTTCTCCCTGGCGCGCCATCCCATCGGTGAGCGGGAAGAAGACGTTCATCGCGAAATGCTGGCAGATTTACGCAGTATTGCCACCGTACTCTTCAGTCTTCTACTGTTCTTTCAGTTTGGCAACGAATGGGCCATAGCCGGCTGGTTGCCTTTATTTCTAATTCATCGCTTCGGCATCAACCCCGCGTACGCCATTGGCATCTTGGCCTTCTATTTCTTCGCCTTGATCTTCGGCCGTCTGATCGCGCAAGCTCTGCTGGAATGGTTCAATCATCGCCGCCTCTTGCTAGGTAGTATTCTGCTGTCCCTGGTCGGTTACGTTGTTATGAGCTTTGCGCAAACGGCCTTCGGTGCGCTCATTGCCGTAGCAATTATCGGTGCGGGCTATGCGCCGATCTACCCCCTCATCGCCGAACGTTTGGATGATCGTTTCTCATATCATCCTGGGTTCTGGAACGGCACCGTTTCCATCGCCATCACCGGCGCGATGTGCGCACCTTGGGTTCTTGGTTACGTTGATCAGTTCCTTGGCGTCGAATATGTGATGATCGTGCCTGCGCTTGGTTCCCTCGCCGTTTGCATTCTGGCTATTTTGCTGATGTACGAAGCTCATCTGATGGGCGAAAAGAAGCGCCTGCGGGACGACACCGACCCGCTCATCTCCGCCGACGACGTATAGTTTTCTTTCTTCTCCGCTGCTGCTTGTGGACGTTCGATTCACCCAAACCGGCATCTATCTCCCAGAGATTGATCTCTGGCTCGATAACACCGAACGGTGCGCCTGCACCTGGATTTCTCATGGCCATAGCGATCATGCGCGCGGCTGCCATGGCCAAGTCATTGGCACCCCCGTAACACTGCGCTTCTACCGCATGCGTTTGTGGATGAACGACACGGATACCGAACCAATTCAGCGGCCGCTCGCTTTTGGCGAGAGCATAGATTGGAATGGCGCATGCCTTACCGCCTTTCCCGCCAGCCACATCTTGGGAGCCGCGCAACTGCTCGTCGAATACAAGAACGAACGTTTGGTCTATACGGGCGATATCAAACTTCGTCAGCCACTAGCGGGCGAGACTACCCACCCTCTTGAATGTGACCGGCTCATCATCGAATCTACCTTTGGCCTGCCCATCTACAAGCTGCTCGATCGCGATGCCGCCATTTCCGCCATCGTTGGTTTCGCGCGCGAATGCCTCGCCGAGCAACTCACTCCTGTCTTCATCGGTTACGCCCTCGGCCGCGGTCAAGAGATTGTTCATGTCCTATGCGAAGCCGGCATTCCAACCGCCGTGCATGGCGCTATTGCCAAGTTCATCCCCGCCTATGAAGAAGCGGGCTATCGTTTTAAGGGTTGGTCGCCTTATTTCGCCAGTGAAACCGAGGGGAAAGCGCTGGTGGTTGTCCCTTCGCACGGAGCAGCACTTGAGACGAGCGGCAAAGCCATCCGCGTGGCTTACGTATCTGGCTGGGCCGCTCTTGATAATGCCCGCACGCGTTCCGGCGCCGAGGAACTCATCCCCTATTCCGACCACGCCGATTTCGACGAACTCCTTTCCCTCGTCACTCATTCGCATGCGAAACACATCGACGTAGTTCACGGCTACACCGAACCATTCGCCCACATCTTGCGGACTCGCGGATATAACGCCGCCGCTCCACAACGCGCGGGCGACCGCACCAGCATCGAGGCCGAAGGCTGAATGGACTGCTTGGCCGCCACCTGCGAAGAGATCCAAAGGCATGCCAGCCGAAATAAGAAGGTCGGCATTTTGGCAGCTTATTTCAACACTCTCAACGAAGAAGACCTGGCCCTAGCCGTACAACTCTTGAGCGTCGGGCCGGTTGTTTGCACGAGCCAAACTCTGTTTGAAACGCACGAGAAGGCGGAACTGAAAATCGGCCGCAGTGTTCTGCGCGAGGCGCTCCGTGTGGCCACGGGTTGGGATAAAGAGACGCTAAGCATCTGTCATGCGCAGGTAGGCGACACCGGCGAGACAATCAGCCTGCTCATGCGTGGCATCACCACCGCCATCCCGATGACTCTCGCGCAAGCCGACGCCCTCTATCAACAACTGTTCCAAGCCGCCACCACCGCCCGCCGCGTCTCAATACTCGTCGAGATCTTCCGCACCTATCAGCCTCTCACCATCAAGTATTTCGTCAAGGTCATTACCCGCGGCTTGCGCATCGGATTGATGGGCCGTCAAGTTAAAGAAGCTCTCGCACTAGCCGGCCGACATGAGCATCTCAGCGTGATTGAAGCACGCCTCTTCCAACCCACTGACTTCATGCTGGCCAAACCGCTGGAGCGCTGGGAAGATCTGGAGAATCCGGCTGCCTGGATCGTAGAGGACAAGTACGACGGCATTCGTGCACAGGTGCATTTCGACCGCGGCGCTGTACGCATCTACTCGCGTGGCCTTGACGAGATCACGCCCGCCTTCCCAGAAATCGTTGCCGCTTTCGCAACGCTGTCCGGCAACGGTCTCATGGATGGCGAAATCCTCGCTTGGCGCGACGGCCGCGCCCTCAACTTCAACGTCCTGCAGCGCCGTCTAGCTAAGAAGTCAGTCCGCGCCAGCCTGATGGAAGAGATCCCGACCACGTTCATGGCCTACGACCTGCTTCTACGCGATGACGTCCTGCTGTTGAAAGAGCCCTTCTTACACCGCCGCGCTGCACTAGCCGAGTTAGGCATTGTTGTCTCCCCGCAACACAAGGCTGAGACTACCGCCAATCTGGAATGCCTTTTTGCCGAAGCCCGAGCGCGCGGCAACGAAGGACTGCTGCTCAAACGTCCCGAAAGCCCGTACGAACCCGGCAAACGCAGCGGAGCTTGGCTCAAACTAAAACGGCCCTACGGGACGCTCGACGTAGTCATCACTGCCGCCGAGCAAGGCAACGGTCGCCGCGCCACTGTGTTTTCCGATTACACGTTCGGCGTTCGCGCACCTAACGGCTACGTCAATGTGGGTAAAGCCTATTCCGGTTTGACTGATGCCGAGATCAAGGATCTCACCAAACAACTCCGGTCCGCGTCAGTCGAAAAGTTCGGCCGCATGATGCTCGTCAAACCTGAAATCGTGTTGGAAGTCGCTTTTGATGGAGTGCAGCGCAGCACGCGTCACAAGGGCGGCTACGCTCTGCGTTTTCCGCGTATCCTCCGTTGGAGAAAAGATAAGCGTCCCGAAGAGTGTGATTCCATCGAACAGGTAGAAGCCCTGTACCAGGCTTCCATCGCCAACAGCCCGTAAGATGCGACCCATCCTTCATCCGCGATTGCGCTCCTGGTTCGTCGCCCAATACGGCAAACCGAGCGAGATTCAAAAGCGCGCCCTTCCCCATACGCTCAATGGCGAGAACACGCTGATCCTCGCGCCCACGGGCAGCGGCAAGACGCTGGCCGCTTTTCTTTCCGTGCTTTCCAAACTGGCGTCACTCGCTCACACAAACAAGCTACCCAACTCTGTCGTCGCCATTTATGTCTCCCCGCTGAAAGCTCTCGATAACGACATTCACCGCAATCTGGAACCCGCGCTGGCCGCTCTCAATCGCGACCTTGGTCCCAAACAACAGATCCGCATGGCCGTCCGCACCGGCGATACATCTCTCAAAGAACGCGATCGGCAGCGCCGCATACGTCCGCATCTGCTCCTCACAACCCCGGAAACTCTCAGCTCAATCCTTTCCCAGAAGGAGTGGCGCGAAAATGGCTTTGCCCCGGCCACGGTGGTCATTGACGAGATTCATTCGTTCGCCGAAAACAAACGCGGCTCCTTGCTCGCGCTCTGTCTCGAACGGCTAGAGCACCGTATTCAAAAACCCGTGCAACGAATTGGTGTTTCCGCCACCGCATGGCCCATTGAGGCCATGGCACGCCTGCTTTGCGGCAATCGACCTTGCGCTGTGGCCAGCGTTGATATCCGCAAAGCGCACCGTCTCGAAATCGAACCGCCGGCTATGGGCGAATGGCTACCGCCGGCAGGCTACAATCCTTTTCGTATCGCGCCAACCGTCGCGCGCCTGGTAGAAAAAGCCCGCTGCAGCCTCATTTTCTTAACCACTCGCTCGGGTGTCGAACGGCTCGCTCTTGCATTGGGCATTCTTTTGCCCGATATTGAAGATCGAATCGCCGTGCATCACGGCTCCGTTGATCGCGAACGCCGCATGCAAATTGAAGACGGGCTCAAAGCGGGCACTTGGCGGGCCGTTGTGGCCTCTAGCAGTTTGGAAATGGGCGTCGATTTTTCAAGTGTTGACCAAGTACTTCTCATCGGCACGCCGCGTGGTGTCAGTCGCGCATTGCAGCGTCTAGGCCGAAGCGGCCACCGCGTTAACGGCGTCGCGCAAGGCGCCCTCGTCCCGTTGAGCCTGCCTGATCTGGTCGAATGCGTTGCACTTCGCGAAGCGGCTCGCGTGGGCCACCTCGATGCTCTCCGCATTCCGTCCGCGCCGCTCGACGTTCTCGCACAGGTTCTGCTCGGCATGAGTATCGAACAAGAGTGGACCTGTGATGCCGCCTTTCAAGTGGTCAAAGGCGCGGGCCCTTATCTCGATCTAACGCGCGAAGATTTCGACGAAGTACTGCGCTATCTTGCCGGGCAAGGCAAAGTCCTCGGCCCGTATGGCACCTACGGCAAGATTGTTCTCGAGAATGGCAAGTTTCGCGTGGCCAAGGGCAAAACCGCCCGCAATTACTACATGAATCTCGGCGTCATTAGTTCCGACGTAGAGATGAAAGTTGTATCCGCGCGCCGCCGCATGTTGGGCGCGGTCGAAGAAAGCTTTATTACTTCTCTTCAACCGAACGAAGCTTTCATCATGGGCGGAAAGGCCGTGCGCGTCAAGCAAATCCACCAGAACACCGCCGTGGTCGAACCGGCACAGGGCGAGAATGTGAAGACTCCGCGTTGGATGGGCAACAAAATGGCCCTGACCACCCAACTTGCGAACGAAGAGCTGCGTTTGCGCCGTCAACTGCGCGACGCCTGGAAGCTAGGAGGCGCGGAAGCATGCATCCAGATGTTGAAAGATGCCTACAGCGTGGACGCCAAGGTGTCGGACCGAATTTCGCAATTCCTGGCGCATCATACAAAAGCTCTGCCAGTGCCCGCTGATTCACCCGTCCTGGCCGAGCGTGTCACTACCGGCCGCAGCACGTTGGTTCTGGTGCACATTGTCGGCGGCCGCGCCGTCAACCGTTCGCTTGCCTGGGTCTGCGCCGC
>Ga0209698_10007181_pt1 | contig 11733 bp, 9 predicted proteins | sample LitLauG_LLR_2012_FD_187203 | JGI IMG/M metagenome (GOLD analysis project Ga0209698, IMG submission 187203) | Freshwater sediment microbial communities from Pennsylvania, USA - Little Laurel Run_MetaG_LLR_2012 (SPAdes) (version 2) | ecosystem: Environmental > Aquatic > Freshwater > Creek >... | reverse complement strand
AGGCCAACTCCTGCGTGTCCTGGGGAAGGGCGATGAACGCCGGGCCGCAATCGGCGGGGTCGAGCATCGTCGCCACCGCTTGCGGCAGCGAGGAAATGATCTGCTCGGGATGGGTGATGCGGTCCCAATAGCGCGACACCGACTTGAACGCGTCGTTCACGGTGTGCGTGGGGTCGTTGAAATGCTCGACCTGCTGCAACACGGGGTCAGGCCGGCGGTTATTGAACGTGTCGCCGGCGATCAACAGCACCGGCAGGCGGTTGGAGAACGCCACGCCCGCCGCGGTCAGCATGTTCATCGCGCCCGGCCCGATCGACGAGGCCGCCACCATGATCTGGCGGCGGCGCTTGGCCTTGGCGAAGCCGATGGCGGCCAGCGCCATGCTCTGCTCGTTCTGCCCGCGCCACGTCGGCAAAACGTCCTTCACCGCCTCAAGCGCCTCGGACAAGCACGTCACGTTGCCATGGCCGAAGATGCCGAACACGCCGGGAAACAGCATCTCCTTCTCGCCGTCGACCATCGTGAATTGGTTGCAGAGATAGCGCACGACCGCTTGGGCCAACGTCAATCGAACGGTCTTCATCGAACATTCCTCCCGAACGGCGCGACGCCTAGTGCGTCGGCGAATTTCAAACAAGCGCGGCGACGCGCGATTCCATCATTCCTGTCATTGGCGCGTTTCAGTAGGCGCCCTTCGCGGCGGGCGCGGCGACTGGCCCGCCTGGCCCGAGCAGCCTGCGCACGTCCGCGACGCTTTTTTGCGCGCCGCTTTGAAGCAAGCGCACGTCATTGGACAGCGTGACGAGATCGAAGCCCCAGCCGACCGCCTTGGCGGCGTATTCCGGCGCGCCGCAATGGAGACCGGCGCGGATTCCGGCCTTCTTGGCGGCGGCGAGCACGTGTTTAATCGCCTCGATCATTTCCGGCTCTTCGCGGTCGAAGCCGGCGGGATATTTGCGGCCGGTCAGGCCGAGCGTCAGGTCGGCCGGGCCGATATAGAGCCCGTCCAGCCCGGGCGTCGACGCGATGGACTCGACATTGGCGAAACCCTCGGCGGTCTCGATCATCGCGAACGCCATCACCGCCTCGTCGGCGTTGGCGCCGTATTGGGCGCCATAGGCGAAATTGGCGCGCGTCGGGCCGAACGAGCGCAGACCGCGGGGGGGATAGCGCATCGCCGACACCAGACGCGCCGCTTGCTCGGCGTCGTCGATCATCGGGCAGATCACGCCGAGCGCGCCCGCATCGAGCGCCTTCATGATGTCGGACGGATCGAGCCAGGGCACGCGCACCATCGGCGTCACGCCGCTGGCGCGCATCGCCTGCAACATCGCGCCCGCGGCTTCGTAGCCGACGAAGCCATGCTGAAGGTCGATGGTCAGCGTGTCATACCCTTGCCCCGCCAGGATCTCGGCGACGAACGGGCTGGCGATCGAAAGCCAGCCGTTGACGACGGGACGACCGGCGGCCCAGGCCGCTTTTGCGCCGTTGGGAATCATGGGAAAGTCTCCGTCACAGCGATACTTGCGCGAGTTTGGTCGTGAGGTGGTCGTGAATGGCCTCGGTTCCGCCCTCGCGGCCCATGCCGCTCGAGCGGGTGCCGCCGAACGGCGCTTCCGCCGCGGCGAGCGCGAAGGAATTCACGCCGACCATGCCCGATTCCAGCCGCGCCACGGCGTCGCGGATGCGCTTGGAATCGCGCGTGAAGACATAGGCGGACAGGCCAAAATCGCCGGAATTGGCGCGCTCGAACACTTCATCCTCTTGGGAAAAGCGCGTGATCGCGGCGATCGGGCCAAAATTCTCCTCGGCCAGCGCCTGCGCGTCGTCGGGAACGTCGGCGAGGACGGTAGGCGCATAGAACCAGCCCTTGTTGAAACCGGCTGGCCGCTTGCCGCCCGAGGCGACCCGCGCGCCGCGCTTGAGCGCGTCCGCGACGATGGATTCGATGGCGTCGCGCCGCTTCTGGTTGATCAACGGGCCCATTTGCGTGGCCTCGTCGAGCCCATGGCCGAGCTTGAGCGCGCCAGCGCGCTTGGCGAAACCGGCGACGAATGAATCATGCAGCGATTCGTGGACGTAGAAGCGGTCGGGCGTCACGCAGACCTGCCCGGCGTTGGCGAACTTGGTCGGCACGCACAGATCCAGCGTTTTTTCCACGTCGGAATCCGCGAACACGATGCACGGCGCGTTGCCGCCCAGCTCCATCGTCGCCTTCTTCAGCGTGGCCGCGGCGTCGCGCAGCATTTGGCGCCCGACGGCGGTCGAGCCGGTCAGCGACACTTTTCGCACCGCCTGCGCCGCCATCAAGGGCGCATAGGTCGCGTCGGTCGGGCCGATCACGAGATTGACGATTCCTTTGGGCAGGCCGGCTTCACGCAAGCAATCGACCAGGACCATCGCCACGCCCGGCGTTTCGTTCGAGGGACGCACGATGATCGAGCAGCCTGCGGCGAGCGCGGGCGCGACCTTGCGGGCGATCAGGACCGCGGGGAAATTCCAGGCGGTGAAAGCGGCGACGATTCCGATCGGCTCGTGGAGGACTTCAAAGCGCCCGCCGGGCGCGCGGCTTTCGACGATCCGGCCGTAGATGCGGCGCGCTTCTTCGGCGTGCCAGCGGAATTGGTCGACGCTGAGCGCCCATTCGCGTTTGGCTTGCGCCAAAGGTTTTCCGGATTCGAGGACCATCTGCTTGGCCGCTTCGTCGGTTCGGCGCTCCATGACGCCGGCGCAGGCGTGCAGGACGTCGGCGCGCGTCCAGGCGGGCGTAGCGCGCCAAACGGCGAGGCCGCGCTCGGCGGCGGCGACGGCCTCCAGGGTGTCGGCGCTCGAGGCCGCCGGCGATTGGTACAGCGTCTCGCCGGTGGCCGGATCGGAAACGTCAAACGCCTCGCCGCCGCCCTTGGCCCGCCAGGCGCCGTCGATGAACAATCCGACGTTCGTGACCATTTTTCCTCCGCCCGGGGCGGTCAGGCCGCCTTTCGGGCGATCTTCACCCGAAAGGTCCGGGCGCCGTCAAATGAAATTAATATTCCAGTATTATCAAATACGCAATAAATATTCTAAACGTGGCCGACGATTTCACTTTGGCGCGGACGACGCAAACATCCGCGCCAACGCCGCCACTTCGGACTTGATCGCCCCGTCGGCGGGAATGGTCACGACGTCCGCCTCGCCGACCGGCGCTTCGAGCGCGGCAAATTGGCTGTCGACCAACGACGCCGGCATGTAATGGCCCGGGCGGCCGCCGACGCGCTCGCGCATCGCCTCGGGCTCGGCCGCCAAATAGACGAACCGCAGCGTCGTCCCTACCGCGGCGCGGATGCGGTCGCGGTAGCGCTTTTTCAGCGCCGAGCAGGCGGCTACGACCGGGCGGCCCTCCCGCTTCGCCTCGCTGAGCGTCGCGCCGATCCGATCGAGCCAAGGCCAACGGTCGTCGTCGTCGAGCGCTCGGCCCTCGCGCATTTTCGCGCGCGCCGCGTCGCTGTGCAGGTCGTCGCCGTCGACAAAACGCCCGCCCAAGACCTGCGCCAGACGGCGGCCGATCGTGGTCTTGCCGGAGCCGCTGACGCCCATCACCACGATCGCGGGCGGGTGCGATGGGTCGGTCGGCATGAGGGGCGCCCTTGGTTTCATGGGCGCCCCTGATCGCGGTTCGACCCCGGCCGCGTCAAGCCGGCGCGGCCCGACGGCGCCGGAGAGCTTCTCCGTCGGCCGAAAACAATCGAAAATTAACCAAACTCGTTCACCGCTGACTGGGCCGCGTCTTGCGGCGGGTTGGTGCGCGATGTGGGGATTGGATCGGCTGAAAAGCGCCGACGCCGCCGATGAAGGCGGCGAACGATCCCCGCTGCCTCCCGCGCTCCTCGACGACGACTGGCTTCCGCGCGCGCTGCCCAAGATCATCGCGGCCGCCTTGATCGGCGCGCTGCTGGGCGCCGGCGCAAAAGCCGTCATGCGGCCGACCTATAGCGCGAGCGCGCAAATCCTGATCGAGCCGAACCCCGCCAAAGACCTGCCGGGCGACCTCGCTCCGCAATCCTTCGATTCCAACAGCGCGATCAACTTCGTCGAAAGCCAAATGGGCGTCATCACCTCCGCGCCGGTGATGGCGCGCGCCTTGCAGGCGCTTGACCCGAAAGGGAGCGCGGCCAACGACCCTGCGGCCCTCGTCGGCTTTCAGCGCGGCATTTCGGTCACGCGCGCGGACCGCTCGTTGGTGGTCGACGTCACCGCCAAGGCGTCCACGCCGCAGGACGCCGCAGCGAACGCCAACGCCGTCGTCGCCGCCTACATCGGCGAAGACTCGGACAGCCGAACCAAAGCCGCCAACGACCTCACCGCGACCCTCACCGCGCGGATCGTCGACCGTCGACGCGCCCTCAAGGAGGCCCAGGACAAAGTCGTCGCGTTCCGGGCCGAGAACGGCCTCGAGGGCGCGCACGACCCGAAAATCCTCGACCGGACCCTGTCGGACGCCAGCGTGGCGCTCAGCGCCGCCACGGCGCAGGCCGCCGAGGCCCTGGCGCGGCTGAAGCAGCTCGACGCGGCGCCGCGCGACCTCAGCGCCGTCGTCGCCACCGGCGACGATCCGCAATCCAAAAGGCTGGCGGGCTTGATCGAGGCGCAGCGCGCGGCGCGCGACGACGCGGCGAAATTGGAGGGCACGTTGGGCGATCGCCACCCCGACCTCGTCGCGGCCCGCCAACGCGCGGCCCTCGCCGACAAGCGGGTGGCCGATGGCTTGGCGGACCTGCGCCGCACCTTGCGCGCCCAGGCCAACGCGTCGGCGGCGCAACGTTCCGCGCTGCAGGCGCGGCTCGACGGACAATCGGCCGAAGCGGGCAAGATCGACGATTCCGCGGAGCGCCTGAAAACGCTCGAAGCCGACGTCGAATCGGCGCGCGTCACCCTCGAAGCTTTTGAAACCCGCGCCCAGCAAGCGATCCAAACCGCGTTCCTGCCGGCCGACGCCGTCCGCATCGTCGCCCCCGCGCGGGCGCCGCCGGCGTCGGGAGGCCCGCTGGGCTATGTCGCTTGGGCGATCGCGGGCGCGCTCGCGGCGACGCTCGCGACGTTCGGCTTCATCATGGCGCGCGCCGCCTTCGCCGCGGACGGCGGCGGGGAGCAAGACGAAGAGTTCTCGGTGCCGCGCGCGCCGCTTCCGCGCGGCCTTTCCGCGCAAGGCTCCGTGAACGCCGGCGCCATGCTCGACCAATACGACAGGGATCCCGACGGCGCCTTCGCGGCGGCGATCGACCGCGTGTTCGCATACGCCGGCGGAGCGGGCACGATCCTGGTGACGGGGCGGCGCAAGGGCGCCGGCCGGTCCACCATCGCCGCCAATCTCGCGCGCGCCGCCGCCGCCGCGGGAAAGCGCACGCTGCTGATCGAAACCGAGGACGGCGGCGCATATGCCGATGTCGCTTGCGACGGCGCGGAAAAAGGCCGCATCGACCTCGCCGGCGGGACGCGCATCGCCTATCGCGTGGAAGATTCGCAGGGCGATCTCTATGTCGCGCCGCATGAGGCGGATCTCGCCCTCGACGGTCCTCGCCGCCGCTTTCAGCGCGCCGACTTCGACGTCGTCGTGATCGACGGCCCGCTCGCGCCCTCGCCGGCGGCCCAAGACCTCGCCGCCGCCGCCGACTGCGTCGTCGCGGTGGAGCGCAAGAGCTCGGCGCCGATTCCGCCTTTCCTGGCTTTCCAGCGCCCCGCCGCGAGCCCCGGCCGCCGCGCGCGCGTCGTCAATTTCGCCGCCTGATGCGCCGCCGGTTGTTTGGCTGGCTCGGCCTCGCGGGCTTCGAGGCGGCGGCGCGCCTGGCCGCTTTGACGCTCGGCACCGCCGTGTTTTCGCGCCTGCTGACGCCGCAGGATTTCGGCGTCTCGGCGCTCGCGCTGATCGTGGCGACGGTGGCGGGCGTGTTCGTCGGCGCGCCGTTCGAAGAGCCGATCGCGCAGCGAAAGGTCCTGCGCATGATCCATCTGCGGAATTCGATGGGCGCGGCGATGGCCGTCGGAATCGCCCTCGCGTTTCTCTCGCTGCCGCTGGGCTGGGCGTTGGCTCGGCTTTACGGCCAGCCGCAGATCGCGCCGCTGCTCGCGCTCGCCATGGCCGCCAATCTGTTCGTCGGCCATTCCGACGTGATGACCGGACTCGCGCGGCGCCTGCGCCGTTTCAACGACATCGCCGCGGCGTCGTTGGCCGGCAACGTGCTCGGCACGGCGCTGGCGGTCTTGGCCGCCTTTCTTCACTTCGGCATCTGGGCGCTGTTGCTTCAGCGCGTCTTTATATCCGTCATCAAGGCGGCGACGCTGCAGGCGCGCTTAGGGTATTGGGTGCGCCCGCGCTGGGCCGGATTCGAACTCGACGGCATCGGCAAATACGCGCGCATCAGCCTCGCCGACCGGCTGATGGACAATTTGACGTTCCTCGCTTTCAACGACGTCGTCGCCTATCTCTATGGGGTCGAGACGCTCGGCTTCGTCAACATGGCGATGCGCTTCGTCGAGCCGATCCGCGGCGCGTTTCTCGCCACCAGCCACAATCTCGCGTTCTACTTTTTCGCGTCGGTGCAAAGCGATCCGCCGCGCCTGGCCGGGCGCGCGACCAACGCGCTCTCGCACACCACCTTGGCCGCGTCGCCGGTGTTCGCCGGGCTCGCCGCCGTCGCGCCGATCCTGCTGCCGTTGGCGGCGGGGCCGGGTTGGCAAGCCGCCATCCCCATCGCCGTCTGGCTCGCGGCGGGCAGCGCGATCTATTTGCCCGCGCGCTTGGTGTTCACCGCGATCTCCGCCGCGGGGCGCCCGCAATATGCCTTGATCGCCAATTTCTCCGCCATGGCGGCGACGATCGGCGTTCTCGTCGCGATGGCGCCGTTCGGGCCGGTCGGCGTCGGCGTGTCGCGCGTGGCGGGCGACGTCGCGCAGGTGGCGATCGCCACTCTCACGGCGTTGCCGTTTTTGGGGTGGTCGCGCTGGCGCCGGTTCGCTCCGTTGGCGCGGGGCTGGGCGCTGTCGCTGGCGATGGCGCTGTTCGTCTACGCGCTGGGCGGCTGGCTCGGCGGGGCGCCGCCATGGCTGGCGTTGGCGGTCTCGGTGGTCGCGGGCGTCGTCGTCTACGGCCTGCTGTTCGCCTTGTTCGCGCGCGAGACGCTGATCGCGCTATTGGCCGCGTTGCCGCGCTCGCGGCGTTGAGGCCTACGCCCGCGCCCGCGCGGCGATGAACGGGCGGATGCGCGGATCGGCGAAATCGGACGCCGCCAGCGACGCGCCCTCGGCCAGCAGGACGCGCGCCTCCAGCCCCGTGGTCAGCGCGATCACCGCCAATCCCGCGCCCAGGGCCGAGCGCATCCCCGACAGCGAATCTTCGAACGCCACCGAGCGCTCGGCGGCCGCGCCCAGGCGTTCCAGGCCGGCGAGGTAGGGCGCCGGGTCGGGTTTGGGCTTCGCGCATTCCGGGCCGATGACGCGCACCGGCAGCCGGTCGGCGATGCCCAGCGCCGCCAGCACCCGATCGACGTTGGCGCGCGGCGCGTTGGTCACCAACGCGCGAACGTAGCCGCTCGCGTCGGCGTGGTCGAACAGGTCGAGCAAACCGCGCAACGGAACGAGATCGCCGAGTTCGTCGCGGTAAAGGGCTTCCTTGGCGTCGAGGATTTCGGCGCGATGGGCTTCGGGAAGATGGCCAAGGAACCGCTCGCCGATGGCGTGGTTCGCGGCGCCCATGATGCCGGTCTTGTAGGCCGCGCGGTCGAGCGCCACGTCATGGCGCGCGAACACCTTTTGGAACGCGCGCAAATGGTCGTCGTCGGTGTCGACGATCGTGCCGTCGAGGTCAAAAAGGAGCGCGGCGGGCATGGAGATCCGTCTAATGCGCGCTCACATCGTCGCGCCGATTTGCCAAGGCGCGAATTCCGCTTCGCCATAGCCGAGCGCCTCGGATTTGCTGTGCTCCCCGGACGCCACCTTGAGGATTTTGGCGAAGATCTCCTTGCCCTTCGCCTCGATCGACACGCCATCGAGGATGTCGCCGCAATTGATGTCCATGTCCTCTTCCATGCGGCGGAAGACGTCGTTGTTGGTGGCGAGCTTGATCGACGGCGTCGGCTTGCAGCCATAGGCCGAGCCGCGCCCGGTGGTGAAAGCCATCACGTTGGCGCCGCCCGCCACCTGGCCCGTCGCCGAGACCGGGTCGTAGCCGGGCGTGTCCATGAACACAAAACCCTTCGCCCGCACCGGCTCGGCGTATTTATAGACCTCCATCAACGCGGTCGTTCCGCCCTTGGCGGCGGCGCCGAGCGACTTTTCGAGGATGGTGGTCAGGCCGCCCGCTTTGTTGCCGGGCGAGGGATTGTTGTTCATCTCGCCGCCGTTGCGCGCGCAATAATCCTCCCACCAGGCGATGCGGTCGACCAACTTTTCGCCGATCGCGCGCGTGGCCGCGCGGCGCGTGAGCAGATGCTCGGCGCCGTAGATTTCGGGCGTCTCCGAGAGGATCGCGGTGCCGCCTTGGCGCACGAGCTCGTCGACCGCCGCGCCCAGCGCCGGATTGGCGGTGACGCCGGAATAGCCGTCCGACCCGCCGCATTGCAGGGCGAGCGTCAATTCGCTGGCGGGGATGGTCGTACGGCGCGCCGAATCGAGCAGCGGCAGCATCGCGCGGATGCGCTTCAAGCCCGCCTCCAGCGTCTTGCGCGTTCCGCCGGCCGCCTGGATCGTCATGCTCTGGAAATGGTCGCCTTCGACGATGCCGTAGCGCTCCTTCATCTTGTCGATCTGGAACACTTCGCACCCCAAGCCGACCATCAGCACGCCGCCGATGTTCGGGTTGGCGGCGTAGCCCCATTGCGTGCGTTGCAAGGCCTCGTAGCCCTCGCCCTTCATCGCCATGCCGCAGCCGGTGCCGTGGACCAGCGCGATCACTCCGTCGACGTGGGGATAATTCGTCAACTCGCCGGATTTCTCGATCTCGCGGGCCATCAGGCGCGCCACGGTCGCCGAGCAATTCACCGAGGTGAGGATGCCCAGGTAATTGCGCGTGCCCGCGCGCCCGTCCGCGCGCCGGTAGCCCTCGAAGGTCGCCCGGGACTCGGACGGCAGCGGCGTGACGACCCGCGCCCCTTCGGAGAAATGATAGTCGCGCGCGAATTCGTGCACGAGGCAATTGTGCTCATGCACCCAGTCGCCCGCCGCGATCGGTTGCGACGCGAAGCCGATGATCTGGCCGAACTTCTTGATCGGCTCGCCGACGGCGATGGCGACGGTGGCGACCTTGTGCCCCTTGGGCACGCGCTGGCGCGCGACCGGCCCGCCCGTGGGCGCGGCGCCGACGGGGATTTCGTCGACCGCCGCCAGGACGTTGTCGTCGGCATGAAGCCGCAAGGCGCGAGGAGCGTTCATTCCGGGGCGCCGTTCGCTCGGCGGAAGTCGAATTGCCAGGGGCGTTCGCGCACCTGCGCCTCGAAGAGGTCGGCGGTGCGCTGGAGATGGACGCCCATCTCTCGCGCGGCGGATTTGTCGTCGAAGACGGCGATCGATTCCATGATGGCCTGGTGCTCGGCCAGCGCGAGGGCGGCCAATTCGGCCGTGCAGGCCAGCCCGCGCCGAACGCGGTGGAGATGGCGGTGCAGGCCTCGCAAGATCTCGGCCGTGACGTTCAGCCGGAGCGAGCCGGTGAGGATTTCGTGGAACGCGACGTCCGCGGCGTAAAACGACGCCAAGTCGCGGGACTTGAGCGCGGTGCGTTGCCGCCGCAGATTTTGGCGCATCTCGAATTTGCCGTTTTCCGACATGCGTAGCGCCGCCTCGGCGGCCAGGCTGGTCTCCAACGCCTTGCGGATGAACAAGGCCTCGCGCACGTCGGCGACGGAGATCAACGAAACCAGCACGCCGCACTGCGGCGCGAAGCTCACCAATCCCTCGAAATTCAGCCGGCTCAATGCGTCCTGCGCGTCCTGTCCGTCGGGATCGACGCTCACGCCCGCCACGTCGCCAAACGGCTCGACCCCCGGCGCAAGCCTCCCCGTCAAAATCGCCTCGCGCAAATGCGCGTAGAGACGATCCGATCCGGTCGTCGAAACCCCTGGGCCCGCATGATCCCGCATTTAGTCCCGTCGCACCCCTTCCCCGTCAACGCGGCGAAGCGTAGATACGCCGCGCGTCGCCGTCAATCGCGCTTCGCGCAATTCGCAACTTGGCGTGTGTTATCATGGCCCGCTCCGCATTTCTTTCGCCATTGCCCCGCGATATCGCGGGCGCGACGCTCGTGGGGCGCGTGAATTCCCACGCGGCGGGCGGCCCGTCGGTCGTGTCGCTGCGCGGCGACGAAATCATCGACATCTCCGCCGCCTTTCCCACGATGCGCGACTTGTGCGAGGCCGCCGATCCCGCGCGCGCGGCGCGCGAGGCCCGAGGCGCCCACCTGGGCTCGCTGGCCGACCTGCTCACCTCGGCCCGTCCGGATTCGCCCCACCTCCTCGCTCCCAACGACCTGCAAGCCGTCAAAGCCGCCGGAGTGACTTTCGCGATTTCGCTGATCGAGCGCGTCATCGAGGAGCGCGCGCGCGGCGACCGCGCCGCCGCCGAGTCGATTCGCGCCCGCGTCCTCAAGGCGCTGGGCGACGACCTCGCCTCGCTCAAGCCCGGCTCGCCCGAGGCGGCCAAGGTCAAGGCCGAGCTGATCGACGCCGGCCTGTGGTCGCAATACCTCGAAGTCGGCATCGGACCGGACGCCGAGATCTTCACCAAGGCGCAGCCGATGGCTTCGGTCGGCCACGGCGCGGACGCCGGTTTTCTCGCCTCCTCGCACTGGAACAATCCCGAGCCGGAGGTCGTGCTGGCGATTGCCTCAACCGGCCGGATCGTCGGCGCGACGCTGGGCAACGACGTCAATTTGCGCGACGTCGAAGGGCGCTCGGCGCTGCTCTTGGGCAAGGCGAAGGACCAAAACGCGAGCTGCGCGATCGGCCCGTTCCTCCGCTTGTTCGACGAATCCTTCACGCTCGACGACGTCAGGACGATGGAAGTCGCTCTGCGCGTGACGGGCGAGGACGGCTTCGTGCTCGAAGGCGCCTCGTCGATGCGCCAATGCAGCCGCGATCCGCTCGATCTGGCCAAGCAGATGTTCTCGCATAGGCGCGGCTACCCCGACGGCGCGATGCTGTTTCTGGGCACGATGTTCGCGCCGGTCGCCGACCGCGACGCGCCGGGCAAAGGTTTCACCCACAAAGAGGGCGATCTCGTCACGGTGTCGTCCGACAAGCTCGGCGCGCTGACCAACCGAATGCGCCATTGCGACGCCTGCCCGCCTTGGGATTTTGGCGTCGGCGCGCTAATGCGCAACCTCGCGGCGCGCGGGCTGCTTGCCGGCGCGCCATCGACAACGGGACAAACGGCATGAACGACCTGAAGAAGAATTTTGTCGGCGGCGCATGGGTCGAGGGCGCAACCGCCTCCGATAACGTCAACCCCTCCAACACCGGCGAAATCGTCGGCCGCTACGCGCAAGCCGATGCGGCGCAGACCCAGGCCGCCATCGCCGCCGCCCGGGCCGCCTTCCCGAAATGGTCGCGCTCCACGCCGCAAGAGCGCCATGACGTCCTGCTGAAAGCCAGCCTCGAAATCGCCGCCCGGCGCGACGAGCTCGGTCGGCTGCTGGCGCGCGAAGAGGGCAAGTCGCTGCCCGAGGCGATCGGCGAAGTCGGGCGCGCCGCGCAGATTTTCGACTTCTTC
>Ga0209698_10007180_pt1 | contig 11733 bp, 12 predicted proteins | sample LitLauG_LLR_2012_FD_187203 | JGI IMG/M metagenome (GOLD analysis project Ga0209698, IMG submission 187203) | Freshwater sediment microbial communities from Pennsylvania, USA - Little Laurel Run_MetaG_LLR_2012 (SPAdes) (version 2) | ecosystem: Environmental > Aquatic > Freshwater > Creek >... | reverse complement strand
GCGATGCCCGGCATGCTTTTCGCGCCATTTCGGTCCGGGACCGCGCATATAGTGGCGGTGGGGCTGATACGTTCTGCGCGGCCCGTCCCAGGAGGGACCGAGAAACGTCGCAATGGAAGCCGCGACTTTGCGCAGCAGGGAAACCAGAGCGGATGCGGTGAACGAGGTTTGCGACATGTGACGCCCCACGCCGGACAGAAGTGAAATTGAAAAGGCGGGCCGGATGGCCCGCCTTGCTGTTAGCGTTCGGTCGGCCGGAATTTCGGCGCGACCCAATCATCGTCCGAGCGGTCGAGGCGTATGCCGCGAAGCTCGAGCTCGCGCTCCATGCGGCGCAGTTTTGAATTGGCGATCGCCTCGATCATGGTCCTGAAATAGCCGGTGACATGCCTCAGCGCGTGGCGCGCATGGAGGCGTGCGCGCTTGCCTCGCGTGCGGCCGAACCGGTAGCGCTCGGCCGACTGGCTCCGGGCCATCAGATAGGCGCGATAATCGTCGCCGTAGAGCAGATCGCGGAATTTTTCGTCGCTGGTCAGGAAGTGAGACATGTTCGATCTCCACCGTCCGCCCGCATTGCGGGCCTGGATGCGAAGATGCGGAGGGCGGCGTAGGAAATCGAGGCGGCCTTTGGCACTCTCTCATAGCCGCGGCATAAACGCCCGAAGCCGGACCAAGACGGCGGGATTCCCTCACGGTCTTTATATCTCTCTTATGAGACGCACCGCCGGGCCATCTCGCATTCCTATGGCCTCGTCGGCACATCATGGCCGTTGGATTCGTCAGGAGGCCGCCATGGCCGCGATCACCCTCGATACCGCTCAACAGAAAGAGCAGGCCCGCAAGCATCTCGAAGCCGCGCTCGCCGCGTACCGCGAGATGCTCGATGCCTTTGTCTCTGACCGGATACGCCATGCCGCGGCGGAAGCCGAGTACGCCCGCCCGCATCGGATCCCGGGTTCGCCAGCGAAGGACGCGAAATGACCGCCATGCCGCTGACATGCACAGATTTTTCACCGCTTCCGTCGCCCAGGTCTTCGACGGCCGCGATTCCGCAGGATGGCAAACGCCCCGGCGTCCTGCCGACGGACAGGCCCGCGACCGTCACGGCGCAGTTTCGGCCGCTCGATCCCGGGATCGTCAACGAGACGATTCCGGCGTTCTTCATCGGCCGCAACAAGGAAGGCTTCTGGGTCGCTCGCGATGTGAACGGGCAGATCGGCGGAATTTTCCTGCTTGAGGACTCTGCGGTGTCGTTTGCGAAACGGAATAGCTGGCCGGCGGGATGCGCAACAATATACCCGTCCGATAGGTTCGAGCTTGACCTGGAGAACCGCGGTAATCCGTTCGTCGTGCGGCTTGGATCGTTCACCCGCGCGGCGATGCGTCTCCGGCGGCGAATAGCCGCCCTCATCGGCAGGATGACCGGGCCGGTCAGGCGATTGAGGAAGGATTCCTGAAATGGCGATGCTGACGCATACGCGCGGCCCGTTCGAGCGGGCTCGCTACCCGCTGGACAACCGGACCGACGTTCGCGCGGGCAGCGCGGCGGCGCATCTGGCGACCATCAAGCGATTCTGCCTCGGCGTCCTTACCATCCTGGTGGCCGGAACCGCCGCGGCCGCCATCATGGCGCTGAAGATCGCGGTCTATCTCCCGCGCTTCCATTATTGACGCAGGCTGCGTGCCGAGCACTCCGTTCCGTGCCCGGAAGATGGCCCCGCTGCCGAAACTGCCCGTATTCCGGGCCGCGCGGGTTTCCTTAGTCGAATTCCCATGGTGACGCGCCCCGGGCGATGCCCTTATATTCTCCGGCGCAGCCGTGATTTGAGACCCTCCAGACGCTGCAAGGCTTGGCAAACCAAACAGGCCGCGGACCGAGAAGCCATGTTTCCAATAATTTCTTCGATTTCACGACAGCCCGGCCTTTGGCGCGACGCGATGGCTGCGAAACCGGCTGTTTCACGCAAGTGCCGGGGGGACGAGATGAAGCCTGGCGGTGCAGAGCTGTGAGTACGCTGGATCGCATCCTCAATACGGCAGCCGACAACCTGACGTTCGCCAAGATCCTGGTCCAGCTGGGTCTCGACCCCAACAACGTCACCTACGACGCCATCTTCAACCGCCTGCTGGAAATCTTTCTGCACAACATCACCCTGGCCAACATGTTTGCCCTGGTGGGCGCGATCTTCTTTGTCGCCACCCTGGTGACGCAGACCATGGTGCCGCTGCGGGTCGCCAACATGATCGGCTGCGCCTTCTTCGCCGGCTTCGGCGCGCTCAGCGGAACCGTCACGACCTTTCTGTTGTATCTGCTGATGGTCCCCATCAATGCGTATCGCCTCCGTCAAATGCTCGTTCTCGTGAAGAAGGCGCGCAGCGCGACGCAGGGCGACACCTCGATGGAATGGCTCAAGCCGTTCATGACCGAGCGCAAATACCGCAAGGGCGATATTTTGATGAAAAAAGGCGACACAGCCGCCGAAATGCTGCTGACCGTCACCGGCAGGTTCCGGGTGATCGAAATCAACGTCGAGCTTCCGCCGGGTCAATTGATGGGCGAACTTGGATTCCTGACACCCGACAACCGCCGGACCGCGACGATCGAATGCATCGAGGCCGGTCACGTCCTGACCATCACCTACGAGAAGCTGCTCGAGATCTACTTCCAGAACCCGCAATTCGGCTATTACTTCCTCGTGCTCACCAGCCAGCGGCTATTGGAAAACCTTGCACGGGCCGAAGCCGCCCTCGCGCAGATCAAGAACGCCCAGCAGCCCGTCGTGGTGAGCGGCAAGAACTGAGCGCTTCGCCGGGTCGAGACATCAGCAGCTTAGAGCGTGGCCAGCAGATCGGCCTTGATGGCGCGGATGCGGACTTCGTCACGCCGGTAGAACGTCCACTGCTTGATGCGTTTCGGCACCACCAGTTCAGCCTGGACCAGCACCCGCATGTGTTCGCTCAAGGTGGCCTGGGTGATCCCGAGTTTCTCGGCGATCAACAGCGCGCAGACGCCGTCCTTGACCAGATCGCCGTCGACCTGCGGCGCAAAATGCGCGCGGGGATCCTTCAGCCAGTCCAGGATTGTCAGCCGCCGCTCATTGGCGAGGGCCTTGATGACGTCGGTTGTATTCATTTCGTTAATTTGCTAACTCCCTAAGTGAAAGTCAATCCCGCGGGAGTACCGCCGATGCCGTTGGACACTTCGATCACGCCGGACCGTATCGTCGAAACCAAGCGGTTGATCCGGCCGCATATCCGCCACACGCCGAGCGTCCGTGTCGACATGGCGGATTTCGCCGTCGCCCCCAAGCCAGTGGCGCTGAAGCTCGAATGCCTGCAGCATTCGGGCTCGTTCAAGGCGCGGGGCGCCTTCGCGAACCTGCTGACGCGGCCGATCCCGCCATGCGGGGTGGTCGCGGCGTCCGGCGGCAATCATGGCACGGCGGTGGCCTATGCCGCCATGCGGCTCGGCATTCCCGCGACCATCTTCCTGCCCAGCGTCACTTCGCCGTCGAAGGTCGAACGCATCAAGAGCTACGCGGCCAACCTCGTGATTGCAGGCGAGCGGTATGCCGACGCGCTGGCGGCCAGCGAAGAATTCGTCAGGAAAAGCGGCGCGCTTGCCGTGCATGCGTTCGACCAACCCGAAACCCTGCTCGGACAAGGCACCATCGGTTGTGAGATCAACGCCGATCTGCCCGACATCGACACGCTGTTGGTCGCCGTCGGCGGCGGAGGATTGATCGGAGGTCTCGCTGCCTGGTTTCGCGGCCGGGTCAAGATCATCGCGGTCGAGCCCGAGCTCTCCCCGACCCTGTGGCGCGCGCTTGCGGCAGGAGAACCGGTCGATGCGGAGACGGAGGGCATTGCGGCCGACTCGCTGGCGCCAAAGCGCGTCGGCACACTCATGTTCCCGATCGCCCAAGCCTTCGTCGAACGCGTCGTCCTGGTGTCCGACGACGACATCCGCGCGGCTCAACTCGCGCTGTGGGACAAGGTTCGGGTGGTGGCTGAGCCGGGGGGCGCTGCCGCCTTTGGCGCCTTGCTCTCGGCTAAATACACGCCGGCGCCGGGCGAGCGTGTTGCGGTGGTGGTCTGCGGGGCGAATACAACTGCGGTTCGATTCGACTGAACGCGACCGCCCTACTCCGCCGCGTTAGTCATCTCGGCGCGTTCGGCCCTGACCGCGCAGAACTTGAACTCCGGGATCTTGCCGAACGGATCCAGCGCCGGATTCGTCAACAGGTTGGCGGCGGCTTCCGCGTAGCAGAACGGCATGAACACCATGTTCTCCGGCACGTCGCGGTCGGAGCGCACCTTCACCTCGACCGCGCCGCGGCGGGTTTCCAGCCGGATGAAATCGCCGGGCCAGACCTTCAGGCGCCGCATATCCTTGGGCGACATGAAGGCCACCGCCTCCGGCTCGATCTGATCGAGCACGCTGGAGCGCCGCGTCATCGAGCCGGTGTGCCAGTGTTCGAGCACACGACCGGTGGAGAGCACCATCGGGTATTCGTCGTCGGGCACTTCGTCGGGCGGCAACACGCGCGCCGGGACGATTTTGCCGCGGCCGCTCTCGGTCGGGAAACCCGTGGTGAAGATGATCTCGTTGCCGGGCTTATTGGGATCGTCGACCGGATAGGTCACCGCGCCCTCGCGCACCAGCCGCTCCCAGGTGATGTTCTTCAGCGAGGGCATCACCTCGGTCATCTCGGTGAAGACGTCAGCCGGGCCGTTGTAATTCCACGGCAGCCCCATGCGTTTGGCGATCTCCTGGATGATCCAGAGGTCCTGCTTTGCTTCGCCCGGTGGCTTTATGACTTCGCGGGCCAATTGGACGCGGCGGTCGGTGTTGGTAAACGTGCCGGATTTCTCCGCGAAGGCCGAGGCCGGCAGGATCACGTCGGCATGGAAGGCGGTTTCGGTGACGAACAGATCCTGCACCACGAGATGCTCGAGTTTCGCCAGCGCCTCGCGGGCATGCTGCAGATCGGGATCCGACATCGCCGGATTTTCGCCCTCGATATACATGCCGGTGATTTCGCCGGCGTGGATCGCGTTCATGATCTCGACCACGGTCAGCCCGCGAACGGGATCGAGATCATAGTGCCAGAGCTTTTCGAACGGCTCACGCAGATCGGTGCGGCCGACCGGCTGGTAGTCCGGCAGGAACATCGGGATCAGCCCGGCATCGGAGGCGCCCTGCACGTTGTTCTGGCCGCGCAGCGGATGCAGGCCGGTGCCGGGCCGGCCGACCTGGCCGGTGATCAGCGCGAGTGCGATCAGGCAGCGCGCATTGTCGGTGCCGTGGACATGCTGGCTGATGCCCATGCCCCAGAAGATGATCGAGGATTTTGCGCGCGCATACATCCGCGCGACTTCGCGCAAGGTCTCGGCCGGAATGCCGCAGATCGGCGCCATCTTCTCCGGCGTGAATTCCTTGATGCGTTCCTTGAGGTCATCGAAGCCTTCGGTGTAGCCGGCGATATATTGCTCGTCGGTGAGCCCTTCGCTGATGATGGTGTTGATCATCGCGTTCAGCATCGCGACGTCGCTGCCGGCCTTGAACGCCAGGTGCCTGGTGGCATGGCGCGACAGCGTCTGCCGGCGCGGATCCATCACGATCAGCTTGGCGCCCTTCTTGGCCGCGTTCTTGATAAAGGTCGCGGCGACCGGGTGGTTCACCGTCGGATTGGCGCCGATCACGATGATGACCTCGGCGTCCAGCGCGGCGGCGAATGGCGCCGACACCGCGCCTGAGTTGAGGCCTTCCATCAGCGCCGCGACCGAGGAGGCGTGGCACAGCCGCGTGCAGTGATCGACATTGTTGGAGCCGAAGCCGGTGCGCACCAGCTTCTGGAACAGATAGGCTTCCTCGTTCGAGCCCTTGGCTGAGCCAAAACCGGCCAGCGCCTTCACGCCCTTGCCGTCGCGGATCTTCACCAGACCCTTGGCGGCGATGTCGAGCGCCTCTTCCCAACTCGCCTCGCGGAAATGCGTGAACGGATTGGCCGGATCGACCTGGTCGTTGGCGTCCTTCTTCGCGTTCGGCAGCCGCACCAGCGGCTTGGTCAGGCGGTTGGGGTGATGAATATAGTCGAAGCCGAAGCGGCCCTTGACGCAGAGCCGGTTGTGGTTGGCCGGGCCGTCGCGGCCTTCGGCATAAATCACCTTGTTGTCCTTGACCTGATAGGTGACCTGGCAGCCGACACCGCAATACGGGCACAGCGAGTCGACCTTCTTGTCGGGATAGGTGACGCGGGTCTGGTTCTCGTCCAGCATCACCGCCGGCATCAGCGCGCCGGTTGGGCAGGCCTGCACGCATTCGCCGCAGGCGACGCAGGTGGATTCTCCCATCGGATCGTCGAAGTCGAACACGATCTTGGATTCGTGGCTGCGATAGGCCATGCCGATGACGTCATTGACCTGGACCTCGCGGCAGGCGCGCACGCACAGCCCGCACTGGATGCAGGAATCGAGATTGACGCGCATCGCCGGATGGCTGGCATCGCCGTCCCAGCGCTCGGCCGCCGGGAAACGGCTCTCGGTCACCTCGACCTTTTCGGCCCAGTGCCAGAATTTCGAATCCGGATCGTGCGAGGTCTCGCGCGCCGGCTGATCGGCGACCAGAAGCTCCATCACCATCTTCTGCGCCGCGACCGCGCGCGGGCTCGCCGATTTCACCTTCATGCCGACGCTGGGGGTGCGCTTGCAGGAAGCCGCCAGCACCCGCTCGCCATCGATCTCGACCATGCAGGCGCGGCAATTGCCGTCCGGCCGGTAGTCCGGTTCGGGCGAATAGCACAGATGCGGGATCTCATTCCCCTGGCGCTTTGCCACCTGCCAGATGGTCTCGCCGTTGACGGCCTCGACCTGCTTGCCGTCGAGCTCGAACTGGATTTTGGTCATTCCGCAGCCTCTTTCGGTGCGAATTCATCCGGGAAGTATTTAATCACTGATGTCAGCGGATTCGAGGCCGCCTGTCCGAGGCCGCAGATCGAGGCATCGCGCATCGCCTGACCCAATTCCTCGAGCAACTCGCGGTTCCAGACCGGCTTCTGCATCAGCAGCGCCGCCTTCTGGGTTCCGACCCGGCAAGGCGTGCACTGGCCGCAGCTCTCGTCCTCGAAGAAACGCATCAGGTTCAGGGCCGCGTCCTTCACACTGTCCTGCTCGGACAGGATGATGACCGCGGCCGAGCCGATAAAGCAGCCATATTTTTCCAGCGTGCCGAAATCGAGCGGAATGTCGTCCATCGATGCCGGCAGGATGCCGCCCGACGCGCCGCCGGGCAGATAGGCGTGGAATTTGTGGCCGTCGGCCATGCCGCCGCAGAATTCGTCGATCAATTCGCGCACCGTCAGGCCGGCGGGCGCGAGCTTCACGCCGGGATTCTTGACGCGGCCGGACACCGAATAGCTGCGCAGGCCATGGCGGCCGTTGCGGCCGTGCGAACTCCACCAGGCCGCGCCCTTCTCCACAATGTCGCGCACCCAGAACAGCGTCTCGATGTTGTTGATCAGCGTCGGCAGGCCGAACAGCCCGACCTGGAACGGGTATGGCGGCTTGTGCCGCGGCAGGCCGCGCTTGCCTTCGATGCTTTCCAGAAGCGAGGATTCCTCGCCGCAGATATAGGCGCCGGCGCCGCGGCGGATGTGCAGGGTCGGACCGCCCTTCGGCAGCTTCGCGAGCTCGAGCGGAAGCACCTTCAGCGCCGCCGGATATTCGTCGCGGATGTAAATGTAGACGTCGGTCGCATCGACGATATGCGCGCCAATCAGCGTACCCTCCAGGAAACGGTGCAGATCGCGGAGCAGATAGAAGCGATCCTTGAAGGTGCCGGGTTCGCCCTCGTCGCCATTGACCGCCATCAGCCGCGGCCCGGGTTCGCCGAGCACCGCGCGCCATTTGCGCCCGGTCGGGAAGCCGGCGCCGCCGAGCCCGCGCAGGCTGGAATCGTCGAGCGCCTTCAGAATGTCTTCCTTGCTGACGCGGCCGGCGCGCAGATCGTTCAGCAGCTTGTAGCCGCCGTCCTTCACATAGCTCTCGTAGTCGACATAGGGCGGAATATCCGGCTCGGTCTCGCCGCGCGCGGCCGTCGCCAACACTTCCGATGAGGTCGCGCGGAAAACGTAGTGATGGCCGACTTCCGCCACCGGGGCCGCATCGCACAGCCCGACGCAGGGCGCGCGCACCACACGAATACCGGGGCCCGCGCCGTCCTGCAATTCCTGCAGCAGCTTTTCCGCGCCCAGCATGGCGCAGGTCAGCGAATCGCAGACGCGAATGGTCAGCGGCGCGATATCGGGCTCGCCTTCCTTCACCACGTCGAAATGCGCGTAGAAGGTCGCGGTCTCGAACACTTCTGCGAACGACAGCTTCATCTCGTCGGCAAGGGCCGCGAGATGGGCGGCGGAAATCTGATGATATTTGTCCTGGATCAGATGCAGGTGCTCGATCAAGAGGTCGCGCCGCCGCGGCCGGTCGCCGAGCAGGAGCTCGATCTCATGCGCCGCGGTGGGATCGATCTGGCGTCCCTTGGGAGTCGACTTGGCCCGCTTGCGTCCCGCGCCGGGATGTTCGAACGCGCGGACCTGTTGCACATCATGACTCATTGAGACGTCTCGTTGCTGGCTTTATCTCTGCGACTCTAGTCCGTGGCATGCCACATGCCAAGAGGGAAAAATGTCGCGCAAATAATGATTTAAGGGGCACGCAGCCCTCGCTGTCATGCCCCTCGATCGAGATCGATATTGCGGTCAAAGGGCTCAGGACTTGCCCATGCAGTCCTCGATGTAGAACCAGCGGTCGTCGCCGGCTAGGCCCTTCGATTTCACCTCTTTGCGGCATTCCTTGAGTTTGCCCTTGTTGGCGCTCCACTTGGCCTTCATTTCCTTCAGCTTGTCGGCCGTCAGCTTCATTTTCGACGGCTTGGCGGTGGCCGCCGGCGCCGGCGTCGCTGCCGGCGCCGTGGTCTGGGCCGAAGCCGTATGCAGGCTGCCCGCAACAAGCAGCATGGCGGCGAGACAAACACTGGTGCGAAGCATGAAAATCCCCTTCAAGACATTTTTCTTTGATTGATCGGAAAAGGCGTTGGACCGCGGGACAGCATCTGCCGTCCCGCGGCGGTGCATCAGCGATCAGAAGATCTTGACCACGCTTTCAAGCGTCTTGTACACGCCCCAGGCAAGCGGCACGCCGACGAAGGCCCAGAACAGGAAAGCCTTGAAGTCCAGCCCGCCCCTGCCGATGCCGAACGAGCCGTGCTGCAACCCGGCCTCGCGTTGCGCACCCGCCGCCTGCAGCTTCGCCAGTTCCTCGGGACTCATGTTCCATTTGGGGTCGACGGGCTTGATCAGGAAGTTGCAGATCAGGCCGGCCACCAGCATGGCGCAGAGGATGTACATGGTGGTGTTGTAGAGCTGGTCGCGCGGCACGCCGGCCGCGAGCTGGAACTCGCGGATGTAGTTCACCACGACGGGACCGATGATGCCCGCGGTCGACCACGCCGTCAGCAACCGGCCGTGAATGGCGCCCACGAACTGCGTTCCGAACATGTCGGCGAGATAGGCCGGCACGGTGGCGAAGCCGCCGCCATACATCGACAGGATGATGCAGAAGGCGGAGACGAACAGCGCTTTCGAGCCGACACTGGCGAAGGTCGGCGCCGCCGCATAGAGCGCGATGCCGAGCAGGAAGAAGCAGTAATAGGTGGCCTTGCGGCCGATATGATCCGACAGCGACGCCCAGAAGAAACGGCCGCCGATGTTGAACAGCGAGAGCAGCCCGGCGAAACCCGCCGCAATGCCCGCGATCACCGTCTTCTGGCCGGCGTCCAGCGCGTTGAAGCCGATGTTCGGCAATCCGATCAGCTTGCCGGCGAATATCTCCTGCAACATCGGCGAGGCCATGCCAATCACGCCGATGCCGGCCGACACGTTCAGGCAGAGCACCCACCAGATCAGCCAGAACTGCGGCGTCTTGTGAGCGTCCCTGAGATGGACGTGGTGCTCCGAGATCATCGACTTCTTCTCGCTCGGCGGCGTCCAGCCGTCGGGCTGCCAGCCGGCAGGCGTCACGCGATAGGCGAAGGCGCCGATGGTCATGAAGATGAAATAGATCACGCCCATCACGACGAAGGTCTGCCAGACGCCGACATCGGTCGGAGTCTTGAAGTAGTTGATGAGGATGTTCGCCAAAGGCGCACCGATCATGGCGCCGCCGCCGAAGCCCATGATGGCCATGCCGGTCGCCATGCCGCGGCGGTCCGGAAACCATTTCACCAGCGTCGACACGGGAGAGATGTAACCGAGGCCGAGACCGACACCGCCGATCACGCCGGAGCCGAGCCAGAGCAGCCAAAGCTGGTGGATGTAGACGGCAAGCGCGCCGAGCAGCAAGCCGCCGGACCAGCAAAGCGCGGCGACGAAGCCGGCCTTGCGCGGGCCGACGCGCTCCAGCCAGCCGCCCCAGATCGCGGCGGAGACGCCCAGCACAACGAAGAACAACGTGAACATCCAGCCAAGGCTGGCCACTTTCCAGTCGCAGGTGGTGGTGAACAGTTCCTGCATCAGCGACATGTCGGGACAGGCCTTCGGAGCCGTCAGTCCGATCGCGCGCGACAGCGGCAGCCAGAACACGGAAAAGCCGTAGGCCATGCCGATGCACAGATGAATGCAAAGCGCAGCTGGCGGCACCAGCCAGCGATTGAAGCCGGCCTTTGCAACCGTATGCTCGCGATCAAGAATTCCCTCACCGCCGCGCGACACCGCGCCTGCACTATCAAGTGTAGCCATTCAAACCTCCCCTACAGCCAGCCGCCCATGCCGGACATGTCTGCGCGTCGACGATCCCGTTATCATAAGTTCCTGCGCCCCACGCAAGCTTCTGCCTTGCTGCTTCGCACCATCGCGGACGCGCCGGAATCGCGACGCGCATCCGAAATGGAATACCCCAAAAACTAACACCACGAGAGATCGGTTATGCCGTGCGCCGCCACTCAATTCTACCCAGGATTGCGTGTCATACTACCGGCACACATCCGCCCGCCGTCCCAGAGCGAGACAGGATTGGGGCAGAAGCCGCGTTCGATGTCGATAGGCAAATGGTCGCGAGAATCGGCATATGTTCGTCCCTGCGGTGCAACAAGCCAAGGGAACGTGTCCAGATTTTGTTCCCGCGACGTTGGGCAGCTAGCCATTCGGCCTTTCAATCAGGCCATTTGTCTTTTCGATCAAAAACACGATCTGCTGCTCGGCACGCTCGGTGATGTCGACCTTGTCGCCGGTTTCCCGGATCAGGTTGGGGATGTCGATCACCGAAAGCGGATCGGTGCAGCGAACTTCCAGAAAATCGCCCGGCTTCAATGCTTTCAACGCCTTGCGCGTCTTCAAGGCCGGCAGCGGGCACTTGAGGCCGGTGAGGTCGAGTTTGGTCGTAGTCATGGGATCATAGATGGCCGAGGCGCCTTATCCCGTCAACGGATGGCCAGGTGCGCCTGTTGCCTCAACCATGCCTACAGCAAATTTGCATAGCCGAGGAAACCGATGGTCTGGCCGGGCTCGACCTGCGTAACGTCCTCACCGAGTTCGACCAGCCCGTCGGTGTCCACCAGCGACGACAACAGGCCCGCGCCCTCGCGCGGAAATTTTATCGCTTCCAGCACACCGTCCGTCGACCGGCGCAAGGTTACCCGGACATATTCGCGGCGAGCGATCTTTTTCCGGTAGGCGA
>Ga0209698_10007179_pt1 | contig 11734 bp, 7 predicted proteins | sample LitLauG_LLR_2012_FD_187203 | JGI IMG/M metagenome (GOLD analysis project Ga0209698, IMG submission 187203) | Freshwater sediment microbial communities from Pennsylvania, USA - Little Laurel Run_MetaG_LLR_2012 (SPAdes) (version 2) | ecosystem: Environmental > Aquatic > Freshwater > Creek >... | reverse complement strand
CGCCTCATGCGTAGCCGTCAGAATGTAGAAGAAGGAAACGCTGGGATTGGATGCCATGTAAAGGCCGGCGGCTTTCAATTCCTGCCAAGCCAGGCCCTGTCCTAGAAGGAAAAGAACTCCCAGGGCGGTGGCCGAACTCCACCACCAGTTGAACGCCGTGCGGTTTCCGGACTTCAGCGCGCGGCGCGCCAGCTCCAACATTCCGCTGGAAAGCAGTAAAACGGCTGTATTGGCCCAGAGGATGTGGGGCTTGGACATGGTGACCCAATCATTCGCAATGCTGCGCCGCATCACGAAGGTTAAGGTGAATGCCAGGAAGACCATCGTGCTGGATACCAGCAGCAGGTAGACGAGAATCATGGAAGCGCGGCGCGAGGCGCCGGGGCTGTCGCTGGGACCATCCCCACCCCAACCTCTACCCCTAGGTGGAGGCGGCGGTGGGCCTTGTACGATGTCATCCGTCAAAGGCTTGGGCATAGCGATAAATTCAGCTTACCTGAGAAATTCGGGGGCGACGCCGAGTACTGTATCGAAACGACCGGGGACTTGGTGGAGTCCCCGGCGCAAAACGTAGCGAACCCTAGGAAACAGGAGGAAGAGAGAGCCCGGCTTTGGCCAGAGCGCGCTGCAGCATGCCGACAGCGTGAATCTCGGGAACACCCCGCGCGATAGAGATCTCGGACACGAGCATATAGCGGGCCCGCTCCAGCATCTTTTTCTCGCGGAATGAAAGCGGCTTCTCCACCTGAAGATGTAGAAGCCCTTTGAAGACCTCGCCGGCTCTCAGCAGATCACCGCTTTGCATCTTCTCGGTATTGTTTTTGAAACGCGCCTTCCAGTCCGGATTGACTGCGCTCCAGCCGTTAGAAAGGAACGAAAGAACGCGCGAGATTTCCCGATCTTTGGTTACCCTTCGGAGACCTATATTGGCAGCGTTCGAAAACGGTACCATTACGGTTACGCTGTTATATCCGAAGCGTAAGAGGTAAAATTTCTCGTAGGCAGCCCCAAACGTGCGGCTGCTGATATTTTCGATCGTCCCAACGCCCTGGTTGGGATAAACGACCTTATCGCCGATTTGGAAGGTCATACGGGGTCCCCCACAAACCACCGTGATCTAGTTACCCTGAGTGGAAATTACTATTGAATGGTACGCTGGCGAAAGACGTCTGTCAAGAGGGTGAGATGGTGAAACGCGCCATTTGACTGGCCTTTTCGCGCTTCGCTGCAAAAATTCTCTTGCTAAACAAATCAGGAAGCGGGGCGTGCGTTTGCGTACAGCATCAGCAGGTGTACACCTACGAACGGGGGTTGTTTTGGGGTTCGGCCTACTGCCCGGCGCGGAAGACTTTCACTTCCTCGGCCGGACTGGGCAATCCGCGCTCCGCCAGCAAAAGACGCCTTAAGCTGCGTAAATCATTCAAAATGCGCCGACTCGAGGTGATGTGGAGATTCAGTTTCGCGAGGTTATAGGAGACCAGTAGGAGTGCCTGCTTGCGGCGGTCGGCGCCTTCACGCTCCGCAAGCGCGATTTCCTCTTCGACATCGCGGCGGGCTTCATCCAGAGACTCGGCGAGCAGGGCCACATATTCATGAGACCCTTCCAGATTGTCAAACGGCGTTTCGGCTTTATTACTCACAGACACGCCTTTCCGACCTGCCGGTCACCCGCATGGTCTGCGCTTAGCGTTACTCATTCTCGCACGAAAACAGGGATTACGAACCCGTGAATTTTGGGGAGCCGCTCCATCCAGTACTGTTAGTAATAAGGTACTGAGCTTATCAGAACGAGGCGGAGCTAAGGTTCACTAAGTTCAAATAAATACCTATTTTACGGGAAAACTCCTGTTCGGAAAAGCGGCTGGCGTGCCGCTGCAATTCCATAGGAACGACGCGTGGCTCCCACTCACGGAACCGCTCCAGGGCATCCTCCAGCGAAGCCTCTTCGGGCGAATCGTAGAATACGCCGCCCAGAGGATCCCGGAGTGGAACGCTTTCCCGAACACCGCCCCGGCCGAACGCAATCACGGGTTTCCCACTGGCCAGCGCCTCCACCGGCGTGAGGCCGAAATCTTCTTCCCCTGGCAGGATGAGCGCACGGCACCGAGCGTACAGTTCGCGTAGCTCCCCGTCGGACACGCGGCCGGCGAATTCGATATTGGGCGCCGCGAGCGATTTGAGGCGCCCATATTCCGGGCCCCGCCCAGCGACGATCAGGCGCATCCCCTTCCGCGCAAACAACCGGACCACCGTATCGATTCTCTTGTACGGCACGAGCTCGGAAACGATCAGGAAATAGTCTTCGGCCGGCTTCGCATAAAACGACCCAACATCCACTGGCGGGTAGATGACCTCGGCCTCGCGCCGGTAGGTTTTCCAGATACGGGTACGGACATTCTGGCTATTGGCGATGAATTGATCGACCCGCGCCGCCGACGCGAAGTCCCAGAGACGCAGGTAGTGCGTGAGTGGCGTCATGAGCGCGCGCTTCAGCCGGGACGAAGTGTATTCGTTGCGGTATGCGGGATAAAGGTCCCAGAGGTAGCGCATGGGCGTATGGCAGTAGCACACGTGCCGCGCCGTGGCGGGGGCGACAATCCCCTTCGCCGGGCCCGATTCGCTGCTGACGATGAGATCGTAGCCGCGTAGATCGAAACTCTCCAGAGCCATGGGCATCAGTGGCAGCAGGGAGCGGTAATGACGGCGTAGCGGGTTGAGAAACGATGGGATCACGCGATGGTGGCGCAGTTCGGGACTGAAGGATTCCGGATCGCTGAACAAAGTAAAGATATCGGCGTTGGGGAGCAAACGGCAAAGGGCGTCGACCACCTTTTCACCGCCACGGCGATTCAGCAGCCAGTAATGAACGATGGCGGCGCGCATCTTCCAACCAGCTTACAGCGACGGGCGCGATTTCCTGGCCTGTGTGCCTTACGGCGCCAAGGAAAACCTTGTTAAGACGCAAACAGTCCGAAAGCCTCCACCACCGCCTCCACCACTCGTGTCTGTTCCTCGCCGGAAAGATCCGGATAGAGCGGCAGCGACAAAACGTCGCGCGCCCACTCCTCCGCGATCGGCAGGGGCTCAGCGTACGGCGCAAACAGAGCCTGCCGGTGAAGAGGCACGCGGTAATGGATTTGGGTTTGAATTCCGCGGGTCAGCAGGTCCTCCCGGAGGCGGTCGCGGTGGGGGCACCGAAGCACGTACAAATGCCGCACATCGTCCACTCCCGTGCCGGCCGGAGGCCGGAGCCAGGCAGGCGGCAGTTCGCAATCGTAGCGCGCCGCGGCCGCCAGCCGCCTCTCGAGCATCTGGTCGAAATGCCGGAGCTTCACCAGCACCAGCGCCGCCTGAACTTCGTCCATCCGGCCCGCGATGCCCTCGGGGGCGAAACGGTCGCGCTCGCCGCTATAGCCCAGAAAACTGAGTGAGCGCGCGCGCTCGGCTGCTGCCTCGTCCATGGTGACCACGGCCCCGGCATCGCCCAAGGCGCCGACATTCTTGGAAGGGTAAAAACTCAGGGCCGCGCCGTCTCCCCAGCTTCCCACCGGCCGGCCGTCCACGCTGGCGCCGAACGCCTGTGCGGCATCCTCCAGCAGCAGAATGCCGTGCTGTTCGGCGACTTCCCGGAGTCGCTTGACGTTCGCCGGCCGGCCGTAGAGGTGCACGGCCAGAATGGCTTTGGTCCGCGGCGTGATCCGCGCAGCCGCTTTTTCCGGATCGAGGTCGTAGCTGCCGGGAAGAATGTCGGCGAACACGGGCCGCGCTCCAGTCGCCGCAATCGTCTTCGCCGAGGCGTAAAAGGAGGCCGGGGTGGTGATCACTTCGTCCCCCAGTCCGATCCCTTGGGCGCGCAGCAGGATCTCCAGCGCCGCGGTTCCGCTGGCCGCGCCTATCGCGTAGCGCGCGCCCGTCCGGCGCGCAATTTCCCGCTCCAACTCTTCGATCTTGGGACCAAACAGAAAGACGCCGGATTCCAGCACCTGCTCGAAGGCTGCCAGCAGCTCCGGCTTCAGGCGCCGCGTCTCCCGCGATAAATCGAGGAATGGCACTTCACCCGGCTTACCGGTCCGTTTGGCCCACGGGTTCACGGAATTACCAATTCAGGAAGGCCTGCACCAGGTGGCCGTCCACCACCACGTCCAGTTTGGCCTTGCAGGGGTCCAGGGGCGCGTACTGGAGCCGCGTCGCCAGCAGTTCGTTCACGATGTATTCACGATGCGCGCAGATGGCCTCCTGCAACTCCGGGCTCGCGGCCGCCAGGCCCAGTTCAATCCTCTGGCTCACCGCAAGTCCGGCATCTTTGCGCATCACCTGGAGATTCCGGACCAGATCGCGAACCATGCCCTCTTGCTTGAGGGCCGTGGTCAATTCCAGATCGAGCGCCACCAGCACACCGGCCTCTTCGGCTACGCCAAATCGGGGGTCGGCTTCCTGCTCGATTCGCAACAGAGACGCAGGCACGGGTTGATCGAAGCCCGGCAGGTGCACCTGCCCGTCCTCCTGGATATGCGCCAACAGGGCATCCCGGCTTGCCCCGTCGAGCGACTCGAACACCTGGCGGAAACGCGCGGCATCCCGCCGGAAGTTCGCGTTGGCGGCCCGCCAGTCGGCCCGTACAGTCCGCCGGAAGAATGCCGCCGAATCGCCGGCGAATCGCACTTCCTTCACGTTCAGCTCGCTTTGGATGAGCGATCTTTGCTCTTCCACTGCCGCCTGGCGATCCACCGGACAGACCACCGTAGCCGCCTGCAATGGCTGGCGGACCCGAGTCGAACCTTGCGAACGAACCTTGAGACCGAGCCGGATCACGTTGCGAACTATTTCGGTGCGCCGCACCAGAACCTCGTTGCGCCACTCGGCCGGGACCTGCGGCCACATCGCGTGGTGGATCGACTCGGCCGCGCCGGGGTCGAGCCCACGCACCGCGTTCTGCCAGATGTGCTCCGTCACGAACGGAACGATGGGCGCTAGAGCCAACACCGTCGAGCGCAAGGAAGTCAGCAGCGTCGAGTATGCCGCTCGTTTGTCGCCGTCGTGGCCGTCCCGCCAGAACCGGCGACGGCTTACCCGCACGTACCAGTTGGAAACTTCATCCAGGTATGCCTCCACGTCGCGCACCACTGCCGGCGTGTCGTACGATTCGTAACCTCGCTGGACACCGTCGAGCATGGCCGCCGTCCGCGCCAACAGCCACCGGTCGGTCACCTGCAAACTCTCCGTTGGGATTGCCTGCGACAGATCCGGCTGGTCCAGGATGGCGTAGTTCACCAGAAATACGTAGATGTTCCACAGATCCGCGATCTTGCGCGCCGCCATCTCGGCCAGGTTGTAGCTGAACCGCATGTTCACCGAGACTGGGCGACTACAGAACAGATACCGCATGGGGTCGGCGCCGACCTTGTTTACGGCGTCGTCGAACTGGATCATGAACCCGGTCTTAGAGAAGCGCGCGCCTTCTTCGCTTACGACCGATTCGTACGAGAGCACCTTTTCATAAGGAGCGCGCCCGCTCAGGGTGACCCCCATAAACAGCATCGAGTAGAACCACAGACGCACCTGCTCGCGCATCTCCGAGATCCATTCGGCGGGGTAGGCGCGCTTCCAGGCCTGTCGATTGTCGAAGTATCCGAGCGTGCTGTAGGGCACGATTCCGGCGTCCAGCCAGCAGTCTCCGACCTCGATCACCCGCGGCGCTTCGCTGGAACACTTCGGGCAGCGGATGCGCACCTCGTCGATCCATGGCCGGTGCATCTCCGGAAGCCGGTCGACGGCCGCCGGGTCCACCGCCAGCAATCGCAGTTCCTCACGCGAACCCACCACCGTCAGCTCGTCGCATTCCGGGCAGATATAGAATGGCAGAGGCAGACCCCAGTAGCGCTTGCGCGAGATGCACCAGTCGCTCATGTTGGTGAGCCAGTCTTCCATGGCCTTGCCGATGTGCTCGGGCATCCAGACCACGCGGCGCGCCGCCTCGATCATCTGCGGGCGGATCTCCTCGCAACTGATGAACCATTCGTCGACCAGCCGGAAAATCAGCTCCGTCTTACACCGCCAACAGACTGGATAGGGGTGCGCATACATCTCGGCCTTCAGCAGCTTGCCCGATTCCTTCAACCCGTAGGCGATGTCCTGCGCCACATCGGAAGCGTGCTTCTTAGACAGCCAGCCGAAATCGGGCAGGTAGTTTCCGAGGCCATCCACCGGAGAAATGGCGGGTAGGCCCAACTGTTGCCCGAGCTCGTGGTCTTCGCGCCCGCAGCCCGGCGCAATGTGTACGATTCCCGAACCTTCCACGGCGTCCACATCGCTCCACGGCACCACGCGGTGGGGTTCCACCCTCTGCTGCTCGGGCAATTCCGGAAAAAATGGCTCATACTCCAGACCCACCAGTTCGCTGCCGGGGATCTCGCGAACCACCGTGGGGTGGAACTCGCGCAACTTCCCCAGGGCCTCCTTGCCCAGGATGAGAGTGTAGTTCCAATGATGAGAAGCCACCTCCAGATAGGTGAGCTCGGGATTTACCGCCGCCGCCACATTGGCCGCAAGGGTCCACGGAGTGGTGGTCCACAGCAGCAGGCGCCGGGAAGGCGCCGCCTTCAGCGAGGCCATGACGTAAACGGAAAGATGCTCCAGTTCCTTGTGCGAGCCCGCCATCTCGTGTTCCGACAAGCTCGTTCCGCAGCGCCAGCACCAGGGCATCGGGAGGCCCTTCTGGTACAACCAGCCGCGGCGATGGCATTCCTTCAGGAACGCCCAGATCCCCAAAATGTTGTCGTCGTGATAGGTGAAGTAGGAGTGGTCCCAATCCATCCACATGCCCAGCCGCTTGGACTGGTCGGAGATGACCCGGGCATACGTTTCCACACGCTCGCGGCATTGCCGCGAAAAGTTGTCGAGGCCAAAGCGTTCGATATCCGGCTTGCCGTTGAACCCCAGCGCCCGCTCGACTTCGACCTCCACCCACAGGCCCTGGCAATCGAATCCGTTCTGATACTTGGCCGAGTGCCCGGTCATCGCCTTGTATCGCAGGAAAACATCCTTGAGCGCCCTCCCCCAAGCGTGGTGGACCCCCATCGGATTGTTGGCGGTAATCGGACCGTCCACGAAGCGGAAAAGCGGTTTGGTTTCCCGCAGTTTTCGCAGCTTCTCAAAGGCCTGCGATTCCCGCCAGAAGGTAAGGATTTCCTCTTCGAGTGCCGGCGCGTCACCATAAGCCGGCAGCACGGATTCCAACTTGTGCATGGTTTCTAACTATTGTGGCACAGCGGGGCAGGCAATCCTGCCTGGGCAAGAAGGGTGTCCCAGCTCTTGACCGTCCCGCCCGGCCCGGCCGAAAACTTCGCCAACCCCTTGCATTTGCTTATCCGCATGTGTACGATAGCCCCATGCGTTTACTGCGTCTACTCTGTCCGATTTTAATTATCGGTGTTGCGCTCTTTGCCCAGGAAGAAAAGAAGGGCAAGAAGGGCCCCAGTCCCTTTGCCAATCCGAAAAACCTAAAAATTTTGAAGGCGGATGAAAACCTCCAGCCAGCCATGCGGGCCTTCGCCGCGGCGCTAGGCCAGCAGTGCACATACTGCCACGTGATGGGGGACTTCGCCAGCGACGACAACCCCAAAAAGGAAGTCGCCCGCATGATGATTTCCATGGCCCGGGATATCAATGGCAAATTTCCGGATGGCCAGCGGCACGTGAGTTGCTACACTTGCCACCGCGGCGCCGTCAAACCCTTGATGGAAGCTCCCGCGGCGGCAGCCCAATAACCCCGTCACTTTTGATCCGCTCTGACGGTCGCAGCTCGATACGTTATTGAGCACCGACCGTCAGGGGGCGGAGCTATGCCCGTACCATTTTCCTGATCCGTCTCTGCTACCGCGCCTTCGTCCCCTCAGCCGGGCACCTGTCCCACTCCTCCAAGTCAGCCACCGGCGCGAAGCCTATCGTCGACGTCGCCTACACTCGCACTACAGCTTCGTCCGTCTCAACCTGTGCCACACCGTTCCGCCCCCCGAGCCAACTCTGCAACCGCTCCAGATAGAGGTAGATCACCGGTGTAATGTACAACGTCAGGAATTGTGAAACCACCAGACCGCCCACCACGGCCAGACCGAGCGGTTGCCGGGCTTCGCCTCCCTCGCCATAGGCGATGGCAATCGGCAGCGTCCCGCATAATGCCGCCATGGTAGTCATCATGATGGGACGGAAACGCAGCAGGCAGCCCGTGTAGATGGCATCCTCCGGGGCTTTCCCGTGCACTCGCTGCGCCTCCAGCGCGAAATCGATCATCATGATGGCGTTCTTCTTCACCACCCCGAACAGCATAATCAATCCGACCAGGGCAAATAAATCCAAATCCTTGTGGAACAGCTTCAGCGTCAGCAGTGCGCCAAACACCGCCGCGGGGAGACCGGAGAGAATCGTGAGGGGGTGGATGAAACTTTCGTAAAGAATTCCCAGGATGATATAGATCACCAGGATCGCCACAATAAGCAGCACCGACATGCCGCGAAACGATTTTTGAAATTCCTTCACCGTGCCCTGGAAATTAGCGCTCAGCGTCGGTGGGATGCGGAGATCCTGGATCGCCTGATTCACGCGGCCGGCCGCTTCCCCGAGCGAGAAACCCGGCGCCAGGTTGAACGACACTGTGACCGCCGGAAGCTGCCCGAAATGGGCGATCGAGAGCGGCCCCACGCTGCGCGTCATCTTCACCACTGATTCGAGCGGTACCAGAGGCCCCTGCGAGGAACGCACGTACAACTTCGAGAGCGCCTCCGGAGACCTCTGAAATCGGGGCTCGACCTCGGTAATGACGGGGTATTGATTCGACGGCGTGAAAATAGTGGAAACCTGTGGTCCGCCATATGCCGCCGACAGCGCATTCTCAATCTGCGCCGCGGTGACGCCTAACGAGAGCGCGCGGTCCCGGTCAATATCCACCTTCACCTGCGGACTGCGAATCTGTAGATCCGAATTCACGTCCACAAAGCCCGGCAGGGTTCGCATTCTGTCCATCAGCCGCGGAACCCAGGCGTAGATCTCCTCCAGGTTGGTGCTCTGCAGCGTCATTTGGTAAACACTGCTGCTGTTTTGCCCACTGATGCTGATCGGCGGCGGATTCTGCAAAAACGAAAGAATGCCGGGAACCGCGGCCAACTTGGGCCGCAGTTCCGCGATCACCTGGTCGACCGCGAGCGCCCGCTGGTCGCGCGGCTTCAGCATGGCATAGAGGATACCGTTGTTGCCATCGGCGGCATACGCAAAAATGCTCTCGACATTTGGATCGCGCGCCACGATATCCGACAACGCACGCTGATGCCGGGCCATCGAAGGGAACGAGATGTCCTGCCCCGCCAGCGTGATTCCATAGAACACCCCATTGTCCTGACTGGGAATAAACCCCGTTGGCATGGTGAGGAACAGGTACACGGTGCCGCCGAGCAGCGCGAAGGCAAACAGGACGGTGACGAACTTGTGGCGCAGCACCCCCCGCAGACTGTGATCGTAGGCCCGCGTCATGGCCGAGAAGCCGGCCTCCAGACCGCGGTAAACGACGCCGTGGCGAGCCCCCCTGGAGTCGCGCAGAAAGCGGCTGCCCAACATCGGCGTGAGACTCAGAGAAACAAAGCCCGAGATCAGGATGGCCACCGCAATCGTAATCGAGAACTCGTGGAGTAGCCTCCCTACGATCCCGCCCATGAATAACACCGGAATGAAAACCGAAACTAGCGAGACGGTCATCGATACGATGGTGAAGCCGATTTCCCGGGAAGCCAGCAAGGCCGCCGTGCGCGCCGTTTTCCCCATCTCCATGTGGCGCACGATGTTCTCCAGCATCACGATCGCGTCGTCCACCACAAACCCCACCGACAGCGTCAGCGCCATCAGCGAAAGGTTGTTCAGGCTGTAGCCCAGCAGGTACATTACAGCGAACGTGCCGATAACCGACAAGGGCACCGCCGCACCCGGAATCAACGTTGCCCGGAGATTTCGCAGAAACAGCGAGATGACCATTACCACCAGGCAGACGGTCAGCATCAGGGTGAATTTCACGTCGTCAACCGACTGCCTGATCGACTGCGAAGCGTCATAAATCACCGACAGCTTGAGCGAAGGCGGAATGGCAGCCTGCACGATCGGCAGCAACGCCTTGACATTATCGACCACCTGCACGGTATTGCTGCCCGGTTGCCGCTGGATGGCCAGAACGATGTTCCGCTTTCCATCCAGCCAAGCGGCCACTCGTTCTGTGGCCACGCTGTCGATCACTTGGCCCAATTGGTCGAGCCGTACCGGAACACCCTCGCGCCAGGCCACAATAATCGGGCGGTATGCTGCGGCATTCGTCAGTTGCCCCGTCGTGTGCACCGTGAAGGCCTGCTTCGATCCATACAATTTCCCGGTCGGCTCATTGACGTTGCTCGAACGGATGGCCTGTTGCACGTCGTCAATACCGATGCCCAGCGAAGCCAGCGTGTCTGGGTTCAACTGCACGCGTACGGCATATTTTTGAGCTCCGAATACCTGCACCTGGGACACCCCGCTCGCCATCGAAATGCGCTGCGCCAGCAGCGTTTCGGCGTATTCATCCACCGTGTACTCCGGCAGCGTGGGCGAGCCGAGCGCCAGGTACATCACCGGCTGTTCGGCGGGGTTCACTTTTTGATACGAGGGAGGAGACGGCATGCCCGGCGGGAGCAGCCCTCCGGATTTCGCGATGGCCGCCTGCACATCCTGCGCAGCCGCATCGATATTACGTTCCAGCGCAAACTGAATCGTGATGCTCGTGCTGCCCTGCGAGTTGGTGGAACTCATCGATTCGATTCCGGCGATAGTGGAGAATTGGCGCTCCAGCGGTGTCGCTACGGCCGAAGCCATGGTTTCCGGATCGGCGCCCGGTAGCGACGCGCCCACCTGGATGGTAGGGTAATCGACGCTCGGCAATGCCGCCACCGGCAGCGAACGGTAGCCCACGACCCCGAACAGCAGAATCGCCAACGTGATCAGAGCGGTCATAATCGGCCGCTCGATGAAAATCCGCGAGACGTTCATAACGGCTGATTGTCCACTCGGCTCGCCGGCACAGCGCGAATATGCGCCCCCGGAAAAAGCCGCAATTGCCCGTCGGTGACGACGTTTTCACCGGCGGCTAACCCTGTTTCGATGGTCACTGTATTTCCGGTGTTAAGCCCCACGACGACTACCCTCGGTTCGACGGTCTGGTCCGCCTTCACTACGTACACCATTTGTCCGCCGCCCTGCCCGGGTTGTACGGCCTCGGCGGGGACTACCAGCGCCTGCTTCAGCGTCCCCAGCGTGAGCGTGACGTCGGCAAACTGGCCCGGCCATAATTGTCCCGCCTGATTGTCGAAGCTGGCTCGCAGACGAATGGTGCCCGTCGTCGTGTCGACCGTGTTGTCGATCACCGAAAGGAAGCCCTCCGCCGGGTGCCCGGTATCGTCGCGCGGCACCACCCTCACCGGCAGTTTGCGCGCCGCGCTGTTGCGGCGGATCTCATCGAGCGAATTCTCCGGGGCGTTAAATGTGACCCAGATCGGCCGAACCTGGTTGATCGTTACCAGGGGGTTGCTGTTGGCTCCCACCAGGTTTCCCTGCTGGATCAGGAGAATTCCTGCCCGGCCCGATACCGGCGAGTGGATCTGGCAATAGCTGAGATCGAGACGGGCGCGGTCAACGGCCGCCCGGTCGTTCTCCACGGCCGCCCGGCTGC
>Ga0209698_10007178_pt1 | contig 11735 bp, 16 predicted proteins | sample LitLauG_LLR_2012_FD_187203 | JGI IMG/M metagenome (GOLD analysis project Ga0209698, IMG submission 187203) | Freshwater sediment microbial communities from Pennsylvania, USA - Little Laurel Run_MetaG_LLR_2012 (SPAdes) (version 2) | ecosystem: Environmental > Aquatic > Freshwater > Creek >... | reverse complement strand
GGACTTTATGCCCGGCTTGACCGTCCTCATTCAGAAATCGCCCCCTGGTCAAGAGTTGGGTGGAGTGAGCATCCTTCTCCTCTTTCAGGTTCCCTGAACTAAGTCAGCCCATCTGAAGTTTTCTCTCCTTAGCGCACGACAACCTTAGGAGGTTGATATGTTTGCACGCAACATCTCTTTTCATCTGAAATCAAATACGTTTTCTGACTACACCAGGACCTTTGAGAACGAAATTCTTCCTTTACTTCGCAAACAGAAGGGCTTCAAGGACGAGATCACATTGTCGAATCCCGGCAGTTTGGATGCGATTGTCATCAGTCTGTGGGAGAGCAAAGCCTATGCAGAAGCTTACAACACCAATACCTACCCAGAAGTGTTGAAGACCTTGGCAAGAATGATCGATGGAACGCCGAAGGTTCAGACATTTGAGGCCGTCACCTCGACCTTCCATAACGTCGCTGTAGCGGTCTAAAGGCCTGTAAGCATGTCGCGCGGGAGGGCGGTTAACTCCGTCTTCCCGAGGTGACAAAGGAGTGCTATGGCCGTGTCTACGACAAAACACTTTCTTTGGGTCCTTGTTCTGTGTGCGATTACCCTGGTAGCGTTGGCGCAGCGCGCACCCAAAGCGGAGGTCAAGCACCTTGTCGAGACATCCGCAAGACTAGTTGGAGAGCAATTTCGTCTCGATTGCTGACCTCCGATGAAGGTCTGGCGATCATCGGGGCCGCACTTGATATCCGCTACAAGACGCACTCAAATTCGGACTGTTCTCATTTAGTTCACGCTATTTACAAACAGGCAGGCCTTTCTTACCGATACGCCAATTCCTCCCAACTTTACGACGGGATCGAAGACTTTCGACAAGTCGCACATCCGCAGCCAGGTGATCTGGCAGTATGGCGTGGGCACGCCGCCTTGGTGATCAATCCCACGCAACATTCTTTCTTCGGCTCGACGGGCTCGGGCCTTCGGGTCGAGTCCTATGACTCGGGATATTGGAAACATCGGGGCCCGCCGCGATTCTTGCGCTACGTGAGGCGTGCTTCGCCGAGTTCACCTTCTGTGTCCCGAACTGCGACCCCCAAGCTTCCAACTCTACCAAACGGCGACTGACACACACCTCTCTCCGAGTAGAGGCGTCCGGATAGGCTGTAGGTTTTCCTTGGCTATGTCCGCCGTTTCCAGCTTCGTGCCCGTTTAGGCCCACCATGGCACCGCCGGGATATCTCCTCCCTCACAGATCTGGCTCACAAACCCCATGAAACATTGCGTGGTACCAGGTGTTGGGCGGTCTCCTTGCCAAATCTGGCACCCTTAACTAGAAAGGCTTACTAAAGCCTAAATCGAATCAATTCCATTTGTGCTCAGCGGATTACAGAGACACGGTGATATACCGAGGTCAGAAATTGGCGCTTTCTTGCTGAGAATCTAATACTAAAGCTGGGGCCATTGAGATGTAAGCGCAAGGCGGGCGCCAGCCAAATTGAGAGTCTCTGTGCCCTCTAGGAGCTTGTTGAAAATACCCATTCACGGAGCGTGTGGATCATTCTAAGAAGCGCACGCTCAGGTTGAGTTTTGTTGGAAGCGAGCCCAGTCAGGCCGCTGTTGGCGGCGAACTCCTTCACGATGGGCCCCCAAACCCGGGCCATGCGAACAAGCGCACTCAGACGGTGCGCTGTCATATAAGCTTATGCCGAAGGAGTAGTAGTCTAATCGCAGCCTATGCTCTCCCAATTCATAGTGTGTCTCCTCCTTACCCTGACGTTTGGCCCAGGCCTGTTCGGCGCCGATTTTGCCATGGGGGTGACCGATAAGAACTACCTCGACACGCAGGGTTTCAGCGTGCTTCTCTACGACAGCACCTACCATCCCGTTTTTGTAGACCAGAAGAACACGGCGATGGAGATGATTCTTCACGGCCAGCGCATCGCCACAAACGGCGACGTGCGCCTGATGCCAACGCCCGAGCAGTGGGACCTGGTGGCAACGCTCAAGGAGCGCCATGCCGATAAGGAGAACAACCGGCTCACCGCCGACCTCGCTTTCCCGACCTTCGATTTCAACTACACGCTGGAAGTCGCGGCGGAACAAGGCGGCGTGAGGGTCAGCATCAATCTCGACAAGCCACTACCGCAGAAACTGGCTGGCCGGGCGGGATATGGGTTAGTGTGAGAATGGCAATCGCTCTCGGCGTTAATCTTCTGATCTTGCGCAGCAGCAATTGGAAGCCACGCTTTACATCTTCCTCGCTGATTGCATCGGCACGGTTCGAGGCGCGCGTTGTAACCAGGTTGGTGATCCCGATCCCGTACTGCAGGAGTTCGCGGTCTTCTTCTGGTGACAGTTGGCGCGGCGTGAATCCGCCTTCGTGCAGCGCCCGCCAGAAGCGATTCCCTGGCCCATGAAAATGGTGACCAGTCTGGGCGGTGCTCAAAGAGACGGAGTGGCCGACGAAGAGAACGTTAAGGGCAGGAGCGATGATGTCAGCAATGGTCACTGCGGCTGCTCCCCACTTTCGGCGGCGGACACGGAATTGCCGAGGCAGCGGGGTAACTCCAACCAGGTTTTGCCCTGAAACAAGTTCCCTGCCTTCTTCTTGCCCAAGCGTGTGAACCGGTCAGCCTCCATGATTTGACCGGCCTCCTGCCAGTGGGCATCGCCGAACGTTCTCCTGGGCGCGCCTTTGCCCCAGTGATCACCTCCGTATCGCTTGTCCCACGCCTCGGCGTAGCAGTGATCACATGCTGGAGATACCTTGGTGCAACCCCACAAGGGATTGAAGGTGTGATCGGTCCAACTGATTTCTGTATCCTTCATCCTGTCCTTTTTCGCCTGCCAGAGTAGGTTGGAAAACTACTGCTTCACCTCGGTCCCCCCTGCATGGTGGCTTGCCTGGTTTCTCCCCTTCCTTGGACAGGGTGTGCAACGCAATCTTCAACCTGTCCCTCAGCCGCTCATACCGGCGAATGAGCCGTTCTTTCTCTTCCTCATCTGTAAGCTTCTTTCTCTTCTCCATTGGGTTCTCCTTTTATGGTGATGCGTTCCGGTTGATTACAGGCGGCCTGGTCACCGTCCACCAATCCGACCTACCAAGTTCCTGCTCCACTTCCGCGAGTACGCTGGGTGGAATTCTCAACGTGGTATACCTTCGACCGTAGCGGCTTTCGGGGTGCCCCAGCTTGATGACACCAGGCCGGCGCTCAAAGATTCGCCGCACAGTATTGCAGTGAACGCTCCATCTCTCCGCGACTTGTTGCGGGGTGTAAAACTGTTGAGGAACTGCTTGCTCTTGCATAATAGGCACACTCTGAGATTGGGGATTCTCAGGCGATGGGGTCCTCGGACTCCATCCGGCTCTCATTGAAGGAAGCCGTGTGGTGGCATCCCGGCTATTGCAGCGGGGACAATGCCTAGCTTGTGTCCAGTCTGGCGACGGGACGAAATCCTGATTCGCTACAGTTACCACAAATGCTTCAGTGTAGTCAAGAAGGCACCCATCTTTCGTGAGTCCCTAAGCTGGGAGAGTGCACTAAGAGGCGGTAGTGACCTCGTGCGCGACGTGGGTGTCATTTCCGCCTACTGCCGAGAACCTCATCTTTCAGCCGAAGGATTAGCAAGGTCTACTAAAGTGCCAGGGGAAAGACACAATAAAACACATAACGGAGATAGTGGTGATTTGTAGTAATTGTGGGTAATGAAGAATGTGTAACTTACCTCCTGTCAACCTGTGGATAACTTCGACTCCCGCCGCCTCCACCACACCTTCTCACAACTAGATTTGTTGAAGCCTCAACCTGGGTGCCTTAGCATTGCAGGCCATGATCGCTCGCCTTCGCCACTGGAGCAGATCCCCTGCATTCCTTTTGGGGCTGGCGGCGTTTCTCGGTGCCTTCGTGGTTCAATCCGGAGACCTGGGATCGGCCGACAGCGCGCGTCGCCTGCAGACGACTCACTCATTCTGGACTCCGGCACCACCCGTACTTCCTCAAGACTATCCTGAGTTTGGCGTGCACGGACGCGGCGGTAGACTGTACGCCTGGTACGGCATCGGGCAGTCACTCCTCATGCTCCCTTCAGACATCGTGGGCACCTGCCTGGAGCGACTCCGTATGTTCGATGACTACAATGGGAATGACCCGAGCGTACGCGATATCTTCGTAAGTTCCAGTGTCAACATTCTGCTCAACGTCTTAACGGCGCTCGTCTGCTTCCGCTTTCTTCTGCTGCTCGGTTTCGACATGAACCAGGCAGTGGCAGGCGTCTTGGCACTGCTCTTTTGCACGACCCATCTGCACTACACACAGAACATGATGGAAAACAATTACATCCTATTTTTGACGCTTACTGGGTTCAAGTTTCACCGCCAATGGCTTCTCACATGTCGACGTCGAGATCTACTCCTCGGTTCTGGCGCATTCGGACTCAGTCTGTTGACCCGCCTCACGGTGGTGTTGGATCTCATGGCGGGAGGACTCTTCCTCTTGCTGATCTTGTATCTCGAAGGTGCACGTGGCTCGGCATTGCGGCAGCGACGGTTTACCTTCATCCAAGTCGCCCTTCCAGTCTATTCATTTTTCTTGCTCCTCGACCGCCTGTACCAGTTCTACCGCTTCGGATCATTCTTCAATACCTACGTGGGAGTCGTGGCGCGGGACCAGCGAATTCTGAAGCCCGCGCTGTCTCCGAACTACCCATTCGAGACGCCGTTCCGTGTGGGCTTTCTCGGCCCGCTGATTACCCCGGAGAAATCCGTTTTCCTGTTCGATCCCCTGCTCTTGCTCACGATAATCGTCGTGGCCCTAGCCTGGAAATACTTTCGCCCCGAAGTCAAGGCGTACCTGATCAGCTCTCTGTTGCTGCTCTTGGCCTACATCAGCTTTTACGCAAAGTACACGGTCTGGAGTGGCGACTCCGCCTGGGGCGACCGGTATGTATCAACCGCAGTCGAATTGGCGGCATTCATTTCGGTTCCGTTGCTGCTGCGTTATCGTGAGCGGATGCAAACCTGGGTGTTGACTGTCGGATTCGGGCTGATTGTGATCAGCGCACTCATCCAGTCGGCATCACTCGCGTTCTGGCTGCCACTGGAAATCTACCAGATGACGACATTGGGTCATCCCACCTTGGTAATCGCTTTGCGATTTCAAAACATCGTAGCGTTTGAAATGGGGAAGATGGATAAGTGGGGACTCACGAACTCCGCGATGACTAAGGACACATGGGACTTCGTGCGCATCACGACCTGGAATTTCCTGCCGTTTGTGCTTCGACGAGTGGGTGAGGCTCCCCCATGGGTAGTGAGCACCTTGCTCGCCATCTGGAGTACCGCGGTTGCGATGCTGGCCTGGGTGCTATGGCAACTCCGAAAGCTTTCGCACTACTAGTCAGTTCACGTAACGATAGTGGTGCGGTGGCTCGAGAATCGGGCGGCATCATCCGCCCAACCGAAGAAAATACTCTGCCGGCAAACAAATTGTTTTGCGAAGGTTCTCGCTGCACTCGCCAGCCGTTTCGTGCAAACTGGCGACTATAAGTTAGTCAGAAGAGAGATTACAGGCCACGGAGGCTGGACTTCTCGTTGATAACATCTCTACTCCGCCCTTTTATCGCAGACCAAACTGTGGCAGCTTGCGCTACATCATCGTCTGCTAATGGGCGGTTGAAGCCGATTGTTCCAACTTCTCAACCATCTGATGCACGCCAGCCGCCATCGGCCCCTTGGGATCCAACCGCAGGTACTCTTTGAATTCCTTCAAAGCGAGCTCGGGACTACGCTTGCGCAGCGCAATATTCCCCATCAGGACATGCGCCGGTGCCATATCTGAGCGAAGCTCCAGAGCTTTTTGCACGTGCGGTTCCGCGTCCTGCCACCGTCCCAGCGCCCACAGCGTTTTGGCCAATTCGTACTGCCCCTGCGGGGCCTGCGGATCTAGCTCCAACCCCCGCGTCAGGCTTTTTTCCGCACTGGCGTAATCCTTTTCGTGATTCAAAAGCATGCCCAACGTGATCTGCGCGTTGGCTGAATTCGGATCGCTGGCTGCCGCTTTCTCCAGTACGCCACGGGCATCTTCCAGTTTGCCGCCCTCAATGTAAACCATGCCAAGCAGCACATAGGCATCGGTATATTGCGGATAATCCTTGGTCGCTTTGCGCAGATGGTCGGCGCTTCCTTCCAGGTCCTTCCTCTCCAGAAACAATTGCTGGCAGGAAAAAGCCAAGGCGTGGTGGGGGATCGCTGCGTTCAAGGTGAGCCATAGGCTCCTTCCAACTGAAGTGGCGCCCTCTGAACGATTTGGGGAGCCACGCTACAGGAAAGACTATGGCGTGTCAAATGAAAATAAAGTAAAAAGCCTAACCTATATAGTCGCGATGTTGGGTCCGCACGGTACCAAGTAGTAGGCGCAGCCCCCGGTGAGCCGTCTTATCGCGAAGCGAAGGTTGGGGAATGTTAGGCAGGCCCGCGGCGTCGTGCCAATCTGTCCTCCCACTTACTCGTAACAATAGAGCCCGAATCCGCTCTCTCACTTATTCACAAAGAAAACAAATAAATGGGCCACCCGGCTGGTTAATGACTGTAATGACGACTTTGGGACACCTTCAGACGGTTCAACTAAGGCTTCCCTGCTTTCAGCAGGGTTGCAGCCACTGCTGAGACCTCCATGGCGACGTAGACGTTCGCCTCCTTAGCGCCAAAGTTGATTTCGGTCGTTCCGCTTCCGTAATCGCTGACATGGTTCACGTGGTCCGCGTTTACGAAGGTTTCCACTCCTTTGACATCTTGAAATCTGACCAGCCTCATATGATTCTCCCCAGCGTGTCATTCGCCGTTGCGTCGGAAGCTCCCAACGACCATTGGGCATCAAAACTCGTAAATTTCGAATAAAGAATTCATAATTTGTTCGTAAAAAGTGCGTTGGTCTGGTCAGTCATGCCTTCATTCCTCCGGGATGATTCATCCCGGAGTCCAGGGTGTTTCACTAACTTCGGTCTGATTGCATCCTCGTGGTTGGAGTGGGGCATTTCCTGGTTTGTATTTACGGATTCCTCGGGGACCTAGCGTGAAACTGACACAAGTAGACGCTGAGGACTTGAGAACCATTTTGCAGGCAGACCACGCATGGTAGGTGTGAACCGGCGGACCATTGAAAAAAAGCAGCCCGCCATCTCACTGGTGCAGCGTGCCGGACAGTAAAGTGTTGGCGTCGGTCTGGATGAAAAAGACTTTTTGCTCTCCCGGCGAAGTGAACAGGTACAAGTGAATTGGACCCTGCGTGCCCACGGTGATGACGGCGACGCCGAAGCATCCCTTGGCGATTTTGTAGGCGCCGGAAACCTTTTGTCTCGACAAAATCGACCCGTTGTCGCTGATGGTGTCCGTTCCGTCCAGCGTTCCGTTTCCGTGCAGATTGACTTGTCCGGCAAATACTAACGGTCCCACGCCGAGATCGAGACCGCTCCCCTGCAAGCCGTACGCGCCCCTGCCGCACCGGTATGGTTTGAGGTGCTGGACAGCTTAGTGGCGTGCCGCTCGGCTCTGTCGTCGGTGGTGCCTCAGGGTGAACATGATGGCCATCAGAAATCCCAGCAAAGCCCCCAGGAACGCAGTCGTAATTGTCATTCCCGGCGGAGTTAAATTTCTGGAGCCGGTCATTAAGAATCCCGCATAAGCCATCAACACAGTCCAGACGGTGATCCGAACGCTTAGAACGATCTTGTGGGGCAGAGGGACCTGCTCCGGATTGGCATGCGCGAGGACGGCTCGCAAATGATCAATTTCGTAGTCTGACATGGCGTTGTCGTTGGTTGTCCGCTATGGAGAATTGTACACGCTCGAAAACTCAAGGCCAAGGGATGCTTGAGGAATCCAGTTCCCTGTGCTTCGCTGAGTTTAATTGTGATGGGACACCAGTTATAACGGGCCAACCCGCCGGTTCCGATCGCATCGGAAGTGGCCGGGCCAGGCCGAGCCGGCTGTGGAATCCCACCCCTCAAGAGGAAGGGTGGGGCCCACAGGGATTCCAACTCTCACGGAGGCCAAGCGCCCCAACTGTGTGCTGAGGCAAAACAGCCATCAGCAAGTCAGTTCGCGACGTCAGCAAGATCGGCTTGTAGCTGCGCAAAATTAAAACCTGGCGCAAAGCCGGCCTTTTCAGACTCGGCTGGCAGGATGGCGTAAGCTTCGTCCACGCACTCATCCCACCAGGCCCAAGTACCCTGTTGCGTGTTTCCCCAGGTCAGCACGGTTACGCCGTTCTGGTCGTATGCAACGGCAAAGACCGCGTGGCCGTCATTGGTCAGCGGGCCCGGCGTCCAGGGCTGATGGGCGTCAAACTCCTGCACGCAGTTCTGCTGAACCTGGAACCCAAGATAAACACCGCCAAAAAGCTTAATAGCCTGCTGGACATGAGTGTGATTCTTCGGATCGATGGCCACGTAGGTGATGATCTGATCGCCGGAAACGGGGTTCTGCCGCCAATAGCCCAGAACATCCAGTTCGTTCAATCCGGAGTCCACTCCTCCGGTGAGGTGCATGTATAGCTTGACCACCGCAGCCTTCGACATGATTTTCTTGGTGCCGAGTAGTCCGTGATAAACCGTCTCGGCGTGCGCCAGAGCGGCGATGGTACAGTCTCCCAAGGTATCGTTACTGTCCATGGGGAACAACTTCGTCGGGTCCGTAGTCTTTAGTTTTGGATAGACACCGGTTGTTAGAACGTTGTAAGTAGGAGGTGGGGTGGGAATCGCAGACGTTAGATAATTCTTGAAACGCAACGTACGATAGTCAACCTTCGGTGGATGCTTTCCAAAGCGATAGTTCGGCATTTGCGCGTACTCCTTTCGGGGAGGATAAGTCCCACAATCGTATTGAGATGCCTCCGTGTTTCAGTTCGGGCGATGAAATAAGACGCGGCGAGCAACATGACGGCTGGGCAATTGCGTCATCACCCTTACGTCACTGAGCGGGCACCCTTGGGAAGTTACCTCGGGGAAGTGCGCAACATTCTGAGCCTAGTCGGTGACGGTGTCAAGTGGCGTACGAGGGCGACATTAATAGCAGCCCAATTGCTCCAGAAGGTTTCTGTTGGCAGCGTTGTCCTTAATGAACCGCCACACGACGTCGTCGGGATCCGCGAGGTAAGTCAGGAACGCGGCTGCCACAATAAACTGATGAACCAGCATCGCGTGACGTTGTTCGAATCCACTGGCTTTCACTTGCGAGAAATCCTTTCGGGCCACACTGGCAGCGAGGAGCGCGATCCCCGCAGTTTCGGTAACGTGGTTCAGCTTCCGTCCTTAGTGCTCGGGCCGGGCCGCGATGGATACCGTCAGCGCTTTGGTTACTTCGCCGGCTATGTCGTCCTGGACCGTCAGAATGTCGTCCAAGGGCCGGTCATAGGTTTCCGACCAGACAACGTACCGGCTGTCGGCACGAATCAACCGTGCGGCGACCCGCAGCCTGACGCCTGACTTGCGCACGCTGCCGTCGAGTACATAGGCAACACCCAACGTCCTGGCGATATCGGCGACGGGTGTTTGCTTGCCCTTGAAGTAGAACGACGACGTGGGAGCGGGCACCTGAAGGCCCGGGATCTTGCTGAGTTTGTCAATCAGCTCCTCCGTCATACCGTCGGCGAATTCCTCCTCGTGCATCCCTTCGGTCAGATCGAGAAACGGCAGTACGGCGATGGATTTCGGTGGCCGTGGAGCAACGGCAGCTGAGGCGGTGTCATAGGTGTTCGCGACCTTCCTGGGAAGATGGAAATCGAACTGGAATGCAAGTACGCCAATGAGTGCGAGGCCAAGCGCCGCCGCGGCGGCCCACGTGAAGCCAGCTTTGAGGCGCCGGCCGGGCGTTGGCGCATCACTGGTCGCTGGATGTTCGCTGTTCGAAGCCCGCGAAGAGCCCATCTTTGTCTTTGCAAGGAACTGGCTTTCAATAGAACGATCTTCGACAGAACGTGTTCCGAGGGAACGATCGACCCAGAGACCGACTGTCGCTACCATCCGATAACCTAGTCGCGGCACGGTCGCGATGTATGTAGGCTGCCTGGGGTCGTCGCCGAGCAGACGGCGTAGCGATGCCACGGCCTGGTAGACGGAGTCTGGAGTAACGGTAACTTCAGACCAGACCTGGTTGAGTAGGTCGTCGATACTGACAATCTCGCCGGCATGTTCGGCGAGGCACAGGAGCAGCCGCATCGTCCGCGCTTCTACCCGGGCGGTCTCTCCATTTCGTGAAATCTGACCGGACGTCGAGTTGACGCACCAGTCGCCGATGCGGAGCACTGTGGCGGTTGGACGTTCCATGCAGGGATCGGTCACCCACCGCTCTTAAAGTAAAGCGGCACGCCCGATTGTACCAACCCCCTAAAGACACGCTGACCGTTTTCCGGCGGGACTTCCCCTGAATGACGCCACGCTCGCGCTGAGCGACGCTTTGCCACCGCGTCACCTCTGATGCACCTGTCTTTTCAGAAGTATTCAGAGTATTTCAGGCCATCCTCAGGACTTCTCGTATCTCACGTGGTTATCTTGAAACCGATTCGGGTCAGGTGTTGGAAGAGGATGGCAAGCCGCGTTGCGGTCGTCGACAAGTTAAGAGGTGAAAGAGAGGATAAATGACTGGAGACTCGGCACCCTGGCCTTCGGAGAAGAGAAACGCTTTATTGGCGATCGTGGTAGGCGGCCTGACCGCGGGGATCTTGGATCTTCTACAGGCTTGCATCCTGTTTGGATGGGATATTCCGCTGGTGATCGCCGGAGGTCTGCTGGGGCCGGATGCTTTCCATGGTGGCGCCGGTACCTATGTTCTGGGTGTCTGCCTGCACTTCTTTATCGCATCCTCAGCCGCCGCTATTTACCATGCGGCAAGCCGCGGACTGGGTTTCTTGAAGGAGCACCCTCTGGTGTGCGGCTTGTTCTTTGGCGCGGCGGTGCAAGAGGTAATGAATCTTGTCGTGCTGCCGCTCTCCGCGCTTCACGCCAGGGGCCCTTACAAACTCCATGACCTGATTCTAGGTCTGCTTGTGCACATGGTCGTGGTCGGCCTTCCGATATCCTTCAGTGTTCGGCGGTTCGCGAAGTAGACTTGCGCCGGCACGGCTGACTGGGCCGGGATGCCGGCCGTCACCCCGGACCTGACCTATTGTCCCGCCGCTTTGAAAGTCGCCATCTGGCTCACCCATGGACCGCCGGCATTCAGCGGCGCGCTCACGGCGTAGCCGCCAACGACAGTCTTAATAGCGTCTTCTGCAATGTCGCCATCATTGGTAAGGATGCGAGGCGTAAAGCCCGCGCCCGGTCCTCGAGTGCTGGTGGCGGATACGATGTCAGCGCCGAACACCAGTTCGATAGCATACCTGGTGGTCGCCGGTCCGCTGTTCGCAAGTGCACTGTTCGAGTGTGCGCCGGCGGTTACGTCCAGTGGGCTTGTAGTATTCAGACCGCTATATTCGAGAACCCGGATGTCGGGAGTGGCCGCCGCACGGTTGAACGTCACGGTGACCGTGTTGCTTCCAGAATGGATGTTCGGGGCATAGTAAATCGATTGCCTGATTTTATTGCCCGTCGTTGGACCGATGGCCAAGTGGTAGGTATTGCCGAGAGTGTCGGTCACGGATTGGACAGCAGACACGACATCATGCCAGCCGATGACGACGATGTTCATGTTGCCTTGAGTCTGTGTCTCAGGATAGACGACTTTGACTACGGACTGTGACGACGAAGGTGTGGCA
>Ga0209698_10007177_pt1 | contig 11735 bp, 14 predicted proteins | sample LitLauG_LLR_2012_FD_187203 | JGI IMG/M metagenome (GOLD analysis project Ga0209698, IMG submission 187203) | Freshwater sediment microbial communities from Pennsylvania, USA - Little Laurel Run_MetaG_LLR_2012 (SPAdes) (version 2) | ecosystem: Environmental > Aquatic > Freshwater > Creek >... | reverse complement strand
CCGGCGTTCTGGGGCAGTGCTTCAGAGATCCGAGCGGTCGATCCACACGACCGACGCAAGGAGTTCATCGTCGGGCTGAAGGGACTGTGAAAGTAGCTCTCCCCATTCCAGTGTCTGGCTGATGATCTCCGTCCACGGTCGGGTGAAGTCGATTTCAGTGGTCCAGTCAAGACCCGTGCGTTGCCAGTAGACGTTGCCGTCTTTGGGCCTCCAAGTCTGAACGAATAGAACTGCCTGGTCGTGGGCTGCAAGGTCGCGCAAAACTTCGGACAGTTGTTCTGTCGGCCAAAGCCGTAGGCCAGAGGATGCGGTCGTCATGTATCGAGCGGCGATGGCCGGAAGAACTTCCGTTCTTCCTCCCAGTTGGGTCAGCGCCCACCGGAGCGACAATGGTTCGGTGTAGTCCAAAGGAACGTTGCGCTGCCGGGTGGCCCTGTAGGCAGTTTTCAGGTCCGGCACGGCCTCGGTGACCCCCAGATCGCCAAGGGCCTGTGCTGCCCAGTCTCTGACGGTTTCGTGCTCGGACCCAAGTAGCGAGATGAGCGCAGGTCCGGCCTCGTGGGCCCGAAGTTCCCGTAGAACTTCGATGGCGGTCAGTTGGCCAAACCGGGCGAGGGTAGGTAGTGCCGCAATGATTGGCCCAACCACGGTGTCGCCACGTGCAATGAGGTCCAACCTTGCTTCTTCAGCCGCTCCTGATGGGTCATCCAGATCGGCGATCAGATCGGACGTGCTTGGGTCCATCGGGCCATTCTTACCGCTCAACATCACCAAGAGGCCATGGTTGAAGGGTGCCATCAAAGTGCCGTTGTGGGGCATGCAATAACTGGCGCCCCCGTGAGCGCGTAGGCCGATTTTGGCGCGATCTTGGCGCGAGTGAACGGAAACTCGTGGTGGAAGACGGTAGGTCCCGGTGCCCAGTTCTCAGCAGGTTTACCGGTCTGAACAGGAGTTTCTCACCACGTCGGGCGCTACGTCCACACCCCCAGATCCACGTTCGGGACGCAGAGGTCCTCGGTTCAAATCCGGGCAGCCCGACCACGACGCATGCAGGTCAGCGGGGGTTCCGGCCCCCGCTGCTGCGCGTCCCGGGGCTGGTCGAGGGGGTACCGGCGAACGTCCGGGTCGGAGGTGGCCCCGGGCAATCGTGACCAAGGACTCTTCCGGCCGGGGCCTCCGCGGGTCACGATCTCCCTGGAGCGCTGCCCCCGGTGTCGTGCACGCGATGCTCGGGCGGGCGGCACGAGCAGGAGGTACCGGGATGGGCATCGTCCTCGTGATCGGCATGATGGCGTACTCGGTCGGGCTCTGCCTCTTCTTCCAGCGGTTCAGCGACCCGGGGCCGGACGTCCTGCCCAGCGAGCGCCTGCGTCCCGACCAGCCGGGACCGGTCGTGATCCCCGACCGGGTGCCTGCCACCTGGGTCGACACCTACCGGGCCGAGCCGGGCGGCTGAACCGGTCGGTGAACCGTGCCGCCCGTGCCGTACTGTCTGTTCCGCCGCAGCCGTCGTGTCACCGGATCACCGGTGGGCGGCGCCCCGAGGAGGTCCGTCATGGCCCAGTTCCTGCTCAGCATGATCCAGCCCTCGGACGACGGGCTGATCCCGCCCCCGGACGTGCTCGCCGGGATCATGGTCGAGGTGGGGCGCATCCGCGAGGACCTCGCCTCACAGGGCGCCTGGGTGTTCGGGAACGGGCTCCACGGTCCGTCGACGGCGACCACCGTCCGTGTGCAGGACGGTGCCGTGGTCGTCACCGACGGACCCTTCGTCGAGTCGGTGGCGCATCTCGGCGGCGTCACCATCATCGACGTGGCCGACCGTGACGAGGCGGTGGCCTGGGCCCGCCGCTACGCCGAGGCGACCACGCTGCCCATCGAGGTGCGACCCTTCCGCTGAGGTCCGGTCGGAGCTGTCCGGCCTGGCCGGAGGATCCGGCCGTCCGACGCCGGGCGTCGGACGGTGACCCTCGGCTCAGGTGGCCGCGATCGTCGCCTGCAGCTGGTTCAGCACGGTGAACCAGTAGTCGAAGGCGTGCGCCGAGTCGTGGAAGATGTCGAGCGAGTCCTGACAGCCGGCGGTGGTCAGGGCGTCGGCCATGGCATGTGCCTGGGCCACCGGCTGCTCCTCGTTGTCGCCGTTCAGGATGAGCCACTGGGCCGGACAGTCCGCCACAACCACCTGCAGGTCGGGGCTGTAGCGGGTCTCGACGGCCATCGGGCAGGTGTAGGTCCGCACGTGGTTGATCCGGACGTAGGTGCACCCGAGCACATCCGCCAGGTTGGTCACGTGCAGCTGGGCAGCGGGGCCGGGGATGGCCAGCCAGTAGGAGAAGGCGGTGGCGAAGTCCTGGGTGCCGCTCAGCGAGATGACCGCCTTGACCGTGCCCGGTGCTGCCGCATCGAGCTGAAGGGTCGCGTCCTCGGCCAGCAGCCCGCCCGAGCTCCCGCCGATGATGGTGAGTCGGTCCGGGCGCGCCCCGAACCCCGCGGCGTGGGCGAGGGTCCACTGCGTGCCGGCCACCACGTCCGCCACCTGGCCGGCGATGCCGACCCCGCCCGCGTCGGTCCGGTAGTTGACCACGAACACCGTGTCGCCGTCTGCCGCCAGGTTGTCCGCGTAGATGGCGAGCTTCCTGGCCTCGCCGGCCGACGACCGGAAGCCCCCGCCGTGGACCAGGACCACGCTCGGGCCTGTGGGCGTGGTCGGCCGGTACACCGTCACCGTCTGCAGCGCCGCGGTGCCGTAGGAGAAGGTGGTCCTCGTCGGGACGCGTGTCGAGGCTCCGACCGGCGTCGGTCCGGCCACGGCCAGGACCGCGGCCACGGCGATCCCCAGCGCCGTCGCCCACCTCATGCACCGCCCCCTCGTCGGGCCGTGCCGATCACCAGGACACGTAGACCTTGCGCAACCGCTCGGTGACCGCCCAGGTCGTGGCGGTGCCGGCCTGCAGCCGCACGATGTCGCCCGGACCGACGGCCACCTCCGGCGATCCCTCGACGGCGATGGTGGCCCGTCCGCTCAGCACCACGAACACCTCGTCGACCTCGACGTCGTGCGCGGTCCCCGGGTCGATCTCCCACACGCCGACCTCGCCGGCCCCGGTCTGCTCCAGGGCCGCCCAGCGGCTGCCGCCGTCCGCGTCGTCGTCCAGGGCCACCGACGGCCCGTGCACGACCGACAGCGGCCCGGCGCCCCAGGGGTCGGCGGTCATCCCCCGACGACGTTCCCGTACATGTCGTGCAGCGGATAGCTGAGCAGCTCCAGGCGCTCGCCGTCGGGGCCGGGGAAGTAGGCCGAGTCCCCGTTGACCACGTGGACCTCGATGCCTGCGTCCCCGATCTTGGCCACCAGACGCTCGAAGGTCTCGGAGGTGACGCTGATGGCGATGTGGTGCAGTCCGCCGAGCACCTCGGCGTACTCGCCGAGCTCGAGGCCGGGGAAGTCGAAGTAGGCCAGGTAGTTGCCGTGGCCGATGTCGAAGAAGAAGTGGGTGGAGCCCCGGTAGTCGCGGTTCTCGAACAGCTCGGCCAGCGGGAACTCGAGGAGGTCCTGGTAGAAGGTGATGGTCCGCTCGGGATCGCTCGACAGGATGGCGAAGTGGTGGAGCCCACGGGCCGAGGACGGCGGGCGCTCCCCCGGCGGGCGGAGGTAGGCGGCCCGCAGGCGTTCCCACTCGGTGCTCCGGTCGACGTCGCTCCCGTGGTCGGTCATGCGTCCTCCTCGTGGCGGCAGGCCGCGCAGCGGCCCAGGATGGCGAAGTGACGGGTGTCGATCTCGAATCCGTAGCGCTCGCGGGCCGCGTCGGCCAGCGACTGGAACAGCTCGTCCGGGGCCTCGACCGCCGCGCCGCACTCCTGGCAGACGAAGTGGCAGTGGGCCCCCTCGGCCAGGTGGTACGTGGCCGGCCCGTGGCCGAGGTGCGAGTGGACGACGACCCCCAGCTTCTCCAGCTCGTCGAGGTTGCGGTACACCGTCGACAGGGCCACGTCGGGCGCCCGGCGCTGCACGGACTCGGCCAGCTCCTCGGCCGTCCGGTGCCCAGGGCTGTCGAAGAGCGCCTCGAGCAGCAGCCGGCGCGAGCTGGTCACCCGGCCGCCGTGCTCGCGCACCAGGGCCAGCGCGTCCTCGACGGTGTGGACCTCGTGGAGGTGGTCGTGGACGGGGAGGGACCTGCTCACAGTGGACTCACCGTAGGGCGGGCGGCGCCTGCGGGCAACGCACTCAGGTGCCGGTCCCGGACGCCGACCCGGACGCCCGGCCGCCCCGGTAGGTCCCGAACGTCCAGTGGTTGCCCTCCGGGTCCCGGACGGCCACGTCACGGGAGCCGTAGTCGGTGTCGTGGGGGGCGGCCTCGATGTGGGCACCCGACGCCGAGGCCCGTTCGTAGAGGGCGTCGGGGTCGTCGCACACCGCATAGACGCTGAGTGTGCCCGGTGCCGCCACCCGGTCGTCGTCGGGCCGTTCGCTGCCGAGCATGACCCCGCCGCCGGGCGGCCAGGCCAGTTCGGCGTGGTCGACCGAGTCGCCCTCGCCGTACACCACGACCTCGACGAAGCCCAGCGTGTCGACCAGGAAGGCGATCAGCGCCCGGGCGTCGCGGGCCCGCACGGTCGGCCAGAGCATCGGAGGTCCTGCGTCGTTCCCCATGTCGTCCATCATGGACCGGACGGCGCCATCAACGCACGGGCGAAGGTCCCGATCATCCGGTCGCGCCAGGCCCGCACCAGCGGCGACCGCTCCGACTCCGTGCGCCCCAGTCGGACCACGGCCAGGTCGAGCGCCGGCACCAGGTCCAGGTACTGCCCGTCGTGGCCGGATGCCCAGAACGTGCCGAGCGGGTCGTCCCGGGTCCACCAGTGGGCGCCGTAGAAGGTGCCGTCGTCGGGGTCCACCGACCGCGGCGTACGCCCGGCGTCGACCCAGCCGGCCGGGAGCAGGCGCTCCCCCTCCCACATCCCGTCCCGCAGGTAGAACAGGGCGAACCGGGCGAAGTCGCGGGCCGTCGCGTGCACGTAGGACCCGGCCACCCACGACCCGGCGTCGTCGAACGTGGCCCCGGCGTCGTGCATGCCGAGCGGTCCGAACAGCCGGTCGTCGAGGTACGCCCGGTAGGGCCCGCCCGGACCCAGCAGGCGGGCCACGATCCCCGACAGCACCATGCTGGTCCCGGTCGAATAGCTGTACCGGCTGCCCGGTGGTGCGGCCAGGGGCCGGTCGGCCGCGAAGGCCGCCATGTCCGCCTGTCCGCTCCCCCACAGCATCTGCATCACGTCGGATGTCGCGGGATCCTCGTAGTCCTCGCGGAAGTCGAGCCCGTCCCGCATGGCCAGCAGGTGGGCCACCGTGATGTCCCGGCGGGGGTCGTCCGGGCCGGCCCACGCCGGCACGTCGGCGGGTCCGGCCGGGTCGAGCCGACCGTCGCCGGCCAGCATGCCGACCACGGCGTGCAGCATGGACTTGGCCACCGACCACGACAGCAGGGCCGTGTCCGCCCCCACCGGCCGTCCGGGGCCGTCGAAGCGGGGCAACGTGCCGCCGTAGCGCTCGGCCACCAGTCGCCCCTGATGCACCACGACGACCGCATAGGTGTCGCGCAGCGGCCCCTCGGGATCGAACGCCTCGTCTAGCAGGCGGTCGAGGTCGACCCCGTCCGGCAACGGGCCGGACGGCCACTGCGCCGTCGGCCACGCCACATCGGCGGGCTGGGTGGGCAGGGGCACCAGGGGGGCGGACTCGGGCACCGGCCCAGCATCGCGCGGACGTCGGGTCCGCCCGGTCGCGGCCGATCGGACCACGACCGGCCACACCGGCCCGCCCAGGCCGCCCAGCCCGTAGGATTCGGGCGGGCCGCCGGAACACCGGTCGGGCCACCGCAGATCGCCCACCGGGTACGTCCCGCGCACGAGCACACGAGGAGTCACCATGGAGATGGAGTACCGACGTCTGGGAGGCTCGGGCCTCAAGGTCAGCGTGCTGTCCTTCGGGTCCTGGGTCACCTTCGGACCCCAGCTGGCCGGCAACCTGGCCGAGGACTGCCTGTCCGCCGCCTACGAGGCCGGGGTCAACTTCTTCGACAACGCCGAGGGCTACGAGGCCGGCAAGTCCGAGACCATCATGGGCGAGGCGATCCGGTCCCTCGGCTGGGCGCGGCACTCCTACGTCGTCTCCACCAAGCTGTTCTGGGGCCTCCACAAGCAGGTCAACATGCAGAACACCCTCAACCGCAAGTACCTGATGCAGGCCATCGACGGGTCGCTGGAGCGGATGGGCCTGGACTTCGTGGACCTGGTCTACTGCCACCGCCCCGACCCGGAGACCCCCATCGAGGAGACGGTGTGGGCCATGTCCGACATGATCACCGCCGGCAAGGCCCTCTACTGGGGCACGTCGGAGTGGCCGGCCGCCGCCCTGCGCGAGGCCTGGGACGTCGCCGACCGCCACCACCTGCACAAGCCGGTGGTCGAGCAGCCCCAGTACAACCTGCTGTGGCGCGACCGGGTGGAGCAGGAGTACGCACCGCTCTACGAGGGCATCGGGCTGGGTCTGACCACCTGGAGCCCGCTGGCGTCGGGCCTGCTGACCGGTAAGTACCTCGACGGCGTGCCCGAGGGCTCGCGGGCGTCGCTGCCGGGCTACGAGTGGCTGCGCAACCTGCTGACCGATGAGGAGCGCAACGCCACGGTGGCCAACCTGGCCGCCGTCGCCGACGACCTGGGGTGCTCGCTGGCCCAGCTGTCGATCGCCTGGTGCGTCAAGAACCCCCACGTGTCGAGCGTCATCACCGGGGCCAGCCGGGTCAGCCAGGTCCACGAGAACCTGTCCGCCCTCGAGGTCGTGCCGCTGCTGACCGACGACGTCATGGACCGGATCGGCGGCATCGTCGCCTGAGGGTCCCCACCGGTCCCGGCGTCAGATGCCGATCCGGGTCGGGGCACGGGGTGCCCGGTGCGGGACGGCCTACCCGATGGTTCGGTTTCCGGACACGGTGATAATGATTATCATTATCAGAAGTCGTGGCCGCCGCGATCGGTAGTGCTCCACACCGTCACCCCACCAGGGGAGCGGATCAGCGCAGGTGGCCGTCCCCGGGCGTGTGGCCGTGGGCGGCCAGCGCCAGGCGGTCGGCGTTGTGGTTCACCCGGCGGGCCAGCCAGAGCGAGAACCCCGCCGCCGGCAGTTCGACGCAGAGTGCCAGCACCAGTGCGAGCATCGTCGCCTGCCGATGGCCCGCGGTCATCACGTCGAACCAGGCGTCGACCAACAGGAGGGTGGCCGTCGCCGTGGCCGGCAGCTGCACCCGGGTGTCCACCCGGAACGCGAAGTAGGCGGTGAGCACGATGGCCGCCACCAGCAGGAGGTCGAACCCGACCCACGCACCCCGGTAGTGGGTGTCGACGTCCCGCTTGGGCAGGGTCACCGCCAGGTACGCGGTCCAGGGGATGAGCAGTGTTGCCGCCAGGGCGTACAGCCAGGCCATCCGACGGGCCCGTTGCCGCATCAGTGCGATGGAGAACCCGGTGTCGCCGGGCCCGGTGGCCGGCAGGTCGGCGGGTACGTCGTCCGCTCTCACGCCTCCAGCCTACGGGCCGGCCCGGCACGCGACCCCGCCACGGCCGACGGCCGGGCCGGTCGTCGGCTCAGACCAGTGACCCCCGGGGCCGGTCGAGCAGGTCCCCCCGCTTGAGGGCCGCCTCCTCCAACGAGCTCTGGGTGGCGTTGCCGAGCAGGGTCGGGATCCGGTGCCAGCTGCCGTCCGCGTCCAGCGACCACGACTGCACGTCGTCGGCCAGGTTGATGGTGAGGATCTCCTCCAGACGCGACACGGCCTCGGTGTCGGCCACCGGGATCATCGCCTCCACCCGTCGATCGAGGTTGCGTCGTCGCAGGTCCGCCGAGCCGATGTAGTACGTGGCCGGACGGCCGGCGGCCCCGCCGAAGCGCAGGATCCGCGAGTGCTCGAGGAAACGACCCACGATGGAGCGGACCCGGATGGTCTCGGACAGTCCCGGCACGCCGGGGCGGAGACAGCAGATGCCCCGGATGATCAGCTCGATGGGGACGCCGGCCTGTGAGGCCCGGTAGAGGGCGTCGATGATCACCACGTCGTCGAGGCCGTTCACCTTGATGGCGATCCGTCCGTCCGGTCCGGCCGCCGCTTCCGCGTCGATCATCTCGACCACCCGGTCGCGTATCCCGCCGGGGGACGTGACCAGCTCCTGGTAGGCCGGAGGCTGGCTGAAGCCGGTGATGTAGTTGAAGAAGCGGGTGACGTCCGCCCCCAGTTCCGGGCGGGACGACAGCACGCCCAGGTCCTCGTACATCCGTGCCGTCTTGGGGTTGTAGTTGCCGGTTCCGACGTGGCAGTAGATCCGGACGGTGTCACCCTCCTGGCGCACCACCAGGGTGGTCTTGGCGTGGGTCTTCAGGCCCATCAGCCCGTAGATCACGTGGGCACCCGCCTCTTCGAGGGCACGGGCCCACCCGATGTTCGCCTCCTCGTCGAAGCGGGCGGTCACCTCGACCAGCACCGCCACCTGCTTGCCCCGCTCGGCCGCCCGCACCAGGGCCGCCACGATGCCGCTGTCACCGGACGTCCGGTAGAGGCACTGCTTGATGGCCAGGACGTGCGGATCCTCGGCGGCCTCGTTCAAGAGCTCTTCGACCGACGCCGAGAACGAGTCGTAGGGGTGGTGGACCAGTACGTCCTGACGGTCGAGGACGGTGAAGATGCTGGCGTCCTCGTCACGCTCGACCGAGGTGAACGCCGGCGGGACCAGTGGCGTCCAGGGTGTGTCGTGCAGATCCGGCCGGTCCAGGCCGTAGATCGCCCACAGGCAGCCGAGCCCCAGGGGGCCGGCGAACCGGTAGACATCGTCGGGTCCCAGACCGAGCTCCTCGGTCAGCCGGTCGATGGAGGACTCCGAGGTCCGCGAGTCGATCTCGAGCCGGACCACGGGAAGGAAGCGCCGGCGGCGGAGCTCCTCCTGCAGTGCGAGCAGCAGGTCGTCGGCGGCATCGTCGTCCAGGGCCAGGTCGGCGTCCCGTGTCACCCGGAACACGCAGGCCTCGCCGACGTCCATCCCCGGGAACAGCTCATCGAGAAACGCCATCATCACCTGTTCGAGCGGGACGAAGCGGCTGCCCCCCGGCAGCGCCAGCAGTCGGTCCACGTTCGGCGGGATCTTGACCCGGGCGAACCGCGAGCTGTCGTCCTGGCGGCTCCGCACCTCGACTCCGATGTTGAGCGACAGGTTCGAGATGTACGGGAACGGATGGGACGGGTCGACGGTGAGCGGGGTGACCACGGGCAGGATCAGCCGGTCGAACAGTTCGTGGAGGAAGTCGCGGTCACCCTGGTCGAGGTCCGCCCAGTGGCACAGCTCGATCCCCTCGACGGCCAGGGCCGGTGTCAGTCCGGCGAGCAGGAGGGATTCCTGCCGGCGGACCATGCGCTCGAGCGAGGCCCGCACGTCGGCCAGCAGCTGCTCCGGCGTGCTCCCGTTGAGCGCCTTGGAGGTGATGCCGGCCACCACCTGGCGACGCAGCCCGGCCACCTGGACCTGGAAGAACTCGTCGATGCGCTCGGAGAAGAGGATGAGGAACTTGACCCGCTCGAGCAGGGGTAGGTCCGTCTCGTCGACCAGGTCGAGCAGTCGGTCGTTGAAGTCGAGGTCGGAGAGCTGACGGGCGAAGTAGCGCGACTCCGGTCTCGTGTCGGATCCGGTCACACCGGCACGGTCGGGATCGTCGCTCACGACCCAACGTTAGCAAGCGCCCCCGATCCCCCAGCTGTGGCCGGACCGGCGCCAGCGGGTGCGCGTCGGGCGGGGGACGGCAGCCGTCCGGGGCCCGCCCCGTGGTGGGCCACAATGGGTCGCGACGGTTGGCCGAGGAAAAGGCAGGGCACATGAGCACGGATCGCACGATCGACGTCATGGTGGAGATCCCCCGTGGGAGCCGCAACAAGTACGAGTACGACCATGAGAACCACGTGTTCCGCCTCGACCGCCGGCTCTTTTCGGCCACCTTCTACCCGGCGGACTACGGCTTCGTGCCCGACACGCTGGCCGAGGACGGCGACCCGTTGGACGCCCTGGTCCTGCTCGACGAGCCGACGTTCCCGGGCTGCATGGTCGAGAGCCGACCGGTCGGCGTCTTCTGGATGACCGATGAGAAGGGCCCCGACGCCAAGATCATCTGCGTCGCCTGCGGGGACCCCATGTGGGAGTCGGTCCGCAACCTGGAGGAGCTGCCTCCCCACCTCACGTTCGAGATCGCCCACTTCTTCGAGGTGTACAAGGACCTCGAGCCGCACAAGCGGACCGAGGTCGCCGGCTTCGACGGTGTCGAGGCGGCGTGGGAGGAGATCGCCCGGTCCTACGAACGGGCGAAGACGGTCGACTGAACGGTGCCGCCCGGTCTCACGCCGCACCGGCGCCTGCGCCGGTCGACTCCCGCTCCGCCGCTGCGGCCGGTGCGTCGAGCCCGTCCAGGATGACCGAGGCGGCCCGCTGGATGTCACGACCCGAGGTGGTGATGGCGGCCACGGCCTCCGGTCCGCCCCCTGCCCAGCTGGCCACGTAGCCGAACGAGTAGTCGCCGGAGTCGAGCCCGAGTGCCCGACAGACCACGAACGCGGTCGACTCCGCCTCGAGCTCGGCCAGCGCCCGGTCGGTCGATCCTTCGTGGAGCAGTGCATGGGCGAGCTCGTGGGCCAGGGTCTTGACCTGCTGGGCCGGATGGTTCCGGGACTCCACCCGGATGCGTCGTAGTCCGTACGTGCAGTCCCCATTCGTGGTGCCCGGGAGTTCGGCCAGGATCACCGAATAGCCGATGTGCTCCGACCGACCACTGAGCGCATCGAAGCAGGCGGCAGGGTCCTCGCCTTCCAGGTTCCGGCAGACCTCCGGCAGTGCGTCTCCCTCGGTCTGGGCCACGTCGAACACAGCCACCGGTCGGAATCCGAAGACCGGGCGGCGCTCACCGCCGTCCTCGCTCCGGACCCGGCGGCCCACCATCGGCGCGAGGATCCGGATGGCCCGCTCACCCTTGCGGACCGAACGCCCGAGCGACTTCCACGTGGCGAATCCGGCCACCCGTGTGGCGTCGGGGTCCTGGGCCCCGATGAGCATGGCGTTGTTGAAGCTGTAGCGGTGGAACCGGCCCTGGACCTCGAGGTGGGCCCGCCACCTGTCCGAGGTGGTGAGGGCCTGCACCCCCCCGGACAGGATGTCCAGCAGTCGGTCGTGGTCGACGGTGTCCATGTGATCGCTCCTCGCGTCGTGGAGCGGCTCGACGGTCGGGGCGCCCCGGGGATGGGGCTCCGGTCGGAGCGAGGGGTCCGGTCGGAATCGGACGGGTGATGCGACGGACCGTAGGGGGTGGCTGTGACGCGAGGTGTCTCACCCATTGTGGACAGAGAGGGCTGATTCGTCTGCGCCACACATCGTGGTCGCCGGAGTCGGCTGATAGCGTGATCATGCTCGTAGGGCACGTCCCGTGCCACACGGGGGCGTAACTCAGTTGGCTAGAGTGCGACCTTTGCAAGGTCGAAGTCGTGGGTTCGAGTCCCATCGCCTCCACCCGTGTGATGTCGCGAGACATCGGAGACAGATGTCGCGAGACATCGTATACAACCAGGGACTATCGGTCACAGCTGTGGCTGGTAGTCCTTTGTTGTGTCCAGGGTCAGGTGGCGCAGTGGTGAGCCGTCGATCCCGAGGATCCGCAC
>Ga0209698_10007176_pt1 | contig 11735 bp, 10 predicted proteins | sample LitLauG_LLR_2012_FD_187203 | JGI IMG/M metagenome (GOLD analysis project Ga0209698, IMG submission 187203) | Freshwater sediment microbial communities from Pennsylvania, USA - Little Laurel Run_MetaG_LLR_2012 (SPAdes) (version 2) | ecosystem: Environmental > Aquatic > Freshwater > Creek >... | reverse complement strand
GTGATATCCCGCGATGGCGCCGACGGCGGCGATCGCCAGGAACGTGAACCCGGTTACCTCGAGCCAGAGTTGGTGCAGAACCCTTCCAAAGGACGCTGCCGTCGCCTGCACTCCCTTGAGGACGGCGCCGCCCGTGCGGCTGCGTGCGATCTGCTGCGCAGCAACCCGCAAAACCAGCCCCAACTTCTTCAGCTTCGGGCTCGCGATCATTTGTCGATTTTAGCAGTGCCCGAGCGTACAATAATTGTGGCTGGCGTCACAATGCGTTGTGACTTTGGCCGTGGGCGGCGATTTGAAGGGGGGTCCGTGGACCAACAACTGAAACAGCTTATGAAGGAACTTGGCGAAGCCATTAACGGATCTCTGTCCGATTCCGAGCAGATCGCCGAGGTCGTCTCCCGCATCAAGGAGGGTGGCTACGACATTTTTCTGGTCCTCGAAGCCACCATCGGCGTCAGCAAGCAGGGCGAAAGCGCCACCGACAAGACGTCGCTCGTCTCCACCCTCAGCACCAATCCCGAACTTAAGATCAGCGATCAAGATCTGAAGTTTCTCAAATCCCTGCGCATTAAGCTCGACGAGGAAGAAGCGGAATAACGCCGGCCTCGTCCACGCTGTGCGGAATCTCTTAAGCGAAAGAGGGAAGTAGCGCCTCGCTCCAATTCCAATTAAAGTTTGACAGTCGATGCGCCGATGAAATCCTGAGAGAAATCATGGGCAATCCGGCGCCAGCGACCTCCGTTGAAAAACCAAGTCCGTGCATTGCGAGGCAGGCCATTCTGACCGCAGACGAGGAGTTGTTCGGGTACGAGTTGTTGTTTCGCGAGAACCCGGAAGAAGACCACTTTACCTCCGACGTGGAGAATGCGACCAGCACCGCCATCGAAACCTTGAATCTGATCGGGCTCGACGTGCTCTGCGATGGGAGTCTTGCTTTCATCAATTGCACCCAGCAGATGTTATTGAAGGAACATTTCCTGGTTCTACCTCCCGACGAGGTCGTGGTTGAAATTCAGGAAACCGTGCCGGTGGATGTGAACGTGGCGGAGGCGTGCCGCCGTCTCAAAGAGGCAGGTTATGCCATCTCCCTGGATAACTTTGTGCCGGATGACGCGCGGGAGCCCCTTGTGCCCTATGCCCGCTTCATCAAAGTCGATACCCGGCAAGCTCTGCCGGAACAGAGTGCCGCGCTCGCCGCTCGCTATGCCGGCAAGTGCCGCATGCTGGCGCAGAAGGTCGAGACCAGGCAGAACTTTGTTGCCATGAGGAATGCAGGATTCACGTTGTTTCAGGGCTATTTCTTCCGCCATCCAGAACGGATGCGCGCCCGGCAAATACCCGCCACCGCGACCACCTACTTGCGCCTGCTCCAGTCGATCGCCAAACCGGTAACAAATTTCCGTGAGATCGAAGACCTGATCAAGCGCGAACCATCGCTTTGCTACCGCCTCCTGCGTTATTTGAACTCGCCGCTGCTGGGATTATCTTCCCCGGTCCAGTCGGTCCGGCATGCTTTGAATCTCCTGGGCGAACAGGAGTTGATTCGGTGGATACGAATGGCGACGACCCTCGTCATGGGAAAGGACAAGCCTTCGGACCTGGTTCTCTCGTCGCTGGTGCGGGCCCGTTTCTGCGAGTTGATCGCGCCCAAGATCAATCACGGTGACTCTGATCTCTTCCTGATGGGAATGCTTTCGATGATGGATGCGATTCTGGACGCGCCCATCGGAGTCGTGCTCGAGAACTTCTCCCTCGACTCCGATATCAAGGAACAGCTCCTTCACGGAAAGGCCGGAGCTTCGACTCCTCTTTCCGCGGCCTACGATCTGATGCTGGCCCGGGAATCGGGCACATGGGAAAAGGTCACCAGCCTTGGGAAGGAACTCAATCTGTCGCTCTACTTCATCAACAAGAGCTATAACGAAGCCATGCGCTGGGCTCACGACATCAAGAACGAAATTCCGCCGGACCAATGATCGGGTCCTCGGGTGATGGAAGGGCAAGCCGCTCCCGGTTTGGCGAATCGTTTCAGATGGCGCGATAGGCCATGACGCGATTCCACACTCGGAAGTTCATGTTTCACGGTTTCCCGCGCCAGCATGCCAGGGTTGGCAATGGATATGACGGCCTCCCCGACGTGCAGAATCTGCCAATTCCCGTTTCGAATTTCCCTTCCCAAGGATGTGAAAAACATTGCAAAGCAGCCTTCTTGGTCTGTTAGGATAGGGTAATTTCAACATAAGTCGCCCTTTCACATCACCTTAACTGAGGAGAGCCGCCGCCAAAATGGCCATCGGCGTGCACTCCATTGACTGGGAAACTCGCCGCGGCTATCGCAAAACAAAATTGCCGCGCTCGGGTTTCAACGCCGCAAAGGGCAAATTGCGGCACGGGTAATTTGAGGTGTCGGATATGTATTCCCAGGTTTCAGAACTGACTCTAGGCCTTCTTCCCGAGCCGAGCACGCGCTGGGGAAGGTTCATTCTCAGTTATGGCATGCAATCGGCGGTGTTGACGGTCTTTGTAGTCGCGGCCATCGCCCACCCCGAGGTTCTGGTGCTGCCCGTGCACGACTATCACTTCGTGCGGCTGGTGGATACCCCGCCTCCGATACCGCAGAAGCCGGCCCCGGTTCGAGATTTCCCGACGCCCGCGCCCAAGATCGCACAAGTCGTGACGCCGCGACCGCAGGCGATGCGGGTTCCTCCCGAACTGGTAGCGCACAAGACGCCGCTAGTTGCCGACGTGCAGCCGCCCAAGATCGCACTTACGCACACCCCGGAAGCGCTGCCCGACGTGAAGCCGGTCATTCCGAAGCAGCTCGTCAAGACCAATGTTTTTTCCGCGGGAAGCTCAGCCACGCCCACAATGGCTGCCGCACCTTCGAAGGTACAAACCGGCGGTTTTGGAGATCCGAATGGGGTGCCCGCTTCCGACCCTCACGGGCGCGCAATTACGATCGCGCAGGCGGGCAGCTATAGCCTGCCCAACGGGCCTGGCTATGGCAATGGCACGGGCGGTTCGAAAGGAGTCCGCGGCGTGGTCGCGAGTTCGGGCTTTGGCAGCGGAGTGGCCACGGGAGACGGGTCAGGCACAGTTTCCGCCTCGCGCGGCACGGTCCGCCAAGGCGGCTTCGGAGATGCCGATGTCGTCGCGAGCGCGCCGGTGAAGAGCAAGGTCGCCGAGCCCACCGCTAAAACTGTCCCGGCCGAGATCACATTCAAGCCCCGTCCGGTTTACACTGAGGAAGGACGCAAACTCAAAGTTGAAGGCGAAGTCCTTCTCGAAGTCGTGTTCGGCGCAACCGGACAGATTAAAATCGAGAAGGTTGTGCAGGGTCTTGGACACGGGCTGGATGAATCGGCCATTCGTGCCGCGGAAAAAATTCAGTTCAAGCCCGCTTTGAAAGACGGGCATCCTGCCGACTTTCAGGCAGTATTGCATATTGTATTTCAGCTGGCATCGTAGTTGAATTGCATCTCAGGTAACATGAAACAAAACAAAATGGGACGCCCCCCTCTCGTTCTGGTCGCTCTTTTTCTTCTCTGCGGCGCCACCTTGCTTGCCCAAACGCCGCCACAGGATCCACAGCTTGCAACTCGCGACGCCGCCTCCCAACAGGCCGCGACGGCCGCCTCCAGCTTCGAGCAGGTCATTGACCGCACGATCGAACGCGAGCACTTCTTCGTCGCCCAGATGAAACAGCTCCATCCCCTGGTGGAAACCTATCTCCAGAACATGAAAGAGGACAAGGAGCTGAACGCGCCCGTACCCTCCAGCGATGTCTACTTCCTGGGCCGCTTTGACATGAGCAGCGGGGCCGCCGATGACCGCACCTTCAGCTATCCGACGACCGCGGGCCTCGGCAAACGGATGCTCAGCAAGCTGAACAACGTGTACTCCATGAAATTTCTGCCCCTGGGCTTTGCCCAGATGGTGATCCTCGACCAGGATTTCCAGCGCAGATTTTACGACTTCACATTTGTCCGCCGCGAGTTTCTTGGCGAACTGCGCTGCATCGTCATGGATGTAGCTCCCAAGAAAGACGCGGGCAAAGGCCGCTTTCTGGGACGTATCTGGATCGAAGATCAGGATTACAACATCGTCCGCTTTAACGGCACTTACTTCCCTCATCCCCGTTCCAGCTATTACCTGCACTTCGACAGTTGGCGACAGAATCTTCGGCCCGGCGTTTGGCTGCCATCCCTGATTTATTCGGAGGAGTCCGACCTCAAATACCGGCTCGGCCAGACGCTGAACTACAAGGCGCAGACCCGCCTGTGGGGCTATAACCTGAAAGATTTTCGCCGCAACTCGGAGTTCACCGAGATTACGGTGGACGCGCCGCAGTCGGTCCAGGACCAGAGCCAGAGGGCTCAGGACGCCTCGCCCATCGAAGCCCAGCGCCAGTGGGAACGCCAGGCCGAAATCAACGTGATTGACCGCCTGCAGCAGATTGGCCTGCTTGCTCCTGAGGGCGAGATCGACAAAGTTCTGCAGACCGTCGTCAACAACGTGATGGTGACCAACAACCTCGATATTCAGCCCGAGGTGAAGTGCCGCGTGCTGCTCACGACGCCGCTCGAATCCTTTACTCTGGGCCACACCATCGTGATGAGCCGGGGCATGATCGACGTGTTGCCCGACGAAGCATCGCTGGCCATGATCCTCACCCATGAACTGGCGCACATCACCCTGGGCCACCATCTGGACACCAAGCTCGCCTTCAACGATCGCATGTTCTTCCCCGATGAGCGGACTTTTGAACGTATGGACTTTGCGCGCAATCGAAGTGAAGAAGAGGCCGCCGACAAGAAAGCGGTCGAACTGCTCAGCAAATCGCCCTACAAGGACAAGCTCAGCAATGCGGGGCTGTTTCTTAAAGCGGTGCAGGCCCGGGCGCCGCAGTTAAAAAATTTGATCCGGGGCCACTTGGGCGACAGTCTTTTGAACGGCGACGCGACCCGGATGTCCTCTTTGATGACCGGTTCGCCGCAGTTCGACCCCAAGAAGGCGGATCAGATCGCGGCGCTCCCCCTGGGCGGCCGCGTCAAGGTTGATCCCTGGAGCGATCAACTCGAACTGATCAAAACCAAACCTGTGGCCATCACGGCGGCGGCGGACAAGATGCCCTTCGAAGTAACGCCGTTTTTCCCATTCCTGACCAGAATCAGCGCTGCCTCGCCCGACAAGGCAGCGCCAGCTACCGCGCCTGCGCCGGAGAAGACGGCAGAGAAGTCGGCAGCTCCGGGCCAGTAGGAACCGTCGGCTCAAAGAAATAGGCAAAAAAAAGCCCAATTCTGGGCTGACAGCATTCATAGGGAATTGGGTTTACCAAGGGAAAAGCAGGGACCGCCTACCGCCTCGCTGCAGCTTAGCGATGGCGGTGACTTGCTACTGCGCCATCTGGCTTCCGACTTGCGAGAACACGGTGTTGGCGTTGGTGCCGATCAGCCGTACCGTGCCGATCACGATGACCAGGATCACCGCCAGCATCACCGCATACTCGGCGACGTCCTGACCGCTTTCCTCAGTCCAAAGCTGACGGATTAAGTTAATCACTGTTTTCTCCGATTGACGCGCGTACCACGGTGCGAATCGTGCATACACCACGCCGTCTGTCCTATTAAAGTACCCTTAACAACGCTCTTGTCCCAATAGCACACGGGTGACCCCGAATGGCACTTTCGTGCTATCCAGCAAGTCATGGTAAATAAGCCATTTACACGATGGTTTTCAGGGGAAGGCCCTGGTTGACCGCGAACAGCGCCAGTTCCAGACGCGTGGAGACTCCGAGTTTGTCGAAGATATTGCTGAGGTGGTGCTTTACGGTGTCTTCACTGATCTTGAAGTAGCCGGCAATCTCCCGGTTGGCGTAGCCGGCCACGACCGCCGAGACGATCTCAAGTTCGCGCGGCGTTAACCCGAACTTCTTCTGCTTGGATTCCTCAACCGTGCTCTGCATCAGGTTCCGCAGATATTGCACGAGGTTGGAAACGCTGTCCCTGCCCACCCAGTACTCGCCACCCATTACCGCGTGAATGCTTTTGAGCAACAGTTGGGTAGCGGAATCCTTGAGCACAACCCCGCGAGCGCCCAACTGCAGCGCTTCCACAATTTGTTTTTTCTCCACCGCCGCGGTAAGCAGAATGATGCGCACCGACCCGCCAGCTCCACCCGTGGCATTCAGGTCGCGCAACGCATCCAGGCCGGTATGATGAGGCATGGCCAGATCGAGCAGAAGGATGTCGGGCTTGATCGCGGAGGCGAGCTTCACCGCTTCGTAGCCGTCGCAGGCTTCGCCGACCACTTTCATGTCATTCTCTGATTCCAGCAGGCGACGCAGCCCATCACGGAAAATTGGATGGTCGTCGGCAATCACAATGCGAATGGGACTTATGCGTTTATCCATGATTCGTCTTTCGCTCCGGCGGAATTCGAACCTCCAGCCGTGCCCCGTGTCCGGGAGTTGATTCTATCGTGAGTTCGCCCGCAAGCAAGCGCACCCGGTCCCGGATCACAGCCGGGCCCTTGCCGGACGTTTGCAGTTCCGCTTCCGACATTCTGCCTGAAAATGGGAAACCGCGCCCATCGTCTTCCACCGTCAACTGCAGATTGTCTGATCTTTGCGCCAGATGTACCAGCACATTGCGCGCTCCGCTGTGCTTGCGCACGTTGACCAGGCTTTCCTGCACGATCCGCGCGATTTCTCTGCATACCTTCTGCGGCAGATCGACGCGCTTCAATTCGCTGACGAATTGCGCTGAAACGCCTGTCTCGCGCCGGAATCGCTCGACCGTATCGGAGATGAAGCCGAGCAACTGGTCCGCGTTCACCTCGAATGACTTCATCTGCTGCATCAATTCGCGCAGCTTAAGCACTTCTTCCCGAAGAAGCTTCTGGATGCGCGTCAGTTCCGACTGCACTACCGGCGAGTGTGTCCCCGACTGGCGCCGCAGCACATCCAGTTGCATTTCCACGGCAATCAGCGATTGAATCGCTCCGTCGTGCAGTTCGCGCGCGAACCGCGCCCGCTCCGCCGCTCCCGCCCGCTCCCGCAACCGCCGCATCAGGTACACGTTATAAATCGCCGGACCAACTTGTTGCGCGAAGTCCTGCAGAAACCGTAGCTCCTCATCGGGCTGACCCATAGTTTTCGGATCGAAGAGAAAAACCCGGCCCGACCATTCTTTTCCGAAGAGGAATGCCACGGACGCGACCGTCTCAAAGCTTTCCAGTCGCGCCAGAGAGTCCAGAAAATTGCCATCGAGATCCCGTAGCCGGGTTCCACTGCTGTCCAGCAAAACCGTGTCGAAACCGTCGGCCGTCCGCTCCCCGTAGATCGCGTCCGCCGGAGACTGGAAAAGATATGTGGCTTGGCTTTCGGGAGGAGCCTCGCGCCAGCGCAAGGCCTCGCCCCCATCCGCGCCCCGACTGATCTCGGCCAGAAACACCCGGTAACTGTTGGCTTCTTTCGAAACGCTCAGCACGCGCCGCGCGCCATAGATGTTCATCACTTCGCCGAGGATCTGCTGCATCGTTCCGGTCAGTCCCGCCTCGATTCGTGCTGAACTCAGAACCCGCGTGATGACCACACGCTCGGCCCGGATTTTCTTCTGGTTCTGCGCCATGTACCCCAACAGGAACCCCAGCACCAGCAAGTACACCGAACTCATGATCAGCTGTTGCGGATTCAATTCCTGCACGCTGACCCCGAGCCGCGGCAAATGAACCTGCGCGAGCCAACGGTCGGCGGCCGGCTCCAACCCGGCGCGCACGGCAAACGATTCGCTCCACAACAGCGCCACCGCCGCCGCCGCGGTGGCCACCGTCTCCCACAAGCCCCAGCGATAGGCGGCCTCCGCCATGACGAAAACGAAGAACAGAAAGAACTGTCCGCGCTGCGCCGGCGCAAACATCGCAATCAACGCCGGCCACACGATGTCGGCCCCGTGCACAACCAACCGAAAAGCTGCCGTCGAACGCGGACGCACGCGCACCAGCAGCATCACCACCACGGCGTGCACCAGATAAATGGTCAGTAGCCAGTACAGCCAGCGCGAATACGCCAGCCCACGCACCGGGTCCATCCACAACGTCACCAGGGCAGCAATGGTCAGCGCCACCCGCGCCGTCGCCAGCCAGCGCTCGCTGCGCCGAATTTCGTCCGCGCTCAGCGGCGCCCGGAAGCGCCATAAACCTCGGTTTCCAGGAATGATCCAGGACACAAATATCTCGTTGTTTCGGCCTTATTCTAAGTTCGAATAGTTGCAGGACACAATCTTACTGCTTGCGCGCTCTTTTCGTTGCCGTTTGTGGAGGAAAGAGCATAAATCTGGCCGGGAAGGGGAATCCTCCGCCCTCGGTCATCTGCGCAGTTAAGAGCACCCGGGTGACGGGTTACTTCAGTAACCACTGGCGGCGCCCTTCAGGTTCTAGAATGGAGCCCGGAGTGGTCTGTTTGGTAAGACGCAATCAATTCTGGATAGTGCTGGTGTCGCTGCCCTTCGCCCAGGTGGCGGCATCCCTGCTCATGCCCAGGGGAACGGCGCTGACCATTACCAGCGACCTGATCCAGGACGCCCTGCTACTGCTCGCCACGGCAGCCTTCCTGCCCAATACCGCCCGCGCTCGCTCCAAGACGTTTCACGCCCGGCTGTTCTGGATCCTCATGACCACGGGCATGGTCTTCTGGCTTACCTACCAGGCCATGTGGAATTACTTCGAGGTCATCAAGCGACAGGATGTGCCGAACCCCTTCCTGGGAGACGTCGTTCTGTTTCTGCATCTCGTCCCGATGATCGCCGCGCTCGCCGTGCTCCCCCATCTGCGGGAAGATGAGCGCGATGAACGAATCCGCATGCTCGACTTCACGCTGCTGCTGACCTGGTGGCTCTTTGTTGACGTTTATCTGGTGATCCCCTGGCAAACTGTGCTGGTCGATGAACCCACCTATAGCGCCAATTTCAACTTCGCCTACCTGACCGAGAAACTGGTGTTCCTCGTCTCGCTGGTCGCACTCGCCTACACCGCCCGTGGCGGTTGGCGATATCTTTACGGACACTTGCTGGGCGCGGGCGCGCTCTATGCGTCCAGTTCCTATGTCGCCAATTGGGCCATCGGTCACCAGACCTATTACAGCGGCTCGGTCTATGACATTCCGCTGACCGTCTCGATTGCCTGGATGGCGGCGATACCGATGCTCGCTGCCCCCTACGATCTGTCCGCCTCCAAGCCCTCGAAGCCGATCCTCGGCATTTGGATCACGCGCCTGAGCATGTTCGCGCTCTTCACGCTGCCCTGGGCGGCGCTGCAAGCGGAACTGGAGCCGACGCTGCCTTTCCCGGTTAGAAAATTCCGCATCCTTGTGAGCCTGCTGGCGATGGTGGTGATGGGCATCATGGTTTTCTGGCGGCAACGCCTGCTGGGCTCGGAACTCTCCTACTTCCTCGACAAGTCCCACCGCTCCTATGAGGACTTGCAAACCCTGCAACAGGAACTCATTCATTCGGAAAAGCTGGCATCCCTTGGCCAGTTGGTAGGGGGAGCGGCCCACGAGATCAATAACCCACTGACCGCGATGCTCGGATATTCCGACCTTCTCAGCGCGTCCAGTCTTCCCGTCCAGGAACAGCAGCAAGCGCTCAAAATTGGCGAGCAGGTCCGCCGCACCAAGACGCTGGTGGCGAGCCTGCTGACTTTTGCGCGTCAGGCTCCGCCAAAGCTTGCCGCCCTTGACCCCAACTCCGTGTTGCAGACCGCCATGCGCCTTCTGAAATCCCAGTTCGAAACGCAATCGCTCACACTGCGCCTTGAATTGGGCTCTTCCCTGCCCCCGGTGCTCGCGGACTCGAACCAGCTCCTGCACGTCTGCATGCACCTTGCGGGACAGATCGGGGCGCAGATCAATTCCGCAACCCACTCTGCCCTGATCGTGCGCACGCACCAGGAAGGCAATTCTGTTATGGTGGATTTCTTCGGCGGCGTTCCATTCATGGAGGCGCCGTTGTGCGATGCCATGCTCTCATCGGAAGGGGCTGATAAGCCCTCCACCCTTTCTCTGAGCGCCTGCTGTCGAATCGTGGAAGACCACCACGGCCGCCTGTTGCGACCGTCGAGCCGGGAAGTTAGCGCCTTCCGATTGGAACTGCCCATCACGGCAAAATCCGGTGCGGCTCAGCCCGGCCGGGCCGCTGCCCATAGTGGTTTTTAGTGCCAACCGTAGAGACGCGGCTTGTGCTGGACAGTACGCGTGACAATTTACGGATCTTTGCTCCGAGGAGACGGCAGTTTGGAATCTACATCAGGGTCTGATCTTTCTCGACATCCAGCCGCCTTTGAATCCTGGATGCGGACGGCGCCACTGGCGGTCGTAGTGCTCGATCAGGAAGAGCGGGTGCGCTTCTGGAATACAGCGGCAGAACGTCTTTTCGGCTGGCGTCAAGACGAGGTGCTGGGCAAACTCTATCCTGCCGTTCCCGTCGAAAAAGAAGGGGAATCAAGCCAGTTGCATCAATCCTCCTTGTCAGGCAAGGCGGTGGCTCGGGTCGAAATGCGTCGCCGACACCGGGACGGCAGCACTCTCCACCTCAGCGTCTCGTGCAATCCGCTACCGGGCGAGGACGGCCAGATCGTGGATGTGATGTTGCTCATCGCGAACGTGACCGAGAAGGTGCAAGCCGAACAGGCCCTGCGCGACAGTGAGGAGCGCTACCGCAACCTCGTAGAGAACAGCCCTGCTCTAATCTGCCTCCACAAGCTGGATGGGACCCTCATCTCCGTCAATCCTGCTGCGGCGCACAGCCTCGGCTACCAGGTTGAAGATGCTCCGGGACGCAACATCCGTGAGTTTATGGTCCCCGAGCATACCACCGACTTTGCGCCCTACGCCGCGCAACTTGAAATCACGGGAGAAGCCAGCGGAGAGACTCACGTTTTGACCCGCTTCGGTGACCCGCGCATCTGGTCTTTCCACAACCGCATGTTGCGCCCTCCAGGGCAGGAACCTTACGTCCTTGGGCTGGCCATCGACGTCACGGAGCGCCACCGGGCCCACGCCGAACGGGAACAACTCATCGCCGAGTTGCAAGAGGCCCTGCTGACGGTCAACACACTCACTGGCATCCTGCCCATTTGTGCCGCCTGTAAAAAGATTCGGGATGACCGCGGCGAATGGACTCCGGTGGAGGTCTACGTCCGCGAGCGCAGCCAGGCGCAGTTCAGCCATGGCATCTGTCCCGAGTGCGCCGCCAGCCTCTATCCCGACAATCAAAAGAAGTAGCAACGGGGTCCACCGGCCCGGTCTGTGGGTGATTCCTGTCCGCAACAAGCTGTAGTCGTCGACCGCCATGCCCCCCAAGCCCGTCGTCCAGGCCCCGATCAGCGCCATCCCAACCCCGCCGCAATGAACGCAGCGAACATTACTATGTGACCTACTACACAGATTAACTACGGAGATCGTGTTACTGTTTCTCGTGGAAGATGGCAGCGCCACAAGTGGCAAGAGTACCGGGTGAGAAGCGACGGGTGACCCTAGCACGCCAATGTCGCCGGCCCGTCGCTCAACGCCATACGTCACTCCATCATTCGAACGCGGAGGGGACCATCTTCGGGGGAGGGTGACCCCTCCGCTATTTTGGATCTTCGACTATCGGACCCTGGAATCTCCTCGCAATACAAGGCAAGTCGCCTCTCTACGGAGAAGCCGGTGCGATTTCCACCGTCCTCTTTAACTG
>Ga0209698_10007174_pt1 | contig 11737 bp, 9 predicted proteins | sample LitLauG_LLR_2012_FD_187203 | JGI IMG/M metagenome (GOLD analysis project Ga0209698, IMG submission 187203) | Freshwater sediment microbial communities from Pennsylvania, USA - Little Laurel Run_MetaG_LLR_2012 (SPAdes) (version 2) | ecosystem: Environmental > Aquatic > Freshwater > Creek >... | reverse complement strand
GGGCGGCGGCACATCCGGCATTAGCTTTGCCTGGACCAATGCGCATCGAAAGCCTCCGAAGCCGTATCACGACCTGAATGTGGCGGGCATGAAGGCGCATGCGGCGCTACGCGATGAGTTTGGTGCCATTCCCTGGTGGCATGGCGGCGGCAGCCTGGAATGGGAGGCTGAGTCCGGTCAGGCGGCTCAACGGGACAATGTCGCGCAACTGCTGTCCTGGGGCTATGCCGCCGAGTGGCTCGATCATCGTCAGGTTCTCGAACTTGAACCGGATATCGATCTTGCCGCGGTCGGTGACGCGCCGGTCGCGTATTTTCCCGGGGAAGGCTGGCTTGACCCGGTTATGTACGTGCATGCCATGCTGTCCGCGGCACGGCGACATTACGGCGCGACGGTCGTTCTCGGTGTTCGGGTCGCTGATCTTGTCATGCGTGGCGATCGTGTTTGTGGCGTTTGTCTTGCCGACGGCGTGTTGCACGAGGCGGATATGGTGGTGAACTGCGCCGGCCGCTGGACCAACGAGGTGGTGCGTGAGGCGGGACTGCATCTGCCGTTGGCGCCCACGGTGGGTTTTTTGGTGTTTACGCCGCCGGTGGCAACCAGCCTCAATCGGGTGGTCCGGTCCAGCGTGATCAACGCGCGGCCGGATGGGGCTGGGCGGCTGATGTTGCACTGGGATGCGACCGACGCGACCTTGGGGCTTGATGCCGCGCTCAGCCCGTCGATGCCGGAGGCGCGCGATTTGGTGCGACGGGTTCGGCAGTTGCTGCCCTCGATCGGCGCGGTGGAGCCGGAGGCGGTGCGGATTGCCGTCCGGCCGATTCCGGGCGATCATTTTTCCGCCGTCGGGCCGGTGCCGCGGGTTTCCGGTTATTACCTCGCGGTCACGCATAGCGGGGTTACGATGTCGCCGTTTCTAGGAGCGTGTGTGGCGGACGAGATCGTGCGGGGACAGTCGCGGCCGGAGCTGGCCGACTTCCGGCCGGCGCGGTTCTTCAATTGAGGATGCGGCCTTTTTTGTTTATTACTTTATAGCAACAAATAGTTTCATGGCGCGGTCGCGGATGTCGTCGGGCCAGCGGGCGGGGCGGCGCGCGTCCAGGTCGAGGTTGACGCCGTATTGGCTGAGCCGGGCGATTTCGTTGCCGTTTCGGACATTGGTCATGCGGTGGATCATGCGCAGGGACGAGTTGCCGAGGTGGCCGATGCCGGTCTCGATGAGATAGGGTTCGTCCAACCGCAGCACTTCGGACAGGCGCAGTGTCATTTCGAAGGTGGAAAAACCGCGGCGGTTTCGTTGCAGGAATGCGGTGTCCATACCGAGCGCGGCGGCGGTTTGGCCGGAGGCGTTGGAGAAGCGGTGGACCATGGCGGACAGGGAGAACGTGCCGGCGGCGTCGAGGTCTCCCGGTTTGGCGCGTCCGCGCGCGGTGGGGATGAAGCCGTTGGTCGAGAGTGGTTCCGGGCGGGGTTCGGCGGCTGGGCCGTTCCAGATGGCGAGGCGTTCGCCGATCGTGCGGCGCTGGTCCGGGGACAGGGGCAGGTCGTATTGCGTATCGAACCAGGTGACGACGTCGCCGCTGGTGGATTCGACGACGCGATGGCCGAGGCGGACCCGGTGATCGATGCTTATCGGTGCGCTTTCGATATGGAAGGTTGCGCCGGCGCGGAGTTCCCGGGCGTAACGGGCGTCGATCTGGCGGGGCGTGCCGTGGAAACCGAGGGTGTCGGTGAGATTGGCGGCTGATTCTTCGAGGCGATCGAAGTAATAGGCGACCGTGAAATGTTCGGTCACGTCGCATTGCCAGGGCGGCACGGCGCCGCGGTAGGTTTCGGTCCAATCGGTCATCCGCGGTCTCCGTCGAAGCAGGTTTGTTACGCTCGGCGTACGCCCCAGAACACCGGGAACGAGGCAGAGACGACGTCCCGGATATTGGAACGAAACGCCATCGGTTGTTGCATCCGGCACAGCACCAGGAACGGCACGCTGTCGAAATAGCGCAACTGGATTTGTTCGGCCACCGCCTTTTGTGCCGCGAGGCCTGGGGCATCGAACCAGGCTTCGCGGAGTTCCTCGATCCGCGGGTCGGTGGGCCAGCCGAACCAGCCTTTGCGGCCGTTGCCGCGCAAGGGCAGCATGCTGCCGGGGTTGGCGGCGGTCAGCGGGCTCATGACCGTAATGAACGCGCCCCAGCCGCCCTGATCCACCGGGTTCTGGTTCGCCCGGCGGGTCACCACGCTGCCCCAGTCCATTGTCTGCAGGTCGACGTTCAGGCCGATGGATTGGAAGAATTCGCGCGCGACCTCCGACATTTGTTTCAACGCCGGCTGGTCGCCGGGGGACATGATCATCACCGGTTCGCCGTTGTAGCCGGACTCGGCGATCATTCGTTTGGCTTTGGCGATGTCACGCGGGCCGGTCAGGCGTTCCAGCCCGGCGGTGTTGGCCATCGGCATGGTCGGCGCGAACAGCCCGGTGGGGACGATGGACAGTTCCCGCTGATCGCCCACCACCGAATCGACGAACGCCTGCTGGTCGAGGGCGGTGATGATGGCCTGACGAATTTTCGGATTGTCGAACGGCGGGTTCAGGTGGTTGATCACCATGAACATCAGCCAGCCGCCGGGATCGACTACTTTCGTATAGACACCCGGGGATTTGTCGAGCATGGGGATCAAATCGATCAGCGGCTGTTCCAACCAATCGACCTCATTTTTTTGCAGGGCGGCGGCGGCGGTGGCGGGATCCGGCTGCACCGTCCATTCGACCCGGTCGAAATGCGCGACCTTGCCGCCGGCGAAGAACGCGGGCGGTTCGTTGCGCGGCACGTAGCCGTCGAATTTGGCATAGGCGCAACTGATGCCCGACACCCATTGGTCTTTCAGAAATCGAAACGGACCCGAACCGACCGGGTCCGTCACCTGTTCGGTGCCTGGTTTGTTAGCGAGACGTTCTGGCATGATGAAGCTTTGCCGCGCACCGAAGCCGAACAGCAGTTGCGGGCAGGGTTTTTTGAGGCGAATGGCGAAGCGCTTGTCATCCAGCGTTACGATTTCGTTTACGTATCGCATCAGAATCTGGCCGAACGAATCGCGCGATCCCCAGCGGCGGATCGATTGCGCGGCATCACGGCTGAGGACGGGTTCGTTGTCGTGGAATTTTAATCCGTCACGCAGGGTGAAGGTCCAGGTGAGTTGGTCTTGCGAGATGTCGTGCCCCTCGGCCATTTGCGGGCGGATTTGGGTGCCGTCCCAGCCGTAGAGCTGGTCGTAGACCATGTAGGCGTGATTGTAGGTGATGACGGCTGTCGTCCAGATTGGGTCGAGGACGGTCAGATTGGCTTGCGGAACGAAGCGTAGGGGTTTTTGCGCTTGTGCTAACGCAGGCGCGGCGAGGGGGGCGGCGGCAAACGCGGACGCGGTTTTCAGTAGGTCACGACGGCGCATCGAGGGGCCTCCCGGTTGGTTCTTTGTTGCTGGTGATTTGGACCGAAATGAGTTGGAACGCAACGTGCGGGGTATTCGCCGGTGGGCACCGATCGGCCAATTGACTTCCGATAGGCGCCCTGACAGACAGGTTGACGATCGAAACAATGGGGGACCGCCGACCATGTGGCTGCTTGCGCACCTGCTAAACCGCTTCGTCCGCCACGGCACGATGCGCGTGATCGCCGCCGACGGCGCGCCGCATGTGTTCGGAAGCCGCCTCCCTGGTCCAGCCGTCACCATCCGCTTGCACGATCCCCGTTTGTATCTCCGGCTGTTTCTCAATCCTGAACTGCATGCTGGCGAAGCGTACATGGACGGTACCCTGACGTTCGAGGAAGGGTCTGACATCGGTGACCTGATGGCGTTGTTCGCGGCCAACCGAGGCGGGCTCGCGTCGCATCCGGGGCAGGTGGTGCTGCGCCGTGCGTGGCGCGCCGCCCGGCGTTGGCACCAGGCCAACAAGGCGCCGGCCGCCGCTGCGAACGCGCGCCATCATTACGATCTTTCGACTGATCTCTACCGGCTGTTTCTGGATGACGGATTGAACTATTCTTGCGCGGTGTTCGCCGACCCGGCGACCGATACGCTGGAACAGGCGCAACGGCTGAAGCTGGAGCGTGCGACGGCTAAATTGCGCCTCCGACCGGGCATGACGGTGGCCGAGATTGGCTCTGGCTGGGGTGCGTTTGCCATCCACATCGCCGCGACCACCGGCGCGCATGTGACCGCGATCAATGTCTCGCCGGAACAGATCCGCATCGCCCGTGAGGCGGCGGCGGCGGCCGGGGTCGCCGGGTTGGTCGAGTTCCGGGAGCTGGACTACCGAGCGCTGGAGGGCCGATTTGACCGGGTGGTGTCGGTGGGGATGATGGAGCATGTCGGCATCGGTCATTTCGATGCTTATTTCAGCAAGATCCGCGATCTTTTGGCCGATGACGGGTTTGCTTTCGTGCACTGCATCGGGCGCATGCGCCCGCCGGGCACCACGGGTCCGTTCATCCGCAAGTATATCTTCCCGGGGTCCTACGTGCCGTCGTTGTCGGAGGTTTTTGCCGCCACCGAACGAACCGGTCTGTGGGTTGCGGACATGGAGGTGCTGCGGTTGCACTATCACTATACTTTGCAGCACTGGCGGCGGCGCTTTGCCGCTAATCGGGGTCGCGCCGCTGACTTATATGACGAGCGGTTTTGCCGGATGTGGGAATATTACCTTGCTGCCGTCGATATCGGCTTCAGCGACGGCAGCAACATGGTTTTCCAACTGTTGCTGTCGCCGAAAATCGATGCGGTGCCGATTTTGCGTTAGGCATCACCCGACAATAATCCACTTCTGTTCCGGACGATATATCGCGTTTCTAGACGGCGAACGCCACTCCGACGAGCCGCATGTCAAGGCAGGCCGCGTCGACGGTGGCGACACAATCAGCGGCCGATACGAATGCTATTCAGCGATCCCAACAGCCCGAAAGCCTGCAGCAGCCATAGCACGACCGCAATGACGACGACGACATTCAAGATGCTTTTGATTTTGCTGTCCATGGGTATGTAGTTGTTAACGAGCCAAAGCAGCACGCCGACAACGATCAGGACGATAACCAGGTTGATCAAAGGCATGAGGGTTCTCCTGTTGGATCATGATTCAGCTAGAGGCGCCGGTTGTGTCAGTTCCGCACGGGTGAGTGCTTGATGCTTGCGACCGCGAAGGCACCCGGCGTGATGAGGTATGAGAGACGGAAGGGGACGGACAATAGCCATGCCCCTTCCGTCCTTGCTTACCGTTGAATTCGGGAAATCTTCGTCCCCTCGATGCTGACCCCCGCCATCAATCCCTGCTGATTGAAGATGAACGCATAGGCATCATCCTTTAACGTCGACGTGGACAGATTTTTTGCGATCCCCTCGTTGACCACGACGACCGTCGGCCCAACGCCAATTTCCCATCCATGCGACTGATGAACATAGCGCACGGCCTTGTTTGACATCAGGAACACCACATAACCGTAGGATTGCGCACCTGCCTGCAGACCCCAGGACCCGGTGACCGAGTTGTAATAACCATCGACCTTTGATCCCGTCAAAAGTTCGCCTTCGCCATAGCTGCCGCCAAACACGAGGCCAGCTTTCACGATATTCGGGAAGACGAGCACAGCCCTGGCAGTGTGCGAAAGTTTCGCGGCGAGAGGGCTGGATTGGGTGAGCGTCCGCAGGGCTTGCTGAGCATCCCGGTCGAGATCCTGAGCGGTTGCAGCGCTTGCTTGATTGAACAGGCTCCAGGAGACGATCGATGCCATCACGAGTAAGAGCGGGAGCAGGCGACGTCGTATCCTGTTCATCGGATCCTCGATCGGTACGTGCGGTGACGAAACGATAGTGCAGTCCTTGTGCATGGCGGTAGTCCTTCCGTGCGTGTCTGATAATCGGCTTCGTGGACAACTCTAACGCCGCTTGACCAGCAACGCTCATAGCGAGCCATCCTTCGATGAAATTGGCAACCCTGGTTGCCAATCCATGAATCGATGTGCGGAGATGTCCACCATCACACATTGATATAAATCAAAAGATGGGCATCGCATACCAATAATGGGCGGGGACAATAGACAACCATTATGTTCATAACCTACAATCGCGATATTATGTAGCAATCGCTTATCAAAATAATGTCACTAGGCTGGCGAGGTTGCCATTGTCCCAGCCGCCTCTCTTGAACGTGACGTTCACTCAGCGTGTCGAACGTCCTGTCGAGACTGAACCGCACATCCTTCTCGACTGCGTTTGTGGAGTATAAGCGTCGCCCCAGAGGAAGTGATGAGCTTGGAATTACCCGATTGTTGCCGGGCCAACCGTCCCACGGTAGGTTAGAAAGCCAGGCGGCTCGTCATATGGGTCATCTCGGAAACGCCGGGTGAATGATTCTCGGTCGCGCAGCCAATTCATGAGGAACAACGTTATATGCGCCTTTCCTTGCTCGTAATGCCGCTTCTTCTCACCGTGGCGGGATGCATCAGCAGCAGCAATCCATCCCCGCCCGCATCTAATACGACGATCGTTGTCCCGAAGGATTCGCGGGTCGTTTGTCCCGACGGGTCCGCGCCGCCTTGCCGTTGACGGTTCGCCGCTGGCGCCTCCCGGGAGACTTGTCTGTACGTCGGTTGCGCGCGGAGCTTAGTGGGCGCTTTGCAGCAGCGAGATTCGTCGCGCCTGGCCCATGACCTGGCCGACGAATAGCACACCGCGCGGGTTGATTGGCAGCCCGGCGCCGTGCAGGGCGCGCGCGGTCCAGGTGTTGCAGTTGTCGAATGCGTCATAGGTTTTGCCGGATGCGTAGAAGATGCTGCCGGGATAAGGACCATCGGCAAGACGCCGCAAGGCCCCGTCATCCTGCTTTTCCAGCGTGTGCCAGATGAATGAGGCAGCCTGACTGGCATCGCCTTGCGGAACGCGCAGGGCAACGGTGTTCCCGGCACCAAATGCGTCCGGCGGCGGCGCGCGCAGGCCAGTGACAAGGACCACGCCGGGACTTGGGAACAGCGCGGACAGCGTTTGCCCGAGCGTCTCCTTGCGCGACATGTAATAGGCACGTTCGCCGAAGCCAAACACCAGAAAGCGTGCGCCCGGGAAGTCTTGCGCCACTATGGCGAGCGGGAGCGGGATCTGCTCTACCGGCAAGCCGATATCTGTGTGCCAGCCTCGGGCGATAACGAAGACCGTCGCATCATTGGGCTTCTCGGCGCCAGCGACGTAGGCGGGCGACGGACCGCACCCGCACAGCATACCGGCCAGCATGCCGGCGACCAGCATCGTGAAAACCCGTCGCATCACGACGGGTTATTTTTCCGAACATGGTTTTCGTTCGCGGCGGACGCGGCCGCGGTATCCACCCGGCGACGGAGCACTACGCAAAATCCGTTTGTAAATATTTACAGGATATCGGCCCGACAGTGATGGACGGCCAAGCCCACACATTCCGGGACAACCAGATTAGGAACCCTCGCCTTCCGGGAGCCGACGCAAACGCAAAGGGCGCGCCCTTGTTGCTCGGGCGATACCCTTGCGCTCTTTCCGCGTGAGTCGGCTTATGAACGGCGCGAAGGGATGAGCGATCCAACCATATACCCGAGCGCGAATATGACCACAGCGGCGGTGATCGGCTGCGCGCGGATCGCGGCCCGCACCTCGCTCACGCCGCACGCGGCGCCACATACCGCGCGATGAACCTGATCCGCCGCGTCCTGGACCCCGTCCGCGACCCCTTGCGCCGCTTCTCTGACCGAGTCCTGGATGCCGCCTCCTACTGAATTGCTCATGCTTACCTCCTTTTACGGGTGCGATTTAGCTTAGCACCGACCGGTGGCCATTTTGAGGCGATCGCCCAACAGTTACCCCCGACGGGGCTACGCAAGGGGGATCGTGGCGTGGGCGGGGCGGGCATGGATCATGCAGCCGTCCAGCCTGCATCCGGCGGCAGTTCATCGCGACGTTCCGCCGCAACGCCGGTATTGGCATGTCCAAGCCATCTTCGGCTATCAGGCGGTTGGTACGGAGCGTGCCGTGCCGGTCGCAACGCTTGCATGACACCTGTAGACCATGATCGTTTTGGATTGACCGGGGTTTCGGTGGTCGATCATGGTCGAGGCCCTTGTTTGATCGCGTGATTCACGTTTGAGGAAGAAGCAACCTCAAACGATCACGCTCTAGCAGGGGAAACCGAACGGCGATCTGGCCGCGGGTGACGACGCCGGATGTACTTTGCGGCCATCGTGCGGACGTTTATTTCGACAATTCGTGTGCATAGTCGGACCTGAACAAAAAATCTTAATATTTTCAGGATGTTCGTGGTGGGCGCTGTAGGATTCGAACCTACGACCCGCTGATTAAGAGTCAGCTGCTCTACCAACTGAGCTAAGCGCCCGCACCAACGAGGGGCGGTTTCTACCAACCTTCCCCCGCAATGCAACCCCCCTTGTCCAGTCTACCGCGCTCAGGCACCCGCCAGGATCGCATCCGCCATCTTTTCCGCCGTCATGAGCACAGGAAAATTGGTGTTCGCACACGGCACCACGGGGAACACCGAGGCATCGACCACGCGCAGACCCTCCACGCCGCGCACCCGGCCGGCGGGGTCGGTCACCGCCATCGGGTCGTCCTCGGCCCCCATCCGGCAGGTGCAGGAGGCATGCCACACCCCGACGGCGGCCTTGCGCACGAACGCCTCCAGTTTGTCGTCGTCGGTCAGCACGTCCTGCAAGGACACGCCCTCCATCACCAGGGTCTCGATCAAATACCGCCGCAGGGCCGGCGGGCCGTCCAGCGCCCGGGCCAGCAGGTCGGTGATGATCTTGTTTTTGCGGCTGTGCAGCCCGACCTGACGGACCTTGTCGCTGTAGCTGGCGGGGAACGGGTTGTCGGTCACGCTTTGCATGATCGGCGTCAGGTGCATGGCGCCGAACCGGCGCACCCCGTCCATCATCCGCTCCAGGTCGCGCTGGTCCGACAGCAGGTTGAAATCCACCCGCGGCTCGTCCGCCGCGTTGGCCGACCGCAGCTTGACCGAACCGGTTTCCGAATAGGTCTTGTAGACCGTGACGATAAACGACCCGATCTGCTCGCCGACCGCGTGCCACGAGGTCTTGTTGGTCACCACGGTGAACATGTCGCCCGCTGGGATGCCAGGCATATTCGAGGAATAGCGCAGCGCCGTGTAGATATGCCGCCGCGAGTAGTCGTGGATGATCCTGGCGTGGGGCTTCAGGAACGCCGCGACCGCGACGGCCGGGTGATCCTGCAGCCGTTGCCCGACGCCCGGCAGCGCGGCTCGCACGTCGATGCCATGTTCCCGCAGATGCGCCCCCGGCCCGATCCCGGCCCGCATCAGATGCGCGGGGGAGTGGATGGCGCCGCAGGACAGGATGATTTCGCGGCCGCGGAATTCTTGCGGCTTACCGACGACGGTGGCCTTGACGCCGACGCAGCGCTGGCCGTCGAAGATCAACCCGGACACTTGGGTGTCGGTGGAGATCGACAGGTTTGGCCGCATCCGGGTGCCGGGATCGAGGTAGCCGATCGCGGCGGACACACGGCGTTCGTAGGCATTGGAGATGGTGATGGGGAAGTAGCCGTCTTCCCATTCGGCGTTCTGGTCCTGGATGAATTTCCAGCCGGCTTGCTCGAACGCCTTGCCGGTGGCCTTGGCGTGTTCGGGCCACAGATCGGGAAAGATCCGGCGCACCGGAATGCGGCCTTCGCGGCCGTGCCATGGACCCTCGAAGTCCATGTCGCGTTCGACTTTTTTGAAATATGGCAGCACACTGTTCCAGTCCCAGCCGGTGGCGCCGCTGGCCGCCCATTCGTCGTAGTCGGTGGGGGCGCCGCGATTGGCAAGCTGGCCGTTGATGGACGAACCGCCGCCCAGGATACGGGCTTGCTCATAGGTGCGCAGCGGCGGCGGTTTCTCATTGGGATTGTTGTGCGAGATCACCTCGGTGGTGACCTTCAGCTTGTTCCAGGTGTAGGCGGGATTGAGGTAGGCGGTGCCGGGATAGGAATCCAGCACCGCGGCGGGAACCTTGCCGTGCGGCGTGTCCTGGCCGGCTTCGAGCAAGAGAACCTGGTTCTGGCTGCGCGCTGACAACCGGTTGGCCAGGACCGATCCCGCCGATCCGCCTCCCACGATAATAGTGTCGAACATCATGGACGGCACGTTGGTCCTCCTGGCGGTTTTTGTTACCGGAGGATTGCGCTGTTGTTGGCGTGCCGCAAGTCCCTGGCGCCTTTGCGACCGGTGGGGTTTCGCCGGATTAGTGCAACTCGGTCACCAGCGCGGCCGTTAGCATCCGTTCCAGATCGGCGCTTTTGAACGGTTTGGCGCACACGCGCCACTCTGGATGGCCTGGTGGAATGGCCTCATTGCCGTATCCCGACAGGAACAGGAACGGGACATGCCGCAGTATTAGGGTGTCGGCGACCGGATAGACCAGTTCGCCGTCGAGGTTGACGTCCAGTATTGCCAAGTCGAGTTCCGCCGTCCGAGCGGCTTCCAAGGCCGTGGCGACGCTGCCGTATGGACCGACGGGGGTGCATCCAAGGTCCACGAGCAGGTCCTCGATCAGCAGGGCGACCAGTAATTCATCCTCGACGATCAGGACTCGTTTACCAACCAACATCGGGGGCATGATGGCCATCACGGTGGTTCCTTGTGTGTTTTGCCTGGCAGTGGCGCGAGCAGGGTCGCGATGACCCCCTCGGGATTGAAATCGACCTTGGCCTCACCGCCGACATCGTAGCTGAAGCTGCGTTCGATCAAGGTCATGCCGAAGCCGCGATGGTCCGGCGGATTCACCGGCGGCCCGTTGTGCTCGCTCCATTTCAGTACGAGCTGCTCGTCCGGGGCGTTGTTCTCAACCGTCCAGTTCACCTCGACAGTGCCCTCCGGGACGGACAACGCGCCGTATTTGACAGCATTGGTCGTCAATTCATGGATCGCCATCGCCATCGCCAGCGCCGCCCGCGGCTGCAACAAGACCGCGGGGCCGGTCAGCAAGACATTGCGCCGCTCGCCCGACAGGAACGGTTTCAGTTCCACCAACAGGATTTCCCGCAATGGGATCGGTGCCCAGCCGTCCTGGCTGAGCAGGCCGTAGGCGGCGGTCAAGGCATGGATCCGGCCCAGGAACACCCCCCGGAAGTGCTCCAGCGAGTCCGCTCGGCGTAACGTATTGGTTGCCAGTGAAATCACCACCGTCAGCATGTTCTTCACGCGGTGGTTCAGCTCATCCACCAGCAGGCGCTGGTGTTGTTCGGCCTTAACGATGCTGGTGACGTCGACAAAGGTGATAAGCGAGCCGTCGATGGTGCCGTCCGGGCTGCGATACGGCAAGATCCGCATCAGGTAATGAATGGAGCCATCCGCGCGTTCGACTCGTTTCTCCATCGGCTGCATCGTGCGCAGGACGGTCTGAACGTCTTCCCGGAGCCCTGTGTAGTTCACGCGGCTGACGATGTCGGTCAACGGACGGCCGACGTCACTGGGGATCAGATTGTAGATGCTGGCCATCTCTGGCGTGAAGCTGCGGATGATCAGGAACGGGTCGAGAAACACGGTCGCGACCTTGGTGCTTTCGAACAGGTTTTTCAGATCGCTGTTGCTGCGGTCGAACTGCTCCAATTTCGCTTTCAACTGGGAGTTGACGGTGTTCAGTTCTTCATTGATCGACTGGATTTCCTCACGCGAGGTTTCCAGTTCCTCGTTGGT
>Ga0209698_10007172_pt1 | contig 11738 bp, 8 predicted proteins | sample LitLauG_LLR_2012_FD_187203 | JGI IMG/M metagenome (GOLD analysis project Ga0209698, IMG submission 187203) | Freshwater sediment microbial communities from Pennsylvania, USA - Little Laurel Run_MetaG_LLR_2012 (SPAdes) (version 2) | ecosystem: Environmental > Aquatic > Freshwater > Creek >... | reverse complement strand
CAAAGTGCACCTTGTGGGTCAGCGCCCTTGTCCATTCGAACTGAGTAGTTCGCCAAAACTCGGGGAATGAAGATTTCTGCCAAGCTTGGTTGCTACGAGCGATCGCCCCTCATCTTCTTTTCCCTGATTCTCCCTTGCTTTTTGCTGCCGCCAAGTAATCGCAAGTGCGCCCATGAGTGTCAACCGATCCTTATAGGTTGCGATTAAATCGGTCGTCTCCAGCAACGTCAACAGTTGATTGCGAGCAGCCAGAACAGCTTCAAGATTGTCACCACGCCATAGCTCACCGTTCACGATTTCGTCCGGTAGTGGCAAATCGATGCAATTGCTAAGGCCCTCGAATTGAGCGCACCACCTCCGCGGCGATTGCTGCCGTGTCGGGCAGGGCTCGGGAATTTTGTTGGAATCGTCAATTTCCAGAGCCTTTGCACTCTGAGTTTGGTCACGAACCGATTTCGTCCATTCAAACTTGGTTTTGTCGAAGTTGGTGTAGACCACTGCATAACTGTCCGTACCCACTTCCACTAGCGACCGAAGATAATTGGGTGAGCAGGCGTAGTACGAGGCGCCGTATTGAAGCGCAGATGCGAATTCATCCGATGCGTGCATTGGTTGAAGTGGTGTCTTAACCGTCGAATCTGTTTGCTGCGAGGCTTGGCTGCCATCGGAAGGTTCGGCCACAAGTTGCGCGGACAGGGTTCTCGTTGCTTGCAGATGATTGTCAAGCCAAAATGAGACGCTATTTCGAGCTAGGATCGCATTCTGGTCCAAAACCTGAGCGTCAGTTTGGTCAAGTGGCACCTCCAAATTAAGACGATGAGCCCAATTAGGCAAAGTTACATCTCCGCTAAGCAAAGCTTGCTGTCCAATCGCGGCGTTAATCAGTTTAAGTTCCTCAGCCCAACGACGCTCCAATCGTTCGCGAGAGGATGCTTTCCACATTAGGTCAACAGCGGTCGGTGGATTCAGTCTCGACGAGTAGTAAGCCGAGGACCATTCGAGTCGTGAAAACAAGCTCAGCAATCCGGGGTCTAACATCTCTCCGACGGAAAGAACTGCGCTACACAGAGACTTCTCTTGATCTGAGGTAGCTTGAGCCATACCAACTCCCCCAAAATCGGCAACATCGTGAACTGAGGACGATGCCATCACTAAGCCAAAACAGTTATTGGCAGAAGTCTCTTGGCTTTTTGAATGCTGGGCAACAATTAACGCCAGTTTGTCGCGAGCTGTCTTTTTCAGATCTTCAGTCGAGAGATTCGCGATTGCCTTTAGAAACTCTTTGGTGGCTCCATCATTTAGAGTCTTAAGATCATTTTGGCAATCGGAGAAGTAGCTTTTGTAGTTTTCAGCGCCACTTCCAACAGGCGCATCTGCTGCCTGAAATATCTTTTCAATCTGCATGCAATTGCTACTGTAGTGTTCCACTTGGGCTTGGTTAGCTCCAGTGAGCGTTCGATTGACGTCAAATGAGATTGACTCCAGCGCGTTCATAACTTCAACGTGTTGTTGAGAGATTTTTTGGTCTAGCTTGTCCAATTTACCGATGACCACATCCAGCTTACGGTCTATCTCTTCGAGTTTTTTACTGATAGCTGCCAAAGCCGCCGCTGTGCCACTATCTCCACCTCCGAGTGGACCACCACCACCCAGAAGTCCCCCCACCAACGCCACACCGCCGAAGGGGCTTGCGAACCCAGCAAGGGCTAATAGAGGTCCAGCGGCCTGCATGACACTCGAAACTGTACTGAATGCTGAGGCTACTTCCTTTAGCGGAGACTGTTCCGGTCCTCCCGTAAGTCCTACGAGACCCGACAAAAGTGCACCACCTTTTTGAGCAAAGGAGGCTTGTGCATCTGTAAGCGTGTTCAGCGAAGGGACCAGATTGAGGAGTGGCGCGGCTCCGGGGATGTTCGCTGCCGCGAGCCCAGATAGTTCTGTCAAACTATTAGCATCTAGGCTGCCTCCTGCCGTGAGAGTCTGGAGATCATTCATTATGTGCAGCGTGTTTGCGACTTGAGGTATGTATGGCGGTGAAAAGTCCTTTCGAGTCGTGATTTGAGATGCACTCTCCTTCAGGTTGGACCAGTTCGAATCCATCACCGAATTCAATGCATCTAGTCCCTTTCTCAGATTCTCGCCACCCTCGCGAACCCGCCTTGCGGTATCACGCTCGACTTGCTGAAATTGTCCGACTTTTTCAAGCACATCAAACGCATTTTCAACATTCAAATCTTTGCGAATTGTTGGGACAATTACCTGTCCACTGGCACGCGCCAATATATCTCTGGTTAAACCCTGAAGGGCGTATTGCGCATCTTCTGCCTTCAGAGTGTTGAATTTTTCGATGGCTTTTTCATTCAGACACTTCACAACTAGATCGTGAACGCCTGTCAGATCTGGCGGCCGAGTGGCTTCGTCGAATACTTGATCGAGAGTGCGATTGGCGGGTGCTTGCTGTTCCATTTCGGCGACATTGAGAAAACGGAGGCGGGGAATGGTGCTGGCTTTGGAGTACCCTAACTTGGCGCGAATGTCATTGCCCGTCGCCTTAAAGTCTATATCCCTTCTCAAGAGCGGTGTGGAAGATTGACGTAATGCTTGCCCCACAGCTAGTGCAACCTTGGCTTCGGTTACCTTGGGATTGTCGGCGTAGCTCAGCAGGGCTTTTTCCAAATTAAACAAATACCTCCGCGGCATTCGTTCGCTTATGGCTACTGCGACCTTCATCGGTACACCCGAGTCGGTCAATCGGTGTGTCGTGATGGATATTGCCTGCGAACGAAGATCGTTGATGAACGATATGACTTTCATTGGCGTATCAAATAGCTGAAATCGAGCCTTCCCTTGAAATGTCGAAAAACCCGTAACGCTGGATGCCCCACGTTGCTCATATGCCGTTAGCTGCCGATCGACTAACTGCTGGACTACGGCCCATGGCGCGGAATAAGGAACGTGCACCACTTGTCCCGACGAGTTAGTCGCAGTTGATGTCAATGTGTCTTGAGTGAGTGATCCAAAGAGGGAGCCGAATTGGATTTGGGCGCTGTTAGTTTGGGCATGTATCGACGAACTCAGCAAAAGGAAGGCGCACAAAACGCCCGACAATTTACGCCAAAAGACTTTGCCCCAATCATTCATATTGTTTTTCACCTATCAGCCTAGCGTAGACTTCTTAATTAGCGTCGGCCTTAACTTTTTGCAATATCTCCTTCACAATCTGATCCTTGAAATCGGCTAACCTAGCGTCAACGGCCTCAGACACGGCCTTTTTGAACACATCACTGTTTTGAAGAGCTAGGCTTACAGCGTCGGTAACAGTTTTGTTTTGCTCCAATGCTTTGCTAACAGAGACTTGAATTGTTTTTTCTTTGACAATATTGTCTGTAACGGCCTGAACTATCATGGATTTGACTTCAGCGCGGAGAAAATCAAACTGTGCCTTGGAATCAGCTGCTGTCCAAACGGGGATTTCCAAACCTGTTCGGTCGTGACCGTTAAAACCCTCTGGACCGGGGTATCCCCCTTTTGGTATCCCACAGCTGATCAGCCAACCAGTCTTTTGTGCGTTCAGTACAAATTTCACTCTGACTTCGGCAGTCGCGCCGAATTTGTCAGGAGTTGGGTCGCCCGCGGCGGTTTGAACAATAGTATTAGGGTAGCTTAGACAAGCTGAGGGTAAGACAATCGCACCCTTGATTGGAGGAGGAGCAGTTGGCTCAAGTCCTTTTTTCGCGTTGTCAGTCTGTGACGGTTGATTTTTGTCTTGTGCAAGAGCAACCTGCGACATTAAAAGTAAGCAGAGCACGAAGCCAATCACTGTTAGGCTTTTCACTGCGGCCTCCCATTTGCGCAATCTATTCCGGATAGTACTTCCGAAGCAAAATGGATGGATAATCAATGAATCGAGCTTTTTCGTCAAGCAAAAAGATTATTAAAAGTTAGACTCAGCGGCTGGTTCGGACGGCATCTCCGCTTCCTCGGCAAAGCACGGGAAGTGCTCAAAACCACATCCCTATGGACATATATATGCCTATATGCTACTGTATGGTCATGAAGCGCACAGCCCTCTTCTTGAAGGAAGAGCAACTCAAGAAACTGCTGACTCTGTCCGAAAAGACGGGCGCTCCGGTTTCTGAACTCATCCGCCGTGCGATTGACAAGTACCTTCTGGAGCGAGCCAAGGAATTGAGGTAGACGGAGCGCCAAGGTGTTACGAGCACCCCGACGCCCCTGACCGACGCAACCTTTTAGGAGGCTGCATGGCTGTTCGCAAACTATCATCGCTGCTGTTTTCCGCAAAACCCGGAGCCTCGCAAAGCGACCGCTCAGCACTTTGCTTCCATTTCATCGCGAGCATCAGGCGTGAGAGGAATAGATACGCCTTCGTTTGCGAGGGCCAACCGCTAATGACTTTCGAGAGCCACGGCCTCCCCGACCGCTGCCCCGCATGCGGTGCCCTAAATCCACTCACAGGGGAATAGGGCCACCGGGTGCCAGAAAGGCTCATGAGAAGCCCCGCAGGAGTTTTTTGAACAGGTTTAGGAGATGACTGGAGGCATGGATGGGATTGCAGATTGTCAAAAATAGCGATTCGGCTCCTCGGAAGGTTTTGGCGGCGGTCTATGCGAGAGTCTCAACCCTGAATAACGGACAGGACTCATCGATGCAAACGAGGGAACTCTCTGAATACTGCCAGCGCCAAGGTTGGGAGGTATTTGACCAGTACGTGGACAACGGTGTTTCAGGCAAAAAGGATTCCCGGCCGCAACTAAATCGGATGATGCAGGACGCTCACAGCCGTCGTTTCGATGTGGTCGTCGTCTGGCGTTTCGATAGATTTGCTCGCTCTGTCTCGCATCTACTTCGTGCCCTTGAAACTTTCAACGCCCTTGGCATCGACTTCGTTTCACTCTGTGAGCAGATAAATACAAACACGCCCACTGGGAAACTCATTTTCACTATATTGGGCGCTGTTTCGGAAGGTGAGCGCAATCTGATTGCGGAACGAGTTCGGGCCGGGCTCCGCAATGCTCGTGCAAAGGGCAAGACCCTCGGGAGACCAAAGAAAGACGTGGACGTTGCTCAAATTGAAACGCTGAGGGCGAGCGGTGCATCTTGGCGCACAATAGCCCAGACGTTGGGTTTGTCGGTCGGAACGGTGCACGCTGCGGCTCGGACTCAACGCCACGTGAGCCTGTGCGCCTGACACCTTCAGATTTCACATCGTATCAACGACCCACACGGTGCGACCTGAGGGTCTACCTACGGCACCAAAGAAAGCAGGAAGCCGATCCCGGTCCTTACGATGAGGTTTTGCGGCGGCTTGGGCTCAGGCACGAGAAGAAACATCTGGCGACTCTCGGGGAGTTCACCGACCTGAGCGCCTTCTCCCTGCACGAGCAGGTGATGGAGACGGCAGAAGCCATCACCAAGAAAGTGCCGATCCTGTACCAACCCGCTTTCTTGGCAAACGCTATGCTCGGCGGAACTGAGGTCGAAATCGTGGGTGTTCCCGATTTCCTCATCCTCGAAGGTGATAGGTACTTGGTTCGAGATTCGAAGATGGCTCGTCGCATCGACGAGGAAAACCACGCCGAAATCCTGCTGCAATTACGGTTATACGGATGGCTCTTCCAGAAGAGTTGCGGTGCCGCTCCCAAGGGATTGCAGGTGCACAGCGGCACTGGTGAAATTGTAACGATTCCCTATGACGGCGGACTGTCGGCTTTGGCAGAGTTGGAGCGCCTCTTAACCCTCAAACAATTGACCACGGAGCCGTACGAGCCTGTCGGATGGTCAAAGTGCCTTGGCTGCGGATTCACGGATCGTTGCTGGTCGCAGGCAGAGAAAAACTCTGATGTCGCACTCGTGTACGGAGTGGATCAGAGCCTTGCTCGGACTCTACACAGTAGGGGCATTCGTACTCGAAAGGATTTGCTGGCAAAGTTTGATGCCGACAGCTTGAGCGAATTGAAGCGCCCGTATGGCAGCCGAGAGCAGCGTGTAGGAAAAGCAGCCGAACGAATCCTGCAATTCGCTGATGCTATGGAGAAAAAACAAGAGACAGTTCTCGCCATCCCCGCCATCCCACCACATGGCAACTACGCAATGTTCGATTTGGAGGGGATGCCTCCACACCTAGACGAACTCGACAGAATTTATCTTTGGGGAACGCAGGTTTATGGCGAACAACCAAGCGAGTTCAAGTTTGCGTTGTCAGGTTTTGGGGTTGACGGCGACAAGGAATGTTGGCTTGGCTTCTTAGCAACTGCGAAGCAGATTTTCGAGACTTACGGTGACATCCCGTGGGTACATTGGGCACCCTACGAGCGGACGTATCTGCGGCGGTACGTCGAGCGTTTCGGCGACTCGGAAAGCATCGCTGCTCGTGTGGAGGCAAACCTGCTCGACCTCTTGACGGTGACGAGAGATTCACTCGTGCTGCCCTTGCCGAGTTTCAGTCTCAAGGTCGTCGAGGATTATGTTGGGTTCGAGCGCAAGGAAGCCGAGTATGGCGGCGCTTGGGCGATGGCGACATTTATCGAAGCTACGGAAACCAGCGATGAGGGAAAGCGGAGTGAATTGATGGACAAAATCGTCGCCTATAATCGAGAAGACCTCGAAGCGACATGGGCGGTATTCCGATGGTTGAGGTGTAAGGTTCGGGCGTCGAATTCCTGAGTACACCGACTCCAATCCGCACCGGGTTGCACCAGTATCCGATGCGATTCTTTAAGTCCCAACGGATCGCCATTTCGAATAGTTAGCGACTAGTATAGTTATGGCTGTAAGAAGCTGACCTACCCATCAGCATCCCTACGGAGCGGAATCGTGGAAAAGGTTCTTCAGTATCTATTGGAGTTCAAACCAGAGGCGAAGGCGTGGTTCGACGAGCAGAAACAAGTAGCTGAGGACTACGCTTTCTTCAAAGAATTCTCAAAGCGCGAGACCTTGGAAAAGGCTGAGTGGCCAGATTTTCAGAAAATAGGAGACCATCTAAATTGTTTCAGAAGCATGGGAATTGCAAAGGGCAACGCCCTAGGGCGGCCGAACCACCCTATCGAACGATATAGAGAAAGCTTCATTTATCTCGTCTACGGAGAGGGCTCGCTACAAGAAAGAGTCCGGAGCTTCCGTGCCGACGACAAGTACCGCCTGAGCTTTTTTGGCGACTCCGCTGTGAGCGAACTGGTTGGCTATTTATTTCCCGAACATTTCATTTTTTACAATGCACGAGATGAGTTCGCCCTGAAGTTTCTGGAGATCAAGCCGCAATTTGCATCGGGCGATGATTTCATTCAGCGGCTCACGAAGGTTTCTGAAGCAATTAAGCCAGTGGCATCCCAATACGACCAGACGGTAGGCAGACAGACGATTCTTCCAGTCAATCTTGAAATCGACCAGTTTTTTAGCTGGCTCTATCAAAATCATTCCTCTGACGAAGCGGACGACTCCACAGAAACACACTACTGGGTCGTCGGGGCCGAGGAAGGGGCCGCACGCTGGAGTGAATTCTATGAACAAGGATTCGTATCGATTGGTTGGAGTCGTTTGGGGAACCTGCTGAACTACGGATCAGAAACCGAAATACTGAGCGCACTCAAAAACAAATATCAAGAAGAAGGCAATCCAACCAACAACGCAAAATCCTGCCTCTATTTTGCACAAAAGCTCAAAGTCGGAGATGGGATTTTCATCAAGCAGGGGCGGACTAAATTGCTGGGTTTTGGCTTCGTCGAGTCGGAGTACTTGTTTGATGAGACCCGCAAATCACATAAGCACGTTCGAAAAGTGCGTTGGATTCGAAACGGTGAATTCAGCTTGCCGAAGGGCACCGTTCTTCCCGTAAAGACGGTTACGCCCGTCACCGATCCTAAGCTGATAAACACGCTCAAGGAAGCCGTGGGATTGGACGATAAGTCAGATGAGCCCGTCCACAGTTCCGCTGATGGCGGAATAAATCATTGGTGGTTGAACGCCAACCCGCAAATTTGGGATTTCGCCAAGGTAGCAATTGGCGAAAGGCAGATATACACGACCCACAACGAGCGCGGGAACAAGAGGCAAAAATACAAGTATTTCCAACAAGCGAAGCCGGGCGACCTTGTGGTTGGCTATGTGACGAGCCCAGACCGTGAAATCATAGCGATCTGCAAAATAACCAAAGCGATTCACGCGCACCCCGAAGAGGGAGAAAGCATAGAATTTGAAAAAGTCGAGCAACTCACCAATCCAATTTCACTCCAAGAGCTTCAGCGAACTCCCGCGCTGAAGCAATCTGAACCACTGATCAGTAATCAAGGCAGCCTATTCAGGCTTACAGCGGAGGAGTTCGGGGTCATCAGAGGTCTGATTGACGAATTGAATGTGCCCTTGAAATCCGAATTTCTTCCGTTCGGGGTAGCTGATGCCCTAAAGTCCGTTTTCGTGAGCGAGCCACATTTCATATTGATGCTCGACTCGTTAAGAGAGAAGAAGAACGTCATCTTGCAAGGCCCACCGGGTGTAGGAAAAACGTTCGTCGCAAAGCGGCTTGCTTATGCGTTAATCGGCCAGACGGATTCGTCCCGAATTGAGTGGATTCAGTTTCATCAATCGTATTCTTACGAAGACTTCATCCAAGGGTTTCGCCCAACTGAGGAAGGTCACTTCGCATTGAAGAACGGAATTTTTCATCAGTTTTGCAGACGAGCGCAACGAGATTCGCAACACTCATGGGTATTCGTCATCGACGAGATCAATCGCGGCAACATGAGCAAGATTTTTGGCGAACTGATGATGTTGATCGAACCCGACAAACGTGGGAAGGAGTTCGCTATACCTCTGACCTACTCCAAATCCCACGACGAAACATTTTTTGTTCCTGACAACGTACATTTGATCGGGTTGATGAACACCGCTGATCGATCACTGGCAATGGTTGATTATGCGCTCCGTCGCAGGTTTCGATTCATCTCGTTGGAACCAGCCTTCGGCAGCAATAAGTTTCGCAATTTCCTGCTGGAGAAGGGAGCGGATGGCGCACTAGCCGATAAAATCGTAAAGCGGTTCACCGAATTGAACGGACAAATCGCCGCTGACGAGAAGAACCTCGGTCGGGGCTATCAGATCGGCCACAGCTATTTTTGCCCGGAAGACAGCGTTCATCCTGACGAAGCTTGGTATCACCGGATCGTTGAGTGGGAGATCAAGCCGTTGCTGGAGGAATACTGGCTTGATGACGAATCGAAGGTCACTTCGCTAATCAATTCATTGCTTGAGTGAAGACCGATGGAAATTCCTGTAGCGAATATCTATTACCTGCTGTGCTATGCGTGGAACAAGCTTGAGGAAAGCGAAACGATCAAGGTCGATCCCACACAAAGCACTGAACTCGTCGATTTGTTTGCCCGTGTCCTGATTAGCGGCTTAGATCATTTGCTGAAAAAGGGGATAGACCGAGGCTATGTAGTCCACAGTGAAGAGAGTCGCGTCCTGCGGGGTAAGCTCGCGCTGCAAGCGGCGATAAAAAGAACCCTCCTCTCACGAGGGCTTGTCCACTGCGAATATGATGATCTGAGCTACGATGTACTGCACAACCAGATCGTGAAAGCCATGGTCTTGCGACTCATCCGCACCGACGATATTCAAAAAGAAAATCGATCAAAACTGGTGGATTTATCGCACCGACTGTCCGAGGTACGTTCCATTGAGTTAACAAAACAAATGTTTGGGAAAGTTCAGCTTCACCGGAATAACTACATCTATGATTTCTTACTGCGTATTTGCGAGTTGCTGTTCGACAACCTTCTTCCAAGCGAGAAGGCGGGAGCTTGGCGCTTTCGGTCGTTCGCACGCAAACGGGAACACATGGCGGTCTTGTTCGAGTCTTTCATTCGAAACTTTTACAAGCGTGAGGCCCACTCGGTGTGCGGCGATGATTTGGTGAAGGTTGGACGGGAAGACATAAATTGGAAGTTCATTCGACTTAGTGATGATTCAACCGATGTTCTCCCAAAAATGCAGACGGACGTTTGCATTACACGGAAGTCTAAGAAGACGATTATCGAGTGCAAATATACCGATGATCCGTTATGCGCCGGGCGCTTTGAGGGGATTCAAAAGCTCGATCCGGGCCATCTCTATCAACTGAACTCTTATCTCGATAATCTGAGCGATGAACCAATCAACAACAACTGTCACGCGATCTTGCTTTATCCCCTAGCCATACGACCTGTAAAGCAAGACTACCGCCGTTCGAAAGGGCAGCTTGTTAGCGTGCGGACTATCGACTTGACCCGCGACTGGCAGACAATTCACCGTGATTTGTTAGCTTTGGTAGGCTGACGTGTGCGACAAGATCAGGAACGTGGGGCTATTCCCGAGATTAGCTTCACTCTTCTAGTTCTGAGGATACTTGTTCCATGGTGGGCGCGGCCGCAGCCTCGCCCTCTCGGGGTTGAGCATTTTCGACCAGAGAAATTTCTTGCTGAGTCAGTCCGTACAGTTCAAATACAAGTCGGTCGATCTGATTTTCTGTCGCCGCCACTCTGCGCAGAAGTGCCGTTTGCTGCCGTCCCGTCTTAGCTTTCGGAAGCGCCTCGCACAACGCGAGCATCTGGCGAACGGCATGCACAATGGAGTCGTGGCGCTTTCGTTCAGTAGGATCAGAGAGTGGCGCTCGATGAATCGGCAGCCGTCCCACATATTGTTTGGTGCAGGTAATCCACCCGCCTCTAAAGATGTTACTGATTTTCTGAAGAACCCAGAACACCAGTTTTGAGTTCAAGAGCCCCAAAACATATTCCGGTGCGAACCCGGCGTCTTGGGGGATCGAAATGCTGAAGCCTCCGCTCGCCATAAGGCAGTAATTGTCCCGATGCTTTGGTATCTTGCAGAAGAGCCCCTTGTCAGCCAGCAACGGGACGAGCAGGTCTGCCTTATCGTGGGCATCGAGATTGCGTGGGGCACTGAAGGAATACCACTCTGAGAACTGCTTTCGGTGCTTCAATTCTTTTTTGCGGCTTGAGAGATACTCATGGGCTTTGGGGTATTTTGTACGAAGCACAGTTTCTTCGAGGAGTGAGTACCCATCTTTTGTGACGCTGTAGGGAAAAATGACCCGCTCTTCTCCCTCCGGGTTAAAGCTGTACCGTCCGAAGTCTGTTGCATAGATCGGGGTACGAAGAATGCCTTCCTCGATTTCGACTGGCGTCCCTTCCCGAGTCTGAAGGCTTCGACCTTTGCGAACCAGCATGAAAACATCATCGTCACCAGTGGACGAGCCCCGCGAGATAAGAGTTGGGAGTTCCAGCAGAGGCACCGAGTTCTGATTAAGTTTGTTGCGGATGGCAGCGACTTCGCGGCTGCCGAACTCCCACGAGGCGGGAGAGAGTTCCCTCACTGGTATGACATGCTGTTCCGGTTCGCCTGTTGCGATTGACGACGGCGGTGAAGCAATTGAATACAGAGTTTCCTCATTTGGTTTGCCCGACAGGAACAGCAGGCAAGTGTACGTGGTGGGACCATCGAAGACTTGCTCATGCCGAAAGTCAACCAATTCAGAAACAGCATGCTTCTCAGAAAGAAGCTTGCGGAGTGGTTCACCGTAATCGGTGGCCAAGAACTTGCTCGGGAGAATATAGCCCATCAGACCACGCTTGTTGAGGAGTGAAAAGCCTTTTTCGACGAAGACGATGTAAATGTCGTAGTTGCCCTTGGCAGCAGTCAGGTAGTGATGCTTGAAATAGTCGGCT
>Ga0209698_10007171_pt1 | contig 11739 bp, 10 predicted proteins | sample LitLauG_LLR_2012_FD_187203 | JGI IMG/M metagenome (GOLD analysis project Ga0209698, IMG submission 187203) | Freshwater sediment microbial communities from Pennsylvania, USA - Little Laurel Run_MetaG_LLR_2012 (SPAdes) (version 2) | ecosystem: Environmental > Aquatic > Freshwater > Creek >... | reverse complement strand
GTATTGAAAAGTAGCCAGGAGGCGAAGGGGCTCGCCGTCGAGATGCCGCCACCTGTAGCTGCCGTGTTGCCGGCGATGGTCACATTGTAGGCCGTCAAGGTTGAGAAGCCCGCGTCGTTGATGCCGCCGCCCAAGGCCGCCGCGCGATTGCTGGAGATTGTCGTATTGATCAGGATGCAGTTGCCCGCCTCCTGGATGCCTCCCCCATAACCGCCGCCATTGCTGGCCGGATTGCTGCCGCTGATGCCGCAATCATTATGATCGCCCTTTTTGCCGCACGAGCCCGAGCGCGAGTGGCCCCGGTCACTGCCGCAGACGGGGCCGGCGAAAGTGCCGGATGCGATGTTATTGAAAATGGCGGAATTGATCACGGTGAGGTTCTGGTCGTCGGCGATGCCGCCGCCATTGATCGCTGCGGTGTTGCCAGAGATCGTGCATTGGTTCACCGCGGAAAGGGTGCCGTAGTTGTAAATGCCGCCGCCGTTGCCGAGCGGAGCCTTGCTATTCGTCACGGCGCAGCGAACCAGATTCAGTTGTCCCTCGTTCTGAAGAGCACCGCCGTTGGAGTCGTTGCCGTTGCCCGAAAGATCCGTACCCAAACCGTTGCCCTTGGTCATGGTCACGTCGGAAATGGTCACGATAGGCGTGGCCGGGTTCGCGCTTGAATTGCCGACATAGAACACGCGGCTGGCATTATTCCCACTAACGGTGAGAGCGTTGGCCCCGAGCCCAGCAATGGTTAGCGACCTGTCCACCACCAACTGGCCCGCCCGGAGGATGATGGTCGTGCCATACATGCTGCTGGCGAAATTCACCGTGCCGCCGGAAGGCGTATTCGCGATGGCGTAGCGCAGGCTGCCGGGAATCAGTGACTGCCCCGAGGTATTGTCCTGATTGTTGGTGACGGTGAGCGCGAATCCCATCCCTTGCAGGGCGAGGCACGCGAGTGATACGAGTGCGGCTTGTATTCCGGCTCGGGATTTGCTGATGGTTCTCATGGTATTTGTTGATGTGGTGTGATGTCGTATTGTGAGTTAGTTTGGACTGAATGCTGCGCGGGAACTAGACTGAACGGTGGTTATGGTAGTTCTGCTCAGTATTGTCTATGCTTTAATTGTGCCGTTTGTGTGACGTGCGCGTTCCGTCTTTCCGTCTTCAGCTTCGTCAACTGACTGAACACCACCAGACTTGATTCCGCCGCCTTTTTCCTAGAGACAGGTTAAAGCCTACCGGTTCGTGGTGGATGCACGAGTCAATGGTGCCATACGGTATCGGAACCCCAACCATTTCGCGCCCAACCGGGACTTTCCAGGGAAATCCGTACGCAGTATCAGCATTAACGCCTGTGTTCAGTAGGGTGTCGGTCTTCACAGGTGTTGTAATAAGGGGGAACACGACAGAACGGCCTTTTGGCCTACTTTCCTGAATAGTTCGCTTACGGGCTAACTATCGGGTTGATGACCTTGCTACCGCTCGACATCGTTACGGCTTTCGCGATCAATTCGCCTGTGATTTGGGTGCTTCCAGTACCGGTCATGGTGAAGGTCGCCTTAGGTGCCAGAACGATGCCGGAGAGTTGCGAATTGCCGCTCATTCCTGCCGCAGTGATTGTGGGAAGGTTAAACAACACGCTCTGGGGCTGCAATCCGCCAGACAGGGTAATTTTGGCGGCGTTCGACAGGCCAAACGTGGTGCCGACATTGATAATGAAGTTGGCACCGGCTGGGGCGTTAATGTTGAGGATTGCCGTTGAAGCCGAAAGTGCCAATGTTCCCAAGTTCAGGACGTAGTTGGCTACCACGGTGGTTGAAATGGTTGCTGCAGCGTTGAGTGCAAACGTCGCCGGAGAACTGTTTGTGAACGTAGCCAGTGCACCGGTAAACGCCAGGCCAGTGACAGAGTTCGCAAGGGTTTTCGCAGCGTTCGATGCGGCAACTGCGTCTGTTTGAGCCTGGGTCATATACGTGCTATCCGTATTGAGGCTGCCCGTGTAACTGTTTCCGGCGGAACTCCCCGCTGTGCCGCCGATCGACTGGCTGGTGCTGGCGCGCCAAATGTCACCTTTGTCAACCACCGCGTACCCACTGATGCTAAAGCTTCCGCCATTCAGGCCAACATTGCCCACGACCTCGGGATTTCCATTGTAAGATGTCGCGCCGTCATATCCGCCAATGCTGATGTTCCCCCCGAGCCCAAGGATTGCCCAGCTTTTTTGCCCGGTGCCATTGCCCCCGCTGCCATCGCCGAGGTTGATGGTTGTACCTCCGAAGGTAACACCTCCGGTGAAGAAGTCGCCTGCGTGCAGCGCGCTCGCGCTGAAGATGGCGACAGCGGCGGTCAGGATGGTCCGCCCAGGGCGGGCGACGATCGGAAGATTCTTGAGTTTCATAGGTAGGGACGTTGGTTGGAGTTTCGGTTGTAGTTGGTCGGATTGAATTGGATGGAATTGAATACGCGTCCGGACTTATCGCCGGACCTTTCCGGCGCTGAGTGCACAGGCAGCTGCCTCGAGGCCGGCGAGAATCAGGTAGGCGAGAAGCCAGAGCTGTTGGGCAATCTGCGATGTCCGTGACGCACGCCTGCCTTTCCAAACGGCAAGAACACTCCGCCGCTTGCGATAGCCGACGAACCCAAGCAGGCATGTCGTCGCGAGGAGCCTCGCCGGAGAAGGCGCGACGGGATTTGCACCCACCGTTTCACCGGCACCCACCTTCCGGGCACCCGGCACCGTGATGGACTGCTGGGCATCGGCCGCGCCAATGCTTTCCACAGCCGCCACGCCCATGGCTGAGTTGTGTGCCGAGGCCCGGTTGATGAGTGCCCCAAAGCCGCCGACACTACCGGGACTGTCGGCATGCGCTCGGCAAACGAAGGTATCCTCGGAGGCTCCAGCGGCACCGACCGCTTGAATCCCAAGGAGAATAGATGCCGAAATAAGGGCCGCCTGCCCCACCCGCAGCGTTTTGGAGATATGATTCCGTTTCATGGGTTGCAATATCGAGTTTCTGATTCGGTTAGGTCTTTCGTTGAAAGATGTTCCTGTGTAGCGGCCCCCGTCTGCGGTGGGCTTAAGCTATGAGTTGATGCCAGCCCCGCGAATACCCGCAGCAAAGTGCTTCCTCCAGAGGGCCTGTAGGCGCCGCCGTTCGCGGAAACCCACCAAGCCGCACAGCGCCAGCGAGCCAATCAGGGCTGTTTCCGCAGGTTCCGGCACAGCGACGATCTCGTAGTAGCTGCCAAAGCTGATCGCGCCGTATCCTTGAGCTCCGTTAAAGCTGACCTCATTCTGGGCAAATTCGCTGGTGAATGTCGCGGAATTCCCCACGAAATACAGGTGGTCAATGCCAGGATCGTAATCCGTGATATTTAACATGCTGCCCGCCACGTGTGATCCGAGCCCGCCAAACTCGATGACGTTTGAAGAGCCCATCGGGCCATAGTCGAGCGTGGAGTTCGCGGACAGCGTCAGGGATCCCGCTCCAGCAACACCAGCAGATCCCTGAGAAAAGCCACCCAGGTTAAAGGTGCCGCCATTCAATGTCACACCGGCAGTGCTGTTGATCTGGTTATTAGCAGCCATCATCAACGTGCCGCCGGTGTTGACAGTGATGGACGAAGTCCCTCCAAGCGCCTTATTAGTACCAGTTCCCGCTGCGGTGAGTGTCCCACCACTCACGGTGGTCGCTCCGGTGAAAGTATTATTGCCGGTGAGCAGCAAGGTGCCCGCTCCCGATCCCGCGGGCGCTAACGGGCTGTTGACGTTGATGCCACCGTTGGTAATTGTCGGGGCGATGGAAAGGGTCGCTGCCGCGTTCGTGACGGTGAAGTTGCGTGTCCCGCCTTGCAGGTTTAGCGTGCCGTTGACTAAGTTAGTCTGGTCCGGGTCCACAGTAATACCGTCGGACAAAAGCGCGGCCCCGTTCGTGATGCTTGCAGTGCCCGATGCGAACGTGGCGCTCACGTCACCCTTCACCCAGACCGCACCGCCTTGTTGGTGGTCGGAGTTGACGGTCAGCACATTCCCGGTACCCGTGATTTGTGTCGGGCCTCCAATGATTAAGAGGCCGTTATTCGCGCCGTCTGCACCCACGCCGTAGGTCTCAGACCCATGAACGACATTGTTTCCAGCACCGGCAATGACCAGAAGATTTGCCGGGGCTGAAGTATCCTGAGCAATGACGTCATAGGTAGTGCCGCCGCTGACGATGTTATTGCTGCCGGCATTCCACGTCGGGTCTATCAAGTGCAGTGCGGCCCCGCGTGCGCCAGTAGTAACCGTTCCACCCAAATTGTTCAGATTATAAATAGTATCGGTATGACCGTTGAGATTGAAAGTGCCTCCGGCCGCGACTTGGATATAGACATTGTCTGCAATTTGGTTGTCTGCACCGAGCATCAATTGACCGCCGGATATCACCACGTCCGGGATTGTGGTCGATGGCGCGCCCGCACCGGCAATGGCATTCACGCCCCCGGTCTTGTCGAGCACAAGCGTACCGCCCGTTATGATGGTCTGTTTAGTGTAGGTGTTCGCTTTGCTGCCCGCCCAAGTCACCGTTCCAGTACCGCTGATGGTAACGGAGCCGGCCCCGCTGATGGCTCCAGTCATTGTGAAACCCGGGTTGTTACTAGTTCCGATGAATAGCGCATTTGAACGGGATGTCGTGTAGTTGTTCGTATTGGTCGAACCGTTCCTGCCAGTTACCGTATCCGCGCGCACGTGCGGTATTAGCAGCGAGGCAATGCATCCTGCTAGGATTGTTCCGGCGAAGTGCTGGTGTGCGAGGAGCGCGGTTGAGAAATGACGTATGCGACGGCTATGTTCTAGTGCGATGCTCGGCCGGGTGTGGAAAGGAGTTTTCATATTTTCGGAGTAGTTTGGTAAGTGGATTGGAACATTAAAAGGGTCGGTAAAGCGTGAGTTTCGAACTGTCCTGATTAGAAGGAGAACCCATCTGCTGTGTGCGAACAGTGGCACCCGCGGGTGACGTTTACATTGAGCCCGAGTGAAGAACGCGCGGATTTCGCGGAACAGATAGGTTGCATTTTAGAGACGGCGGAGTGACAAAGCGCCAAACTGCCGACGGGCGCCGGTGATTGGATATCGAACATGTTGCGGCGGATAAGTTGCATTTTCACATCCGTGTTATTGCCTTCACAATTTGCCAGCCAAACTGTGCGAGGCTTTTTGAAACGGCCATTTCCCGGCTAGGAATTGCCGCAGTGCTGCGCATCGGCGGCGTTCGCGCCAGCCGATCACGAGCCCGAGCGCGAGCGCGCTGATAAGCGCAGTATCACCTGGCTCTGGCAAGGTGACAGCCTCGGCCGCGCTCTGGGACGATGCCCTTCCGATGGCAAGCGGGCACCCGGCAAGACGGGCGAGCGAATCGTCAAGCCCTGAAACGGGAACTATGCTCGGCAAGGGTTGGTTTTCCTCGGCGACATCGGAATCAGTCGCAACCGCACGGGGTTTGACCCATTGCAAACTCCCAGTCTGCAGCTTTGTGTCGGGCGAGGTTAAGCAGCTCGCAATCGGATTGCCCGGCAACGTTGGACGTCCGTCATCGACAGCGGCCTGTGGATGAGCATTCTCTGGCAGGACTGAGACAAAGACCGCGATTCTCAGGACGATGAAGGAAGCGCGGCACGAGAAAAATGGAATTTGTCGGGAGGGTTTCGTTTTCATAGGCAAGTACGTTTGTTGAATTGCATTGCGACTGGTCCCCGATGCAGGGGTGAGTTTCTTCGAAGCGAGCGAACGATGCGCCTAGCATGTGACATCTGTATGCCCTCTTAGTGAAGAACACGCGGATATCTGGAAACAGATGCGATACGACCCTGTAGCGAATGTGTTACACAATGGTTGTAAGTGGATCCAACTGTGTGGGCGCGGTCCAAAGGTGCATGGAGTCTCCCACTGCCCTGAGCCCAGCGATTCCTGCCGGAACTTTGGAGCGGCTGCTAATGCTCAAATCCTGTGTGAAGAAAGGTTGCGGCGGATGCTGTTACCATGGACCACGGGCAAACGTTAGGACGCGACCAAATTACAGGAAGTGGCGAAAGAGTTCTACGAGGATGGCAAATCCTCCAATTTCACCACTCGTTTCAGCCCGGTGGCCGAAACGCCGACAATCGGCTGTGTCCAGAAGGAGTTTATGATGCAAAACGAAAGGAGATTGACCGGTGCCACAGACATGAAACTGTCCAACCCCCCAACGATGCCGCCTCGCTGGCGAAGTCACTCAGCGACCCAAAAAATATGGGCTGTTTCACTACATTCTTTCTTCCGTGTCGTGAGAGTGGCCTAGCCAACGAAGCTGCTTCTGGTCGCGCCCGGAAGGCTGAATGTCTGCGGTACGAGATCTTCGGGGAGATACAAATTCAAATTCATAGGTGCGGTGCCACTATTCAGGACTTTACGCCCTCCGGCTTCGCTGAATCCGTCTTCGCAATGGATGTAGTCCACAAGTCTGCTCATTCTCATCGAAAGCATCGCAGTTGAATTTCCGGTAAAAAACTTTCTCGCTACGAATGACTCAATATTGTGCCTATCCTTTGGATGAGATCGCGAGGACTGAAAGGCTTGGTGACGTAATCGTCCGCTCCCGATTCAAGGCCGGCGCGCCGGTCAGATTCCTCAGACTTAGCCGTTAACATGATGACTCGAATGCCATTCGTATGGTGCCCAGATTTCAGTGCTCTGCAAACATCGAGTCCATTCATTCCGGGAAGCATCAGATCCAGGACGATGAGTTCCGGCCTTTGCTCCTCGGCTGTAGCCAATGCGCTCGGGCCGTCGACGGCAACAAGCGGGCAGTATCCGGCCTTGTCCAAGGTGCTGCAAATGAGTGACCGCACGTCTCCGTCGTCCTCGGCGACGAGTATCTTCGGCATCTGTGTTTGACCCATTCCGATGCCTCTCGGTCGACACGAAGAACGGGGATATAATGATGCTATGCCGCGCAGGGCATCTCCTTCTGAGCAAAGCGACCCGACCCGCCAAGCAACAGATAGTTGATCCGAGTGATAAGAGCTCTAGGGCTGAACGGTTTGGTCAGATACGCATCAGCACCCATCGCGAGTCCGGCCAAACGATCTGCTTCGTCCGGATTAGCGGTAAGGAGAATAATTGGGATGTCTCTTGTTTCCGGAAACGTTTTGAGGGCCCTGCAGGTTCCCAGGCCATCCAAGCCAGGCTGCATGAGATCCAGAACCACAAGTTCCCACTTTTGAGCCCTTGCCATTTCAAGAGTGCTCGCGCTATCAGAGGTCTCAACGGGGGAATACCCTTCACGACTTAGGGTGTGGCAGATGAGAGTGCGAATGTCGTCTTCTTGGTCCGCTACCAGAATTCTTTTGCTTTGATGCGTGTTCATGATGTGGGTCTTTTGCTCCCAGTCGGACAACGACTCAAGCTTTACACTGCAACATTCCGGTGATCGCACTGTCACAAACAGATGAAGCCTATATGTATTCTCTTGGGAAACCTATCCGGCATCGCTGGAGCGATCTCGCAGCAGACCGCCCATCGAAGCGCGGTCGGAGATAGGATTTTCATTGTCGGTATCCTCTTCGACGCGAGAGCGAGCGATAGCTTTCGGCCAAACATTGCTGGTGTGCCGTGCATCGCTAGCAGCGTCTACGGGTTACTGTGCCACGAACGGCCGGCCAATGGCCCTCACCATTAGCATGCTGATGAGCGACTCCGAAAAGGATGGAACCATTGCGGGCGGGGACGATCAGTGTGACAAGCGCGAAAAACTTCAGTCCCAATCGGACTTTGTAACGGTGGTCAACCTCAATGCCGCAGCCCCGGCCGATCTCCCGCTCCATGCGATCCGCTGCACGGCAAATCTCTTTTTACAGTCAACCATTGTTTCAATAGGAAGCGCATCCTCTCATGGTGGCATGAAATGGTAACTCGCCCGCGCGTTTTCGCATGCGCCTGCCGTTTCAGATCGAAATTGCGTTCGTCACCTCGCGGTTTGCGAGTGTCCGGTGAGGCGCTGGGCAGTTTTGCCAGCGATGGCGAAAAAGCCGGCCACGGCGGCTGAAATGAAAAAGAGCGCCAACCAGAATATGGAACGAAAATGAGACATTGGTTTCGGAGTCTGCGGTGGCCGCGTGCATTGGTCCGCTACGACGGTTCCCGCGATGAGGCTGCGATTCGTAGGTCAGGATTGTCACGGCCGTGCGATCGCGAGGTTACGATCTGGCAACGACTACCTGGACGGGAGCGGGTGCGAATGCACTCCGCCGTTTGCAATAGGTGGGGCTTTGCGCACCGTTCGCTGACACCGCCATATACCCTCGCTGGCAGCGCAATAATCTAGTGGCGGACGGTCGCGGATTGGGAAGGCTGGAAAGGCATTTCGGTCCGCTCTTTAATTTTTGAGCCAAAGACGAAAGTCATCAAGAGAGCGGCGACCGAAAAGGCTAGCGACACGATCATTGCCGTGTCCACCCTTCGCTTCACCGGACGAGTCCAATCGCACTCGGGGCAGTTGACTGCATATTCCAAGAACTTGTGATTGCACTTTTCGCATTTGATAGTCATGAGTGAATGGGTCGTCGGCGCTCCGGATTCCGGCGGCTGTTTGTCCGCGTGGAATTGGGTGGGTTGTTGATTGAATGTGATCGGAGACTGGGTTGTCTCTGTGCCAATTCTGCGGAGGAGATGTTACTTTTTCGCGCCGCGATACGCCTTGGGCCGGCTCGACAAATATCGCAACTTCGTTCGTGAGAACGTTTGCGTACTTTTTTGGAAGACGATGTGTCCGCACGCGTCCGCAGGTGGCTACGGTTAAGTTGAAGCCACTCTTATTTCCCGCGGCCGTGCCACTATCTGGCCTAACTGTTTGTTACCAGCCCCGCTTAGCTCGTGCTTCGTCGCGGGTCCCAGCAGGTAGGTGCGGGCTTATTCTCCCGTGAGCTTCCCGACCAGTTTTTGTGCCTTCTGAGTGTCCGGGTTGTTTTCGCCCAGAATCTTCCTCCTGCCGTCCCACGCCTGTTGTGCAAAAGTCCTTGCTTCGTCCGCTTTTCCCTGGGCATCCAGACAAAGGGCGAGGTTGTAGCAGGACTCAAAGACGTGCGGATGGGTGGGACCGAGAATGCGTTTGCGGGCGGAGAGGATGGAGCGGTGCTCGGATTCCATTTCCCTCCATTGGCCCTGTTCCTGGAGGGTCTCGGCGAGGTTGTTGCGGGTGTTCAAGGTGTCCGGATGATCGGGTCCGAGGACACGCTCCTGGATTGCGAGCACCGAGCGGTATTCGGTCTCGGCGTCGGCGTTCCGGGCCTGGCAATTGAGCGCGAAGGCGATATTGCCCCGGCTGCGAAGTGCCGCAGGATTCTCCGGGCCGACGACGCGTTCCTGGATCGCGAGCACGGAGCGGAGTTCACGCTCGGCGTCGGAGAATTTTTCCTCGGAAAGCAGTGTGACGGCGAGATTGTTCCGGCTGTCGAGAGTCGCCGGATGTTCGGGACCGTGAATGCGTGTAAGGCTGGCGACGATGGCGCGGCGTTCCTTATCCGCCTCCGCGTAGCGGCCTTCCAACTCCAGCAAACTTGCAAGGTTGTTGCGGCTGTTGATCGTCTCGGGAGCGTCCGCGCCACGTCCGTGTTCCCGGATGGCCAGGATGGAGCGAAATTCCTTTTCTGCCTCGTCGTTTCTGCCTTCGGCGCGGAGGACGACGGCGAGATTGTAACGGCTTCGCAAAGTCTTCTCGTGTCCCTCGCCGAGGGTCCGTTCATGGATCGCGAGCACCGCCCGATGCTCCGTCTCGGCCTCAGCCTCGCTTCCCAGGGCGTGAAGGGCGACGGCGTGATTGTTCCTGCTGTCGAGCGTATCGGGGTGTTCCATCCCGAGGATGCGTTCGCGGGCGGCGAGGATGATCCGGTGTTCCTGTTCCGCCTCGGTGTGGCGGCCCTGCGCGTCGATCGTGCTGGCGAGGGAATCGCGGGCGCTGAGAGTTGCTGGGTGATCGGGGCCGAACCTGTGCTGCTGGATGCCGAGCACTGTGCGAAGCTCGGCTTCGGCACCCGCGAGCTTTCCCTCGGAATTGAGCACGAGGGCGAGCGCATACCGGCTGTTCAGAGTGTCGGCGTGTTCCGGACCCAGCACGCGTTTGCGAATCGCGAGGACGGCGCGGCACTCTTCTTCGGCCTCGGCAAAACGGGTGAGGGAAAAGAGGGCGTTCGCGTGATCGTAGCGGCTGCGAAGCGTCTTGGGATGTTCCGGGCCGAGCACCCGCTCGCGGATGGCGAGCACGGCCCGGTATTCCTTTTCCGCATCCGCGTGCTTTCCCTGGGCCTGGAGCGCAGCGCCGAGACGCGACCGGCTGTTCAGCGTAACGGGATCTTCGGGGCCGAGTCTCTCTTCCCGGATTCTCACGATCTCGGTGAGGAGGGATTCGGATCGCGCGGACTCGCCGAGATGGTCATGCCCGGAAGCCAGGCCGTACTGGACGTTCGCCCAGTCGAGCGGTTTGGCTGTCCTGTCTGCTAGCTTCGCGGCATCCGCGAAATGCCCGATTGCGCGACCGTAGTCGTGATGGGCGTCGGCGCTCCAGCCGGCGAGTTCGAGCGCTTCGAGGAGCTTATGCTTGTCCTGCATCGCGGCCTTTTCCTGTTCGTCGCGGGTTTCGACTGCAAGGCGTTCCGCCGTTGCAAAATCGTGTCCGGCAAATGCAGCCTCCGCGCGTTCCATTTTTGAAAGCGCAGCGTCCTCCGCACGAATCCTCGCAAGTTTCGGGAGTTCCGCGGCGAGCCTTCCGGGTGAGATGTGGTGTTCGCGTTCCAGCTCCGAAAAAAGAAGCGCGCAGCGGTTGTCCGCGTCATCACTCCCGAAGGTGATGGCATCCGCAGAGATGCGTCGGACGGCGTCCGCGACGACCGACTTTGAAATGGTGCAATCATCTCGCCAAAACAGAAAGCCGATGACGGCGACGACTGCGAGCAACCCGGCGGCAATGACTGCGCGCACTTTCGGGCTCGAATTCACGGCGTCGCGCGGTGGCGCGAGATCTGGGGTGGGCTGTTCCGCCTTCATGAGCCGTCGAGATTGTGTCGCGTTGCTTTCGCTTGGCAAGCGACGAGCGGTGAATGCAAAGCCTGCGCACCGCACTGGCCGAGGAGGTCGTCGCTATGGACGGCAAGGCTCTGCGCCGCGCCATCGCTGCGGGGCAGAGCCCAAAGGTGGTCCTCAGCGCGTGGGCCGCAGGCAACGGCCTGGTGCTCGGCCAGCGTCGCGTGGAGGACAAGAGCAACGAACCGAGCGGAGCGAGATTAATGTTCCCCCCCGATTTCTTCGACAGGGCGAGCGCAGTCGGCACAGAAAGGACTGCAAACATGCCACAGATCCATCGCCACTATGACCAGAACTTCCGACAGGAAGCCGTCAACCTCCTACTCAACAGCGGACGCCCACATAAGCAGGTAGCCAAGGAACTGGGCGTCACCGCGAACTCGCCTCGGGCCTGGCGGGACAAGGCTCTGGGCAAGGGGCGCGCAGCGCAGGCCGCTTCGGCGCAGCCGGACGGCCGGAGCGGAGCGCCCCTTGCCGATGCTGCGGGGGAGATCCGCCGCCTGCAACGCGAGGTCGAATACATGCGCCGCCAGCGCGAATCGAGCGGAGCGAGATAGACTGCTGCAGGCAGCCCGAAGGGTGCTCGCGGCGGCGCGCATCAAATCTTAAAAAAAGCCATGAGCATACTCTCCGGAGACCCGCAGAGCGGTACGCAC
>Ga0209698_10007169_pt1 | contig 11740 bp, 15 predicted proteins | sample LitLauG_LLR_2012_FD_187203 | JGI IMG/M metagenome (GOLD analysis project Ga0209698, IMG submission 187203) | Freshwater sediment microbial communities from Pennsylvania, USA - Little Laurel Run_MetaG_LLR_2012 (SPAdes) (version 2) | ecosystem: Environmental > Aquatic > Freshwater > Creek >... | reverse complement strand
TGGTTGCACTAGAGAGGAGCGAAGTAGAAATTGGCCATCGGGAGGTGAAGTTATGTCGACGTTGAGTGCGATTCGTTCGCGGAAGGAACTCGCGAATTCCCTAGCGTATCTACCACCCTGCCGCGCCCTGCTCTATCTCCTTGCGATGCCGCTTTTCGCCCAGGCGTGGCAGAGCACCACCCTGCCCGTCGCGGCGTGCCAGGCCGCTGGCCAGATTGCTGGCTGGGACATTGTGGAGCAGCGCGAATCGCTCTTTGGCACCGTGAAGGCGTTGGACCAAGCCAACTATAGAATCACAGTTCGTGTCTCCGCTTCCTCTCACGTTTCGGTCGACGCCGCTGGATCCGTTGCGTTTTTGGATACTGCCGACCGCTGCGGATGAGACGGCCGACACCGTCCAGGGCCGTTGGGAATCCTTGGCCCCAGGAGACGCCATCTACGTCCGCGGTGAGCGCGTTACGGGGATGCCAACCAGCGAGCCAGGCTGATCGTCTCCCGGGGGTTCCGCAGTTTTGCGGGCGCCGTAGAATCGATGGAACCTCTCACCAGTCTGCTCCAGCTTCGCGATTTTCGCTCAGGACGCACCCGGCCAGTCCATTTTGAATTCATGCCGATCTACACTGGGGACTACTCGTGAAAGCCCAATCCGAACGACCTGCCGTCCTGGTAGGAATAAAGTTGCTGCACACGGCGATTTGGCTGTTTTTTGCCGGATGCATCTTGGCGATTCCCATCGCTGGCGCCCTGCGTCAGTTTCTTTGGGCTGCCGTTCTAACAGGGCTGGTTCTGGTCGAGTGCGCGGTCCTCGCCGTCAACCGGTGCCGCTGTCCGTTGACGAGTCTGGCCGGACGCTACACAAAGGAGCGCACGGATAACTTCGACATCTACCTGCCACTCTGGCTGGCCCGACGCAACAAGACGATTTTTGGGACGCTTTTCACTGTTGGGGAATTGTATGTGCTCGGCCAATGGTTGATTTCGTCGCGCTAAGGGCAGCGGACCAGAACGGATACATCCGCGACGCTGGTTCATTGAGCCTTCCCTCGGCGTGCCCCGGTTGCGTACGTTGTAGCGCGTTGCGAAAAGCGGCACGACGCGCACCTTTCTTCCGTGTTATGGTCGGAATGGACTCAGGCGTGCCTTCTGTTGGAACTTGTCCGGCACGGCCGGAATTTGATCGGGACCGAACACCGCGAGGTTTCCGAGTCGAATTGATGTGCTCCCAGCGCCATGACTCTGCGGCATCTTTGTTGTTCGCTGGATCTGAAGTCTGGGATATCGACCATGCTCGCACGAAGAAAACTTATCAGAGGCGCTGCGTTGTATGCTGCTTTTCCAGGCCTTGCGATAACGACCGCGGCCTGCACAGCCGGCGACCGGTATGGAACCAGAGTGCGCGCATTACGTGGCCCATTAGTCGAATCTGCGGACCATGCGGCGCTGCTGCGGGAACTGGTGCGTTGCGCCACCCTTGCCGCCAATGGCCATAACACGCAGCCATGGAAATTCGGGTTATCGCCCGATGCGATTTCAATTCGCCCTGATTTCTCGCGCCGCACGCCAGCGATCGATCCTGACGACCATCATCTCTGGGTGAGCCTGGGCTGTGCCGCCGAGAACCTGGTGATTGCCGCCGCGGCGCTCGGCAAGCATGCCGACGTCGCATTCGGTCAGCAGGAAGTGCATGTCGCTCTCGATAATTCCGCGCCGGTGCACTCACCGTTGGTCAACGCAATCTTCCAGCGGCAGTGCACTCGCTCCGAGCACGACGGTCAGCGGTTGCCGAATGGCCTGCTCCAGGAATTGGCGCGGGCCTCCGATCGCGGCGGCGTGCGTCTGCTGCTGCTTATGGAACGGGCCAAGGTCGAAAGGGCGTTATTGAATTCGACACGCAAGGTAACAGCGCGCAAATCCGCAATGCAGCTTTCGTGAGCGAACTGAAGAACTGGGTCCGGTTCAATGAAGCCGATGCGCTCGCCACAGGCGACGGATTGTTCTCGCGGTTGACGGGCAACCCGACCCTGCCGCGGTGGCTCGGCAATGTTTTGTTCAGCACCGTCTTAAGCGAGAAATCGGAGAACGACAAGAATGCCAAGCACCTCCGCTCATCGGCCGGCGTAGCGGTCTTTGCCGGGGATCGGGCCGACCCGGAAAACTGGTTCGAAGTCGGTCGCGCTTACGAGCGCTTCGCGCTTGCTGCGACGGCGCTCGGCGTGCGCACCGCCTTCGTCAATCAGCCGGTCGAAGTGCCGGCTGTGCGCACGCAGTTTGCTCAGTGGCTCGGACTGGGCTCGCAGCGGCCCGACCTCGTCGTGCGCTTCGGCCGCGGCCCCCAATTAACTTTCTCGTTGCGGCGTCCGGTGACCGACTTGATCGTATGACGCGATGCGTGCAATCGCAGCCCACAATGTGCGGCCGGCTCTGCTCCCCGGGGCAGAACCCTTCAACGCGGGTCTTTCGGTTTGGATAGCAGAAGAAAACGAGGTGGTGGAAATGATCCTGATCGTGATCCTGGGGCTGATGGCAATCGCAACCGCTGCACTCCTGTACGGCCATTTCCGCTGGGAATCCGCCACAGGAGAGATGCACGCCAGGCTGGAGGCAGCACGTCAGATTGTCGGGAGAGAGAGGTATCGCCAGGATGAATTGTTTGGCTTACCTGCACCGGTGCAAAAGTACTTTCAAGCGGTGCTTAAGGATAGGCAACCCATCGTCTCCGCCGTTCATCTTGAGCTCTCCGGTACGATCAACATGAGTGCAACCGCCGAAAACTGGAAAAGATTCACCTCGACGCAGCGAGTTATCGCCCAGCGGCCCGGCTTCGACTGGGAAGGACGTATCGAGATGATACCTGGTCTGACAGCGCGCGTGCATGACGCATACATCGCTGGTGAAGGCGTTCTTCATGCAACCCTGTTCGGGCTCGTGTCTCTGGCGAATCTGCGCGGCACGCCAGAGATCGCGCAGGGTGAACTCATGCGCTTCCTGGCTGAGGCAGCCTGGTATCCGACGGCCTTGCTGCCAAGCCAGGGTGTGCAATGGACAGCGGTAGACGACTTCTCTGCCAAGGCAACTTTGAAGGACGGCGAGACCGCCGTGACATTGCTTTTTCGCTTCGACGAAAACGGCATGATCCAATCGGCGCGTGCCGACGCGCGTGGGCGCACCGTCGCGGGCGTAACGATTCCAACACCGTGGGAAGTTCAATGGAGCAACTACCAACTGCGCGACGGAATGTGCATCCCTACTGGGGGTGAAGTCGCATGGATGCTTCCCGAGGGGCCGCAGCCATACTTTCGTGGTCGCACTACAAGCCTGCGGTATGAGTTCTAAGGTAAATGCACCTCGGGGTAGGTCATCCCTGAAGTTCCTCTTGTTGGTTTTCGCTCTCTCCCTTCCGTTCTGGTTGGCTGGCGCATCGACCACATTTCAGCTCTTACCCGGCGTCCCGGTCAGTGCCCTCATGTTCTTCTGCCCGGTCACGGCGGCTGCCATTTTCGTTTACGGGGAGAATATGACGGCAGGCGTGAGCGATCTACTGAAGAGATCCTTCGACTACACGCGAATCAAAGCCGACATCTGATTCGCCGAGACCGTGCTATGGAGTCGGTTGCGAAACTGTCGTCGGTTCACGGGTGAGCTTCGCGATGAGGACGGTCAAGTCGTCGTGAGACTGCCCACCTCCATGAGCCGGTCAGCCTCTTCCATGACATGGCGGAGGACCTCCTGCGCGGATTGTCTCGTCGACCCACGCACCACCGGAAGTACGAAGCCGGTGTACCCTTTTGCCCGATGGAGGGTCTCCGAACGTTCAATTTCGCCCACTCAAGGCGAGCTTGACCTCAGTTTTGGTTTCGAGTCTGTCTTGTCGCTCAGCTACATTGCCGTGGTGGTGCCCGAGCCCGTCTGCCACACGTACAGCGGAAACTCTGTATCCAGCTTGCCGGCGATCACTTCGTCGGCTGCGGCCGCAATGGTATCGGCCCGCCAGGGCTCCAGCCGGCCGGCGGCGCAATTCACTAGCGCGGCGGCCTTCTTGTCACCGCTTTGGCGACAGGCACTTCTTATGTTATGCAGTCTTGCCCGGGATCGCGCGTGTAGAGCTGTTGGCCAAGGATAGCTCGGGGCGTGGAATTTTCGACCTTTGCACAACGATCAACAAGAACGGGACGACCATCTACATCGCGGCCATGGCCGCGTATGTACTGTTCGAGCAGGTAGGGGAGCCGTGCATCCGCTGGCCGTCGTCGTGCTGCTGCTTTCCGGATTGGCTTCGGTGGCAACTGCCGGCCTGCAGTTTGCGGCAGTGTTCGGATTGCGCATGGTTTTTCTGGCGAGCGGCTCAGCGGGCGGCCTGGCATGGGTCATCATGCCGGTCGCCCCCTGGTGGATCGCTTTGTGACGGCCCTCAACGTGTTCGCCAACCTGGCTGCGTGCAGCGCCCCGCGAAGGCGCGCCGCGACGATCGATCCCGCGGTTGGGGAGCCAGAAGGCCCGCGTTACTCCAGCAATGCCGCCGCGGCCTGATCCAGGAACCACGTCACGCCCCGCCCGTGATGGGAAGCGATCTGCGCCGGGTACTTCATGGGATCGTATTCCTCCTGGAACACGGCCCGCACCATCTCCGCTTTGTCCGCTCCCGCCACCAAAAACACCGTGTGCTTGGCCGCCAGGAGCGCACCCGGCAGGAGCGTGACGCGCCACTGCTTGTGGCTCTCGGAAAAAAGCGCCGCCGCAATATCTTCGCGATTGTCGATCAGCGGATCCCCGGGAAACAGACTGGCCGTGTGCGCGTCCGGCCCCATGCCGCGGTGCACCACGTCAAATCGCGGCATCTCGCCCTCTTCCAGGCCAAAGAAATCGCGGATCTCGTCCACATACCGCTTGGCCGCGGTCTTCGGCGCCAATTCGCCGAATACCCGATGCACCTGCCGGTGCGGAATGTGCGCCGGCTGGATCAGGTAATCCTCGGCTAATTTGTAGTTGCTGGCCACGTCCGTGGGCGGCACGCACCGTTCGTCCACCCAGAACAAATGCACATGGTCCCATCGAAACTTCGAAACCGCCAGTTTCTGAAAAAGCAGCTTGGGCGTGGCGCCGCCCGAAATCGCCAGGGTGGCGGACTCCTGCCCGGAGAGCACCTCCTCCAGCAGACTGATCACGTGATGCGCGCAGGCTTCAGCGGCGGAAGTCGCGTCCGGAAGGGTATGCCGGCGTACGCTCATTTGTCTGTAGGATACGCGAGGTGGGCCGCCGACGCCAGCGATCTTTCGAACACCGCGTCGCGGCGCACGATTCCCAGTTCCTCCCGCATCAACAGGTAATCCGAAGGCTGTGGCAAATTGGTGCAACTGGAGAGCGAGTTCACCTCAATCACCAGGCGATCCTCCTGCCGCGATAGTTCCACATGAAGGTTGGGGCCAGTCAGTTGAACGCGGGGGCCGGGATCCGCACCGGCGCCATCCAGTTCCACCACACTCAGCGCCGCCTTCACTCCGGCGTGCTCAAGCGACCCGGCGACCCATGCGCCCATCAGCCATGCCGAAACTCCTAGCGGCCGCCGAAACTCCACCCGCACTTCGCCGATTCCGGACAACTTCGCCAAGTAATCCCGGTTGTCAAAAACGTGCGACAACATTTCGCGCCAACGTGTGAGGCGCGTCCACGAAAGGTCGCCGATCGTGAGCCCGCTTTCGGCCGCCCCTGCCATCCAACGGATGGCGTCGCTGGCATCGGCGAAGGCCGCGCTGTCCACCACAACCTTGGTGGCCATGCGCGCGATCTGTCCGAACTCCGCCTTCCTCACCAGACGCGGGCTGCGGCACCATACCATCACCGGCAGGTCCGGCACCGCGAGCGGCAGCAGCACCGAAGGCAGATCCGCCAGCGCCTCGTCCGAAGCGGTGATCTCGATCTGTTCGCAGCAGATCTGTTTGCCAAGCCCGAACGGCTTCCAGCACTGCTGCTGCACCCGATCGGCCAGCGCCCGCGGGCCGGCCCCGCTCAAGCTGACCACGATGGCGCGCGCCGGGTGCTCCGGCATCAGTGCGGCGATCGTCTCGCCCAGCGCCGCCGCGTCGTCGCTGCCTTCGGCCAACACTACCAGGGTCATCGAGCAGGCCCGCAGGACTCCCCCGCCATCACCGGCCGCGCCTTCTTTACCGTAGGAAACCCACAATGCCGAAAGTTCCTTCAGCACTCTTTCGGGAGATACTGTCGTGCCCATTACGGCTTCCTCCACACGTGGCCGCGCCGGGCCAGCATCTCATCCGCCGCTTCCGGCCCCCACGTTCCAGCCGGGTAGTTTGGAAACACATGCCGCGACTGGCGCCATAAGTTTTGAATTGGTTCCACTACGCTCCAACTGGCTTCCACCATGTCTTGCCGCGTATACAGCGTGGCGTCGCCGATGATGGCGTCCAACAGCAGTGTTTCATACGCCGAAGGCGACCGCTCGCCAAAGCTGGACCCGTAGCTGAAATCCATCGACACCGGCCGCAACGTCATCCCCGCACCCGGCAGCTTCGAAAGAAACCGCAAGGAAATTCCTTCTTCGGGTTGGATCCGCACGATCAGCAGATTGGCCCCCGACGACGCTCCGTCCTGGTGAAACAGATGCAGCGGCGCCGAATTGAACTGGATGGCAATCTCCGTCACCCGTTTGGGCAGCCGCTTGCCCGACCGGAGATAAAACGGCACTCCCGCCCATCGCCAGTTGTCGATAAAGAAGGTGACCGCGGCATACGTGTTCTGCTGCGACGACGGGCTGACCTTTTTCTCCTGCCGGTAACCCACCGCATCCATGCCGCCGATGCGGGCCGGGCCGTACTGTCCGGGAACCGTGTTCTGGCGCACCTCATCGGGCGTCATCGGGCGGATGGACCGCAGCAACTTCGAGCGCTCATCGCGCACCGAGTTGGCTCGAAAACTGGCGCTCGGTTCCATCGCGATGGTGGCCATCACTTGCAGCAGGTGATTCTGGATCATGTCGTCCAGCGCGCCCGCTTCCTCGTAGTAGCCGCCGCGGTCTTCCACGCCGATCGATTCCGCCCCTGTAATCTGCACGTGGTTCACGTACCGGCGGTTCCAGAGCGGCTCGAAGATCCCATTGCCGAAGCGGAAGGCCAGAATATTCTGCACGGTTTCCTTGCCCAGGTAGTGGTCAATGCGATAGACGTCTGACTCACTGAACACCTCGTGCAGCCGGTCGCTCAATTCACGCGCGCTGGCCAGGTCGTGCCCGAACGGTTTCTCCACCACCAGCCTTCGCCATCCCGTTCCCTTGCCTAGGCCGGCCACTCCCAGCCCGTGCGAAATCTCGGCGTACTGGCTGGGTTGCGTCGAAAGGTAGAACATCACGTTGCCGCCGGTGTGCCGCTCGTTCTCAATCGCCGTCAGTTTTTGCCGGAGCCCGTCGTACAGGCCGGAGTCGCCCACATCGCCCGCCACATAGAACAGTCCCTGCGCAAACGTCTTCCACACGTCGGCATCGAAGTCGGTGTCTTCGGAAAACTGTTTCACCGCCGCCTGCATATTCTCGCGAAACTGATCGTCGGTCAGCGGTGTGCGAGAGCTGCCCACGACCGCAAAGCCCGTGGAGAGCCTCCGGTCGTACGCCAACCGGTACAGCGCGGGCATCAGTTTGCGCTTGGTCAGGTCCCCATTCGCCCCAAAAATGACAACGGCGCACTCGGGCACCTGGCGTTCAAACCGCAGCGGATCCTGAAACGGGTTTTCGTTGGCCATTCAGTTCAACATATCATGTTGGCGTCAGGCGGCGAACTCAAGCAAAAGCATGCGGTACCAAACATGGCGACATTCAACCGTCACCAAATTCTCATCCCGCCGCGCCGTAGGCGACTTTCCGTACCTGCTGTCTCATGTGTTTGCAGTCCTATCGACACCGTTTAACGACCACATTGGCATCGATGTGCTGTAGCCGGGCCGGGCTCCAGCGAATCTGGGGCCAAATCGTAAGGTAACCATAAACACTCCATAAGGATTTCACAAGATGAGTAGCCCGCGGTGTGTCCGCTAACATCTAACACGACAGACTGGAAAGGCCATTCGAAGCTGAACGAGTGGCTACAGCCACTCCTCCGCGTCTGAGGAGGACCAGAGCAGTGATTGTTATGAAATTCGGCGGTTCCTCGGTCGCGTCCGCCACGGCCGTTCAGTGGGCTGCCGGCATCGTCAAATCGCACATCGCCGGGCAGCCCGTGGTTGTTGTCTCAGCGATGGGCAAGACCACGCACCAGTTAGTCGAGGCTATCCAGTACGTGGCCCGCGGATCAGCCTATTCGGCACGCCACCGTCTCGAGGAACTTCGCCGGTACCACTTTCAGGAAACCCAACATCGTGTATTCTTCCGTGCGATCGACCCCGGGATCTTCGCCTCCACGCCCGAATCGGAGCGCAGGTTAGTCGTCATGACGGTGATGGCTGTGGCGGAGACCGCCAAATTCAGTGTGGACCGCCTGAAGAACAGGGTCTTCTAGTTGCAAGTGTAGCGAGCCCGTCGGGTCGTGACTGGCACCACGAACATGGTGCTTCTGGCGCTCCTCTTGGTTCTGTTGGCTTGTTGCGACCGAGGATCCTGTTTGCCGCTGACCTGCCATGATTCCGGGGGCCTCACTCTTCGATACTTATCATGACCGGATTCGCCGCTATATCGGGGTCTGGTTCACGACCCGGCAGAGGCGGAGGAGCTGATGCAGGAGGCTATGTCTGTGTGGATTACCTGCGGAGGCAGATGCCACCAGTCTCGCTCGACCGGGTCGAGAGCGCGGCCACGAAAAGCAGACCGCCTCCGTGGTGTAGGGGCTTGGCTCATGCCGGATTTGGAAAAGTTGTATGCGTGAGCTCGGAAGTTGCAACGCCCAGACGCTTCGCCATGCCGATGCGCTGCAGTTTTCCGGTGGGTCCGCGCGGAATATCCGTCACGAACAGCACCCGCTGCGGCAACTTGCGGCGGGAAAGGCGCTGGGCGGCGACGCGCAGCAAGTCGCGTGCCTCCACCTGACAATCCTCCCGAACAACGATTGCGGCGGCGACGCTTTCTCCCAACATCGCATCGGGCCACCCAAAGACGACCGCCTGATCTACCGCGGGATGGTTGAGCAGCGCCTCCTCAACCTCGTAAGGGGAGATCTTCGTACCCCCGCAGTTAATCATCTCCTTCAAGCGGCCCACCAGACAGACCGAGCCATCGGATTCCTGAAGCCCTTCGTCCCCGGTACGAAACCACCCGTTGCAGAACGCGGATTCATTGACTCCTTCAGGCTGAAGGTAGCCCGGCATAATCTGCGCGCCGCGCAAAACGATTTCCCCAACATGTCCCGTCGGCAGCAGTTTGCCGTTTCCATCCATGATGCCGATCTCGGGGCCGCTGCTAGGCCCGACCGTAGCGCAAGAGGCGCCCGGCAATCGCACGCTTGCGATTTGGTGCGCCGCCTCGGTCATCCCATAGGCATTCAGTACGGGTACGCCAAAAACGGAGCGAAGTTTATCGTAAACGCTTGGGTACAGGGTCGAGGAACAGGAGCGAATGAAGCGTAACTTGTTGCGGCCCAGAACATCCATGTTGTGGCGTGCCCGTGCCAGAATCGCCTGGTGCATGGTGGGAACCGCGGTATACCAGGTGGCCTGCGAGGAGTCCAGCCAGGAGAAGAATGCCGTGGCCTTGAACGCTGGCGCAAAGCACACGGTCGCGCCCGTAGCCAGGGAAGCGAGTAGCCCCGCGACGAGCCCGTGAACATGGAACAACGGCATCACCGAAAGGCACGTGTCGGCAGGTGAGAGTTGCAGTGTGCCGGCAACTCCGCGCGTGGAAAGGACCAGGTTTCTCTGCGTGAGAGGCACGAGCTTGGGACGGGCAGTTGTACCCGACGTATGCAGGAGCAAGGCGACGTCGTTCGGACCGGGTACGGAGGGTGGCGATGAGCGAGGCGGCGGCGGAACCTCGCACTGCAACTCGAAGGCTCCGGGACTTGGCTGCGCCACGAGGAGCATCCGCCCGACGCCGCATTCCTCCGCTGCGCGAATAGCTTCCGGAACGTCGCTGGAGGTGATGACTAACTTCGCGCCCAGATCGCGGAGAGCAAATGCATTCTCATTTTGAGTACTGGCTGGATCGAGCGGTGCAACGCGGCAGTAAGTCATCAGTGCCGTGAACAGGGCAGCTGTTTCGGGTCCACCGCGGAGAGCCACGGCCACCGTATCGCGGGAATTCAGACCGCTTCCGTTCAGGATCTGGTGTGTCCGGCCCACCAAAGCCCGCAGTTCTCTGTACGTCAGTCCCTGCCTCGATGTATCAGCCACGGCCAGCGTTTGAGCATCAGCCTCAGCCAGCAAATACGCTATCGTGAGTCTTGGACTTTCCACTGGTCCTCCACGTTATCATGTTAGTTTGAAACGAGCCGAGTGAAGTGCCGCCTTACCGATCCCTGCGGATTCTGATCACGAATGTTGGAATCGCCAACCGAACGGGCACCGAAATCGTAACTATGGACCTGGCCTCCGGTCTCGCTCGCTTGGGCCACTTTCCGATGATCTGGGCGCCTCTGCTGGCTCCCGCTGTGGTGGCCCCTCTCCTTGCTGCTGGGATACCGGTTGTCTCAAGGTTGGACGATCTACTTGGCGCCCCCGATATCATTCACGGCCATCACCACCTGGAAACGATCGAGGCGCTGCGGCACTTCCCCAGCGTGCCGGCAATTCACGTCTGCCACAGCGGGTATTGGTGGCACGACGATCCACCCCGCCATCCGCGCATTCGCCGCTATGTGGCAGTAGACGAATTCTGCCGGGAGCGTCTGGCCGGAGCGGGTTGGATCGATGACAACCAGATTGAAGTGGTCCGGAATGCCGTGGATTTGGATCGGCACCAGCCTCGCCCACCACTGCCCCAGCATCCCCGCCGTGCCTTGATCTTCAGCAACTATGCGGGCACAGGCACACACGCCGAGCCCATCCGGGAGGCCTGCCGTCGAATGGACATTGAGTCGGAAACCGTTGGCAGCTACGCGGGAAACGCCAGCGCGACTCCCGAGCAATTGCTTCCCCGCTACGACCTGGTGTTTGCCAAGGCCAGGTGCGCAATTGAGGCGATGGCCACTGGCTGCGCCGTGATTCTGTGCGATGCCACCGGGCTGGGAACCATGGTAACCAGGGCCAGCGTGGCGGAACAGCGGCGGTGGAACTTCGGATTCCGCCTTTTGCAGAGACATCTCTTTCCGGAATTGATTATGGAAGAAATCCAGCGCTACGATTCACGCGACGCTGCCGAAGTCGGTGCCTACATACGCCGGAATGCTGGGCTGGACAACGCCTTGGAACAATATCTGACGCTATATCGATCGGTTTTGGACGAGCAACAGCCGGTATCTGGCGACGTGGATTGGCATCCTGTAACCACACCTCTGCAAATTGAAGATCAGGCAGCTCTCCGGCTGCGATTGCTGACTGTTCCACGGTCTTCCGCGCCGGGCCGCCATTGCACACTCGAAATTGGTCTCTATAACAAAACATCTGTTCCCATTGTGACTGCCGCTCCCTGGCCCTGCATGCTGACTTACCGCTGGCTCAATAGCCGCACGCGTGAAATGGTTGTCGAACACGGCTTTCGCACAATCATTCAGCCGCCGGCATGGCCCGGCGTGGAGTCCTTCTATTCCATGCGAGTAATCGCGCCCGATGACCCCGGTGAGTACCTCCTGCGTGTGACCATTATCCAGGAAGG
>Ga0209698_10007168_pt1 | contig 11740 bp, 9 predicted proteins | sample LitLauG_LLR_2012_FD_187203 | JGI IMG/M metagenome (GOLD analysis project Ga0209698, IMG submission 187203) | Freshwater sediment microbial communities from Pennsylvania, USA - Little Laurel Run_MetaG_LLR_2012 (SPAdes) (version 2) | ecosystem: Environmental > Aquatic > Freshwater > Creek >... | reverse complement strand
GCGATCGGGCGCTGCGAGGAGCTTGAGCAGATTGCCGAATTGCCCGGTCCTGAACTTCTGGCCAGCGTCCAGAAGATCGAGGAGCTGCGCGCGGCATTCGAGGCGCTCGATCTGCCGCGGCAGGGTGCGCGCGAACTGCAGCAGCGATTCGAGCGGGCCATCGAGCGCTGCCAGGCGGCGGTGGCCGTGCAGAAGGAGCGCGATGCGCAACGCATCTGGACCGACGTGCTCGAGGTAGCCGACCGGGTGCGTGCGCTCGCCCTTGCGGTGGCCGCGAATGCCGACCGGACCGAAACGGGCGCCCTGCGAGCGCAGGCTGAAGCGGCTGCAGGCTCGGTCGCTCAATGGCCGAAGGGCATCCGCGCGGTCGTTGAGCGTCAGATCGGGGCGGCCGCCACGGGCGCCGTCGATGCTGACGTGGCGGCGAACGAGGCCGCATTACGGGCACTGTGCGTGCGCGCCGAGATACGCGCGAATGTGCCTTCGCCGCCCGGGGATCAGGCGCTGCGCCAGGCTGAGCAGTTGCGGCGCCTGGTGCAATCGATGGGGCAGGGAGTCCGGACGGACAGCGCGGAGCTTGAAGCCCTGTTGATCCAATGGCTGGCCACGGGGCCCACGGAGGATGCGGTCCATGCACCGTTGATGGCACGGTTTGCGCGCTGCCTCCAGTCACTGGCCGTGCAGTCGCGCGGCTGAAACCCGGGCGCAGGCACGGGGCGGCGGGAGCCCCTGGCCTTCCCGGGCTTGGCCTTCCCGGGCTTGGCCTTTCCGGGCATGGCCGGCAGGGCGGATAAGGCGCTCCCGAAGGAGGCGTTCGCTATAATCGGCAGTCGAGGTCCTGCCGGATCGTATTGTGCTGAATGCCGGGAGTCGAAGGTATGAACGGAGCACCCCCTTATACGCCGCCGAAGATCTGGACCTGGGACAAGGAGAATGGCGGCCAATTTGCGAGCATCAACCGCCCGGTCGCCGGCCCGACGCATGTCAAGGAACTACCGGTGGGGCGTCACCCGCTGCAGCTGTACTCGCTGGCGACCCCGAACGGTGTCAAAGTCACCATCATGCTCGAGGAACTGCTGGCGCTGGGTCACCGGGGCGCGGAGTACGATGCCTGGTTGATCCGGATCAACGAAGGCGAACAATTTGGCAGCGGCTTCGTCGCCGTAAACCCGAACTCCAAGATCCCGGCGCTCCTGGACCGAAGCACGCCGACCCCGATCCGCGTGTTCGAGTCGGGCTCGATCCTGCTGTACCTGGCCGAAAAGTTTGGTGCGTTCGTGCCGGCCGACGCCGCCGGTCGCGCCGAATGCCTTTCATGGCTGTTCTGGCAGATGGGCAGCGCGCCCTATCTGGGTGGTGGATTCGGCCACTTCTATGCCTATGCGCCCATGAAGATCGAATACGCGATCGACCGCTTTGCCATGGAGGTGAAGCGGCAGCTCGATGTGCTGGATCGGCGGCTGGCGCAGACCGAATATCTGGCCGGTGCAAGTTATACGATCGCCGATATCGCGACCTGGCCCTGGTACGGAGCGCTCGCGCAGGGCCGGATCTACGGGGCCGGAGAATTTCTGCAGGTACAGGAATACACCCATGTGCAGCGATGGGCCAGCGCGATTGATGGGCGGCCCGCCGTGCGGCGCGGGCGCAAGGTCAACTGCACCACGGGCAATCCGTCGGGACAGCTGCACGAACGTCACGAGGCCGGCGATTTCGACACCATGACGCAGGACAAGATCGCGCCAGGCGCTGCGACGACCCGCGGCTGAACGCAGCGCGCAGCAGACGGCCTGCGCGTCGGCGTGTGCTGGAGTTTCAGCGTGGCGCGGCAATTTTTCGGACATGCCGGCGGCAAGCCGAGGATTCCCCATGAATGGCATCGCACGCCCAGCAGGTCATCGATCATGGCACATTCACTCGGAACCAGTGTGCCGAAACCGTAACCACGGCGTCGGGATGACCGGCATGTGCCTGCAGCACGGCGGCGGATGCTGAACGGCGCTCGCGTCGGACCGCTCCGCGTCGGCTTGATCGCTGCGGAGCCCTCAGCGCGGCCCCCTCAACGGGAAGTCAAGCACGTGGCGGGTATAGGTTTCGACCAATTCGCTGAACGGCGTGCCATCCGGCAGCGACAGGACGGCGCGATGTTCGATCACCCCGTTCGGGGGTGGTGGCAGACTAGCCTCATCGACCGCAGCCGCCGCCCCCATCTCCCAGCCGTCGGGCAGCGGATGCCATAACAGCTGCGCGGACAGCGTGTGCCGCTGGAATTGCAGTGGCTGAACCACTATTCCGAACGGCATGTCCGTCGTCTCGAGCAAACGGTTCATTCGGGCCGTTAACCGTCCGGGTACGTACCAGTTCTCGGCCTCCGACAGCACGACCGTGCCGCAGACCAGCCTTACGCGGCGGTAGCGCACGAGTTCTGCCGCGGTCACTTCCAGATCGTGACGCTCTGCTGCGGTCGGCGCCTGGTCCGCACCGGAGACGCGTTCAGCACGGATGGTCGCCGGCTCCGCCAGGTGGTGCACGGCGCACCAGTTCTCGAGCGTTCTCGTCGCGCTGTCATGACTGAGCAGTTCGGCATTGAGCGTCTCCAGCAGGGCCAGGGTCTGGAGCCGGGCCAGGTAGGCCTCGGGTGCACCGGCCGATGGGCGGTTCTCGTCGGCCGGGGACGCGGCGGGGCACAACAGTACGCACAGCAGCCAGATTACCCGGCCGAGTGTTCTCCCGGACAGCACGGCAGCCCCGGATCGCCGCTTCATGAGAACTGAGCGGCCAAGCGCCGCGCGCGCCGCGGTCTGCCGTCGATCGCCTGTTCGGACATGATTGATCATGCTCCTGCATCCGGGAGCGGTCATCATAGGGGATGCGCAGGCGATCCTCACCCCGTCACGGCGAAAAGGGGACATGGCACAGGGCTTGCTTCATGCCTAACGCCTGTGCGCAACGCCTGGCGCAGCGGTACCTGCACTGCAGTCGCCCTGGCCGGGTGAAGTGGCCTACACTCAACGGTGCCGGCGGCGGCACCGGAACTTCAAGGACGGGCGGTGCGCGTTCGGAAAGAATGATGACAACCCCACTTAGGGAGCGGGTGGCACGTGAACAAGAAACGTTTCGATCCTGGCGTCGTGGTGGTCGGCATGCTGGCCTTGCTGGCGGTGCCGTGCGAGTTGCGGGCGGCATCGCCCGAGACCGCGGACGCGGCGCCGGGCGCGGCGTCGCCCAGCGTGGCGTCGCCCGGCGTCGCCGTGCCTGACGGGTCCGTCGAGGACCTCGCGGCGCTGGAAGAAGTGGTGGTCACTGCGACCAAGCAGTCGCGCGAGCTCAGCAAGGTCCCGATCAGCATCAGCGCCTACACCCAGGCGGCGATGGACGACCGCGGTATCAGGAGCATCGGCGACATCGTGGCGCAGACGCCCGGCCTCGATCTGCGCGATCAGGGGACCAACGGCGTCGGCGACCGGATCGCCATCCGCGGTATCGATTCGAATACCGGTGCCGGCACGACCGGGGTCTATATCGATGACACGCCGATTCAGGCGCGCAGCAATCCCGTGAATCTCGCCGGCACCGTGTTTCCCGAGGTTTTCGACCTCGAACGCGTTGAAGTGCTGCGTGGTCCGCAGGGGACGCTGTTCGGTGCCGGCGCGGAAGGCGGCGTCGTGCGTTTCATTACCCCGCAGCCCAGTCTGGTCAAGTATTCGGCGTATGCGCGTTCGGAGGTGGGCGTGACGCAGGGAGGCGATCCGAGTTATGAGGTCGGTGGGGCCTTCGGCGGCCCGCTGGTGGATCAGAAACTCGCCCTGCGCATCAGCGGCTGGACACGGCATGACGGCGGCTGGGTAGACCGCACCAGCTGGGAGACGGATCAGACCTCCAAGAACGTCAACTGGAGCGATGCCGGCGAGGCCCGGCTGGCGCTGCTGTGGCAGGCCAGTGACCGAATCAGGGTCACGCCCGCGATCCTGTTTGAAGGCACGCATGCCAACGATTCGTCCAATTACTGGTACGGAGACCCGGCGGCCTACCAGGTAGCGGCCAATCCCTTCCCCGGCAACCCGACCGTCGCCGTCCCGTCCCTGAGCATCACCCCGCCCGGCAGTGCCGACTTTCGCAGCGGCAATGCGCTGCGCCAGCAGAGCACCGAACACTTCGTGCTGCCGAGCCTGAAGATCGAGGTCGACCTGGGTTCCATGCAGCTCACCTCCAATACCTCATACTTCTACCGCACGGAAACCAACGTCCAGGATGTCACGAACTCGGACATTGCGGGGGGCTTGGGACTGGATGTCGGCGCGCTGGGCATCCCGGTCGCAACGCCGGCGAGAGTACCCGTCGACCTGTTTCCGGTCGATCTCACCGGGTCGAATGTCATCGACCAGTTCGACGGCGCGACCTGGCAGAACATCATCACGGAGGAACTGCGCCTGCAGAACACCGATGCCGATGCGACGGTGCGCTGGGTGGGCGGATTGTTCTTCCAGAATAGCCGGCTCGCCGACACGCAGGCGGCGCCCAATCCGCGCCTGCAGGCGCTGTTCAACCAGCAGACGGGGGATCCGACGGCCTTCGATTCGTATTACTACGACGGCAATTGCGTGGGGCCGTGCACCGGTCTGCTCAATGGAACGCTGGAGTACTATGGCAGCGAGCATTCGCGCGATCTGCAGATCTCGCTGTTCGGCAACGCGGAATGGTCGATCACCCGGCAGTGGATCCTGAACGCCGGGCTGCGGGTCGAGCGCACGCAGTCGGACTTCATTGCCCAGGAGGACGGCCCGGTGAATGACGGCCCCTCGGCCAGCGGCGGGGGCGTCAAGGCCTATCCGGTGACGCCGAAGATCGGGCTGTCGTACCAGCGCGACGGCGACAACCTGTATTACGCCACGGCCGCGAAGGGTTATCGTCCCGGCGGCGGCAACAGCCACGTGCCGCCTTCCTGCAGCGTGGATACCGGACCGATCGGCCTGGGCGCCAATACGCCCACGCAGTACGACGCGGACTCCACCTGGAGCTACGAGCTGGGCTGGAAGAGCAAACTCGACGGCGGCCTGGTCGCCATCGACGCCAGCGCCTACTACATCGACTGGCGCAACATCCAGTGGTACTACTTCCTGCCCGATTGCGGGTACGGCTTCGTGATGAACCTGGGCACGGCGCGCAGCACGGGCTTCGATGTCGATCTCAATGCCCGGCTCAGCACCCACTTGCTCGCCGATCTGGCGGTCGGATACAACCAGGCCAAATTCCTCAGGACGATCGCGCTCAGTGCCGGCGTTGCGCCGGTCGTCTTTGCCGACCAGACGCTCGGCCAGACGCCCTGGACGGTCAGCGGCAGCCTCGAATACCGCTTCGGCAAGGGCGGCAAGGAGGGCTTCTATGCCCGCATTGTCGATGACTACAAGAGTGCGAACTCGGGTCCCTACAGCCAGCAGAATCCGGCGGCGACCAGCTACGACTCGACCTTCAGGCCGCTGCCGAGCACCAACGAACTGAACCTGCGCATCGGCAAGCAGTGGAACGAATTCGACCTATCGGTGTTCGTGAACAACGCGCTCAATTCGACGCCGTTCATCGAGCAGAATCATTTTGTGCCCAGCGCCAATCCGACCGTGGCCAATGGCGGCACCGCGGCCGATGGGTCGCCGCTGTACACGGCCGCGACCATCCGGCCGCGGGTCGTGGGATTGACCCTCACCGTCAATTATTGACCACGGGCAATTATTGACCGCGGGGCGGCCGGGGCGCCCCGGGGCGGCCCCGCCCCAAGGAGCGCGTCAACGACCGCGGCGGGCTCGGGGGGCGCTTTGTGCGGCCCGAAGCTGGCTCTGGGGCCCCACAAGCTGGTGTGTTAGCGCGGTTCGCTGCCGGGCTTGGGATCTGCCAGCGGGAAGCTGTGGGCGCCATCGGCCGCGGGCGGCGGCGCCGCGGCGGGAGCCGGCGTGGCGACCGGTGCCGGCGCGGGCGGTGCGACGTCCAGCCGGCCCGAGGTGCCCGGTGTCTGGCTCGCAACGATCGCCGCAATGAAGCGTCGCGCCGATTCGGTGTCGTTCTTGGCCGTTCCGAGGAAGATATCGTCGGCCGTGACGTCATGCCCGTAGTAGTCCCGATTGGTCTTGCGGTCGAAGACCAGGGCGGTACCGTCAAGCGCCACTCCGGCGAACAGCCCGCGAGCCCGGGAATAGGAATAGATCTCAGCCTGGATGCCGGCGGAGGCTTCGCCGCTGCGGCCCAGCGGCCCGGCCGCCACGGACGCGGAGGCGCCGAGCGTGAACTGGCCGCGCGAGAAATTCTCCAGGCTGCGGCGGGTGGCGAAAATCAGCACGACGTCGGCCGCCTGGGCGCCGATCTGCCAGCCGACGCTGCCGCCGGTCAGTGAGATGAACACCGGACTGCTGAATCGACCGGCGTCATCGCGCGAAACCAGCACCCCGTTGCCATGGCGGCCACCGAGGATGAACGCGCCCTTGATCACCTCCGGCACGACCGCGACGCCGTAGGCCCGGTCGAGCAGCCACGAGGGCACATGCTGGTCGGGCGTGGTGCGCAGCTCGTCCAGGACCTGGGTTGCCTTGATCAGCTGCGCCTCTCCGCGGGTCTGGGCCAGTGCTGCGCCGGCCGGCGCCAGCAATGCGATCAGGCACAGCAGCAATGCGCGTGGCTGCACGAAATGGTTCATGGTCAATCCCCTGAATTTATGGCGGCGTTTCACGGCCGCGATGATCTATCAGAACCAGAAAGAAATAAAGAACTGGAACACACTCGCGTCCAGCACGTACTCGGGTTCCGTACCTGGGGTCACGCCCATGACGCTGAGGTCCCGGTAATCGCTGTACTTGATCTTCATCCGGTCCAGGCGAGCGTTCACGGTGCCCTTCTGAATCCACGACAGGCGCGTGGGATGAAATTCCCAGGTGGCGCCGCCGCCGATGGTCGTGCTGTGGAAGGCGGCCAGTTCGCGGTCGCGGGCCATGAAGTTCTGGGAATCCGCATAGGGGAACAGGTCGCTGTAGAACGTGGCATGCCGCTGCTGGTAGAGGCGGACATGCCCATCGAGGGTCCAGCTGCGGAACAGCGGCTGCGTGTAGGCGAGTTCGCCCGTGTGGGCGAGGATGCCCCAGGTGTCGTTGTAAAGGCGGTAACTGGCGTCGAGTGCGGCATGCCAGGGCAGGAAATACTTGCCCTCGACCGAACCGGCATTGCCGGTGCGGGTATGCGGATACTGCTCCTGCTGCGTGCTGTAGCCGCGCGTGGCCGTCGGGTCGACATAGCGGACCAGCCGGTAGGGATTGTTCAGGAATCCCTCGCTCTCCGAGGTCTCGAAATTGAAGCTCAGCAGCGAATCGCGGGTCAGGACCTGCGACAGGCCGACCGAAAAATTGCGCCGGTCCGCAGCCGCATTGAGCGTCGAACCGCGTTCGCCGACCCGGTCCCAGCCGCGCGTGAAGCCGAAGGAGACGGTCGTCAGGTCGCCGAACATGCTCTCGCTGACGGAGCCGAATGCGGTCTTGGAATGGAAGTCCGGCTCGGCGCTGTTGATGAACCCGGCGCTGTAGGTGGTCTTGTCGTGCAGGAGTTCGACGCTGAGGCTGTTCTGGGTGCGCTCCTCGTGGTAGGTGCTGGCGCCGCTGACCGCGTCGGTCGAGGCGCCCGCGTAGGTATCGACGTGTCCGGTGATGTGATCGACGTAATAATTGTAGGTGAAGGCCACGTGGTCGCCGAATTTCTTCTGGACCAGGACTGACGGGCCCTGGACGATGATGCCGCCGCCGTCGTAGCGGTGGAACATCATGTCCGCGCGGTCGTCGGGCAGCACGTCGGCATGCGCGCAACCGAGCAGCGCCACCAGGCCGGCGCTGACTCGAATCGAACTTTTCGAGGGACGGAGCACTTAACGGGCTAGTTGCAGCCGCATCCGCCACCGACGCCGCCCGTGGCGCCACGCGCGCCCTCGCGCGTGTCGAAGACGTGATCCAGGTAGGTGCTGGATACCGGATTGGGGTTCAGGGACATGATCGGGTCCGCCAGGTGCTCGCGCTCGTAGGGCTTTACCCAGGGCTCGATCGGGCTGCAGGCGCCCAAGGCCGCCAGGGCGGCCGCGGCGAGCAGGCAGCAGGCCACATCGCGTATCCGTCGGCCGGTCATCCTGGGGCGTTGCGTCATGGTTCTCTAAGGTCACTCAAGCATCAATGCGCGGATCTGGTCAATATATTCATTCTCGACGCCGGCGTGATAGCTGCGATGCACATAGCGCACGTTACCCTTGCGGTCAAGGATCACGGTGCTGGGCATGCCATCCACCCCATACAGCTTACTGACCTTGCTGTCGACGTCGAACAGTATCGGAAAGGAGACAGGGGTCTCCTTGAGCCAGTCTACGGCCGCGGCGGAGTCATGTTCAACGTTGATGCCGACGAGCGTGACGCCCCGGCCGCGGTACTGGTGGCTGATCTGGTCGAGGATCGGGAATTCCTTGCGGCACGGTCCGCAGTAGCTGCCCCAGAAGTTCAGGAGCACCACCTGACCCTTGAAGTCGGACAGGCCGGTGGCCTTGCCGCCCATGGCATTGAGCTGGAAGTTCGGTGCCGGAGCACCCAGTTGCAGCGGTTCGCTGGCGCCGCCCAAGGCAGGCGCCAGTGCGAGCGCACCCAGACACAGCAAGCGGCTGACGGTATTCATGGCATCACCCCGATTCAGAAGAATACGGACGCACCGAGATTCGCAGCGAGGTTGTTGCGCAGGCGATTCGTGCCGAGGAAGTCGGACTTGAATACCAGGTCCTGTGCCTCGATGTGGATCGCCAGCCAGTCCGTGGGCAGTACCTGGAAGCCCGCGCCGAAGTTGACCGTGAATTTCTGGTCTCCTTCGAATTTCGTGCTGCCCATACCGCCCAGCAGGTAGAACCCGCTGGTCATGGCGAGATTGCGACCGAGGAAGACCTCGCCAGGCAGGAAGTTGTAGCCTAACGAGAGGTTGTAATACGTGAAGCGTCTCTCAGCATCGGTGAGCAGCTGGACATTTCCACCCAGGGTCTCGTAGCTGGTCTTGCCGGCGGTCGCCCGGCCGGCACTCGCCTCGAAGAAGAAATCCTCGGTGATGTGGTAGTCGAATTTGAGCCCGGTCAACGGTGCGGCCGTGTAGCTCTCGATGGAAAGCTCGCCGAAATAGGCGCCGAGCTCGATGTTGTGGCTGCGGATCTTCGGCACCTTGATCTTGCGGCGTTCGACCTGCGGCTCGATCACGGTGGGCGGCGCCGCGGCGTCGGCTGCGGCGGCGGACGCATCGGCCGCCTCGTCTGCAGTCTGCCCCGCAGCGGCCGAGGCCGGCTGGCCATGGCGGTGAAATGGCCAATGCAGGCTGGCGCAGGCGCTCGTCAGCGTCGCGACCGCTGCTAGTAGAAGAACGCGAATCCGACTTTCCATTCCGGTTTCACCTCGTTGCTATCGCTCTTGGTGAACACCGTATGATTACGGTATTCAGCGCGCATGAACAGCCGCCGCGTCAGGTAGAAACGCGCGCCGATCCCGGCATAGGCGGTCTGGTAGGTCCGGTTCAGCGGCACGACCAGCGTGGCTTTCGGCTCCGTGTGCTCCAGGCCCGTGCCCAGGGTGACGAAGGGTGAAAACCGCCACTCCGGCATGAAGACGTGGTTGAGGCCCAGGTCCGCGACGTAGCCGTTGGACAGGTCGCCCAGGAACTGGCCCACCTGCAGCTCGACCTTCAGGTTGTCGGTCAGCGAGCGCGCCAGGAAACCCTCGACCAGCGTGGCCCCCGCGTAATCGCCTGCCAGGATGCCGCCCTCCCAGCGGTGCGACCGAAAGCCGTTGCGGTCGCCATGCTCGAAGATGAACGGCGACCCGTCGGCCAGGGTCGTGTTGCCGAGGTCGCGCTCCGAGGCCCAGCCTTCCACGCCGCGCTCGGTGCGGACCTTGAACCAGTCCGTCCGCCGGAACAGCACGTCGACCGAATCGCCGCGCGCGACCACCTGCGTGACCGGAAAGCCGCGTCCCGGACCGGTGTGCAGTTCGAGGTACGGTGCCGTGACGAACAGCTGCAGCAGCTCGTGCCCGGCCGCAAGGCAGGCCAGGGGCAGGATGAGCAGCAGCAGCGCGAGCGGGCGCAACCGGCTAATTGAGGGGCGCGGCAAAGGGGTTGTTGTAGTACTGGGCTCCAATATCCACCCATTCTGACAGCAGTCGCAGTTCTGCGGGGGTCATAAACCCGCTGTGATTCACGGTACCGACCGAAGTGCCGGAGAGTACCTGAAAGAAGAGAGAGTTTTTTGCGGATCCGGCCGCAATGGAGCCGGGGACCTGGGTGTCGGTGCGCACGGTGGCGCAGCCGGCATCGAGGCTGAAGCTGGACGTGGTGTGCGTGGCGACCAGCTGCACGTAGGAGGGCAGCTGGGCGGCGGCACTGGGAGAGGGATCGTCCAGCTCCAGTCCCCCCGCCGGCGCCACCCCCAGGGTGACGGTCTGTGGCGTGGCGGACCCGGTCGGCGTGCAGCTGACGGACTGTGTCCGCGTGGCGGTGTGGCAGGTGGTGCAGGTGTGGACGCCGCGCGCGACGCTCCAGAGCGGATCGATGAACGCGGGCGTGATGGTGCCTGCCCCCGTGCCGCTGGCGGCGTAGTTGATCGTGATGCGGCAGGTGGACGACCAGGCGTTGGTGCAGCTGACGGGCGTCGGAATCGGCGTGGAGAGGCCCGGGTTGGCGCCGTTGGCCAGGTAGGTCAGGGCAATGCTGGTGTCGCCCGCGGCGCCCGTGCCGTTGTAGAGCACGTCGACCGTGGGCACCGCCGCATTGCAGACCGCCACGCCGCAGCTCGTATCGGCGCCATAGAGCTGCTGTGCCAGGGTCAGACCCGCGGCGTTGCCCGGATTCGCGGTCGCGAACAGGCCGGCCCGGCCATGGGAAGTGGTGCTCGTGGGCGTGTTGGGGGTGTGGCAGCCGCTGCAGACCACCACTTCGCCCGGCTGCAGCTGCAGCCAGGTGCGGTGCGCCGGGAAATTGGGCAGCCGCTGGGCGTTGGCGTCGAGGACCGAGATCGAGAAGGCCACGTAGGCGGGGACCTGAACGCGCACGGAGCCATCGGCCTGGATCGGTACGTAGCCGAGTATTTCCCGCATGTAGCCGACGGAGTTGTCGAGGGCGATGCCCCGGTTGAAGTTCGGAAATCCATCCTTGAGATTCTGGTCGCCCAGGGACACGGCTTTCTCGATGCGCAGGAATCTTGCCGGCCGGGCGTCGGCACTGGTCCCGGCCATGCGGCCGATGAAGGCGGCATTGCTCTCGCCGGCATTGGCCAGGCTCACGGTGGCATCGCCCCAGTCAAAGACGCTGCGGATGTCGATGATGCCGACGCCGTTGCCGGCCAGCGCGCTGCCGCTGCTGAGCGGGGCGATGAAGGCCGGCTGCGTCCGCGCCTGGAGGGACACGATATCCGTCAGCATGACGCCTTCGGTCGGCGCCACCACCGGCTGGAAGGTGTTGGCGTTGGGATCGAAAATCCAGGCGCTGTAGAGCGGGGGCGCAATCTGGGGATTGGGCGTCGCCAGGTTGGCGGTGGTGCACGGCACGATGGTGCCGGTGGAGTCGAGCAGCCGGCAGGAGCTCCAGCTCACCAGCACGCGGTTGCTGCCGTCCCATAGCGGAAAGATGGAGTTGAACCGGCCGCCGGGCGACGGACCGGGGACCGTCAGCACGTCGTTGGGCGTGGCGGCCGCCTGCGCCGGGC
>Ga0209698_10007167_pt1 | contig 11742 bp, 7 predicted proteins | sample LitLauG_LLR_2012_FD_187203 | JGI IMG/M metagenome (GOLD analysis project Ga0209698, IMG submission 187203) | Freshwater sediment microbial communities from Pennsylvania, USA - Little Laurel Run_MetaG_LLR_2012 (SPAdes) (version 2) | ecosystem: Environmental > Aquatic > Freshwater > Creek >... | reverse complement strand
GGCGAGCACGAGCTGCGAAGGATCTCCAGCGGGCCGGCCGCCGGCCGGCCCGCTGGAGATCCTTCGCAGCTCGTGCTCGCCCACGGACGGGCGCTGCTCGTGCACGAAGGCTTCTTCGCGGAGGACTGCCTGATCTGGGCCGCCGACGGCACGCTGCTCGCGCAGTCGCGCCAGCTCGCGCTGCTGCTCGGCTAGCGCGCGCGCCGCTCGCGCGGCGGCGGGATGGATCGGTTATCGTCCGCCCATGGCCGACTACACAGCGAAGCGCATCAAAGACATGCAGGCCGGCTTCGGCGGCGGGTTCATCAAGGCGCGTGCCGAGCTGGGGGTCACCTCCTTCGGGATGCAGGTGATCGCGATGCCGCCGGAATACGGCGAGTACCCCCACCACGACCACAGCCACGACGGGCAGGAGGAGGTCTACGTGGCGCTCGACGGCTCCGGCTGGATCGACATCGAAGGCGAGCGCGTGGACTTCGACCACGAGACGCTCGTGCGCATCGCCGCCGACGTCAAGCGCAAGGTGCACGCGGGCCCCGAGGGGCTGCGGATGCTCGTGATCGGCGGCTGCCCCGGCGAGGCCTACAAGATCTCCCCGATCAGCGAGCTCGAAGCGGCCTAGCGCGAGAAGACGGTCTCGCGCCTGAGCGCGAGCGTCGTCGCCGCGATCAGGCGCGCCGCGTTGGTGACGTCCTTCAGCTCGACCATCTCCACGGGCGAGTGCATGTAGCGCAGCGGGATCGAGACGACGCCCGTCGGCACGCCCGCGCGGCTCGCGTGCACCGCGTCCGCGTCGGTGCCGGTGTTGCGCGAGGTCGCCTCCACCGTGAAGGGGATGCGGTTCTTGCGCGCCGTCGCGCACAGCAGCTCGAACACGCCCTCGTGGAGCGTCGAGCCGCGCGCGATCACAGGCCCCGAGCCGAGCTCGTGCTTGCCCGTGGACTTCACGTCGATGCCCGGCGCGTCGGTCGCGTGCGTGACGTCCACCACGATCGCCGCGTCCGGCGCGAGCGAGAACGCGCTCGTGCGCGAGCCGCCGAACGTCGTCTCCTCCTGAGCCGCCGCGGTCGACGCGAGCTCCCACTGTGCGCCCCCCGCCTGCGCCACCAGGCGCGCCGCCTCGAGCGCCACGAAGCAGCCCAGGCGGTTGTCCATCGCGCGCGAGGTGAGCCGCCCGTTGGGCAGCTCCGCGGGATCACGGTCGATCACCGCCACGTCACCCACGCGCACCATCTTCGCCGCCTCCGCGCCGTCGCGCGCGCCGATGTCGATGTGCAGCTCGCGTATCTCCGGCACCTTTTTGCGCTCCTCCTCGCGCAGCAGGTGGATCGGCTTCTTGCCCACGACGCCCAGCACGGGCCCCGCCTGCGTGTCGATGATCACGCGCTGGCCGACCAGGATCTGGGGATCCCAGCCGCCCACTTCACCGAACCACAGGTAGCCGTCGTCGTCGATGTGCGTGACCATCACGCCAATCTCGTCGATGTGTCCCATCACCAGCAGCCGCCGCGCGTCGGACTCGTAGCCGTGCGCGGGCGACACCAGCGCGAGCTGCGTCCCCACCATGTCGCTGCTCGCGCTCGCGAACTCGCTCGCCGCCCTGCGCCACACCTGCGCGGGGGCCGACTCGCGGCCCGACGGCCCGCGCGCGCGCAGCAGCTCGAGCAGCAGCGCCGGCACACCCTCGGCGGCGCGCGACCGGCTCGCGGCTTTCGCGCGAGGCGCCGCGCGAGGTTGCGAGCGCGGAGCGGGGCTCATCGCGCGAGCAGCCCACGCAGCACGTAGGGCAGGATGCCTCCGTGGCGGAAGTACTCCGCCTCGCGCGGCGTGTCGATGCGCACGCGCGCATCGAACTCGACCGTGCGCGCGCCGTCTCCCTGCGCGTGCACCGTCAGGCTCGGCGGCGGCGCGCCGCCGTCCGCCATCGCCTGCGCGAGGCCGCCTATCGAGAAGCGCTCGACGCCAGTCAGCCCGAGCGCCTGTGCGCTCTCGCCCTCTGCGAACTGCAGCGGCAGCACGCCCATGCCGATCAGGTTGGAGCGGTGGATGCGCTCGAAGCTCTGTGCGATCACCGCGCGCACGCCCAGCAGCAGCGTGCCCTTCGCCGCCCAGTCGCGCGAGGAGCCGGTGCCGTACTCCCTGCCCGCGAGCACCACGAGCTCGGTCCCCTGCGCGATGTAGCGCATCGCCGCGTCGTAGATCGCCATCTGCTCGTGCGCGGGGTCGCCCAGATAGCGCGTGTAGCCACCCTCCGGCAGCGGCTCGCCCCCGCCCAGCATGTTGCGCAGGCGGATGTTGGCGAAGGTGCCGCGCATCATCACCTCGTGGTTGCCGCGCCGCGCGCCGTAGGTGTTGAAGTCCCGCGTCTGCACGCCGTGCTCCTGCAGGTAGCGCCCCGCGGGGCTCTCGCGCTTGATCGAGCCCGCGGGAGAGATGTGATCGGTGGTCACGCTGTCGCCCAGCAGCGCCAGCACGCGTGCGCCCTCGATGTCGCGCACCGGCGCCGGCTCGCGCGGCATCTCCTCGAAGTACGGCGGCCGGCGCACGTAGGTCGAGCGCTCGTCCCAGCCGAAGCGCTCGCCCTCCGGCACGCGCAGCTCGCGCCAGCGCTGATCGCCGGTGAACACCTCCCCGTAGCTCCTGCGGAACATCTCCGCGCGCACGCACTCGAGCACCGTCTGCGCCACCTCGTGCTCCGCGGGCCAGATGTCGCGCAGGTGCACCTCGCGGCCCTGCTCGTCGCGGCCCAGCGGCTCGCTCGCGATGTCGATGTCCATCGTGCCCGCCAGCGCGTACGCCACGCACAGCGGCGGCGAGGCGAGGTAGTTCATCTTCACATCGGGGTTGATGCGCCCCTCGAAGTTGCGGTTGCCCGACAGCACCGACACCACCGCCAGGTCCGCCTGCTCGATCGCCGCAGAGATCTCCTGCGCCAGCGGGCCCGAGTTGCCGATGCACGTCGTGCAGCCGTAGCCCACGAGGTTGAAGCCGAGCTCCTCGAGCGGCGCCGTCAGCCCCGCGCGGTCGAGGTACTCGGTGACCACCTTCGAGCCGGGCGCCAGCGAGGTCTTCACCCACGGCTTCGAGCGCAGGCCACGCGCTCGTGCGTTGCGCGCGAGGATGCCCGCGCCCACCATCACCGACGGGTTGGACGTGTTGGTGCAACTCGTGATCGCCGCGATCACCACGTGGCCGTGGTCGAGCTCGAAGCTCTCCCCGTCGAGCGTCACGCGCGTGAGGCCGTGCGCGCGCTCGATCGTCGCCGTGCCCGCCTCCGCGCCCGCGCCGCCCGCGCGCGTGCTCGCGGCCGCGCCCGCCGTCTCCTGATCGCCCGGCGCGGGCTGCTGTGCGTGACCGGGTGCGCCGTTTGCGGGCGGGTCCGAGGCGGGGTAGGACTCCGCGATCGCCTCGTCGTGCATGTCACCCTCGGGCGCGGGCGAGCGCTCGCGCGTCTTCGCCGCAGCTGCGACCCTCGACGCGGGGCCGGCGTCGGACCCCTTCCCGCCCCCGGGGCCGCCGGTGTCGCCGGCGCCGAGGAAGCTCGCGAGCGAGGCCCTGAAGGCCTCCTGCGCGGAGCGCAGCGCGACGCGGTCCTGCGGGCGCCGCGGGCCGGCGAGCGACGGTTCGACGCTGCCGAGGTCGAGCTCGATCTCATCGGAGAAGGTGGGCTTGTCGGAGTGCCCGTCGTGCCACAGCCCCTGCTCCTTGGCATACGCCTCCACCAGCGCGACCTGCTCCTCGCTGCGACCTGTGAGCCGCAGGTAGCTGAGCGTCTCCGAGTCGATCGGGAAGATCGCGCACGTCGAGCCGAACTCCGGTGACATGTTGCCGATCGTCGCGCGGTCGGCGATCGGCAGCGCCGCGACGCCTGCGCCGTAGAACTCGACGAACGTCCCCACCACGCCGCGCTCGCGCAGCACCTGCGTGACCGTCAGCACGAGGTCGGTCGCGGTGGTGCCGTGCGGCAGCTCGCCGTGCAGCCGCACGCCGAGCACCTGCGGGATCAGCATCGACACGGGCTGGCCCAGCATCGCCGCCTCCGCCTCGATTCCGCCGACGCCCCAGCCGAGCACGCCGAGGCCGTTGACCATCGTCGTGTGGGAGTCGGTTCCGAGCAGCGTGTCGGGGTATGCCTGCCCGCGCGCCTGGTCCGGGAAGATGACGCGCGCGAGGTACTCGAGGTTGACCTGGTGCACGATGCCGGTGTCCGGCGGCACCACCGCGAAGTCCGCGAACGCCCCCTGCCCCCAGCGCAGGAACTGGTAGCGCTCCTGGTTGCGCTCGAACTCGCGCTCGGCGTTCAGACGGAACGCGTCGTGTGTGCCGAACGCGTCCACCTGCACGGAGTGGTCGATGACGAGCTCCGCGGGCGCGAGCGGGTTGATGAGGTCAGGATCGCCCCCCATCTGCGCCATCGCATCGCGCATCGCCGCGAGGTCGACCACAGCCGGCACGCCGGTGAGATCCTGCATCAGCACGCGCGCGGGCGTGAACGCGATCTCCTTGCTCGGCTGCGCCTTCGCGTCCCAGCGTGCGAGCGCCTCGATGTCGCCCGCGCTCACCGAGCCGTCGCCCTCGCTGCGCAGGAGGTTCTCGAGCAGGACCTTCAGCGAGAAGGGCAGCCGCGCGACGTCGAAGCGCTGCTGCAGGGCGTCGAGCCTGAAGATCTCATAGGTGCGCTCGCCGACCGCGAGCGACCCCTTCGCATCGAAGCTGTTCTCCGAGAAGTGCTCTGCCGTCAAGTGGGGGCTCCCGTTCGCGCTGCACGACGTGGTCGACGCTCAGGGGAGTCTCGCAGAGTCCGCGCGCGGAGCGCAGCTGAGCGAGCCGGTGCTTCAGCGCCCGCGCGTGACGCGTCCCTTGCCCTCGCGCTTTGAGCGCAGCAGCGCTGCGTCGCACGCCTCGAGCAGCTCGTCGATCGTCATCGGCGAGTGCCACTGGGCAGCGCCGATCGACGCTGCCACGCCGTCTTCGAGCCCGGGCCCGCCGTGGATCGCGGCGAGCCGCGCGAGCGCGCGCGTGCCCGCCGCCGCAGCGGCGTCGAGGTCGGCGTTGGGAAGGATCACGACGAACTCGTCGCCGCCGGGGCGCGCCACGCGGTCGAACGCGCGGAACTCGCCCACCAGCGCTTGCACGACCGCGCGCAGCAGCGCGTTGCCCGCCGGGTGGCCGTGCACATCGTTGACCGACTTGAAGTTGTCGAGGTCGATCATCAGGCACGACAGCAGCCCGCCCGTGCGCAGCGCGCGGTCCACCTCCTCCTGCAGGCGACGGCGCATCGCGCGGTCGTTCATCGCTTCGGTGACCGCGTCGGTGCCCGCCTCCGCGCGCGCTCGCGCCAGCGCGAGCGCCGTCGCGGCCTGCTCCACGAGCGCGATCGCGTGCTGCACCGCGGGCGCCGCGAGCACGGCGCCGCCGCGGCGCACGAGGATCACGACCGCGTGCACCTCCGCGCGGTCTGACAGCGGCACGAGCAGCGCGCAGCTCACCGGCCCGGCCTGCTGAAGGCGCGGCAGCGTGGCGGCCAGTTCCTCGCTGCGCGTGGCCAGGAAACTGCGTCCCGTGGAGGCCACCCAGCTCACCCCCGGTGGACGCTCCGCGCGCGGCACCAGGTAGCTGAGGCGCCCCTCGCCGCCGTATAGGTACACCACGGCGAGCTCTTCGCGCTCATCGCCGCCCGGCGAGATGTGGTGGACGTGCACCTCCTCGCCGCCCGGCGAGGCGAGCAGCTCGCACGCGAGCGCGCGGAAGATCGTCTCCTCGTCGGAGGCGCGGTCGGCGATGGCGATCAGACGGCGTATGCCGCCGAACAGCCTGTCCACCTGTGCGCCGCCCTCTTCTCCAACATCCGTCGAGGTATCCGTACCCGACATCGCATCCATAGCAAACTTCAATCTACGCCATACGGGCGCGCTTGGCCAGGGCTGAGGCGCCACTCCCACGGCGCGTCCCCGCGCCCCCCCGAGCGCCGGGGCGCGCCGTCAGGGAAAGCTCAGCGTGATGAACGCCTGAGACTTCGCGCCGCCCTTCGTCGGCACGAAGCCGACGCGCACCCTGATCCGCAACGGCCCCCTGCTCGAGCGCCCGCGTCGGTTCAGCGGCACGAGCAGCGCGGCAGCGCTCTTGGCCGAGGGGAGATGCCGGAAGACCGTGCTCAGGTAACGCCCGCTGCCGCTGATGCGCCCCGCAGAGTAGGTCTGCACGGTCAGGTAGGCCGTGCCGCCGATCACCTTGTGCCCGACGATCCGCACCCCGCAGCCGGCGGGCGTCACCGCGGTCTTCTGCTTGAAGGTCTTCCCGCTCCAGGAGAGGATCGTGGTGGGCATCCGCAGCGCCAGCGTGCATGTGCCGGCGAGCGGCACGAGCGCGCTGTGCGGGCCCATGCTCAGGTTGAGCGTCAGCTGCGTGAGCGGCACGTCGGGCGTCGAAGGGAACTCGACGCTCGTCACGTGATCGGCCGTCCTGGTGCTGCCGTGCACGAGCAGGCGCACGCCGCCGGATTCGAGCACGAGGTCGAGGCCCGGCGAGCTCGCGCCGGGATGCGCAACGAGGATCGCGGGGCCGCTCAACGCGCCCGCGAGCAGGTTGACGGCGCGCGCGCTGCCCACGATCGAGCCCGGCGGGCACGCGTTCGGATCGGTCGCGAACGTAGACTCCGTGCATGCCTGCGCGAGCGCGCCCGGCCGCAGCGTCAACAGCCGCGGCAGCGACAGCGCCATCGACCTGACCGCCGAGTTCCCCGCGGGCACGCTGAGGGTCGCTTCCAGGCTCGCGCCCATGGCGGCCGACGCGTTTGCGCTCGTCGACGCGACGAACGAGGGCTTGAACGCGAGCGCGCCGCAGTCCGCGATCGTCAGCGGCGAGGAGAGTCCGGCGGCCGGCTGTTCGAGTGCAGTTCCGGGCGTGAACGGCGAGAGCGTGCTCGACGTGTGAAAGCGTCCGCACGCGCTCGGCTCGTAGAGGAATCCCTTGCGGTCGATCGTGACGCCGAGCGAGCGCATGCGCAGCGGGATCCCCTTGACGATCCTTGGCAGCGTGCCTTCCAGCGTCATCTGCCCGCTGTCGGCGTCGACGCGCACCTTGGCGAGCGCGACGATCGGGCCGAGGTTCAAGGGCCCCACCACCGCGGGGACGGCGAGCTCGATGCCGAAGGGCGATCCGACGGAGGCGCCGGTGAGGTACGCGCTGCCGTGCAGCGGATATGGCATGGCGCCCGCGCCCGCCTCGATGCTCGCGCTCCCTATCCGGCTCTCGCTCGGGCACGCTCCCGCGGCCGCCTGCGGTTCTTCGCAGGGCAGCACCCCCGCGATCCTCGCCGCGAGCCCTTCCGGCAGGACGGTCTTCAGCGCTGAGAGGTACTGCTGGCCGTCTGCGCGCGCGATGCGGAGCGTGAACGTGGTCGCAGCACCCGCCCGCGTGGAGCTCTCGAGCACGCTCTGGCTCGGAGCGAAGGGCAGCGGGTTGGGACAGCCGCTGGTTTCGAACGGCGCCGAGACGGCAGTCGCCGCGGCGGTGGCGTACTGGGTGAGCAGGCCTTCGACTCTGCTCGCGCCGCACACGAGCGGGTTGGCGAGCAGCGCCGAGGGCCCGCCCGCGAAGGTCAGCGTCAGCTCGCTGAGCGGCAGCTGGGGCGCACCGGTGAACGTCAGTTCCAGCCTGCCGCTCGACGGGTCGGGTGTGATCACCCCTGAAAGCCTGACCGTCAGGCCGTCCCTCGCGCTCTCCGCGTCGAGGTAGACGGCGTATTGCGGGTTCGCCGCGCTCGCGCCCGTCACCGGTCCGCCGTCCGCGCTCGCCAGGTACACGCCGCCACTCAGTGCTTCGGGCAGGAACGGCGCCTGGATGCTCACCGATGCGAGCTGCGACGCCGCCGGGCAGGCGAAGGCGCTCCTCTGCCCCAGCGCCGCCTGTGCGGCGCTGCACGACTTCAGCCCCGACGCGCCCGGCAGCTCGAGCGTCAGCCCGGCCGGCAGCAGCAGCCGCTCCGCAGCGATGTCCGCGCTCGCGATCGTCGCGCTCACCTGGGGATCGGTTGCGGTCACGGTGAGCCCGTCAGGCTCGTCGTGGGCCCAGGTTTCAGCGCTCGCGAGCAGCGCCGGCGCGAAGGGCACTTCGCCGCAGCCCGTGAGCCCCGAGACGGTGCTCACGGCGGCTTCCTCGGCGTGGCCCGCGGAGGACTGCACGCTCAGCTGCCAGGCGGTGCTCGCAGCACACCCGCCGGGCAGCGTGAACAGGCCGGGGTGTGCGGCGGCGTCTTCCAGGGTGAGCGTCGAGCGCACAAGGCGGAGCGCTTCCGGTTCCCCCACGGGGACCCGCAGTTCGAGGGACTCGTGGTAGTCGCTGCTCCAGTTGATGCGGCCCTGCATGTATAGGCGCCGGGCGGGATGGCCGTGGGCGGCGGGCAGGTAGACCCCGAGTTCGAGCGGGAGCCCTTCGGGGGCCTGCAGCAGCCACACCGAGGCTTCGACGGCGCCCGGCTGGCCTTCGAGGCCGAGGAGGTCGGTGCCCGCGACGCTTTCGGCCGCGCATTCCCGTTCGGGGCCCGCGGCGCCTTCGAACGCGGCCCTGCCGCAAGGGTGCGCGACCGCCCGCGGATCGATCACGAGGCCGACCGGGAGGCCGAGCGTGGCGCTCTGGAGTTCCTCGCCCGAGCCTTCGCGCAGGTCGAACGCGGCGCTCACGCGCGCAGGGTGGCCGGCGGCCCGGGTGAAGGATTCGCCGCCGAGGGTCGAGATGCTCGCCTTGAAGCTGCCTTCCTTCACGCCGAAGGAGGCCGCGCGCGCGCTCGCGGCGCCGGCGCAGAGGAGCGCGAGCGCGAGCAGCACGATGAGCGGTTTGCGGACGTGCGAGCTGATGGGACCCTCCCTGCGAAGCCGGCCGGCCGAGCGACGACGGTGTCTATCCTGCCAGGACTCCGCCACGCCGCGAAAGTTGCGCCGCGCCCGTCGGCGCGATCTGACTGCGCGTCGAGCTCGGCGGTCATGCGCCGGCGCGCGCGTCGGCGTCGAGCGCGAGCGGGGCACCGAAGCTCACTCGCAGCAGCGCGCCGCCCTCGGGAGCGTTGCACGCCTCGGCGAAGCCGCCGCTCGCCTCGGCCGCCTGGCGCACGATCGCGAGACCGAGACCAGAGCCGGGCTGACTGCGCGCGTCGCGCGCGCGGTAGAAGCGGTCGAACACGAACGGCAGGTCAGCCTCGTCGAAGCCGGGCCCGTGGTCTCTGACCTCGAGCACGCCGTCGCGCAGGCTGACCTCGACCGTGCCCTCGGGCGGGCTCCACCTGCGGGCGTTGTCGATCACGTTCGACACCGCACGGCTGACGCGTTCGGCGTGTCCGCGGACGAGCGTGGGCGCGACGCTCACCTCGTAGCGCACGTCTCCCCGCCGGCGCGCGCTGCGCACCGCCGAGTCGACCACCTCGTCGAGCCGCACGTCATCGAGCTGCCCGTCGGGGGTCGCCCCGCGCGCGAGCTCGACGACGTCGGACACCAGCGCAGTGAGCTGGTCGAGCTCGGCGACGATGTCCGCGCGCAGGCTCTCCTGCTCGTGCGCCGGCAGGCGCTCCGCCTCGCCGAGCACCTGGATGTTGGCGCGAAGCGACGTGAGCGGCGTGCGCAGCTCATGGCTCGCGTCCGCGATCAGCTGACGCTGCGCGGCGATCGAGCGCTCCAGCGCATCGAGCGTGCCGTTGAAGCTCTCCGCCAGCCGCGCAAGCTCATCGCGTCCCCTCACCTCCAGTCGCAGCGAGAGGTCGAGGTTGCCGCTGAGCGCCTCGGTGCGGCGCGTGAACGCGGCGACCGGGGTGAGCGCGGCGCGCGCCACCAGCGCGCCGAGCGCGGCGGCGAGCAGGATGCCACCCGCGCCGATCAGCACCAGGATCAGCAGCAGCCTGCCCAGCTCGTGATTGACCTCCGTCAGCGGCCGCGCGACCATCACCGCGCCGTAGGACCCCGCGCCGAGTGTGAGCACGCGCAGCGCTGTGCCCGCGATGCTCCTGTCGGTCAGCTCCGAGCCCGCGCCGCGCGCGGCGACCGCGAGGTCCGCGCTTCGCGGCGGGATCGTCGCAGGCGCCACTCCCTGTCCCCTCGGCACCTCGAGCTGGCCGTGCGCGGTGATGAACTGGATGTAGCCCGGTGCGGCCCCGAACGGCACCGGCGCGATGCTCCCGGGCAGGACGCCCGCGTGCCCTTCGGGACGAGCCGGCCCGGGCGACACCGGACCCGGGCCGCCGAACAGCCCTTCGAGGGCGCGCAATCCGTTCGTGCCGGTGAGCCGCCTCGGCACGAACGCCTGCGCCCTCGCGCGCAGCTGACTGTCGATTTCCCCGCGCAGATCCGAGCGCACCGCCACATAGAGACCGGCCGCAGCGGCGATCACCGTCAGCGCGACCGACAGGCCTGCGATCGCAGCGATCCTGCCGCGCAGCGACATCGCACGCAGCGCGCTGCCGGCCGCCCGTGCGCCGCGGCTCGGCGTCGACACTCGCTCGCTCATGGTTCCCGCAGCGCATAGCCGACGCCGCGAACGGTGTGGATCAGCTCGCGCGCGCCCGCCTGCTCGAGCTTGCGGCGCAGGTAGCCCACGTAGACGCGCAGCGCGTTGGACGCCGGCCCGAAGTCATAGCCCCACACGCGGTCGTAGATCACGCTGTGCGCCAACACCGTGCGCGGGTTGCGCATGAACAGCTCCAGCAACAGGAATTCGGTGCGCGTGAGCTCGACGAAACGCTCCCCGACCTGCACGCCATGGCGCGCAGGGTCCAGGCGCAGCTCCCCGAACGAGAGCTCCTGCACGCCCGCGTTGGGGCTCGCACGGCGCAGCAGCGCACGCAGTCTCGCCTTCAGCTCGCCCACGTCGAACGGCTTGACGAGATAGTCGTCGGCGCCCGCATCCAAGCCGTCGATGCGGTCGGCCACCGCGTCTCGCGCGGTGAGCATGAGGATCGGGACGCGATCACCGAGACGGCGCGCGTGTGCGCACACCTCCAGCCCGTCGATGCCCGGCAGGCCCACGTCGAGCACCACCGCATCCGGTGAGGACCGCACGATCGCCTCGAGCGCGCTCTCGCCGTCCTGCGCCAGCTCGACCTCGAAGCCAGCGAGCGACAGCGTGCGGCGCAGCGCGTCGCGCACCGCGCGATCGTCGTCCACCACGAGGATCCTCATAGGGTGGATCTTCGCGCCCTAGGCGCGTGCCAGCGCGCCGGCCCTTCCGCGGCAGTCATACAGCGTCCCCGTCGTGCTCGGGCTGCTCGAGCTGCTCGACAGCGTCACCGCCCGGCAGGCGCGCGCAACCGCCTTCATCGCAGGCTTGGAGCCGAGCCGGTTTTCACCGCGCGGGCCACCGGCACCGGGGAACGCCAAGCCGCCGGGCGGGCCGCCGAGCCGCGACGCACCGGCGCCCGCTTCCAGGAGCGCCCGCATCGAGCCCGCGGGCACTTCAGCGCCGCCCGCGCCCGGGACCCCCGGAGCCGTCGGGCCACCGCCGGGACCATTGGCGCCGCTGCCGAAGATGCCGACTGCGGGGCCGGGCGAGCTCGAGCCGGCGAGGGCTTCCTGATCGAGGACCCAGCGCACTTTGCCCGCGCGCACCTCCTGCGCGAGCCACTTCGCGCTCACGTCGCTCTCGCGGCCGGAGAAGCCCCCGATGCCCGCGACGTGGAGATCGCCTTTGACGATCGCGGCCGCAGCGGTCGACTGGCTCGAGACCGCCAGCGGGCCGCCTCCGTGCTCCGCGATATAGGCG
>Ga0209698_10007166_pt1 | contig 11742 bp, 2 predicted proteins | sample LitLauG_LLR_2012_FD_187203 | JGI IMG/M metagenome (GOLD analysis project Ga0209698, IMG submission 187203) | Freshwater sediment microbial communities from Pennsylvania, USA - Little Laurel Run_MetaG_LLR_2012 (SPAdes) (version 2) | ecosystem: Environmental > Aquatic > Freshwater > Creek >... | reverse complement strand
GTCACGGGGGCGGGCGCTTTCACCATCGGGGCGAACATAAAGGCCGGCAACGCAGGCGCAGGCGGCCAGGGATTTGGCGCCGGCGGCGACGGCGGCAACGGCGGGACGGGACTTTATCTTTTCAATGCCGGAACAACCGCCGTGACGGTCAATTCCGGCCTGTCCATCCAGGGCGGAACGGGCGGCGACGGCGGCGTCGGACCTCGCGGCGGCGCGGGCGGCGCTGGCGGCAATGGGATCGATTTTTCGAGCAACGCCTCGGCGACATTGACCGTGCAATCGGGCGCCTTCGTCGTTGGCGGCGCCGGCGGCGCTGGTTGGGCCGGTTTTCTCGGGACCGGCGCGACCGGTCAGGGCGGCGCCGGCGTGCTCGGCGCCAATCTGACCATCAACAACGGCGGGACAATCGCCGGCGGCCCGGACGGCGCCAATATTGCGCGCGCGGCCGCGATCACGCTGACCGGGGGGACGAACGTCCTCGTCTCGACTTCGAATACGGCTTCGCTGTCGGGAATCATCAAAGTCGGGTCCGGCGCCACGCTGACGTTCGATCAGAGCGCGCAGACCGTCAACGCTAGTTATTTGGGCGTGTCCGGCGCCGGCGCCGTCACCTTCAACAGCGGCGCCAACCGGATCACCCTGTCGGGCCTTAACACCATTTCGGGCGGCGCGACCATCGCGGCCGGAGGCAATCTGACGCTGGCCGCCAACACGACGCTCGGTTCGGCGCTCAACATGCTCGCCGGCTCCAGCGTCACCCTTGGCGGCCATGTGGCGCTGGTCGGCGCCACCGTCACCGGCGATCCGACATTCAACGTCACGGGCGCGAATTCGACGGGCGCTATTCACGGCGCCGGCGACGTCGTCGTACTGGGAACATCGGGAAGCGCGACGACTGACGTTCTCACCTTGACCGGCGTGAGCGACTACACCGGGACGACCAGTGTCGGCGATGGCACGGCGGCGAACGCGGCGACCTTCAAGGGCGGCGTGGCGGGCGCATTCAGCGCGGTATCGGCGACGACCGTCAAGGCGTTGAGCGTGCTCGATCTCGGCGGCTTCAATCAGACGGTCTCCTCGTTGGCGGGCGCGGGCGTCGTGACGAATTCAGGCGGCGCGGCGGCGGTGCTGACCAACCAGGGCGCGTCCTCGACCTTCTCGGGAGTCATCCAGAACGGAACGAGCGCGACGGGCCTGACGCAGAACGCGGTGGGCCAGACGCTGACGCTGAGCGGGGCCAACACCTTTAGCGGAAACACGACGGTCACGGCGGGCACGCTGGCGCTGGCCAATAATTCCGCGCTCGGCGCCTCCGCCGTCACCCTTGCGCCGGGCGCCAATCTGGCGCTGCAGGGCGTGCAGATCGCCAACAGCGTCGGCGTTTCCGGGGCCACCGGCGTCTCGACCACCGGGGCCAGTTCGCTGGGCGCCGTCACTGGGACCGGTACGATTACGCTGACGGGAACTTCGGGCGCCGCCGCCACGGACGTGCTGACGTTTTCGACGACCCATAGCTATTCGGCGCAGACCGCCGTCGGCGATGGAACGCTCGCGCACGCCGTCACCCTGAAAGGCGGCGTCGCCCAGGCGTTCAGCAATGCCTCCGGCACGACCGTTACGGCCAACAGCGTGCTCGATCTCGGCGGCTTCGCGCAGACGGTCATCTCGCTGGCGGGCGCGGGCACGGTGACGAACTCGGGCCTGAGCGCGGCGGCGCTGACCAATCGAGGGACGTCCTCGACCTTTTCCGGGATCATCCAGGACGGCGTGAGCAAGACCCGCCTGAACCAGAACCAGACGGGACAGGCGCTGACCCTGGCCGGCGCCAACACCTATACCGGCGCGACGACCATCCAGGCTGGCACGCTGGCGCTGACAGGCTCGGGCGCCATCGCCAGTTCCAGTTCCATCAATATCGCCACCGGCGGCACGTTCGACATTTCCGGCACGACGACGGGCGCCAGCATTGTCTCGCTCGGCGACAACGGCTTGACGCCGAACGGAACGGTGACGCTGGGCGCCAGGACGTTGACGATCACCAACGCCTCGACAACGTTCTCCGGCGCCATCGGCGGCGCGGGCGGCGTGACGTTGACGAACGGCGTGCAGACTCTGGCCGGCGCCAACACCTATTCGGGCGCGACGAACGTGAACGGCGGCACGCTGGCCGGCGGCGCCCCGAACGCCTTCAGCTCGGCCTCACTGACGACGATCAATACCGGGGGCACTGTCGATCTGGGCGGCGTCGCGCAGGCGATCAACAATGTCTCGCTGTCGGGCGGCACGCTGCAAAACGGCGCCCTCAATGGCGCGGTGTCCTCGACGGGCGGCTTCATCAGCAGCCTCCAGGGCTCGGCCGCCGTGACGACCACCGCCGGCACGACGACGCTTTTGGGGGCCAACGTCTATACCGGAGCGACGACAATCACCGGCGGCGTGCTGAAGGGCGGCGCGCCTGGCTCGTTCAGTTCGTTTTCGGCGACGACGGTCAACGGCACGCTCGATATCAACGGCTCCAACCAGACGATCAAATCGCTGTCGGGCGCTGGCGCGGTGACCAACAGCGGCGGGTCGGCGGCCACGCTAACCAACCAGGGTCCGTCCTCGACCTTCGCGGGCGCCATCACGGATGGCGCGAGCGGGACCGGCCTGACGGAGAGCGCCGCAGGATCTACGCTGACGCTGACGGGCGCCAACACCTATTCCGGGCTGACCAAGGTAACGGCGGGCACGCTGGCGGCGGGCGCAGCCAATACATTCAGCGCGGGCTCGAACACCCTCGTTCAAACGAGCAGCACGCTCGATCTGGGCGGCTTCGCGCAGACGATCAACCAGGTCAATCTGACGGGCGGAACGCTGACTCACGGCAGCCTGACCGGCGCCGTCACCTCGTCGAATGGCTTCATCAGCGGCCTCAACGGCGCCACCGGCGTGAAGACGACAGGCGGAACCACGAAGCTGTCGGGAAACAACGGCTATACGGGGACCACCGACGTCAACGGCGGCGTGCTGACGGCGACTTCAAACGACGCGTTCAGCGCGGCTTCGACCACCAACGTCAACACCACCGGCACGCTCGACCTGGGCGGCGGCGCGCAGACGATCAACACCGTCAATCTCGCGGGCGGAACTCTGACCCATGGCGGCCTGACCGGCGCCGTCGGCTCGACCGGCGGTTTCATCAACGGCCTCTCGGGATCGACCACCGTCACCACCACGGCCGGAACGACGACGCTGTCGGGCGTGAACACCTATGCGGGCGTGACCAACGTCAATGGCGGCGTTCTGACGGCTTCTACCAACAATGCGTTCAGCGCGGTCTCGACCACTAACGTCAACACAAACGGAACGCTCGACCTCGGCGGCGGCGCGCAAACAATCAACACGGTCAATCTCGCGGGCGGGACGATCCAGCACGGCAGTCTTTCGAGCGTCAATGGGATCTCGTCGATCGGCGGCTCGATCAACGGCCTTTCCGGCTCGACCGGCGTGACCACCACCGCCGGCACGACCACGCTGTCGGGCGCCAACGGCTACACGGGCGCGACCAACGTCAACGGCGGCGTGCTGACTGCCTCAAGCGCCAATGCGTTCAGCGCGGTTTCGATTACGACGGTCAACGCGACCGGCACGCTCGACCTCAACGGGTTGCTGGAGACGATCAATACGGTCAAGCTCGCGGGCGGCACGATCCAGAACGGCACGTTGAATAGCCTCAACGGCATCGCCTCGACGGGCGGCGCCATCGCCAATCTCAAAGGCACGACGGGCCTGACGGTCAATTCCGGCACAACGACGATCACCGGGACCAATTTCTATAGCGGCGCGACGACGATTGTCGGGGGCACGCTGTTGGCCACAACGGCCAACGCGCTCAGCTCCAACTCGGTCACCACGCTCGACACGGGGGCTATCCTCGATCTCGGCGGCTTCACGCAAACAGTCAGCACTTTCGCTCTTGCGGGCGGAACGCTGATGCACGGAAACCTGATCGTCACGTCCGGGATTGTCTCCAGCGGCGGCGCCATCGGCGGGACGACCGGCAATTTTGGCCTGACCACGATCGGGGGCACAACCACGCTCTCGGGTACAAATACTTATACCGGCGTCACCAACGTCAATGGCGGCGTGCTGATCGGGTCCACGCCCAACACGTTCAGCGCCAATTCGATCACGACGATAAATGCCGGCGGCACGCTCGATCTCGGCAACGCCGCGCAGACGATCAACACCGTCAATCTGGCGGGCGGCACGCTGCAAAACGGCGCCCTGACCAGCGCGAACGGGGTGTCCTCGTCGGGCGGCGCGATCATCAATCTCAGCGGAACGACGGGCCTCACCACGATTGGCGGCGCGACGGTTTTGTCGGGGAACAATACCTATTCCGGCCTGACGACAGTCAAGGGCGGGACGCTGACGGCCTCCGTCGACAACGCATTTAGCGCGGGTTCTGTAACCACGATTCTGGCGGGCGGAACGCTCGATCTGGGCGGCGGGGCGCAGACGATCAACGACCTGACGCTCTCGGGCGGAACATTGCAACATGGCAATCTGACGAGCGCAAGCGGCGTCAAGTCGTTGGGCGGCGCGATCAACGGGCTCAGTGGGTCCACGGGTCTATCCACGGCCTCAGGCGCAACGACGCTGTCAGGATTCAATGCCTATGCCGGCGCCACCTCGGTCGGCGGCGGCACGTTGACGGCCTCCACCGCTAACGCCTTCAGCGCGGTCTCGGCGACGACCGTGCTGACCGGCGGCACGCTCGATCTGGGCAACCGCGCGCAGACGATCAACACGCTCAGCCTCGCGGGCGGGATGATCCAGAACGGCAATCTGACCAGCGCCAGCGGCATTGCCTCTACGGGCGGCGGCGTCGCCAATATCTCCGGCTCGACCGGCTTGACGGCGACTTCGGGCACGACGACGCTCTCGGGACTGAACAGCTATGGCGGCGCGACCGCCGTCAACGGCGGCGTGCTGACGGCCGCCAACAACAACGCCTTCAGCGCAGGCTCGGTCACCACGATCAATACCGGCGGCACGGTCAACCTTGGCGGGTTTACGCAGACGATCAACGCCGTCGCCCTTGCGGGCGGCACGCTCACCGGCGGCGCGCTCACCGGCGCCGTCACCTCGACCGGCGGCGCCGTCAGCCTGCTGGGCGGACCGACGACTCTCACCACCAATGCGGGCGTGACGACGTTTTCGCAGCAGAACAGCTACACCGGCGCCACCAACGTCAACGGTGGTATGCTGACCGCGGCGAACGCCAATGCGTTCAGCGCGGCGTCGCTGACGACAATCAACGCGGGCGGAACGCTCAATCTGAACGGCGCGCAGACGATCAATACCGTCAATCTCGCAGGCGGGACGCTCACCAATGGCGCGCTGAGCGGCGCGGTCGCCTCCACGGGCGGCGCCGTGAGCGCTTTGAGCGGCCCGGCGAGCCTGACCACCACCGCCGGAACGACGACGCTGTCGGGCGCGAACAGCTATTCGGGTGCGACCAACGTCAACGGCGGCGTGCTGACGGCCTCCACTGGCAACGCGTTCAGCGCGGGCTCGACGACGACGGTCTCGACCGGGGGAACGCTGAACCTCGGCGGCCTCGGCCAGACGATCAACGCCATCAATTTGGCGGGCGGAACGCTGACCAGCGGCGCGCTCACCGGCGCCGTCACCTCGACCGGCGGCTTCATCAGCGGGATCGGCGGCCCCGCCAGCGTCACCACGACTGGCGGGACCACGACGCTCTCAGGCCCCAACAGCTATGCCGGCGGCACGAATGTCGCAGGCGGGACAGTGCAGTTCTCCAGCGGCGGGACGCTCGGCGGGGCGTCCGGCGCCACGACCGTCTCGGGTGGAACGCTCAACATCGGGTCGACCAGTCAGACGCAAAACGGCGGCGTCACGGTCTCCGGCGGCGCCCTCAACGTCGGCGCGGGCGGCGGGCTGACGACGACGACGCTCGCCCTCACCGGCGGGACGCTTAATTCGCAGGGCGCTATCATCGCCACCGCCGCGCTGAACAACGGCGCGCTCTTCACCGCCTCGGGCGCGATCACGACGCCGACCCTAACCAATACCGGCGTCTTTTCGTTGTCGGGCCCACTGGCGCTCACCGGCGATTTCGTCAATTCCAACGATCCCGGCGTCGTCAACATCAACAATGCGATGAGCGTCACGGGCGCCTTCACCAACAATAGCACGCTGGCCAACGCGGTGACCATAAGCCCGTCGGGATCGCTCACCGCCGCCACGATCAACAATCTGGCGGGGACTTTCACCTCGGCGGGCGCCGTCGCCGCCACCAATTCGCTGACCAATACGGCGACCTTCAACGCCGCCGGGACGGTCGCCACGCCGACGCTCGTCAACAGCGGGACGTTCACGGTCACGGGGCCGCTGAGCGGCTCGGTCGGCGTCTTTAACAATACCGGGAGCGTCGCCGTCGCCGATCAGAGCTTTACCGGCGTGACGACCTTCAACAACAACGGCGCCGTCACCGGCACGACGGGAACGCTGGGCGCCGGCGCGTTCAACAACGCCGGAGTTCTCGATATCCGTCAGGCGAACGGCGGCACGGCCGGCGCCTTCACCATTGCGGGCAATTTCGTTGGCCAGGCCGGCTCCGTGATCGCCCTGAATCTGACCGGCGGCGCGGCGCCGCACATCAACCAGCTCGTCGTTACGGGGACGGCCAGTGGCGCCACCGCGCTTAACGTCACCGCAAACACCGGTCCCATCACGCTGCTGACCACGCCGGTGACCTTTCTGACGACAGGCGGCGGCAATCTTGCGTTCACGACGCCGACCGTCAACGGCGCCGGCCAGGTATCCACGGGTCTGTTGACCTATACGGTGCTGCGGAATGGCGCCAATTATCAGCTCTACGACTCGATCAACCGCGTGGCGCTCGGCGGCATCGTCGGCGGCGTCTCGACGGCGGTCGGCGCCGCGCAGGCCGGGTTCTTCCAGGGCTCGACAGCGTTCATCGGCGCGCCCCCCAACCAGACGCCGAACTTCATCAACATGGGCGTGTGGACGCGCGACGCGGCGGGCGTCAATATCGAGAAAGCCTCGGTCGCCGCATCGAGCGGCGGCATCACGCAAGCCGCCGACGTCTCGACGATCACGCATTTCGGCGGCGAGCAGGTCGGCGCGGACGTCGCAATCTTCAACATGGGCGGCAGCGGCTGGAACTTCCACACCGGCCTGACAGGCGGCGAATATCACGCCACAGCGAGCGCGAGCGATGATCTCAGTTCGTTCCACGTGCCGTTCATCGGCGCTTACGCTGCGATCACGGGGCACGGCTTCAACGCCAATATTCTGGTGCGCCACGACTTCTGGTACGGCAACATCCAGAGCCCCGGCATCGGCATCGCCAACGCCCCCATGAACGGCAGCGGCAACGCCCTGACGGCGGAAGCGGGCTATCAGATCACCTTCCAGAACGGCTTCTTCATCAAGCCGACGGCGGCGTTCAGCTACAATCAGGCGACTTACGGCAACATCACGCCGCCGGGCGCCTCAACCTCGACGCCGTTCTCATTGTCGATCGGCCCCGTCGTCTCCGAACTCGGCGTCGTTTCGCTGCAGGCCGGCGCGCCGTTCCAGTCGGGCGACTGGGCGTTGATCCCCAATGCGGTGGTCTCCGGCTGGCATGAATTCGCGGGCCTGATCCCCAGCCGCGCCTTCTCGCTCAGCGGGGGTCCTCAGTTTGACTATGCGTTGACGACCAGCCGCGTCGGCACGTTCGGGCAAGTGGGCGTCGGGATCGCAGCCAGTCCGATCAAACTGCCCAATCTGCTGCTATACATGCGCGCAGACTATCGCACGGGCTCCAACATCACCGGCGGCACCTTCACCTTCGGCGGGCGCTATACGTTCTAGTAACGCTGTGCCGCGGACCGGTTGGGAGTGTGCGGATGGGCGCTAGCGAAGAACAGGCGGTTCGTGTTAACCTGTCGCGGTTAACGGGAGCTGGGGCCGTGAGAACAGCGAAAGTATCGCTCGCGATCGGCGTTCTGCTGGCGCTGTCAACCGATCTCGGCGCTTCGGTCCTGAGACCGCGTGTCGAGCCCAAATGGTGTCCCGTGGATCGGCCCAGCAGCACGGCGGCGCTGCGTCAACCGTTGAACCTCTCGCCCATCCTCGCCAGTGTTAGGGCGAAGCCGGCAACCCCGCGCCCCAGACCGAAGGTCGAGCTGGCCAAGCTCACGCCGACCCCGCCGTCGCATCTTCACCGCCCGCCCGCAGTGCGCCGTCCGGCCCCGACGCTCGTGCGCTACGAACCGGCGCTGTTCTCGACGCCGTTCTTCCAGCGCATGACGGCCAGTTGCATCGGCGACCGCGCGAGCATCCTGTGCCCCGGTTATCTGGTGGTCGGCACGGAATATTGAGCGCCCGGGAGCGTTGGCCTCCAAGCCGACGTCGTCCTCAAGATCGGGCGCCGAAGCGCGAACGCGTCGGCGCAGACGCCGACGCTCCCGGCGCCGCCTATCAGAACGAGGGAATGTTGACCTGTCCGCCGCTGAACGCCGGAGGCGGCGGAGCGCTCGCGCGCGCAGGCGCATCTATGGGCGCAGGACGCGCGCGGGCCGGGCGCACCCGCGGCGCCTCTTCGGCCAGAGCTTCGCGCGGACGAACCACAGGCTCCCTGAGGCGAGGCGAAGGCGCGGCGAACTCGCGCACGTGCTCGACGGGTTCGGGCCGGGGACGCGCGGAATAGACCGGCGCATGATTGGTCGAAGGCGGCGCGACCGGACGCGCCGGAACGACCGCCAGCGGCGCAGCATGGGACGGGGCGCTGACCGGAGGCGCGGCGGGCGCGCAGACCTTGAATTCCTGATCGGCGAGTTCGTCGACAATGCCTTGCGTGATCCGCACGGTCTCGGCGGGCGCGTTGCGCGCGACGAAATAGGCGGCGAGCGCCTTCGACGTGGCGTCGTCGAAGCGGCGGGATTGGCGCCCGGGCGCCAGACAGGCCAGCCGCACCAGCTCATCCTGCGCCTCGGCGACGCGCTCGTCGATCGCGGCGATCCCCTTGGTTGTTTGGTCGCGCGTCGCCGCGCAACGCGAGTCGCCCAGCGCCGCCAGCGCCGCCCGCGCCACGGGCAGCGAAGGGTCGATCTTGGCGAGGGCGACCTCGTCCTGCGCGCAGATATCGGCCTCGGCCGCCTGCGCCTGCCGCGCCGTCTCCGCAAGCTTGAGCGCGGCATCGTGCGCGGCGGCGCAATGATATTGCCCGGCCGCCCCGGCGAGCGCGGCGGCGTCATGCGCGTTGAGACGGGCGAGCGCCTTCGTCTCCAGATCGCAGGTTTTGGCCGCCGAATCGGCGATCTCCCTGAGCGCCTTGTCGGCGGCGGCGGCGAAGGCCGGGCATTGGCTGTCGTGGCGCAACAGCGCTATGGCGTCGGATTGAGCGCCCTGACGGAAGCTCGCGAGCTTGCCGAGATCGTCGGCGCAAGCCTGATCGACGAGCCGCTTCTGCTCGGCCTCGGCGTCGAGGCGGCGCTGCGTCTGCGCTTGCGCAGCCTGCGCCGCGCGGGCCTCTTGCTGGCGTTGGACGACGAGCGCCTGCGCGGCCTCTTGCTCCTGGCGGCGGACCTCCGCCAGGTCGGCGGCGCGGGCGCCCGCTTGCGAGCGCATTTCGGCGCTGCGCTGGGCCTCGCGCGCCCTCTCGGCGGCTTCAGCCAACGCAGCCGCCTCCGCTTCGGCGCGGGCGCGCGCCTCTTGCGCTTTCGCCGCCGCCTCGCGGCGGGTCTGTTCGCTGGCGAGCGTTTGCGCCTGCTGCTGGGCGGCGTCCTCGTCAGAACGTTTGGCGAGCGCCGCCTCGGCCTCGGCCTTGAGACGCGCCGTTTCCGCCGCCTCCGCCGCGTGACGCGAAGCCTGCGCGAGTGCTGCGGCCTCAGCGATCTGACGGGCGCGCGCCTCCTCGGCGCGGCGGGCCTCCTCTTTCGCCGCGTCGGCCTGCCGGCGCTCGGCCTCCAGCCGCGCCTCGGTGTCCTGTCGCTGCTGGGCGAGTTTCTCGTCGGCCTGCCGCTTGGCCTCGGCGAGTTTGGCGTCCATGGCGGCGTGCTCGGCCTTCACGTTGGCCTCGATCTCGGCGAGCCGTTTGGCGGCGGCGTCTTTCTCGGCCTGCTCCTGCTTGCGACGCTGCGCTTCCGCCTCCTGCTGCGCTTGCGTTTGTTTCCTGAGCTGCTCGATGGCGGCCTCGGCGGCGGCGGCGCGCTTCTTCTCCTCTTCGACCCGCTCGCTGTCGCGCTTGGCGGCGTCGAGATTGTCGAGGATCGCCTGCGCGGTCTCGGCCTCGGGCGAATCCGGGAAATCGGCCATGAACTGCTTGAGCGCCCTGGGGTCCTTGCTCCCTTTGACCTTTCGCCATGCCTCCGCCGAGGTCTGTTTGGGGTTGAGGAAAATGTCGGAATCGCCGAGTGAGGCGGTGAGGATTTCTGGTTGCTGGCCGCCGTTGGTGAGCCTGGCGACGTCGTGCGAGACGTCCTCCAGCACGTCGACCAGCTTGCGGCCGGGCTCAGTCATGTGTCGCAGCATCGCCTGCGCAAACGGGCTGTGATCGCCGCCGTCGAAGTCAAGCGCCTGCTTGCCGTGCTGCGAGGAAAAGAACACGACCAGACCGTCTGCGCCCTCGACCGCCGCCAGGCCGTCTCCGTCGCCCAAGCCGCCGATGGAGCGGGTGGAGGATTTGGCGGGGCCGCTGCGCCCGTCGCGGCAGGCGTCGAGGATGACGATCTTGGCCTTGCGAGCCTCGCCCGCCGCATCGACGATGTCGTCGAGCGCGACGCTGTGGCGCTTCACGTCGACGATGTCGCGGGGGTAATTGTCGGTGGGCAGCAGGAAATTCTTGCGGCGAAACTGCATGCCGTGGCCGGCGTAGTAGAACAGCGAAACGTCGGCCTGTTTGGATTTGCGCTCGAAATCGCCGAGCATGTCGCGAAACTGCTGCTCGTTGACGTCGAGCCTGAGATCGACGTCGAAGCCGTCGGCCTTGAGCGCGGCGGCGATGTCGCGCGCGTCCTTCGCTGGCGTTTTGAGCTTCATCACGTCGGCGGTGTAGGCGGAATTGCCGACGACCAACGCCACCTTCACGTCCGGTCTGACGTCGGCGCGCAAGCCCCCGAGCCCACACAGCAAGGCCGCGCCGGCGACGGCGTATCTCAGCCACTTGGCCGGCCTCGAACGCATTCGGCTCCCGGTGATGTTAAGACTCTGGCAACATAAAGGGGGGCGCCCGCAAGGGCAAGAACGCGGCCATCTGCGTCGGCGAAAAGAGTGAACGGGGACGCGCCAGGCAGCGAGCGAAACCCCTATTTGGGAAACATCTGGTCGGGAATCTGAAAATCGGCGTCGGCGTTGGAGCGCGTGGGTATCGCGAGCTTCCTGAAAAGCTCCGCCCCCAGACCGTCGCCGGGATCGGTTTTGCACGCAAGCGCGGCGACGACCTTGCCGGCGCGCTCGACAAAGACGCCCTTGACCGAGGCGCGGCCGAGAGTCCTCGACCATCGCCCGATCGCTATGAAGGCCGTATAGCGATAGCCGTCCGCCTTGAAACGCACGAACGCCGCCCCGCCGCCCGAATACGTCACGGTCCCCCCTTCCACCGAGCCGCCCGCGCCGGGAAGCTCCCGTTCAATCCTTTCGGGCTTGCCATAACGGTATTTCAGTCCGTGGCCGCCGGCCGCCTTCGGCGCGCAGACCGAAACCACGCCGGCTCCGGCG
>Ga0209698_10007165_pt1 | contig 11743 bp, 11 predicted proteins | sample LitLauG_LLR_2012_FD_187203 | JGI IMG/M metagenome (GOLD analysis project Ga0209698, IMG submission 187203) | Freshwater sediment microbial communities from Pennsylvania, USA - Little Laurel Run_MetaG_LLR_2012 (SPAdes) (version 2) | ecosystem: Environmental > Aquatic > Freshwater > Creek >... | reverse complement strand
GTGATAACCTTGCGAAATGCCTCTCGATCCTGATGCGGGCCCCCGCTCTGCAAAACCTGTTCGATCCTATGCGGTGGTTGTGTTTGCTCTCATCATCGGGCTCTTCCTGGGCGTACTATCCGTCAGTTCGATTGGATGGGCGTTGCTGTCGCGCAATTCCGGGCGAACGCTGTTGAGCCATGTGTGGTCGGCAATGACAGGCAGAACCCTCAGTATCGATGTAAGCCAGCCTACAGTGGTCGATCGTATTCAGCGTTTGCAGCGGCTGGAGACCGTGGTTTACACCATGGACAAGCTGGTGACCGGCGCAAAAGAAAACCCGATCTTCCCGGATTTTCTGGCAGGAGATCGCCTGTTAATGTTGGTGCACGGCGAAGTTGTCGCCGGGATTGATTTCGCGGATCTAAAGCTGGGCGACGTCAGAGTGAATGGAAAGCAGATTCAGTTGCATCTTCCGGCGCCGCAAGTGTTCCGAACTCGGATCGACAGCGCGAAGACGCGAGTTTATTCCAGGCAAACTGGGCTGCTGGTACCTACCGACCCGAATCTGGAAACGCAAGTGCGCCAGGAGGCGGAACGTCAGTTGCAAGAAGCCGCAATGGCCGATGGCATTTTGCGAACCGCCCAGCAGAATGCGGCTTCTACTCTCACCAGTCTGCTGCAGGGTTTAGGGTTCGAGAAGATTGACTTTGACTAGCGGCAGTGCCTCGGTGGTCTAAGCGCCCTTTCACCAGCAATTCTCAATGACCAATCTCCTGGTTTGAACACCTACCTGTCGCTTTCCATTGATACCAACTGCATCTGTCTGATTTGAAAGCAGAAACGCTGGCATTATTGACAGTTGCCGAACCCACCCGCCCGTATTGAAGTGAATGCGTATTCTTGAAAGCCCGCCCCATGTTTGAAGCCATCTTCGATATCCCGTTGATTATTTCCGGACCGGTCATCGTCGGATCGCTGTGCCTGTTTGCGATCGGTGGACTGCTTTTGGTGCGCCGCTACGTGTTGCCACGTCTGCGGATTCACCACGAGGACGCCCACTTTAGCGGAGCCATGGTGCACAGCGTGATGGTCTTCTACGGACTCGCGCTTGCTTTGATCGCGGTGAACGTATTCGAGACCTACGCCGACGTGTCGAAGATCATTTCGCAAGAGGCGACCTCCTTGGCCGTCCTCTACCGCGATGTGAGCGCTTATCCCGAGCCGATTCGCTCCCAACTACAGAAGGAACTGCGGGATTACGTCGACTACGTGATCCGCGAAGCCTGGCCCTTGCAGCAGCGCGGCCAGGTGCCGAGCGCTGGCGTTGATCGGATCAACCGCTTTCAGAGCATACTGGTCGCTTTCGAGCCTGCGACCGAGGGACAGAAACTCCTCCACGCTGAGGCACTCCGGGCCTATAACAACATGATCCAGGCCCGCCGCCTGCGCCTCGATGCCGTGAGCACCGGTTTGCCGGGTGTGATGTGGACCGTGGTCCTTATGGGCGCTGCCATCAGCCTGAGCGCCTCCTTCTTTTTCCAAGTCGAAGATGTGCGCTTGCACGTGATCTTGGTAACGCTTCTGGCCATGTTCATAGGGCTGGTTATCTTCATGACCTTGGCCCTCGACCGTCCATTCCGGGGCGATTTGGGAGTACGACCCGAGCCCTATCAACTAATTTACGACCACCTGATGAAACCATAGCCAGACAAGCCGATCACTGTCAGCACACGCGGGCTTTCACAATAGCCCCTAATACTATATGTAATCGTCTACGGTGGTGTGATGGTATGATGGCTGCCTTCGGAATGAAGGGGAACATGGAAATGTCACGGGCCCGAGTCCTCGTAGTCGAGGACTTTGTATCCCTTCGGCGATTCATCTGCTCTACGCTGGCGAAAAATCCAGGATTGCAGGTCATCGGTGAAGCGTCAGACGGAATAGAAGCAGTTCGCAAGGCTGAAGAACTACAGCCCGATTTGATCCTCCTCGACATCGGACTCCCATCGCTTGATGGCATCGAAGCGGCTCGTCGAATCCGTAAGCTCTCCCCTGCATCCAGAATAGTTTTCGTAAGTCAGGAGTCTTCTGCCGATATTGTGCAAGAGGCTTTCCGCACAGGAGCGATGGGCTACGTGGTCAAAACTCGTGCCGGAAGCGAACTGTTGGAAGCTGTGGAAGCGGTTCTTCACGGCAGGCAGTTCGTCAGCAGCGCTGCGTCGAGCGATTTCGCCTGCACTACGGACCGGCAGACCCTCAACCCCCACCGCGAGAAGGCTGTCCCAGGGCTTGTACCGCGACAGGCACCGGTCACTCGCAACCACAAGGTCCAATTTTATTCCGACGATGAGTCATTCCTGAGTGGATTTACTCGATTTATCGCAGCTGCTCTCGATGCCGGGAATGCGGTTATCGTGATCGCGACCGAATCACACCGTAACCGGCTTTTCGAGAGATTAGAGGCAAAGGGGTTGAACGTCGAAGCCGCTGTCGAACAGGGGAGCTACGTTCCGTTGGATGTCGTCGACACGCTCGCCACCTTCATGGTGAACGATCTACCTGATCCGGCTCGATTCCAGAAAGCCACTGGCGACCTCCTGGATGCAGCCTTCAAAGCCACGAAGGGAAAACCACCCCGGGTTTCCGCCTGTGGTGAATGTGCACCTTTCTTGTTGGCGCAAGGCAAGGAGGATGCAGCGATTCGTCTCGAACACCTGTGGGACGAGATAGCCAGGACATACGACGTGGATATTCTATGCGGGTACGTGCTGGAGAGCCCTCAGCGCGAACAGGAGAGCCATTTCTACGAAAGAATCTGTGCAGAACACTCCGTTGTTCATTCCCAATGAACGAACTGTTAAGCAGCCGTAGACCGTGCGGTCCCTTGTCTTAGTGCCTGCAACTCCGTTTCTGGAACAGTAAACTGTGAAAAACCGCAGTCTAAGCACAGTAGAACTTTCGGAAATGCAAAGACGTCCGGCTTGCCTGGATTCTTCCAGCCGGGGAAATGAATGGCCATCTCAGTGGGAAATTCCACCTGATTGGCTGACTCGCATGCAATACAACTCATAACCGCTCCTGATAAGCCTTTAGCTGTGACCACGCCAGATTGACGATTTTGTCTCAGCACGAGTGTTGTTGTCACTACAAATCCTGCTTTCTTGCGCGGGATCGGTGGCCCAACTGTACGGCAACGTACATAATATTGTCCAGCAACATCTTCTCATTGGAAGATGCGTCCCTCGTGTTGCATTCCTTCACAGTAACTGTCGAAAAATCGCCTCAATCATTCAGGGTCAAATGTGTAAATCGCCTCATCTCAACGGTTGGATTGCACAAAGTTGAACATGTTTCGTCAGTTCTGTGGAAATCAAGACGGGCGCACTCATAATAGAGGAACTCATCCAACCCCAGGGGTTCTGAACCTTCAAAAGTGATCCACATCCCCGCCTGGCACGGTTGTCCGCGGCTTCTGCCCCAACACGGCCAGGCCTCGCGCCTGAATCAGGCGATCCCACGGCCCTGCCTGCCAGTTATCCCTCACCTTCTCCGGATGCATCCACGGCGGCAACGTCAACATCAGATTCCGCGCCGTCGAATGCACATACGGTTCATACATCGACCGCAGCTTCGCCAACTTCTCCCGCCCGTATTCATCCATTCGAAGTTTCAACCCCACTGCCTCTAGCCCCGCGCGCAGCGCTTCATACTCCGTTTCCAGTAACCGTTCCGGCGCCGCCGGATCGTACCTTGCGTTCACCACCTGCGCCAGGTCCACTGCCGCGTGCCGCGCCATGGCAAACGTCAGTTTGGCCTGGCCCGGATGCACTCCCTCAATCCCCGTCAGCAACAGCGACGTCACATCCAGCATCGTCGTCAGCGCCCCCACCCACGATTGATTGCTGTGTTGCGATCGAAAGAATGACAGCACCGGATACGATATCTGCGACTCCAGCAATTCCGCCGCCCACCGCTCCCAATCGCGCAAAACCTGATCCAGCACCAGCTGATCCATCCCCGGATCTTCTGTTCGCCCCGCCAGCCGTACCAGCAACTCTACCGCCGCCGGAGGCGATCCCGCCCGCGCATCCAGCATCGAAATCTGAATCTCTCTCCGCGAGAACGACGAATAGACAACGGGAATATACCCAATCACCACCCCCAGAAACGCAAACCCCATCCCCGCTTCAATCACCGACAGCGCCCGCGCCGCGCCCGATGTCGGCACGATGTCGCCGTATCCCAACGTGAAAAACGTTTCCCCGCTGTGATAAAGAATCTTGCCGAAGGTGAGCCGCTCTCCGCTCAGCTGCTCGTGCCCGCCAATTCCATACTGAATCAGCGCGAATCCAAAGATCAGCCCCGCCGCCCAAAACCCCAGCAGCAGAATCAACGACAGCGGCCCGAAATATCCCAGAAAATTCTGCTGCCGCGAAGTCGTCTTGATGCGGCTCGCAATCTTGCGCCACGGAATCCATGTGCGCCGGTAGAAATACGCCGTCAGCCTGAAATTCCGCAGCACCCGCCGCGGCAGCACCACAGTCTCAAACGCATCCAGCAGCACCACCCAAATGATGGCCACGCCAAACACAACCCCGACGATGTGCACGTGAGAACCCATGGGTCAAGAGACGTAAGACGTGCGATGTAGATGCGTTGGGAAGGTTACCAGATTCGTCGTCGGTATAGCTCTTGAGGGTGCCCCACCCTTGTCGCGCATTTTGCGACAGGGTGGGGATTTTGACTTGTCTTAATCTCTAAGGTCAAAGGTCTGAGATCTAACGCCGAAGCCCGAAGGCCGACGCCCGACCCCACAAGCCTACTGCGGCTTAGGCGGAGCCTGCTGCTGAGGAGGCGTTGTCTGGCTCGATCCCGCCGAAGACTTCGTCGCGTCCGCTGGCTTCTTCGTAGTGGTAGTTTTCTTCTTCGCCGCCGGCTTCTTCGCAGGCTCCGCGTCATCCACCACAATCTTCTTCGGAGGCACCGCCTCGACCTGCGCCTCGAGCGTCTTCAACTGCGTACGCAGCCGCGTCAACTCCGCTTCCTTCGACGACGATAGATTCTCAATCCGCTCCGCCAACTGCTTCCGCGTCCCCTCAAACGCGCTCAGATCATTCGACAGCGATTGCAGATCGTCCTTTGAGCCGAACGCCCCCGCTCCTTCTGCCACGCTGCCCAGCACGTCATACAGCGCATCCAGATTGCGATAGAGCTTAAACGTCGCCGGCAGATCTTCCGGCGCATTGCGCAGTTGCGAAACGATCTCCGGCAGCGCCTCCTGCAGATTCCGCTGGACCGAATCCACATTCCCCAGCACCTGCTTCTTATAGGACCCGTCCGCCCTCCACCTCTCGATTCGTAGCTTGCCCAAATCCGTCTGCGTATTCTTCGACGCCGCTTCGATCTGCGACAACAACCCATTCAACTGTGTAATCGACGCGTAAGAAACAGGTTGACCCTGCCCGCCATTGGCGGGGCTGGCCACCGGAGCCGGCCCCGATTGCGCCAGTGCCGCTGCGATGCAAGTGAGATACAACCCGGGAGCGAGCAGAAGATTTCGTTTCATTGGTGGTGCTTCATAACCAAGCCCATCAGGATACTACAAGCAACTCCGTAATCGTCATCCGGTAAACCCCCGAGCGCTTGTAGCGCCGGCTCCGGGGCCGGCTGTCGGGCAGGCGTCTCCCCTGCCCTGCCGAAAGTATTCTCACGCGCAATCTCCATCGCAGCCCATTCGACTCCACTCGCCCGGAGCGCGATAATTAGATCGATGCTCCGTCTGTCCTTATCTCTCGCATTCGTCGTCATCGCATTGCTTGCCCAGGCGACTCTTGCCCAAGACACTCCCCGACGCCTCATCCTCAAAGACGGCTCCTACCAGCTGGTCACCAAGTACGAAGTTAAAGGCAATCGCGTCCGCTACTTCAGCACCGAACGCGAAGACTGGGAGGAACTCCCCAACTCCTTAGTCGACTGGCCCGCGACGGAGAAATACGAGAAAGATCGCGTCGCCGAGGCCTCGTCTCCAGCGGCCGTGCAACTCGACAAAGAACTGGAACGTACCGAGGTCTCCTTGCCCGAGGTCGCGCCCGGCTTGCGTATCCCGGAAGATGCCGGCGTATTCCTCCTCGACAATTTTCAGGGTGAGCCCCAGCTCGTCGAAATCAATCAGACCGCCGGCGACATCAACCGCGACACCAAGATCAATATTTTTAAGGGCGCAATGAATCCGGTCGCCGGACTCCAGCAGACCGTCGAACTCGAAGGCGCTCACGCCGCCCTCCAGTCACATGTCTACGTGCCCGCAATTTATATCAAACTTGACGACGCCCCATCGCAGCCCGAAGCTGAAGCCGATGCCACGCGATCGTCCGAGCCGCAGAAACCGCAACAGCCCCAGCAGCCTGCCGGACCCTTCGATCGTTTCCTCATCCTGCACGTGGAAGTCAAAGGCAACAAGCGCATCGTGGGCGGCGTCAAACGTCAGGTCAGCGGCAAAGTCTCCCACGAGCAGCATGCCGTCAAAACGACATTGAACAACATCAAGGGGGGATGGCTCAAACTCACTCCCACCGAGAACCTCGCCCCCGGTGAATATGCCCTGGTGGAAATGGCCGAGAAGGGCGCAATGAACCTGTACGTCTGGGATTTCGGCGTGAACCCCAAAGCGCCGCAGAACCCTAATCCCTGGAAGCCGGATAGGAAGAACAACGAGACCAACACGGCCAAGCCCGCTCAGTCCCCGAATTAAGATTAAGACCTGGGCTGCCGACTGGAGGTAGCCTGACTACTCCAGAATGAGGTGGGATGCACTAGCTTGAAATCCTTTTCCGCCCATGTAGAACGCTTGAAGGCGATACCCCTTCCACCGGTCTTCCGGTATCGAACTTGACAACGTTGCCTCCCCGTTCTCGTCGAGTTGCAAATATATTTCCCATCCACCGCTGGAGGTGAGAATCACGGAACCCGGCGCAGCTACCGTCCTTGTTTTTTCTGCGGTCACCTTTGCTCTGAGACTAAACCCAATGGTCCGCGCTCGACCCGGATGCTGCTCCGTCAAACTCAGAACTGTTCGTGTTTCCCGGTCCCTCGGGTCATTCACGACCTGGATCAAATTGGCTGTATCGCCCACATAAAGTTCGCTCTTATCAGCGACAAAGCGCGCTTGCATCGAATGCTCGCCGATCGATAAGAGATTCGTAGCAACACTCGCGACGTCACCATCTGTGTGCATGCTGTAAATAGTCTCTTTGCCGTCCGTAATACTTACAGTTCCGCTGGGTGTGGATCCGCGGGGCACTGACACTCGAGTCGAGAAGGTTACCGGCTCTCCATTGAGCGATGGATTTGGCGACGATTCGAGCTTGATCGTAGTGGGTTGGATCTTCGAGGTATCTACAACGTGCGGACTCCGTGACGGAGTGCTTGAGGCACGCTCTGACTGCTCCGGAGTAAAGTTCCATTCACCGCGGTAGATTGGCAAACAAAGGAGAAGCGTGCTCAAAACCATTGCCGGGATATAACCCCAACTTTCGCCCCACACAGTCCGCATGACCAGCGTCGCGGCCACAATCATCGAGCATTCCCAGACGTAGAAACCTACCAGCAGTGGCATCGCCAGACCGAATAAACCAAGAGATGGCGGAAGATATGCGAGAACCACCGGAAATGCTGTTGCGATGGAGAAGAGCATGGCAAAGCCGCGCCCTTCCCCCCTCTCCATCCGCTTGATCTGCCACGGGACCAGCAACATGAACGGATTGACGAATACCGTCCAGAGCGCCGGGAAAATCCCTACGTAAGCGCCTTTCACGGGAACAACAAGAAGAATCAAGGCATCGTATGCGATCTCCCAACCCAGCGCGGGCCTTCCCCCGCCGCCCAGATTCACTTTCGCAGCCGGAAGAAAGAAAGAGATTGCCCACGCTGTCAGGCAAATCCAGAGCCATACGCGTACAGATGTAGGTATGCTTGGAACGATCGGGATCGAACTCGAGGACTCCGCCGGAGAATTCTTAGGCACCGATTTCATCCACTCGAGGCTCATCCACCTTAGAGCCCTCAGCGAGAAGAGCACCACTCGAATCGGAAAGCTGTGGTTGTAACTCTGAGGCCCAGAATCCTACTCCTGCAGGATCCCCCGCTGCGCCACCCCAATGTTATCCCGGGTCGAGTTCTTCACCATGTACATCATCCCGTCAGCCTGCCGGATCACATCATGCGCCGACCGCGCGTCATGCGGATACGTCGCCACCCCAATCGACGCCCGCACATTCAGATTCAAGCCCTCTTCCCGGCAGAACGCACTCGTCCGCAGCGCGTCGCGCAACCGTTTCGCTACCACCAGCGCCTGATCCTTCCCGGTTTGCGGCAGCAAGACCACAAACTCGTCCCCGCCATACCGGAACGCAAAATCGATCAGCCGCAACTGCGCCTTGATGAGATACCCAATCTCCGCCAGCAGCTTGCTCCCGATCAAATGCCCATGCGTATCGTTCACCGTCTTGAAATGGTCGAGGTCAATAAAGAGGATGCTGAACTCATACCCAAATCGCGAAGACCGGTACACCTCGGTCTCCAGCGTCTTATAAAGATGCCGCGCGTTGTACAGCCCCGTGCAATCGTCGGTGATCGTCAGTTCCTGGATCTTCTCCACCCACCTCGCGTTCTCAATCGCAATCGCCGCGTAGTCGCACAGTGATTGCAGAAAGAACAGCTCCGGCTCCTTGAACCGCTCCATGTCGACGTTCACCAGCTGGATCACGCCCAGCACGCGCAGCTTCGACCGCAGCGGCACACATATCACCGAACGCGTCTCCCACTTCGTGGCATCATCCACCCGGCTGGCAAAAAACGGGTCGGAGCGCACATCCGGCACAATCCGCGCTTCTCCGTGCTTAGCCACCCACCCGGCGATTCCTTCCCCGACTTTCAACCGCACGTTCTTCAGTGCCTCGGCCTTATCGCCCACCGCGATCGCAAAATACAGCTCGTCGTGGCCCTCATCCACCATCAATAGCGACCATGTATCCGGACGGAAATACTCCGCCATCTTCTCCATGATTGTTTGCAGAATGGAATCAAGGTCCAGCGATGACGTGAGCGCCTTGGCCACGTCGTGAAAGATCGTCTCTTGGCTCTGGCGAGTCAATTGAGTGCCGGCCTCAGGCATGGAAATCCCGTCAAACCTCACTGGTAGGGTGGCGTTCAAAAATTATAAGGGTCACTTTCGGGTACGGGCAATGAACGTTAGTAACCCGTACCCGTAACGCCAACCACACCAAGGGCTACGAAAAGAACGACCATGGAAGGAGGACCACGGAGCGACAGCCGCCTCGGCTGTCCCGCGAAGCAAAGCGAGCGGCCCTGGCAAGGTATTTGGGTGCCATTCTGCGAGCGTGCTCGCCCGAACGCCTTGTCATCCTGAGCGAAGTCGAAGGGATCCCTATCAGCCAGGCCAACCCGCATCCCTAAGAGGGGTTTTCTTAGCGCCCCCAAAGGCGGATGCCCAAGAACCTCTGTGTCCCCTCTGTGCCCTCTGTGGTGAAGGTCTTATAATCGCATTCGATGAAACGCCTCCCCATCCTGCTATTAGTAACAGCCGCCGCCCTCGCCCAGACCCCCGACCCCAAATCCATCCCCGTCATCGACGGCGCCCTGGGACCCTGTACCGCCGACTTCACCATCACCGGTACCGACAACAAGCCCATCTACCTCGCCAAAATCAAGGTCCACATCGCCTACGGATTCATGAGCGCCCGCAAGCTCGACCTCGAGGTCAGTACTAACGTCGATGGCAAAGCCCGCTTCACCGGCCTACCCGACCGCGTAAAGCGCGGACTCTTCTTCGAGGCCTCCGAAGGCGACCGCACCGGCAACGTCTTCGACGATCCCTCCAAAACCTGCCAGGCCCAATTCACCGTAACCCTGCGCAAGCCCCTGACTCCTGATACTCAATAGAGACTGTCATCCTGAGCGAGGATTGTTCTTGGCGCCGTAGCGCAAAGAACAAACGCAGTCGAAGGATCCCTGCCCATTTCCGAGAGCCTGAGGTCTGAAGCCTGATGCCCGGCGCCTGCCGCCCTTGGTTACCCAGCCCCTGTCCGTCCGTCCCGTGGCGCGCTCTTCCCTGTTGTCCTATGATGTTGCCAACATACACTCGAAGGGTCTGCACAACGTGGGCGAGTTCGGCGACAAATTCCGCAAGGTACGCGAGAAAAAAGAGCTCTCGCTTGACGACGTTTCTAACGTCACCAAAATCGGCACGCGCATGCTACGGGCAATCGAAGAGGAACACTTCGATCTGCTGCCTGGCGGAGTCTTCAATAAAGGATTTATCCGCGCTTACGCCAAGCACCTCGGCCTCGATTCCGAGGATGCCGTCAACGACTACCTCGCCTGCCTGCGCCAGGCGCAAGTCGACTCCCATGCCGGGTGGGACGCTGCCGAAAACCGCGACCCGCAGGCGCCAGTCGCAACTAAGCCCAAGCTGCCTTCGCCCGTCAAGCCGGAAACTAAAATCCAGGCGCCCATCAACGTCGAAGAACTCCCCGAGTTGCAGCTTCCACGCGCAGAACATATCCGCGCCGCGAAAAAGGAGTATCTCGGCCACTCCTCTTCGGGGATTTCCTGGATACGAATCGGCGCCGCCACTTGTCTCCTGCTCGCGGCATTCTTCTTGTGGACCCGGCACTCCCACAACAGCCGAACGGCAGGGGCGTCGAGCGGTCTCCCGGCCTCCGCGCCATCGACTACAGTCGCTACACCGCCAGCGCAAAGCACACCGCCCTCGTCATCTTCTGCAGCGCAAGTGCCCACCGCATCTGCGAAGCCAGTGCCCGCCGCCACTTTGTCGCCACGCCCTTCCACTGAATCGGCGCAGCGGTCACCTGAAGCTCAGCCTGCTGCTGATCGCGCTCCGGCTCCTGTCCCGCCAGCAGCAACCGGCACAGATCCGAATGCGGTCACGGTCGAAAAAAAGGATGATGTGACCATCCGCTCCTTCGGCGCCGCGGCTGCACAACCCGCCGAGAAACCTGCAGCCGCTCTCAAACTAATCGTCCGCGCCAGCGAGAACTCCTGGATCTCCGTTACTTCCGATGGACAACTCGTCACCCAGGAAACTCTGATCGCGCCCGCCGCCACTTCCTTCCACGCGGAGCGTGAGCTGGTCGTTAGGGTTGGCAACTCGGCTGGCATCAGCTTCCTCTGGAATGGCGAAGAGTTACCAGCTCAGGGCGCAGAAGCCGAAGCGAAGACATTCATCTTCGATGCGCAGGGCGTGCGCACCAGTACCACACCCCAGCCAGCCGCCCAACCTTAGTACCCACCAGCGCAACTGGACCGTGAATGAGCGACGCCCCCAAGCACGTGCGGGTGCCCCATCCTTGTCTCCGCGTTTTTTGCGGAGACAGGGTGGGGATTTAGCCTTCGATTCTTGACTTTGACCTACGTCACTCGAAGACTCTGAACGACCGAAAAGAGCCAAGGTGGAAGAGCGGCCCTTCACGGCCGGTTAGCCGATCCAAGGAAGACTAGGGCTTTTAGCCCCCGCGCGTCGCAAACGAAACGTTTCCTTTCGCGTCGAAAATATGGTTTCATTCCAGATCACCGGGGTTCTTCCAGATGAGCGCCACCGTTGCAGCAACCGCTCCCGTCATCGCCGCTCCCGTCATCGCCGCTCCCGCGTCCACCTCCCGTATCGCGTCCGTCGATATCATCCGCGGCGCCGTCATGGTCATCATGGCCGTCGATCACGTCC
>Ga0209698_10007163_pt1 | contig 11744 bp, 8 predicted proteins | sample LitLauG_LLR_2012_FD_187203 | JGI IMG/M metagenome (GOLD analysis project Ga0209698, IMG submission 187203) | Freshwater sediment microbial communities from Pennsylvania, USA - Little Laurel Run_MetaG_LLR_2012 (SPAdes) (version 2) | ecosystem: Environmental > Aquatic > Freshwater > Creek >... | reverse complement strand
CGGGAAGAGCAGTCCTCAGGTGGCAGGTGTCAGGCAAATCGGCCTGCGAATCGTGGATGCGATGCTCTGGACCGAATCACCGCGATCTTCGCCCGGTTGCCGAAGTTTCTGCTCCAGTCATTTTACGCTTTGTAAAGGGGCCGTCTTATCTTAGTCTTTGGAATCATGAGGTTAAATGGTGGTTGACACAAAAAATGTGGCTGTCAAAGACATCAGGACTCGGTGAGACATCGCACCCAATTCTTCTTCTTAGTCAGGCGCCCATTTGAGTCCCGTGGTGCGCCGCGAGAACGCACCACGAGGTCCCGGGTTCACCGCCATCCGAGGATTCGCAAAAGCTCCTCCGTTCGCTCGTGAAGGTGCTCCGTATACCAGGGCGGTGCGTAGTTTTCCAGCAGAGCGTGGAGTTCTGTGAGCAATTGTGCCTGATCCGTTTCTGTCTTGGTTCCGTCCGGCTCTTTCGCACCCAATCCCACACTCGTCTGTGGCCAAGGCCCAGTCCGATCGTTAGCCCTTAAGTTTTCCATTTTCCTGACTCCTTTGCGTCGCGAGAACGGCAATGCGCTTCGCGCGAAGTTTGTTTCGCGGATTCACGTGATGACCATCCGACACACCGCTGCGGCTGCGGGTGGCTTGCCCACATTTCGGAGGCAGGAAGCGGTCAGAGGTCGATGAAATTGCGGTCGACTCGTCCCGCTTTCGTGTTGTTGACAGCGCATTCGATCGGAGATCAGCGTTGGTTAGCGGAGAACGATGGGAGGGCCACGGTTGGACTGCTGAATTCGGTCGATGGAACGGCACAACGACGAACGGGCAGGCGAAAGAATACCCGGAGCGGGAGACTGCGCCGTAAACGCTCCTTGCAGTGGCAAATCGCCGCGCACCGAGCGCGTCGGTATCTGTGAACTACAGGGACAACTGCTGGAACCATCACGAAATTCAGGGCCACCGCTGCCCGGCTTCTTTCCCGCGCAGCACTGGCAATGGTGATGAGCGTTGCGGCGGCAGCACGCCATCACCGGAGCCGGCTGCAGTGCGAGCGCCAGCGGCAGGAACACGGCCAGGCACGAAACTGCAATCAACGAAATGGCGATCAGCCGCCTTAACATGCTGTCCACCGTAATGCTGGTGCCCGGTCCCCTTTCCACTTTGGTCTCATGATGCTGTCACTCTCTATCCATTGCTTCGAGTCCCGGCACTCAGTAGTGGAAACGGAATCGCACCTGAACATAAACTTCGCGCGGCAGGTTCCAGTGATAGCCGCCGAAGGTAAGGCTGTCGTCGTAGATGACGCGGCGGTTGGCAACATTGAGGGCCGTGACCGAGGCGGTGAAGCGGTCCCCGAAATCCTTGCCCAGGGAAAGATCGAACGTGGTGTGGCCAGGGAGGTAGTCGCCCTGGTAAGGCCAGCCGGGCGTACCGTTTTCTCCGTTGTGGAAGCCGGAGCCGTAGTAGACGTTGGTGGAAGCGTAGGAACGCCACGGCAGAGTAACATCGCCGCCGACGTTCAGCGTGTTGCGCTGGTCGTGGTCGAGTGGGCTAAGTCCGGGAGCAAGCGTGAAATCGGTGAGGCCTCCAGTGATGGTGCCGCTGCCCTCGGCGATCTGGTTGGAGTAAGCAAGGTGAATCTGGGCACGGTGGGCGATGCGCGGAGAGCGCAGAGTGAGTTCCCATCCGCGGATCAAGGCCTGGGAGACCGTCAGCGGGAAGAAGATGTTGGACGCTCCGATGTTGTTGTGATCGAGGAAATTAGCAACGTTGGTTTGGAAGTTATCTGCCTCCAGAACCCATCCATGGTAAGGGATGGTGACGCCGAATTGATGTTCCTCGTCGCGTTCGCCGGGCAACGGGATGAAGCCTAGTTGTTGCCCTTGGACATAATTGATCAAGGCCGGTCCAGAAACGGTCTCGATGGGCGGGGCTTGAAAGTAGTGCCCATAGAAGGCGCGGAATGTCCAATCAAGTTTAGGGATGGTCAGAGTGGCGCCGAAGCGTGGGCTGATGGCGGACTCGGAAATCGGTGGCGCGGCGCCCGCCGAAAAGTTCCCTTCGGCGAAGCGGGTTGGGCGCATGCCGGCGGAGAGCGTCAGCCAGGAAAAGGGTTTGAACTTGTCGTCAATGTAGAAGGTCTCGAGATTGGCGGTCGGGCTCTCAGAGTCCGCGATGGGCGGATTACCGCTGCCGTCGTTGAAGATGGCTCCGAAGCGCTGGCCGTCGCTCTGGTGAAAGCTGAGGAATCCAACCTGCAAGTCGTTCTTCTTGTAGTTGGCGGCGAAGCTGGCTTGGCCTCCGACATAAGTGGAACTGCGATTTTCGGTAGTGGCGACGGGAATGTCATTGGGATTGCTGGCGTAGTCTCCGCTGTTGTAGTGGTAGAAAGGCGAGACCGTGGCCATGAGGTGAGGATTGAACGTGTGGACCCAACTAAACAGAACTCCCGCATCGGCCTCGCGCTGGCCATCGCGAAGCCCGACGCTAGCGTAGCCCTGGGTGTTTTCAAAGTCGTTCGCGAAAGGATCATAGGGGATCTGGAAGTAATCGCGGCGGAGCGAAGTAACAAGGCGAAGCTGGTTGGAGGGATCGACATTGTAGATGAAGGACCCGAAGCCGCCAACGCCGTTGACCGCATCGTGGACAACCTGGGGAACGGGCGGCTGAAGACCGAGATTGCTGCGGTTGCCGTTAACGCTGGCGTAGTACGCAAAGCGCTCGGTGTGGCTGCCGAAGCTGAGCGCGTCGTTGGTTTGATAGAAATTACCGGCGCTCAGGACAAGCTCGGCTTCATTGTTGCGCTCGAAGCCGGTGCGGGGCACGACGTTGAAAACGCCGTAGGTTCGGTCGCCGAACTCGGCGCCGTAGCTGCCGCGATTGACCTCGACGTATTCCATGTCTTTGGGATCGAACTGGGCGCCGAGATTCTGCGCGATGGCGGTGTTGATGACCGGGATGCCATCCAGCAGCCAGGTAGTCTGGTGGCCGCCGCGCATGTGGAGCATGTCGTGGGTGACGTAGGAGCCGGGGACATAGTCGGTGACCATGGAGAGGCTGTTGGTGCGGTCGGCGCCGGGCGTGCGCTCGATGTCGACGCGGCTCACCAGAGTCACGGGCGTAGCGCTGTCGGTGGCGACCACCACAGGCGAGGCGGATACAGTGACTTTTTCGTTCGCTGAGGCCACTTTCAACAGAAAGTGAACGACCGGTACAGTTCCCGAGATGACGGTGACGTCCTGCGCCGTTTGCTCGAAGCCAGGGCTGGCTACGCTCACGGAATACTCGCCGAGCGGGACGGCGTTGAACTGGAACTCGCCGGTGGCGTCGGTGGTGACGCTCTTGCCCCAGTCCGACGACTTGGCTTTGAGCATGACCATGGTGCCCTCGATCGGGCGGTGCTGCGGGTCGTGCACGACTCCGCGGATGCCCCCGTAGATGTTGGCGAGGGCAGGGACGCTGGTGAGAAGCAAGGTGCAGATCAGAAGAAGTTTTGGGCGCGTCATGGTGTGTAGGTCCCCTTTGTTCGTTGGCAGATCGTAAGAAGGCCGCGCCATTGACCCCGCCCGATGTGGGCTGACGGGATGGCGGTTCCCTGGCGGGAATCCCTCACCGCGTGAGTGCCAATGTGAGGTAGGGGTCCTTCGACTCCGCAGAGCGATCACTTCGTGATCGTTCTGCTCCGCTCAGGAGGACAACGGAATCGCGTTTGGAGTTAGCTGTGGGGCGGAGCGCGAGTGGAGTCTTGTCCGGCCGGGTCGGCGGAGACATGGGTTGCGGTCTGAGAAGCCGGCGCGCGTTCGATTGAAACGCTGACGCAGGAAAGCAGATTCGAGGCGGGACGGGCCCACTCCGAAGTCTTCAGCCCGCGGCAGCAGTCATGATTCTGGCAGCAGGCGTCGAGGGCACCGAAGGACTTTTCGGGGGCTTCCTGCGCAGGCGCCTGGGCCATCCCATGATGGCAGTGCATCGCGGGCTGGGCCGGCTTGCGCATGCAGTGCATGGCCGGTTGCTCTGTGCGGGCCAGCGCCAGCGGTCCACAGACCGGGAGCACGATAGCCAGCAGCAGGAATCTTGCAGTCCAACGATGCATGGTTTGGTCGATGCTGCGTGGGCTGGGGTTGCCTACGCTTGGAATCCCACATCCAATGGGAGACAGCATACCAGTATTCGGCGCCCAATCGCCAGTACTTAGTTGTCGCTGGCAACTGGGTTGCGGGTACCGAATCCTGTACCATTTCTGCGTGCGCGGGCTGGTTGAGCGGGTACTGGACACAATTCGCAAGCGGGAGCTGATGAGGGCGGGAGACCGGGTGGCCGTGGCGGTTTCTGGCGGCGCGGATTCGGTGGCCCTGCTGCTCCTGCTGCTCGAGTTGCGGGACGAGTTGGGCATTGTGCTTTCGGTCGCGCACGTGAATCACAAGCTGCGGGGCGAGGAGTCGGACGCGGACGAGCGCTTCGTGGCGGATCTGGCGCGCCGTCACGATCTTGAGTTTTGGGTGCGCGTTGCCCCGGTGGGTCGGGAGCGAGGATCGGGAATTGAGGCAGCGGCGCGCTCACTGCGCTACGACTTTTTCCGGGAGCTGGTGCGGGGGGCGCCCGATCCCACTCATGCGCACAACTCGCGAATGAGTCGGGCACCCGTTCGGAAGATTGCTACGGCTCACACGCTCGACGATCAGGCTGAGACGGTTCTGCTGCGCATGTTGCGCGGCACGGGGATTCGGGGCCTGGCGGGGATTCATCCGCGGCTGATTTTGCGAGATGACGGACGCGTATCTGGGGAAGTCGTCCGTCCGATCCTTGAGGTGCGCCGAGCGGATCTGCAGGAATTCTTGCGCGCGCGCGGGCAGGAGTGGCGTGAGGACTCTTCCAATCGCGATCGGAGATTTCTTCGCAACCGGGTGCGGTTAGCTGTGCTGCCGATCCTGAAAGAAACTTTTGGAGAGCCGGCCGTGGAGAATCTTGCCAGCCTGGCAGAGATTGCGCGAGCCGAGGAGGCACACTGGGAGCGGGGGCATCCGGAGGTTCGTGCGGCTGCGGGTGATTTCAAGCTGGCATCGCTATTGGACCTTCCGCTGGCGGCGCGGCGGCGGCTGGTCCGAAACTGGCTGGAGGCAAGTTTGGGCTCCCGCAACGTTTCCTTCCGGGTGATCGAAGACGTGCTGAAACTGGCTGCGGGTGCGGCGGGCCGGACACTGGAACTTTCCGAGAGGCGGATTCTTCGGCGGGCTCAACGCGACCTGCGTTGGGAGGCGGCGGGCGATCCGCCTGCGGACTACGAATATGTGTTGCCCGTCCCGGGCTCAATTGAAGTTTGTGAATTGGGCCTTAGGATTGAGGCCACGCTCTCGGATTGGGAGCGCGTTCCGGAGTCGGAGAGGTCGCAGGTGCTTGATCCTTGCAAGTTGAGCGGTGAGGTGAAAATTCGGAATTGGCGTGCGGGGGACCGGTTCTGGCCTGCCAATACCAGACAGCCGAAGAAGGTGAAGGAGTTACTGAGCGATCGGCATGCGGTCGGGATCGAAAAGAAGCTCTGGCCGGTGATCGAACTGGGTGGGGAGTTGGTCTGGATGCGGGGATTCGCGGCACCAGCGGCCTTTCAGGCAGTTCGCGACGCGGCTCGCGTTCTTTGGATTTGCGAAGACCCGGGGCGCTTCAAAAGACAGGTATAACCACAGAGGGAACAGAGCTCGGCACACAAAATCGTCCACACTGACGGGCCGGTCGTAACTATGATGTAATTATGAGTACTTTCGGAGGCGCCACTTCCGCATGACCGCTTCGCTGAATACCGCCCTGCGCCCGGTGATCTCGGCCGACCAGATTCAGAAGAGAATCCGGGAAATCGGGCGTCAGATTTCCGACGACTATCGCGGCCAGACGGTGGTTGCGCTGGGCATGCTCGAAAACGGGTTCATCTTCATGAGCGACCTGGTGCGCGCGCTGGACGGACCCGTGGTCTGCACGTTTATCAAGCCAAGATATAAGCAAACGCAGCAGGGTGAGGCTCCGGTGCTGGAGATTTTCTTCAGCCACGAGCTGAACATTCAGGGCAAGCACGTGCTGCTGGTGGAGGGGTTGGTCCATTCGGGGGTTACTACTGAGTTCCTGATGGGCGACCTGAAGGCGAGGGGCGCGGCGTCGGTGAAGCTGGCGACGCTGCTGGATCGGCAGTCGGCGCGGCGGGTGCCGCTGCAGCCCGACTACTTCGGGTTTCTGGTGGACGACGCGTTTTTGTGCGGATATGGGCTGGGGAATCCGGAGCAGACGGGACGGAATTTGCCATACCTGGCGGCGACGGGGTAGAGCTGCGAGCTTCAGGCCGCCCTGTTTCGCAGCTCGTAGCCTGGCACGCAGCTGAGTCTCCCGTGACTTCTGTCACCTCCTTCTGATTTCCCGTTTTCTCCGGAAAAGGGCTAGAATTGAGCGGCAGGCATTTTCCGTCGAATTCCCGTCTCCGGCATCTAATACCTCCAGAGGCGGCTTGTTGTCTTTCTACGGGCAAGGCGCTGCATTCAGAGGAGTTCTAGGTGAATTCGACGCTCAAGACGGTGTTGTTTTGGCTGGTGATCGTGGTGTCCGCGTTTCTGCTCTGGCAGGTGGTGCGTACCGGAAGCAGTGGTCCCAAGGAAAAAGAAGTCAACTTTTCGCAGTTCATGTCGGACGTGGACCAGGGCCTGGTGCGCGAGGTGGTCATCACTGCGCAGGACGTGAAGGGCAAGTATAAGGCCGACAACTCCAGCTTCCACTCAACCGTTCCGCCGAACTATCCGGATATGTACAAGACGCTGCACGACAAGGGCGTGAGCGTCACTGTGAAAGACATCACCAACGGTACCTGGCCGAGCTGGATTCTGAACCTTGCTCCGCTGGTGCTGCTGGCTGCGCTGTGGTTCTTCATGATCCGGCAGATGCAGACGGGCGGCAACAAGGCTTTGTCGTTTGGCAAGAGCCGGGCGCGCCTGCTCTCCATGCAGCAGAAGAAAGTCACGTTCAAGGACGTGGCGGGTGTGGACGAGGCGAAAGAAGAACTGCGCGAGATCATCGAATTCTTGCGTGAGGCCCAGAAGTTTCAGAAACTGGGTGGACGCATTCCGAAGGGCGTACTGCTGGTAGGACCTCCGGGAACAGGCAAGACGCTGCTGGCGCGGGCGGTGGCGGGGGAAGCCAACGTTCCGTTCTTCTCGATCTCCGGCTCGGACTTTGTCGAGATGTTTGTGGGCGTGGGCGCCAGCCGCGTGCGGGACCTGTTTGAGCAGGGGAAGAAGAATGCTCCCTGCATCATCTTCATTGACGAGATTGACGCCGTTGGCCGGCACCGTGGCGCTGGCTTGGGTGGCGGGCACGACGAGCGCGAGCAGACGCTGAACCAACTCCTGGTCGAGATGGACGGCTTCGAATCGAATGAAGGCGTTATCTTGATGGCTGCCACGAACCGTCCGGATGTGCTCGATCCGGCGCTGTTGCGGCCGGGACGGTTTGACCGGCGCGTAGTTGTCAATCGTCCAGACGTGCGTGGGCGCGAAGAAATTCTGCGCGTACACACTCGTAAGATTCCTTTGGCAGACGATGTGGAATTGCAGGTACTGGCTCGCGGCACCCCGGGCTTCTCGGGCGCTGATCTGGCGAACATGGTCAACGAAGCGGCGCTGGCGGCTGCGCGTCAGAATCGCAAGGCCGTGCTGATGTATGACTTCGAACTGGCTAAGGACAAAGTTCTGATGGGCGTGGAACGCAAGTCTCTGCTGCTCTCAGACGAAGAGAAGAAGAACACCGCGTACCACGAAGCCGGTCACGCGCTGGTGGCTGCGAAGCTGCCTTACTCCGATCCGGTGCACAAGGTCACCATCATTCCGCGCGGCATGGCGCTGGGTCTGACCATGCAGTTGCCGGTGGACGATCGTCACAACTACTACAAGAATTATCTGGACACGCAGATCGCCATCCTGATGGGCGGGCGGATTGCGGAGGAGTTGTTCCTGAACCAGATGTCGACCGGCGCGGGCAACGACATCGAGCGGGCCACCGAACTGGCGCGCAAGATGGTCTGCGAGTGGGGCATGAGCGACCTGGGTCCGCTGACCTTCGGCAAGAAGGAAGAGCAGATCTTCTTGGGCCGCGAGATTGCGCAGCACCGCGACTACAGCGAAGCGACCGCTATCCAGATTGACGAAGAAGTCCGCAAGATGGTGAGCGGTGGTTATGCCACGGCAAAAGGGATTCTGTCTGAAAATCGCGACACGCTGGTCAGCATCGCGAAAGCGCTGATTGAACGCGAGGTGCTGGACGCTTCCGAGATCAAGATGCTGGTCGAGGGGACGGAACTGCCGCCGTTCAAGCCGCTAAGTCCGAAGCCTGACGACGGCGTGCAGCAGGTGATCAAGCCAGATCCGGGACGGGTTCCGACGAAGGGTGGGGAGCGGCCAGCGACGGCGTAAGACCAGTTCTCAGTTCCCGGTTCTCAGTTCTCAGAGGGCGGCCTTCGGGCCGCCTTTCTTGTCGTGTAGCGCGGACACTCCTGTCCGCGCCCGCGTGGACCTCCTGGTTCGTCTGGCTACGCGCTCGAACACACAAAAGCTGCCAGCCTTGGGCGGACAGGAGTGTCCGCCCTACATTAGAATCAATGCCTCTATGCAGCTCTCGCTGGCTTCCAAAGTGGCTTTGATCACCGGTGGATCCCGCGGCATTGGTGCGGCTGCTGTGCGGATGTTTGTGCAGGCGGGGGCCAAAGTTGTTTTCAACTATCAGGCGGCCCAGGCCCAGGCGGAGGAGCTGGTCCGCGGATTGGGTGCTGGAAACTGCCGCGCCATTCAGAGTGATCTCACGACTACGGAAGCTGCCGGCCAACTGGTTTCTGCGGCGATCGCGGCATTCGGGCGGCTCGACATTCTCGTTGCCAACCACGGCATTTGGCCGTCGGAAGGCGCGCCCATCGATCGGATGAGCGACGAGCAGTGGCGTCGCACGATCGCCGTCAATCTCGACAGCGTATTTGCGCTGATCAAACATTCCGTGGCACAGATGAAGAAGCAGGGCGGCGGGAACATCGTGCTGGTCAGCTCGACAGCCGGTCAGCGCGGCGAGGCATTCCACTGCGATTACGCCGCCACAAAGGGTGCGTTGATCAGTATGGTCAAAGGACTCTCGACGGAACTGGCGCGCGACGCCATCCGCGTGAATTGCGTGGCGCCGGGATGGGTTGATACGGACATGTCGGCGGCGGCCTTGAGCGATCCGGCGACGCGGGCGGGGATCTTTGACTCGATTCCGCTGGGGCGGGTGGGAACGCCGGACGAGATTGCCGCGCCTATTTTGTTCCTCTGCACGCCGCATGCCGGATTCATCACGGGCGAGGTTTTCAACGTGAACGGCGGCGCGGTGCTGGTGGGATAGGGAGGATTGCTATGAGGATTGTGTGTCGCTGGCTTGGAGTCCTTGGGGTTCTGGTCCAGGCTGCAGTGTTCGCGCAGCAACCCGGCAACGAATCCTCGGGCACGTTGAGTTTGAACAATGGCAAGATAATCAACAACATCTACTCCAATGAATGCCTCGGCTTCTCCCTGCCGATACCGGCGGGATGGGAAATGGACACGAAAGTCGTGGGCACCGATGCGAGGGCCAAACATATCGCAGGGGGAGGTTTAACCCTGCTCTATCTTCGTCCGCTGGGTAAGCCGTCAGGTGTTGAGTTCATTCATCTCAGTGCTCTCGATGCAACTGGTCAGGCTGCCTCCGTCAAGGAATACGTCTCCAAACTTGTCCACTGGCAGGCCCACAGCGTCCGCTTCGAAGACGGAACGTTTGTTCAGAAGAAATTGATTCGGGATGCATCCCCTGTGGACTACGGCGGCAAGCGCTTCTTTCGCGCGGAGTTCAAACAATCCGTGCGCGGTGACACGTTCTATGTGGGTTTCATTTACACCGGTTTCCGTGGATACTTCCTCGGTGAGGAGTTTGTAGCACGGACGCCGAGCGAGTTGGATAAAACCGCTGATTCTCTCCTGGGGATTTCGTTCCGTGAGGATGAGCGCAATTCCCGCTGCGTCGAAGATCCAACCCACCCTGGAATCATTCGTCTTTCCGAGGGAGCGTCGCAGCGCCTGCTGCTCACGAAAATAGAGCCAGACTATCCCGAGGAAGCCCGGCGGACGCACGTCAAAGGGCCGGTTGTGCTGAAGGCCTTGATCGGCACGACCGGAGATGTTGAGGATCTGACGCTGGTTTCGGGTCCGCAGTTGCTTGTCCCGGCAGCTATGGAGGCGGTCAGGCAATGGAAATACAAGCCGTTCCTGATGGGAAGCGAAGCCGTGAAAATGGAGACGCAGATTACGCTGTCGTTTCTGCCTGCAGCAAAATAGCTCTGCGCGGAAAGGTGCGCTGGCGAGGGCGCCCGCGCCACACGCGCCGTACAGCTAAAATCGTTCTGGATGCTTCTAAGTCCATAGAATCATGAAGTGTTTCGCAGTCATACTTTTGTTGTCCGCGCTGGGCTGGGCCCAGGCGGCGGCACACAAACCGACCGTCAACCTGAATGACTCTGACAACGCCCGCAAGGCGCGGGCGCTGCTGGATCAGGCCATCCAGGCCTTGGGCGGACAGGCCTATCTCACCTACCAGAACAAGAACGAGCAAGGGCGTTACTATCCGCTGTACCACGGGCGTACCAGCACTCTGGGCATTCCCTACAGCTACTATGTTCAATATCCCGACAAGGACCGATTCGAAGTGCTCGCTGAGAAGGACATCCATGTCATACCGGGGACGATTGACATCGGCGGGGTCAAGTCGAAGAAGACCGTCCTGGTCCTGATTCATAATGGGATGAAGGGATACGAAACCACGTACAAGGGGACCGCACCGCAGGATCCGGAAGACCTGGCGAACTTCCTGCGGCGCCGGCAGCATTCCCTGGAGTGGGTGTTTCGGAAGTGGAGCAACGATCCGGGAGTGGCGCTTTTCTCCGAAGGAGCGGCGGTGGTGGATGCCAAGACCGCCGACCAGGTCTCACTGCTCAACAACCAGAACGACGCGGTGACCGTGTACCTCGACCAGAACACTCATTTGCCCATCAAGACTAGCTATTCCTGGCGCGATCCGACCGACAAGCAGAAGAACATCGAAGAAGAGATTTACGATCTCTACAAGCCCGTAGACGGCATCCTGACGCCCCACTCCATTACGCGCAATTTCAATGGCGAAATGTCGATGCAGCGCTTTATCAACACGGTTCGCTACAACCTGCAACTGCCAGACTCGACTTTTGAAGCCAAGGTGAATTACGACCCAAAACAGGGTCCGCAGAAGCGGTAGCGGCTGGAGAAAAGACCCAAAATAAGAGTCGGATCGGCTGCTACTTCCATGCCGATCTGCTTTTTTCTGAATAGGTTAGCTCCCAACTGGCGAGCAAGCGCCACGGAGTGTGGCTTTTTTGCCACGTACAGAAAACCCTCCCTCCCTGTAAGCTGCCCCGCAGCAAAAGACTTACATCCATTTTTCTTGACGCATGAGCAAACAATTCGTGCCGCAGTCACCTGTAGCGGAGTGGGCCTCCACAGCGGGGCTCCCGTAAATCTGCGGATTCTGCCGGCGCCCGCCGGCACCGGGATCGTGTTCCGCCGCACCGATCTGGATGGCTTTGAGATCGAGGCCAGCGGACGCAATGTGGCCCGCGTCAGCTACGCCACCAGCTTGATGAAGAAGGGCGTGCTGATCTCAACCACCGAGCATCTGCTGTCGGCGTGTATCGGAGTGGG
>Ga0209698_10007162_pt1 | contig 11745 bp, 6 predicted proteins | sample LitLauG_LLR_2012_FD_187203 | JGI IMG/M metagenome (GOLD analysis project Ga0209698, IMG submission 187203) | Freshwater sediment microbial communities from Pennsylvania, USA - Little Laurel Run_MetaG_LLR_2012 (SPAdes) (version 2) | ecosystem: Environmental > Aquatic > Freshwater > Creek >... | reverse complement strand
GATTGGGACTGGACTGGGTCTGTGTCCCATGAAGCATCAAGAGCATGGGTGGATTCGCGGGAAGGCTCGTGGGCAGATAGACCTCGTAATAACGAGTGATGTTATTCCAGGTCAGCGTGGAGTCAATGAATGTTCCGCCTCCCACAGTTTCATTCACCACGTTTGAGGTACTACCGCTGTAGGAACTGTTGCCGTTATAGGTTGCGGTAATCGGATCGGTGCCGGCGGGCAACTTGCTGGTCGTGAAATTGGCTACTCCGCCGGAAAGCGTCGCAGCCCCTAGCTTCGTCGTCCCAATGAAGAATGCCACCTTGCCCGTGACCGTACCACCGAACGCCCCGGTCACGGTTGCCGTAAAGGTCACAGGCTGCCCAACGTTTGCCGGATTCAGCGACGAAACCAAGGTAGTGGTTGTCGCCGCCGCATTGACGACTTGACTTTCCAGTGGCGACACACTGCCTGAGAAGTTTGCATCTCCCGCGTAGCCTGCCTTGACCTTATGAGTCCCCGTCGTCAAGGTCGAGGTTGTAAAGGTTGCCGTGCCCCCGGACAACGTGCCCGTGCCCAATACATTCGTTCCCTGCGTGAATGTAACCGTTTCTCCGTCCGGTGGCGGGCCGAGAGAGGAACTGACGACTGCGGTGAAGGTCACCGCCTGTCCGTAGGAGGACGGGTTGGGCGAAGATGAAAGCGAGGTCGAGGTCGCCGTCAGTGCCGCGCTGGAAGCGGTCCCAAGCAAGATCAGAATCAGGATTCCAGCCAGGCTCAAAGATACACTCCTGTCTCCGATTGTCTGGGCACTCTTCATCTCGAGCCAGAACCTCCGTTCAGGGGAAAGCTGTGAATCCAGGGCGGGGGGAACCGTACTGCCTGTGTCTAAAAGTATCACGCCCGCACTGATTGTCAAGCCACGAAACTAGTCCTTGGGGTACTACCGTCGCGGCATTGCCGTCGTGATAATTTCTCGTAAACGACTGCTATAAAGCCTGTTAGCGGCCTGACGACCGGCCCGGAACGAAGCCACAATCTGACCACGGGAACGATGGCATCTTATGGGTTGAATGCCTGCGATCGACCCCCAAAAACGCGTTTGAACCGGCCTCCATCGGCCCTTCTGTGTTGAATTTAAGTGACATCGAACAGGTACAATGTTCGGTTGTAACTACGCTTCTGGACTTGGATGCTGCAGCCGATTAGGGGCCAAACTCGATCAATTCACCAGCAGGGCGTCCTCGGTTTAAGGCAGGGGAAAACACATTTCCGTGCATCCTACTAGACACTACATGTTCGTCCATCCTACGAAAACTGGGAGACATCGCATGATCCGGCCGAAGACCGGTCTTAGGGTTTTTTGTGTGATCTGCCTGGCAGCTGCCCTCAGTGGTTGCGGGTCTAGCCATTCCGTTCCTTCTTCACCCTCTGCGTGGACCGTCAAGATGTCGAACCTCCCAAACATGTTCAGCCCGGGTGGGATTGGCGAGTATTCCATCAACGTCACGAATAGCGGCTCCGGCGCGAGCAGCGGAATGGTCACAGCCGCCGTCACTCTAGATCCCAAACTCTCCGCGACCGCTATCAACGGAAACGGCTGGACTTGCACGCAAAGTCCTCTTTCCTGCAACCGCTCCGACTCGCTTGCCGGCGGCGCCAGCTACCCGGCGATCACGATGACCATGAATATCGCCCAGGGCGCCTCGGGGAGCGTAACGAGTCAGGTAACCGCCTCGGGCGGCGGAGCGCCCACCAGTGGTTCCGCGCAAGATACGACCCCGATCGGTGTCAGTGGCAACGGCAAGATTAATCACGTCGTGATCATCTTCCAGGAAAACCGGTCGACCGACAATTTGTTTCACGACCCTGTGTTGATCAGCCGAGGCGCTGACATCGCCAGCACTGGCCTGTCCTCCACCGGGACGATCACGCTCACGGCCGGTCCTCTAGCGACCGGCTTCGATCTGGACCACGGTCACGACGCGTGGGTAGCGGCCTGCGACTGGAATGGGACACAATGCGCGATGGATCGCTCCGACGAGATCGCTTGTTCACCCCCGGCCAGTTGTCCTCCACACCCGCAGTACCAGTACGTGCAAGCCTCCGACGTGCAGCCTTACTTCACGATGGCCGAGACCTACACGTTCGGTGACCAGATGTTTCAAACCAACCAGGGGCCGAGTTTCCCCGCACACCAGTACATCATTTCGGGAACGTCGGCTGTGTGTGTACCGGGTGGAAGCTGTCCGCCTTCGACGACGAGCACATTCTACGTAATGGGCAATCCCAGCGCTATCCGCCGCGCCGACGGAACGCCGGGAGCTGGATGCCTTACCCCCCCGGGGGCATTCGTCAGCCTTATCGACACCAGTCAACCTTTCCCCAACATCAACCCTTTCCGGCTGGACGGCCAGGAGTGCTTTGAACATCCCACGCTCACCGATCTGCTGGATAGCGCCGGCTTGTCTTGGAAGTATTACGCGCCGTCGGACGGAGTCATTTGGACCGGACCCGACGCCATCCAGCACATGTGCCTGCCCACCTCGGGGCCACCCGATCAGCTGGCTTGCACCGCGCCGGAATGGACCAATCACGTCGTGATCGAAGGCACAGGCTCTCAGATCGTTACCGACATCCAGAACGGCCAGCTCTCGACTGTCACCTGGGTCATTCCGGACGGCTCGGCCTCCGACCACCCCATCATCAACACCGGGCTGGGCCCCTCCTGGGTCGCGTCCATTGTGAATGCCATTGGCCAGAGCGCTTACTGGTCGGACACGGCCATCATCGTCACCTGGGATGACTGGGGAGGGTGGTACGACCACGTGCCGCCACCCATCCGCAACTCGGGTCCTTTTCCCAACTCTTATGAGTACAGCTTCCGTGTGCCTCTGATGGTCATTTCGCCATACGCGAAGCCGGCATTCGTTTCGCACCAGCAGAACGATTTCGGCAGCATTTTGAAGTTCATTGAGGAGGTGTTCGCGCTGCCGGAAATCAATCCGTCGGTAGGATATGCGGATACGTACGCATTAGGCGACCTCTCGGATTGTTTCAACTTTAGCCAATCGCCGCTGCCGTTCACGGTAATTCCGGCGGCGAAAAGTGGGAAGTTTTTCCAGAGTCGGAAAGAAAAGCCGTTGCCGCCTGACAATGACTGATCCGTCATCGGGGAGAAGAGGTTTAGTCGTTCGGGCCAGATCGAAGCCACGCGCACACTCTACTGCGTATGGAACTGGCCCATCGTGGGACGATCCTCAGCGCGCGCTGAGGTCGATTCCGAGTGCCGCGTAGTCGCGCGCTTCCGAAGGAGCTTGCGTGGCCAATTCGTACCCTAAGTGCTGCATCAGCGGTCCCCAGGCGGCTTCAATTTTTTCCACCATGGGGGTGGGCAAATCCTTCCGCCACCCACCCGAACCGGCGGCGCGCACAAACGACATATCGTTACGCGAACCCTTATAGAGTCCGTGCTGCTGCTCCTTCTCGAGCTTGCGCATTTGATCGGCTGAGCTGCGCTCCACCGCTTGAGCAATCTGCTCTGGCGTGGTGCTCAAGTTGAGGAAGGCGACGATCTTGCGCAGTTCCCGCGGCGTATCCGCCACCATATCTTCGTAGCGCAACATCAGAAACCGCGGAGAGCCCTCGCTGGTGGCCACCCATGTGACTACATTCTGTCCCCACGACCCGTGCGGGCAAGTCTCGCCGGCAAGAAAGCGCCGGACGAAGGTTTCAATCGGCGAGTCGTCAGCAATCTTCTTAAGCTTGCGGTGGTAGTGATACTGCGAAACGACCACGTCGCGCGGATCGCGGACGATGTAAATGACACGCGGATAGCGGGGGTCGTAAGGGTCGTGGCTCTTGATGATGCGGGGCCTGGACATCTTGTCAAAATCCCGCTTGGTGGTTCCCGTCGGGTCGGGAATCAACCGGTCGATGTTCGCCCAGGTGGCGGGCTGGTCGGGAAATCTCAGGTTGGCTAGAAGAAACCGGGTCCAGGTGTTGCCAGACTTGGGAAAGGACACCAGAAGCACGTCGTCAGGAAGAATAAGCAGGCTGCGCCCCGGCATGTGCAACCCAAGTCCACGCTTCACTCCTGCGAGCAGATGCTTCTTGATTGGGATACCCATCTTGTCCCGATCTTTTCTCATGCCGATGCTCCGTGCCGCATCCGGTTAAAGAAGGAAATCAGTTTCGTAGTAGTCCCGGGCGCGATCTTCAAGCCCAATACCACCGCGCTCAAGCTCACCTTATGCAAATACGTATTCGCCTCGGCAAACAATTTGCGCGCCTCATCAAACTGACTTTGGTCCAGCTTGTTCTTACCCTCTTCGATCAAGAATCTCGCTCTGATGTCTGCGGCCCGCTTCTCGACCATCGCGCGCTCCGCATCCTTCAGGGGAAGCGTTTGCTTGTACTTTTCCAGAATTGCCCAATACCCCTCGACCAGCCTCGCCCGCGATTGGCTGAGCGAGCCCGGCCGTCCAACGGGCATGTAGGCTTGCACCTTCCGCGTATAGGCAATTTTCGCGCCGTAGAACGCGGTACGCACCCACATATCGTAGTCGTCGCAGCGCGCAAGTTTTTCATCGAACATCCCTGCTCGAACAATCGCCTCCTTGCGCGCGACCACCGTCGAAATCGGAATCTGGCAGCGTTCCACCAGCAGGGATTCGAAGGTCGCCTCGCCCGCGGACGGACAGTTCAGCATGAATTCACGTTTGTTGTCCGGTTCGCCCACCAAGCCATTCGAATAGGTAAGTCCGAGCGAAGGATCATCGGCGAACAACTTCATCTGCGAGGCCAGGTGCTCCGGCATCCAGACGTCATCGCTGTCGAGGAACGCAACAAACTCGCCCCGCGCATGCCGGATAGCATTGTTTCTCGCTCCCGCCGTGCGCTTATTCTCCTGCTTGATGTAAACGATCCGGTCCAGGTACGGCGCGAGCACCTTTTCCAGTTCCGGCGTGTCCGGCGAACCGTCGTTCACCACTACGGCCTCGAAGTCCTGGTAGGTCTGGGCAAACACCGAGTCCAGGCACGCCGCAATAAAATGTGCGGTCTTGTAGGTGGGAATAATGACGCTCACCTTGGGCGTCGCATTGCTGACTTTCGTTGTAGAAGAAATGGATTCGGCTGTCGGCATGCTCTCCCCGTTACAAACTGTGAAACACCTCTTCCTTTTCTCCGGCCACGATGTTGTTGACCGCTTCTACTCCCATCATCACCGAGTGATCCATGTTCCCGATCTCGTATCTCCATGCGCCAAAACGTCCGCGCGAGTAAATTCCCTTCTCGAGCAGAGCCGGCTGCAGCACAGCTAGCGCCTTGTCTCGCCCAAGCGTGGGAATCGGGTAGGAGTACCCGACGATCCGATGATAGCGCGACACCACCCGGCTCCGGTCTGACTCTTCCAGCAATTTGGCCTTGATCAATCCCGTTGTGACCTGGTCCAGAACTTTTTCCGGATCGGGCGTTTCGTCCACGCGGAACGACATTTCGCACATCAGCGAACTGTACTGTTCCGTATCTCCGTTGGGAACGTTGTTGGGTGAGTAGTGCGAAAAGTAGGTAGCCCGGTAGCAGGGCATATCGGAGTCGGTGAAGTAAATCCAGCACCGTCCAGTCTCGATCTTCTTCTTCAGCCCCAGACCGACAACCAGCAGATTGTTGTGCTCAAGGGCGGCGCCCGCCTCCAGCAGTTTGTTGTCCGCCGGCTTCATCATCTGCACGAGCAGGTCCACGGGAGCGGTCGAGATCAGCACTTCGTACGTGTCCCCAGTGCCGTCCGCAAACGAGACGCGACGCCGGATGGGATCAAGTTCCACCAGCTTCTTCCCGGTCTGCACTTTCTCGGGGAAGTGCCTGGCGATCCGGCGGTAAATTTCGCCCGTTCCCCCGTGCAGCGGGAACTTGAACTTGCTGTTCGGACCCCAGCTCACGTCGTCACGCTCGTACAAAACGTTTTCCAGCAGCCGTTTGAAATCCATGACCGCGACGCGGTCGGCAATCCACGATTTCGACATTTGCTCCAGCGGCGTGGTCCAAACCTTCGAGTTGTACGGGAACATGAAGGCTTCCGCGATGCCCTCGCCGAACGTAGCCAGGATCCAGTCCCGAAAGTTCGCCGCTTCCTTCCCGCCGCCGTTGGACGCCGCCTTGGCCGCTCCCACCAGGCAACTCACCTGAACATCCTTCGGCAGGTAGCGCAGGTTGCTCTGGAAGGGATAAGGCACCCACGATTCGCCCTTCACGATCCAGCTTTCGCGGATGCGCTCGTGTTGCTCCTTGCCGAGAGCCTTATCAATCAGATTGTCGAAATATTTGTAGTGCGAAAAGATGACGTGTCCGCCCTCGTCCCATACGAACCCGTGCTTGTCGACGTGCGAAGTGGCATGGCCGCCCACGCCATCGGACTTCTCGTACATCACCCAGTTGTCGTATCCAAGCTCGTGCAATCGGTAGGCCGCGCCCAGTCCGGTCGGTCCCGCTCCGATGATGACAATTTTCTTGCTCATAAGTTCTGATTGAGGGACAAGAACGCTTCAGGAAAATCAGCCAATTTGGAAGATGTAAGGTTGACCCTTGGTGCGCGTCTACCATCACCTCAAGACTGCAATCAGCAACCTCCGCACGTTCGTTGGGGGGAATACCCAAATTGTACCATCCCCGATTTTTCGCCTTGGAGTGCCATAAGTAACGTGGGGAAACCAGTTCCCAGTTGGTCAGTTCCCAGTTCCCAGTCTTCAGCTCTCGGCTTTCAGGATGAGTCCGGCGGAATGTTCGCCAGCCGAAAGCCCTCCCTGTGTTCCTCCGTATACCCCGTGGTTATCCGGTTTTGCCTTTGTTCGTTAACTGAGAACTGACAACTGACAACTGAGAACTATTCCAGCGCTAAAATAAATCGACCCATGGACAACAAAGCCATCGCGGGGATTCTCCACGAAACCGCCGACCTGCTCGAAATCGACGGCCAGGATTCCTTTCGCGTTCGTTCCTATCGCAATGCGGCGGAGGCGATTGAAGCGCTGCCGCAGCAAGTTTCCAATCTGATTGCCGAACCCAAACAGCTTCTGGCCGTGCCCGGCATCGGCAAAGGCATGCTCGCCAACCTGCAGCATCTGTTTAAGGAAGGCAACGTCGAGGCCCACACCGAACTGCTGAAGAAATATCGTCCATCGATGCTCGAACTACTCAAGATTCAGGGCCTCGGACCCAAGACGATCGCGTTGATCTGGAGCGCCTATCAGGTCAGCGATCTGGATGGCGTCGAAAAGCTGGCCCGCGAAGGAAAAATTCGCGAACTGCCGCGCATGGGCGAAAAGCAGGAACAGAAGCTTCTGAAGGCGATTGAAGACTATCGCCGGATCGGCGGCCGCTTCCTGCTCGACACCGCCGAGCAGCTTGCCGAAAAGCTCGTGGCCCATCTGCTCGCCGCTCCCGGAGTCGAGAAGGTCACTCCGGCCGGCTCGCTGCGCCGCGGACGCGAAACCGTGGGTGACCTCGACATCCTGGTCACCGGCAAAGGCTGCTGCGCGGATGAGTCCCGCGAGCAAATCGCCCAGCACCTGCTGCGCTTCCCCGGCCTGATGGAGATCATTGCGAAGGGCGAGAACAAGGTTAGTTTCCGCCAGCGCAATGGCATGCAGGTGGATGTGCGCCTGCTCCCGCCCGATTCCTTCGGAGCCGCCATGCAATATTTTACGGGCTCGAAGGCACACAACGTCACACTCCGCCAGCGCGCGCTGAAAATGGGCTACACCCTCAGCGAATACTCTCTGGCAAATCTTGAGAGCGGCAAGGCCGTTGCAGGCGAGACCGAAGAAGAGATCTACGCCGCGCTCAAGCTCGACTTCATCCCGCCGGAAATGCGCGAAAACTGCGGCGAGATCGAAGCCGCCGCCCAGCACAAATTGCCGGAGTTGCTCGAACTCTCCGACATTCGCGGCGACGTACACATGCACACCGTCGAGACGGATGGCCGCAACACCATCGAAGAAATGGCCGAAGCGGCCCAAGCTCGCGGCTATCAGTACATGGCCATCACCGATCACTCGAAGAATCTTGCCTTCGCCAACGGCCTTACCGACGAACGTGCGGTCGCCCACATCGAGAAAATTCGAGCGGTTGACAAGAAGATGAAGGGCATCCGTATCTTTGCCGGCGTGGAGGTCGACATTCTCGCGGACGGGACGCTCGATCTTTCCGATTCCGTGCTCGAGCAGATGGACGTCGTGATTGCGAGCGTGCACTCGCACTTCAATCAGGACCGCGCCACCATGACCGAACGCTTGCTCAAGGCCATCGCCAATCCGAATACTTCGATGATCGGCCATCCGACAGGCCGCCAGTTGCTGCGCCGCGATGCCTATCCATTCGATGTTGATGCCATCCTTCAGTCGGCTGCGAAGCACAAGGTCGCGATGGAACTCAACTCCTATCCCGACCGCCTTGACCTGTGCGACGTTCATCTGCGGATGGCCAAGCAGCACGGTGTGAAGATCGTGATCAACACCGACTCCCACCACACCTCGCACATGGAAAAAATCCGTTACGGTGTGACGCAGGCGCGCCGAGCGTGGCTGACGAAGGATGACGTGCTGAATACTCTGGCGGCCCCGGCGTTTGCCAGGGCGATGAAACACGCCTGGTAGCGTAGCGCGGACACCAGTGTCGTGTCCCGCAAGTTCGCGGAATAAGTTTTCGGGACGTTTTGAAAGGGCTCGGCTTCAGCCGAGCCGCAAAGGTCCAGCAAGATTGCGGCTTTAGCCGCTGAGGGAATGCAACTCTGACATGAGAATGAGGATAGAACTTATGTCGCGAATTTACAGGACACGGCAGTAGAATGGGGCTTTAAAAGGGCCCGGCCTCAGCCGGGCCGCCATGAGCCGCAGGGATATTGGGGCTTTAGTGTGTGCGTGAGAACCGCTTTTTCCGAAAGAAGGTGGCCCCGAGAACGCACAAATCCAGCCCCGGAGGGGCGAGCGATACTAGCCCCGCGCTTCAGCGCGGGGAAAAGTGAGAAAGAAGATGCAAGTCCCGGAGGGACGGCCGAGTTCTCACGCACACACTTTAGCCCCTGTGGGAAACGGCTGCGTATTCACAATGGATTTTTGAAACACGCTCCAATTCAGTGTTTCCCTGCTTTCAGGGCCAGCTGTTTCGGGCCCGCCTGCTTGATTTCTGGAGGGGCATCGCTGGCATTTTCCGCGAAGTTTTTCTCGAACATGGCAGCCAATTCGCGCGCCTTACTGTCATAGGCAGCCTTGTCCTTCCACGTGTTGCGCGGGTTCAGCATTTCGTCCGGCACTCCGGGGCAGGACAGTGGGATGGCCATCCCAAAGATCGGATCGGGTTGTGTGGCCACATCCTTGAGCGCGCCCGAAAGGACGGCTTTGACCATGGCACGCGTGAATCCGAGTATGATCCTTTGCCCTTGTCCGTAAGAACCGCCGCTCCAACCGGTGTTGATCAACCACACTTCAACCTTGTGCTGGGCAATTTTGTCGCCGAGCAACTTGGCATAAACAGTGGGCGCCAAGGCCATAAACGGCGCTCCGAAACACGGACTGAACGTTGCCTGTGGTTCTTTGATGCCGGCTTCCGTGCCCGCCACTTTCGCCGTGTAACCAGCCAGGAAGTGATACATGGCCTGGGCCGGCGTCAGACGGGCCACCGGTGGCAGAACGCCAAAGGCGTCGCAGGTGAGCATCAGAATGCGCTTCGGATGTCCCGCCTTGCCCGTGCGCGTCATATTCGGAATGTGGGTAATGGGATAAGCGGCGCGGGTGTTTTCGGTGAGCGAAGCGTCGTCCAGGTCGACGCGCCGCGTACGCATATCCATGGCGACGTTTTCCAGAAGGGTGCCGAAACGGCGGGTGGTTTCATAAATCTCCGGCTCGCCCCTGCGCGACAGTTTGATGACCTTGGCGTAGCAGCCACCTTCAAAATTGAAGGTGCCGCGATCGCTCCAGCCGTGCTCGTCGTCGCCAATCAGGGTGCGGTCGGGATCAGCGGACAGGGTGGTCTTCCCCGTGCCTGACAAGCCAAAGAAAATCGCCACGTCATTTTCATCGCTGCCGTAGTTCGCGGAACAGTGCATGGGCATGACGCCCTGTTGCAGCAACAGATAATTCATCACCGTGAAAATCGACTTCTTGATTTCACCGGCATAGGCCGTGCCCCCGATGAGAATCAATTTCTTTCCGAAATGCAGCAGCACGAACGCTTCCGAGTGGGTGCCATCAATGGCCGGGTCGGCGTGAAAATTGGGTGCGTGCAGCACCGTGAATTCCGGGACGTGCTCCGCCAGTTTGTCCACATCCAGTTCGCGGATGAACATCGTGCGGGCAAACAAGGCGGCACTGGCTCGCTCGCTGATGATGCGAATGGGAATGCGATAATGTTTATCCGCTCCCGCATAGCAATTCTCAATGAAAATGTCTTTGCCCTGCAGATACGCGCAGAGCCTGGATTTGAGCCCGTCAAACTTGTCCGCTTCGAGAGCGCGATTGATTTTGCCCCAACAGATTTTGCTTTCGCTGGAAGGTTCACGCACGAAGAATTTATCTTTGGGTAGCCGGCCGGTGTATTCCCCGGTGCGGATGACGAGCGGCCCAAGATGACTCAAGGTTGCTTCATAACGGCGAATCGCCTGTTCGTAAAGGGCGGAGGTGGACAAATCCCAATAGACCTGGCCGAGATTGTCCAGGCCAAGATGTTTAAGGCTTTCTTCCCGCGACTCGGCTTTGCTTGCAGTGGTTTTCATAGGTCGGTTCTCCGATCATCAGGCAACACGGATATGGCGATGCACCAGTTGAGAGACTTAAAAGCAGCTTGAACTCTGCGCTTGAGCACCCGGTCGAAAGTCATCCTCGAAGGGCACAACTCGCGCAAGTTAGCTGCTGGGTTCATCGTCCGCGAAAGAACGGGACTTTAATTAGAAGAACCGGGAGGGAACAAAATATTTTGGAGGTGGCGCGCCTTGGCCTCTCGGGACCGCTAGGGTAAAACGGTCACCTTAAAACAGCCGTAATCTTGACACCGCGCACGACCCCGCACTTAACTGGTATCTTGTGAGGGCGGGGTAGCTCTTCGGCGTATCCCCAATGTGGCAAAATGTTACAATTTCTTTCATACAACGCCTGTGAATTCTCCCCAATTCTCTGGCAAGAATCTGAGAATCTCTGTAATCTCAATAAGTTACATAGAGATGGATTGTGCGCGACGGAATTGGAATTGCTCGTCACTATCGTTACACGGATGAATGTCGTAAAAAATTAGAGTGACTCCGCCTTCCGGACCATTCCTCGCCACCCCCTGCGAGATTAGGGGGCGAGTGCGAGGAGCTGAAATTGACTCTTAAAGATTCAAATCTCACAGAAAAGCTTGATCTACGCATCAGGAGGATTAACGAATTGACCGCTTCGACCAGTCATCTTATCGCCCCACACGGGGGAGAACTCGTTCAACTGCTGGTGTCGGAAGGCACGGCCGCGGAACTTAAAGGGCATTCCAAAGAATGGCCATCCTGGGACCTGAGCGCCCGCCAACTTTGCGATCTTGAACTGCTCATGAATGGCGGCTTCTCTCCGCTACGCGGCTTCATGAACCGCAAGGATTATGAAGGCGTCTGCCATGACATGCGTCTGGCCGACGGCTCGCTCTGGCCGATTCCCATCACGCTCGATGTGACCGAGGAATTCGCCAAGAAGCTGACGCCCGGCTCCAGCAAGATTGCGCTGCGCGATCCGGAGG
>Ga0209698_10007161_pt1 | contig 11746 bp, 13 predicted proteins | sample LitLauG_LLR_2012_FD_187203 | JGI IMG/M metagenome (GOLD analysis project Ga0209698, IMG submission 187203) | Freshwater sediment microbial communities from Pennsylvania, USA - Little Laurel Run_MetaG_LLR_2012 (SPAdes) (version 2) | ecosystem: Environmental > Aquatic > Freshwater > Creek >... | reverse complement strand
GGACCAGGAGTGCTCCGACGACAGCAACCACGAGGCCAGCGATACTGAAAGCGTTGACGTCCCAGCCAAACAACAGGCTGCTGAGACACCCGCCGACGACCGCGCCGACGATACCGAGCAGTCCGGTGCCGACGACGATGCGGATGGGGCCGTCGAGCGGCGTCACCCGGGTGCCGGCCCGCAGGCCGGACACCTCGCCGAGTGCGACGCAGACCGACCGGCCGCCGCGCACCCCGACCACCTCGGCCTCGACGGGCCCGTCGTCGGCCAGCAGGAGGATCCCGTCGCCCACCGCTGCCGAGATACCGGCCACCTCGATGGACATGCCCACCACCTGCTCGACCCGGCCGTACTGGCGCGGACGGGCGGCGGCGCACGCGTCCTCGGTGCGCCGCGTCAGGACGGCCACGTCGTGGTTCACGATCCGTCCCCCCCCGGCTCGTCACCGGCGAGGACGGCGCGCACCCGCTCGAGCGTCTCGTCCATCCGACTCTCGATGCGGGACGGCCCGACCTCGACCACGGCGTCACCGGGGGCCACCGACGGGTCGGTCACCACGGTGATCTCCCGACCGTCGCCGAGGGCGCCGAGGTCGCCGAGTCGGCTGACGTCGTCCGGGTGGAGGCGGGCGAGCACCGGCTCCTTCGACGGGTGGAACGAGAGGGCCCGGGCGAGTGCGTCGCGGCCCGGGTCGACGGCCACGGCCAGCTCGCGGCCGACCAGCGCCTCGACCAGCTGGAAGAGGAGCCCGGGCAGGGCACGGGCGAGGGCGTCCACCCGCTCGTCGAGGGAGCGGGTGGCGGCGTCGACCGCCGCCCCCAGCGCCTGGACGGACCGCGCCACCTCGGCGTCGCGCAGGCGCTCGGCCTGACGGAACTCGTCGGCGGCGGTCGCCTGTCCTTCGGCGTAGCCGGCGGCATACCCGCGCTCCCGGTCACCGTCGGGCACGCCGTCGCCGAACGCGACCCAGTCGACCGGTCTGGCCGGTTCGGAGGGCTGGCGACGGACGGCCAGGGTCTGCGGTTCCCCGACGGGCACGGTGACGTCGCGGCCGACATAGGCGGTGCCCGGGCTCACGGCGCCGCGTCCCCGTCGTCCCCGTCGTCGGCGTCGGCGTCGGCGTCGGCCGCCTCGGCCTGGGCCCGGGCCTGGGCGGCGGTGACGAAGGTGATCATCCCTTCCGCCTCGAGGTCGCGGGCGGCCTGGACCACCTCGGCCTGGGCCGCCTCCATCGTCTCGAGCGGGAGCGAGCCGATGACCTCGAGCTCCTCGTCGAGGTTCGACAGGGCGCGCTCGGTCAGGTTGGCACGGACACGGGCGACGGCGTCGGGTCCCAGGGTCTCGTCCTTCAGGGCCGGCGCCAGCACGGATGCCGGCACCCGGCGGACGATCTGCTGGATGGCGACGTCATCGAGGCCCAGCACGTCGTCGAAGGTGAACATCCGGTCGCGGATCTGTTGGGCCAGGTTCCCGCCGTCGGCAGCCAGGTCGGTCAGGATCTGGCGTTCGGCGCTCCGTCCCGAGTAGCTGAGGATCTCGGCGATGGTGCCCGCTCCGGGGGCGGGGGCGTCCTCGGTGGCCTGACTGGGAGCCGGGACCCCGGGGCGGGTCTGTTCGAGCAGCTGCGCCTCGATGAGCTCGGTGGCGATCCGGACCGCGGCCGGGTCGACCCAGCCGAGCAGGGCGATGCGACGGACGATGTCCGTCCTGGCGTCGTCGGGCAGGGCGACCAGGACCCGGGACGCGTCCTCGGGGCGCATGTGGGCCAGCACCACGGCCACCGCCTGGGGCGGGTGCCCGACCAGGACCGCGGCCACGTCACGCGGGTCCGAGGAGGTCAGTCCGGCCTGGGACGCCACCGCCCGGCGGGTCTCGATCTCGGCCATGATCTCGTCGGCCCGGGTGAGGCCCACCCGCTCGACGAGGAACTCGCGTGCCAGCGCGAGGCCACCTTGCCCGACCAGCGCCTTCTCCCCCGGCGGCGGTTCGATGGCGACCTTGCGGGCGAACTCACCAAGCACCTCGATGACCGTGTTGTCGTCCAGCTCGGGCAGGTCGGCGACCTCGGTGGCCAGGGCGATGGCGTCCTGGTCCGAGAGCTCGTTCATGATCGGCACGGCCCGCTTCGGGCCCATCTGTGCGATGACCACGGCAACCTTCTGGCGGTTGGTCAGGGCGCGGAACGCGGCGGTGGTCGGCGCGGTCCGGGCGGCCACCGGCGGTGGGTCCTCCAGGTCCTCGGCCAGGGCGACGGCGAAGACAGCGTCGGAGGCCGGCGAGAGGGTCACCGGGCCGTCGCCCCCTGATCAGCGCCCTGCCGCTCCTCGGCCCACATGCGCAGCAGCTGGGCGGCCTCCGACGGGCGGTCGTCGATGAAGCCGTTCACCTGGGCCAGGACGGCGGCGGGGCCGAGCTCGAGCGACGCCGTTTCGGGGCCGCCCGAGTGCGACAACACCGGGATCTCGCCCGTCGGGTCGTCCTCCACCTCGACCATCTGGGTCAGCTCACCCACCGGGATCTCCTGGTACAGCAGCCTGCGCTTCTTCGAAAAGCGGAGGGCCACGAACAGGAGGGCGCCGAGCAGCAGCAGCAGCCCGCCCATCTTTTCGACCTGGGGGATCAGTTGGCTGGCCGAGGCGGGGGGGAGCGCAGCCGGCACCGGGGCGAAGGGCATGGTCGAGACCACCAGCTGGTCGCCGTTGGCCGGCTTGAGGCCGGCCGCCGCGGTCACCAGCTGGGTCACCTGCGCGGTGCTCACGTGGGCGGCCGCCTTCTGGTCGAGCAGGACGGCGACCGACGTGGTGATCGGCTTGCCCGGCGCCTGGGTCACCGTCTGGGTGACCTGGCCGACCGCGTTGGTCACCTGGGAGCTGGTGTTGGTGGAGTTCCCGCCGCCGGACGTGGTCCCGGCGGCCGCCTGGGTGGTGCCGAGCACCCCGCCGGTCCCGGTGTTCCCCGACGACCCGGTCGACGTACTGGAGCTGTTGGAGGTCTGGGTGGGGGCGACGACCGGCTGCCCGGTGGTCGGATTGACCTGGATCCCGTTGGTGGTGGTCTGGGTCTGGTTGAAGTCCAACAGGGCGTGGACCTGGACCGCGGCGTTCCCGGGCCCGACCACCAGCGCCAGCATGCTGGTCAGCTGGCTCGCCAGGTTCTGGTCGTAGGCGCTGGTCAGCTGGGCGCCGGAGGAACCCGAACCGCCCCCTCCGGCCTGGCCGGGGGCGTTCAGCACGTCACCGTGGTTGTCGACCAGGGTGACGTTGTCGGTGGTGAGGCCGGGCACCGACGACGCCGCCAGGTGGACGATGGCCGACACCTGGTCGGACGAGAGGACCGTCCCGGGTACCAGGTCGACCACGATGGACGCGGTGGTGGCGGGCTGGTTGCCCACCGCGAACGCGCTCTGTGCCGGCACCACCAGGTTGACCTGGGCGGAGCGCACGCCCTGGATCCCCTCGAACGTCTGCGCCAGCTGGCCCTCGAGCGCCTGTTGGTACTCCACCTGCTGGACGAACTCGGACGTGGTGATGCCGCCCTTCTCGAGCGTCGAGAAGCCCACGTTCCCGGCCTGGGGCAGCCCCTGTTGGGCCAGGGCCACCCGCTCCTGGTCGACCAGGGATGCGGGCACCGAGACGGTGGTCCCCCCGTCGCTCAGCTGAAAGGGGATCTTGGCGCTGGTCAGCTGCGAGGTGACCGCTCCGGCATCGGCCGGCTGCAGGTTGGTGAAGAGCGGTGCGTAGCTGGGCGACGACTCTGCGCTCACGAAGAGGAAGCCGCCGAGGACCACGGCGGCGGCGGCGGCCACGGTCAGGACCTTCTGGCCGGTGGTGAAGCCGTTCAGGACGGTGGCGATGCGCCCCTGGGCGTCCAACACCGAGCCGCCGTTGACCGGGAGGAGCGCCACGCTCAGGCCTGCATGTTCATGATCGAGTTGAACGCGGTGACCGCCTTGTCACGGACCGAGGTGACCAGCTGGGTCTCGAGGTCGGCCTGGGTGGAGGCGATGGTGACGTCGGCGATGCTGGCGTTCCCGGTGGCGGCCTGCAGTGACAGGTTCGTCGCCGTCTGCTGGGTGGCGTCCAGGGAGCTGAGCGCGTTTCCCAGGACGTCGGAGAACGACGAGGCGCCGGCCCCGGCCGCGCCGGCGGCAGGGGCCGCGGCGGGTGCGACGGCGGCGCCTACCGAGGGGATCGGGGGGATGGCGGGGATCATCTCAGGCCTTGATGTGGAGGATCGACTCGTAGGCGGCGGTCGACTTGTTCATGACCGAGGCGTTGGCCTGGTAGGAGGTCTGGGACTCGATCAGCCCGGTCATCTGCTGAGCCAGGTCCACCACCGGGTAGGCCACCTCGCCCTGGGCGTTGGCCTTCGGGTTGGTGGGGTCGTAGGCCATCTGCCCCTGGGCCGACCCCAGCTCGATCTTCTGGACCTGGGAGCCCATGCCCGGCCCACCCGGTTCGGGCACCGGGGCGGCGTCGACGTACTGGGCCTGGTACACGGGCTGGCCGGGGGTCACGCCGTCGCTCGAGTTGGCGACGTTGCCCCCGATGGTGTCGATCCAGGTCTGGTCGACGTTGATGCCCGAGCCGGCGATGTCGATGGATTCGAACATGGCGCCCGCTACCCGGTGATCGCGTCGGACAGCACGGTGAACTGGTCGGACAACGCGTTGTCCACGGTCTGGCTCTGCAGACTGTTCTTCTGCATGAGCGTCATCTCGGTGGCCAACGAGACGTTGTTGCCGTCCGAGGCCGAGGCCAGGCCCTCGGGGACCGTCTGGGCCGTCGCCGTGCCGCCGTCGGCCATGGCTGCCGCCAGGGACGAGGCGAACGTCACCTGGGTGGCCTGGTAGCCGGGCGTGTTGACGTTGGCGATGTTGTTGGCGATCGCCTGCTGCTGCTGGACGAGCGAGTCCAGCGAGAACTGCAGGATGCCGATCGACTGCGCGGCGTCAGCCATAGGAGCCCACCTCTCGTCTCGGGGAGTGGCAGCCTTCCTGGCCGTATGTGCGAGCAGTCCGTGCTCACGCTTCTCTACGGAACGGTTGCGTCAGGAGTTGAGGGGGTACCCGAAGAAATTTCCGCGGACCGACCGAGGATGCCGCTGGCGGCGGAGGTGGGCGGACTCAGGCGTAGCGGTCGACGAATCGGGCCTCGGACTGGATCCAGGGGTTGACCGTCGCCCTCGGGCGCCGGAGCTCGGCCATCCTGGTCGCCACCTCGGTGGCCAGGATGTCGTAGCCCAGGCCGAGGGCCTGGGCCCGGTCGCACAGCTCGACCGGGATCGGGTCCACCGGTCGGACCGGCGACGGCGGGACGGCCCGCCCATCGGCGATGGCGGCCCGGGACGCCTCCAGATGGGAGGCGGCGTCGTCCAGGTAGTCAGCCCACGTGCGCCGGGACATCCGCCCTCTCCGGTTGGGCGACGGCCAGGCGCCAGGCGTCACGCAGCGGTGCGACGATCGTCGCGCACTGGCGCAGGACCGTCTGGCTCTTGGACAGGTTGGCATCGACGAGGTGCCGGGACAGGAAGTCGTAGAGGGCGAGGAGGTCCTCGCCGCCGTCGAACCCGTCCGGTCGGAGGCTGTGGCGCAGCACCGACACGATCTGCTGTGCGTGCTGGATCGCCTCGTTGGCGGCCTCGAGGTTCCGCTCGGCGATGGCATTGTCGGCGACCTCGATGTCGACGGCCAACCGGTCGTAGAGCATGACCAGGACCTGGGGGCCGGGTGCCGTCTCGACCGCACGGCTCTGGTAGGACGCGGCCACGTCACGGAACGCCATACTCAGCCTCCCAACGAGGTGGTCGAGTTGCCCAGGGCGTTCGAGCTGGTCCCGGTGGTGCTCGACTGGCTCGACGACGAGTTGCCGAACGCCGTGAGGAACTGGCTCTCGGACTGCAGCTGAGCCAGCGTGGTCTCCATGGCGGTGAACTCCGCCACCAGCGACGCCTGCTGGGTGGCGACCAGCGCGTTCTGCTGGGTGATCTGGAGACCCACGTTCTTCAGGGTCCCCTGGAGGCCGGCGATGGTGATGGCCACGATGCCGTTCGGGGCCAGTGAGGCCTGCTTGGCGATCTGGGCGAGGCCCTGCGCGGACCCGGGTGCGTAGGTGACCGAGCCGAGGCTGGTGGCCGTCGAGATCCCGGTGGCGGTGATCTGGACGGCCAGTCCGGATGCCGGGTCTGTCCCGGACGCCAGGCTGAGGATCTGGCCGGACCCGGTGGCGGCCTGACCGTCGATGGTGCCGGCCACGTCGACCCCGGCGTAGGTCGCCCCTCCGGTGGTCAGGCCCAGCTGGTCGGCGCCGGACGTGGCCACACCGAACGAGGCGGCCGACCCGTACGAGGCACTGGCCAGCTGCAGATGGAAGGCGCCGGCCGATCCGACCAGCGCGGCCGATGCGTCGATGCCCGCCGAGGCCAGCGCGGCGTTCATGCCGTTGACCGCGTTCGCCACCGTCTCGCCGGCGGTGACCGCGTAGGAGGCGGACAGCGAGCCCGAGGTGACGGTGTAGGTCTCGGCCTGGGACACCGTCGCCGTGGTGGCCGCGAACGTCGCCGTTCCGGCATCGGTGGCCTGGCTGGCCGACCGGGTGACCGACAGCGCATAGGTCCCGGGCACGGTGTTGTCGGTGGCGCCGATCACGGTGGCCGCACCGGTGTAGATGGAGGAGGAGGCGGCAAAGGTGCCCCCCACGGTGAACATGGCCTGGACCCCGGTGGGGTTCTTGGCGTAGGCGGCCTCGAAGGCCGTGGCGTTGAACCCGATGACACCGGACTTGTCGATCGACAGACCGGCCGACTCGCCGGGGGTCCCGTCGGAGCCGGCCGCCGACGTCCCCACGGCTCGGCCCACCGTGGCCAGGACCTGCTGGGCGATGGCGGAGAGCGCCGGCTGGTTGTTCAGCGGTCCGGCCACCTTGGTCTGGGCGTTGTAGGAGGTGTCCGCCGCAATGGTCTGCAGCACGGCGTTGGCCGCGTTCACCATGGCCTGCACCGAGGTGGCGACCTGGGTGCCGTCGGGCGACACGGTGATGGTCACGGGCGCGGTGCTCACCTGGGCCAGGTGGACGGTGACCCCGGGCAGGACGCCCGAGAGGTCGTTGGTCTGGGAGGTCACCTGGTAGCCACCGACCCCGCCGATCGAGGCGATGGCGTCCTGGGCGGCCGACACGGTGTTGAGCTGGCCGAGGCCCGAGGTGGCGAACGCGCCGGCGTCCACGGTGACCGCACCACGGGTGCCGGTGCCGGTCGAGCTCAGTTCGAGCGCGTAGCTGTTGGTGCCCACCTGGAGCGCGTTGGCGCTGACGGCCAGACCGGAGCTGTTGATGGCCGCGACCACCGAGGACAGCGACCCGGTCCCCACGGCGATGCTCTGGGCGGTCATGCTCCCGACCGCCAGCGGACCCGACAGGTTCACCGTCACCGAGCCCCCGGTGCCCGAGTTCAGCGACACGGCGGTGGTGCCGGTCCCGGCGATCGACGTGACCGTCGTGGCGGTGCCGTCGAGCGAGAGCACCCCGTCGGTGCCGGCGGTGGCGGCGCCGGCGACGAGTCCCAGCGCGGCGAGTGCGGTGCCCCCGGTCACCTGGAGGGTGGCGGCGGAACCCTGGTGGGCGGTGGCCATGCTGACCACCCCGCTCGGCCCGACCGTGGCGACCACCGACCCGCCCGACGCCGCCGCGACCGCAGCCGCCAGCTGGGCGGCGGTGTAGGTCCCGTTGGCCAGCGTGAGTGTCTGGGCCGCACCGTCCACGGTGAGCTGGAGGGTGTCGTTGGCGGAGGTGATGGTGGTCGACGACGCCGGTGGGGTGGTGCCGGTGGCGGTGGCGCCGGACGAGGACTGGGTGACCGTGAGGGTGTGCGACCCCGCCGACAGGCCGGACGGTGAGCCGAAGGAGCTGATCCCGAGGGCGGTGCCGCCGATGCCCAACAGGAGCGAGCCCGACCCGACCACGTCGTTCGGCGAGGCGACCGTCCCGGCGGATATCTGGGTCGACCCTGAAGCGAGCTGGTCGATGGCGAGGGTGAGCGAACCGGACTGGGCGCCCGAGGTGATGCTGGCCGTGGCGGCGGTGGTGTTGCTCGACGCCGCCGCGAAGGCCCGGTCGAACGCGCTCGGCACGGCCAGGGCGTCGGCTGCCTGCTGGAGTGCGAGCAGCTGGTTGTTGACGGTCTGGAAGTCGGAGATCTGGGTGTTGAGCGTGGTCTGCTGTGCCTTGAGGGCGTTCAGCGGCTGCTCGAAGAGCGTCATCTCGGCGCTGATGATCGACTGGGTGTTGAGGCCGGAGATGATGCCGTTGAAGCTGATCGGGCTGGTCATCGGTCACTCCTCTCCAGGGTCGATCAGTACTGGAGCAGGGCACCCCCGGGCCGAAGCCCAGGGGTGCCCACGCCCGGTTGGATGATGCGGTGTGCCCGCCTCACGGCGGGACCGATGACTACTGCAGCAGCTTCAGGGCCATGGCCGGGAGCTGGTTGCTCTGGGCCAGGACCGACACGCCGGCCTGCTCCAGGATGTTGGTGGAGGTGTACACCGCCGTCTCCTGGGCCACGTTCACGTCCACCAGCGACGCGTGCGCCGACTGGATGTTCTGCTGTGCCGTGGACAGGTTGGCGGCGATGGCCTGGACCTGGTTCTGGGTGGCACCGACGCCGGCGGCGATGCCGGCCACGGTGGTGATTGCCGCCTGGACCGCGGTCATCGCGGCCTGGGCGTTGGCCACGGAGTCGATCTTGATGGCGGTACCGACACCCAGGGTGGTGGCGTCCGAAGCACCGATGCTGATGGACACCTGGTTGTTGGCCTGGTTGTACGGACCGACCTGGAAGGTCTGGGCCGTGTACGTGCCGTCGAGCAGTGCCTTGGATCCGTAGGAGGTGCTCCCCGAGATCTGGGTCAGCTCGGCCTGCAGCGACGCGAACTCCGCCTGACCGGCGGCCAGCTGGTTGGCGTCCTGGGTGCCACCGTTGGCGGCGGCCGTGGCCAGCGTGTTCATGGTCTGGAGGACCGAAGCCTGCTGGTTCAGGGCGCCCTGGGCGGTCTGGAGGACCGACACGGCGTCCTGGGCATTGCTGATCGCCTGGCCGTAGCCGTTGGCCTGCTCCTGGAGCAGCTGGCCCTCGACATATCCGGCCGGGTTGTCCGACGCGTTCTGGATGTTGAGGCCCGACGAGAGCTTCGACACCGCCATCTGCAGTGCGTTGTTGGTGCGGTTGAGGTTGTTGTAGGCATTCACCGACGTCATGTTGTCGTTGATGATGAGACCTGACATGAGATGTCCTTCCTATGACATTGGATCTCCCGACGGGAGGTTGAGCTTCCGTGCTCCAATGGGATAACGGCACGTCGTCTCCATAAGTTGAGGGGTAATTCCTGTTTCTTCGGGAGCCACGGCACGTGGCCGGCCGGACGGTCGGGGCCGGTCCGACCCCGGGGATCCCCGAAACCGCATCTGCACGCCGGTACAGTCCTGGGCAATTCCTCCTAAGCAATTCCTCATGCGACGGGATTCGCACGGGCCTGGCAGCTTCGATCACGAGGAGCGGATCGTGAAAGGCAGCAACTGATGTCAGCGGTCAGGGCGGAGGAGTTCGATTCCCCCACGCCGGTCGGACGGACGAGCGACGTCAAGGCGGCGGCCGACGAGCTCTGGGCCCGCTACTGGGACACGCGCACCCGCGAGGACCGCAATCTGCTGGTCGTCTTCTACGCACCGCTGGTGACCATCGTGGCCCGGCGCTTCGCGCAGCGGGCGCGTTCGGTGGACGCCATCGAGGAGCTGTGCTCGTTCGGTCGGTTCGGTCTGATCGATGCCGTCGAACGGTGGGACGCCTCGGCCGGGTTCCAGTTCGCCACCTACGCCACCAAGCGGATCCAGGGTGCCATCATCGACGAGCTCCGGCGCGAGGACTTCCTCCCGAAACGGCTGCGGGCGCGGGTGCAGATCTTCCACGCGGTGCGCGACGACCTCGAGTCCACCCTGCGACGCGCACCGTCCATCCAGGAGATCGCCGACGCGCTGGGTGTCGATGTGCCGACCGCCATCGAGCTGCAGGGCGAGGCGGTGTCCTTGACCCACCTGGCGCCGCTGACCGAATCCAACGAGTCCTCGGAGGGTCGGGTCCTGGGCGCGGCCACCGCCGGTCCCTCGCCGGGTGACTGGGTCGAGAACGAGGCGATGTCCAGTGCCGTCCACGCCGCGCTGCGCCGACTGACCGAGCGCCAGCGCCAGGTGCTCGTGCTGTACTTCCTCGAGGGCCTGGCCAAGAGCGAGGTGGCCGATGTCCTCGGCATCGGTCGTTCGCGGGTGACCCAGCTCGTCCAGCAGGGCCTGCACAACCTGCGCATCGAACTGGGCCAGGACAACGTCGCGGCCATCGACGACCTGATGCCCGACTCGTCCGTCCGCTGACCGGCACGCGCCGACGCGCACCGGACCCGCCACCGCTGAGTTCGGTCCCCATGGTTGCGATTTCCGGTCACTACGTGCCCTTCCGCATTGTTTGACACACACTTGTCACAGATCCACTAACGTTTTCCGTGGAGGGAAGAACTGAAGGGGCCGTGAGAACGAGGCGAGTTCTCAGTACGTCGGCCCGCAGCCACGGCGTCACACCGGTCGCCGTTCGCAAGCCCCCCCGACGGGTGTTCACATGGAGATGGCCGACATCGACCGGCTGCTAGCTGATGCGTCGGAGCTGAGTGGTCCGACCCCCGCGGCGCGCCTCCGTTCGGTCCGGGACGACCTGGCCCGGGCCGCCGTCTTCCTCTCCTACGCCCGCCACGTGCTCTCGATCGACCTCGGCATCCTCCGACGCGCCGCCGCGGGCTCGGATGATCCCGGCGACCTCCAGTCCACGGTCGACGACCTGCCGCGGGTGCTGGCCGAGCACTCCATCGGAGGAGGGTGGTCGCTGTCCTCGGACTCGCCGGTCACGTTGGCCGCAGCCGACATGGCACTGGCCGGCCACGCCGACGATCTGCTGTCGGCACACGCGGCCATGGCCCGGGTCGATTTCGGATCACAGGAGCAGGTCGACGAGGTGATCAGCGCCGTCGACGACCAGCTGGGCCTGGTGGGCCGGCGCAGCGAACAGGTGGAGCACACGCTCGGCGTCGTCCAGGGCCTCATCATCCAGCAGTACAAGACCGGCGCGGCGCGCGTCGACGACTGGCTCGACTGAGCCCGCCGATCAGCCATCCGCCGCCCGAGGTCGTGGGGCCGCCCCACATGCGCCCTACAGGGTGGCGGCCAACGTGTCGATGGACAGGAGGCAGATCACACCGGATCCGCCGACAGGTGGAGACGAGGACGGATGGATCGGGTCAAGTTGGGCAAGGCGGCGAAACTGCTCGCCAAGGCCGAGGCGACGACGTACGAGCACGAGGCGACGGCGTTGGCCGAGCGCGCCTACCGGATGGTGGCCGAGGTGCTGAACGCCGTCGAGGACAATCGCCCGAGCCGTGGGGTCGTGTCGGTCCGTGAACGCCGCTGGCTGAAGGACCGCCGCTCCGGGCGGCGGGCCGACCGGACCATGGAACGACGGGAGCAGGCCACCCAGGTGGCCTCCAACTACCGCATGCGGGCCGGACGGCCCACTCCCCCGGCCGGCACGCAACCCCCCGGCCACATCGACCTGACCGCCTAGGACCGGGCGTCCGGGCGGCGCGGTCCGGGCGGCCCGTCGTCGGGCAGTTCCCGGACGGCGTCACCCAGGTGCGGCGCCAGCCGGACGACGAGCG
>Ga0209698_10007160_pt1 | contig 11749 bp, 8 predicted proteins | sample LitLauG_LLR_2012_FD_187203 | JGI IMG/M metagenome (GOLD analysis project Ga0209698, IMG submission 187203) | Freshwater sediment microbial communities from Pennsylvania, USA - Little Laurel Run_MetaG_LLR_2012 (SPAdes) (version 2) | ecosystem: Environmental > Aquatic > Freshwater > Creek >... | reverse complement strand
CCGGTGGAAGACCTTGAACCGAATCAGGTGTGCTTTCTCGCGACGCGTGAGGGCTTGGACTTTCGAAGCGCGCACCCGCCGCTGTGGGCGCCTGGCGACAACCTCAACCGGCGGACAAATTGGATCGGGCTGAAGCAGCCCATCGCGCGCGCACAGTTGCTTCCAATCCTGGCTCTGGACGCCATCTGGGACGGCTTCACTATTCTCCACTTCGTGCGCACTCGAATGGAGGATACAGCGGGGCGGTGCGGAATCACAATCTCTCCCGAGGAAGTGATTCATAGTCTCGGCGGGTTGATCGACCTTGGTTATGCGAAGGCGTGGCATCTCGACCGCGGCGACCCGCCGAAAGAGTACGACGGGATGCCGCCCGTCGAGCACATCGTCCCGTATCGTGCCTATTTCTACGCTACACAGGAAGGTTTGGACTTCCACCGATCGAATGACACGTGGTGGCCGTTCGACGACGATGACAACCTTCGCCCCCACTGGACGCCACCAACCTGATTCACTCCACGACCTTACTGCTCGCGAAGGAGCCGCCATGCATCACCGGATGCGGAAGAAGTCCAAGGTTCCCCGCACTCACGCGCGGGGTTATAACCCCTGGCGTGAGCCTGGGGAAGAAATGCTGTCCGCATACTCAGGAATAGCGGCTCGAAGCCGAAACTCAGCGCGTCACTGCCACGCCTGCTCACTAACGTTCCCCGTCTGCGGGTCCACGGACAGACGCACCGATTTCCCCGCGCCCGGGGTTGCTCCGTCCGCGAGGTAGATCGCATCGATGATGCCGCCTTCGTTGGCCTCCATGCGATACTCATCGGGTTTCCAGCCTTTGTTCGTAAGATAGGCAGCGGCGGCTTGTTCGGCGGGGCTCAGTTTGATCGCCAGACGGATCAGGGTGTCGTTGTACTGATCGTACCAACTGCCTTTGAACTGCTGATCCTGGCGCCAGACGGCGTCGAGCGTCGCGCCGGATTTCTTCCTCCACTGCAGACGGTTGTAGGCGAAGCGATGGCGCTTCGCGGGTTTGGGGCCGATAAAGCTGATGGCGAATGGCGTGTGCCATTCCAGGCGGCTGACGTCGCGGGTGAAGCTCACAGTGTCGCCAGGATCGGGCGCGAACTTGAAACTGACGCCGCCCCAGCAAATCGTCGCGGGACCGAAAGTGAAGTTGCAGTACACCACGCGATTGGTCCGGCTGAGTGCGGCCTGGCCGGGAAATGGATAGCCCCACGAACCGATGGCGATCCTGCCAGGGTCGATCATCACGTCCCCGATCTCCTGTGGCGATGCGGGGCCGGGGAAGATCGAGTCCACGAACAGCACCACGCGCCGGCCGAGCATCAGCCACACGACGCCGAGGGCGATCAGGGAGCCGACCGTGAGCACTACCGCACGCATGGCTCTATTGTGACAAACTGCTTTCATGCGTTTGTTCTTTCTCGCCGCCTCCGTAGCCTTGGCTCAGACCTATCCCGTGAAGCCCGTGCCGTTCACAGCCGTCCATTTCCATGACGATTTCTGGGCGCCGAGGATCGAGATCAACCGCTCGGCGACCATTCCTTCGGCCTTTGTGCAACTCGACAAAGCCGGCGATTTCGACAACTTTGACCGCGCGGCGGCGGTGCTGCGCGGCGACGCGAACGTCAGCAAGAGAATCCCCAAGAATCCGTACGATGACAGCGACGTGTTCAAGGTGATCGAAGGTGCGAGCTATGCGCTGCTGTCGCATCCCGATCCGCAGCTCGACGCATATCTCGATAAGCTGATCGCGCGTATCGGCGCTGCGCAGGAGCCGGACGGATATCTCTACACCGCGCGCACCATCGATCCGGCGCATCCGCACGTGTGGGCCGGGCCGGAGCGCTGGATGCTGGACCGCGAACTGAGCCACGAACTCTACAACCTCGGCCACTTGTATGAGGCCGCAATGGCTCACTATCAGGCGACGGGAAAGCGGACATTGCTGGATATTGCGGTGCGCTCGGCCGATCTGCTTGACCGCACGTTCGGGCCTGGAAAAATGACAATCTGGCCAGGACATCAGGTGGCGGAAATCGGCTTGGCGAAGATGTATCTCACGACCGGAAACTCGCATTATCTCGCGCTGGCGAAGTTTCTGCTCGATTCGCGCGGGCCCGATGGCATGCCTGGGTCGGGACGTGAATATAATCAATCGCACGTGCACGTCGTCGATCAGACGGAGGCCGTCGGCCACGCCGTGCGCGCGACGTATATGTATTCAGGTATGGCCGATGTGGCTGCGCTCACCGGCGATCAGGCGTATGTGAATGCGCTCGACAAAATATGGGAAGACGTCGCGGGTAAGAAACTCTATATCACCGGAGGCATCGGGGCAATGGGCTCGGGCGAGGCGTTCGGCAAGGGTTATCAGCTTCCCAACATGACGGCTTACAACGAGACGTGCGCCGCCGTGGGCAACGATTTCTGGAACCATCGCCTGTTCCTGCTGCATGCCGATTCGAAATACATCGATGTACTGGAGCGCACACTCTATAACGGCGCGATCAGCGGCGTCTCGCTCGACGGCAAGACGTTTTTCTATCCCAATCCTCTGGAATCGAACGGTCAGCATGAGCGCAGCCCCTGGTTCGGCACCGCGTGCTGCCCTTCGAACATCACGCGGTTTGTCGCGTCGATGCCCGGATACGTTTATGCGCAGAGCGGCGACACGCTGTATGTAAATCTCTTCGTGGCGAACAACGCCGACATCAAGCTCGATAGCGGCGTCGCGATGAAGTTTACGCAGGAGACCAAATATCCGTGGGACGGAGCGGTGAAGATGACGCTGCGTCCGGAGCATCCGGCGAAATTTACGGTGAAGGTCCGCATCCCCGGCTGGGCGCGCAACGCGCCAGTACCCAGCGATCTGTATCGCTATGCCGACCGGGCTCCGGTGGCGCCCACGATTGTGGTGAATGGGAAGCCCATCGCGACGGCGCTCGACAAGGGCTATGCGATTGTGGCGCGCGAGTGGAAATCGGGCGACACGATCGAGCTGAATCTGCCGATGCCGGTGCGCCGCGTCGTCGCCAACGAGCAAGTGGAGGCCGATCGTGGGCGCGTCGCATTGGAGCGCGGGCCAATTCTGTTTGCGCTGGAGGCTCCCGACAATCCCGGCGGCAAGGTCCGCAATCTTGTGCTGCCTCGCAGCGAAAAACTGACCGCCGAATTCAAGCCCGCGCTGCTGAAAGGCGTCGAAGTGATCGAAGGCCGCGCCGATGCCCTTTCCTACGACGCGCAGGGCAATGTCGTGAAGGTGAAGCAGCCGTTCACCGCGATTCCCTATTACGCCTGGGCCAATCGCGGACGCGGGCAGATGATCGTTTGGCTGCCCGAAACGGACGCCGTGGCCAAGCCGGCGCCGTTTCTGACGCCGAAGATCACGTCGTCGCCGTCGCGCAGGAGTCCGCTCAGCGTCTACGATGGTGACGAGCATACGTCCTTCGACTGGTGGCCGAAAAAAGGCACCACCGAGTGGATCGAATACGCGTTCGACAAGCCATTGAGTGTTTCGTCTGCCGAGGTCTATTGGTTCGACGACACAGGCGAGGGCGAAGTGCGCGTGCCCAAGTCGTGGAGGATTCTCTATCGCGACGGCGACGTCTGGAAGCCAGTGGAGAGTGAATCGGCGTACGGCATCGAAAAGGACAAGTACAACCGCGCCACGTTTAAAGCCGTGACGGCCAGCGGGCTGCGGCTCGAAGTGACGATGCAGCCCGGATGGTCGGCGGGAGTGGAGGAGTGGAGGCTACACTAGCAGGTTCCGCCAGCGCAGACGTTGCTGTGGTTGGTGACGATGTTGACTGTGACGACGTAGTCATTGATGTTCCCCCCAAACGTGTTCGACGCGAGTCCCAGAACCCCCGCGTTCGTGGAGTTGCCGATGCCGACGCCAAAGACCGTGTTCCCGGAGATCAGGTTATCCCTGACGTTGACGATTCCGCCAAAGAAAATGACTCCGCCGCGGGTAAAGGTGCCGCCGTTGCCGTTATTGGAAATGATGTTCCCTGCGATGAGGCCGCTGAAAACGTCGATGCCATCTTGAATGTTTCCGGTGATAATGCAGTTGATCGCGGTGACCTGCGCGGAAGCGCCTCCGATACCGTAGGTGTTATTCAGCAGGCTGCTATTTGTGACGGTCACATCGGGGCCGCTGGTGCCGATGCCGGTTCCGCTGGCCGTTTCAATAATATGATCTACCTTCGCGCCTGTTGTCGTGAACGAAAGAGCCGTGCCGCCCGCGAATCCGTTCACCAGGCCGTTCTGGATGGTGGTGTTTACGTTGTTGCTGAGAATCCCCGGAACGCCTGAGCAGGCCAGGCACGTAATGGTGAAGCCGTTCAGGTCCAGCGTGATGTTTCCGCCGCCGATGATCAGGGCGGTCGTGTTCATTGCCACAAGGTTGCCGGCCAGGCGATAGCTTCCCGTTGTGTTGATGTGATACGGGAACCCTCCCGCGGCATTCACAGTGGCCTGGTTGATCAGGGTCGTTCCATCCGCGCCGAAGGCTGGTGTCATCAGCGCGGCGAGCGCGGTTATCGAAAACAGGGTCTTAAGCATTCTTTCCTCCGAACAGTTTGTTTCTTGCGGTCAGGCTCAGGCCTGCCGCTGCGATCAATGCGAATGTGGATGGTTCCGGCACCTGCGCGCCGCCAGGATACGAGTACCCGCCAATGGAGCCCTGGATTTCCGTGTTGCTGTTGTCTTCCAAAAGATCGAGCGGCAGCAGAAGCGGAACGGCCTGCGCGGTGACGCCGGTCTGGTGCAACTGCGTGTCGGGGATTTCGAAGTTCAGGTCCAGTTGGTTGCCCAGCCCGCAGGTCACTGGGTCGATCTGGCAACCCAGCACGCTGAACTGGTCCATGCCCGCAGTGTCTGTAATCGTCATGCTGCCGGAGATAAACGCGCCCTCGGACGCGCTGGCGGCGGCGTCATTGAACAGGACCGAGGTCAGCGCGTAGGTCCCCGGCGTGGCGATGGAGCCGGCGAACGTCAGGGCCACTGTAAACTGGTCGCCGTTCCGAATGGCGTTCAGGCTGTTGTTAGCTACGGCGGTAGCGCCGGAAACGGTCAGATCCTGAGTGATCAGGCCGTTGATCGTGATCGTATCCGCGTAAATCGGCGCGGCGAGTAAAAATAATCCGGCCCAAAAAGATCGCATAGACGTTTTCCACATCCCCTCAAGCTGTAAGGCGAAGAATGGGCACTCTTTTTTGAGAGTTTTTCGTGGGCCTGCCGCCCGCATGTTGGCGCACGGCGGTTCGAGTACTTTTTACCGGGTAAGATGTGCTCTTCTTACAGCAAGTGCGCGGGCGTTCGCGTGATTTTCCACTTGGCTCGGGAGCGCAGGCGGACGTTCACTTCTTCGAGGGAGCCGAAAAATCCGGCGAAGGCATGATCCAGCGTCCGAGGGCGTTTTCGCAGCTGGCGAAAGTCTCGCGGGCGGAAACAATCGGTGGAAGAGATGGCAGCCGCGCCCATAGGGCGGTATTCGTGCGTCCCCTGAGCCCACGCGATGCCGTTCTCCCTGTCGATCCAAAGTCCAAAGCCCACAGTCCATTATGAGCTTGGTCCTTAAAATGCTTCAATAGAAGTATGCTGACCCTGTTCCGTTTGGCGAAGTCGCGTTTTTCCGGCCTGGTGCCGGTGATCCTGTTGTTGGCATTGGGGAGTTTCGACACAGTGCGGGCGCAGAGCCTGACGCTGAGCACCAACACTCTGCAATTCACCGCGGCGCAGGGGAACAACCCGAGTCCCGTCTACCAGACTGTGAACACGAGCAGCACCGGCGCGGCAATCAATTTCCTGATTACGACCAACCAGACCTGGCTGCTGGCCTCCACTGGAGCATTCGGCGGGAATGGGGGGACCTCCGGCCAGTCCATTACGGTGCAGATCAATTCGTTGTCGCTGGCCGTCGGTACCTATACGGGCGTCGTGACGCTGACCCCCACCTCAGGCAGCAGCGCCGCCACCATTACGGTGACGCTGACCGTCACTGGAAGCGCGCCCGCTACCACCACCCTGGTGGCGTCGCTCACCACGCTCAACTTTGGATACGAACTCGGCTTACTGGGTCCGCCATCGCAGGGGGTACAAATCACCACCACGGGAATCAACCTGCCGGTCACGAGTGTGAACGCTAACGCGATTGTCACCGGCGGCTGCCCATCGGGCTGGCTGCAGGCCTCGACCACCGCTACAACGACTCCGGCTAAGGTAACGATTGCCATCGCGACCACGGGCCTTGCGGTCGGCCAATGCTACGGTTCAGTCACGGTCGGTTCGTCGAGCGCCGGCAACGGCACTACATCGGTGAAGATCAACGTATATTTGACCGTCGCGACCACGCCCTTGATGAACGTTACGATTCCCGCGGGATTGACACCGGTCACGGCTCAGTTGGGCGCGCAGAATTTCCAAGTCACCGTGCCCGTTACCGGTACGGACCCCAACAACCCAGTAACCTTCACCGCCGCTACCGACAGCAATTGGATGGCGGTTGCGCCCGTCAGCGGCTCGACGCCGGCCAACCTCCTCGTCCAGTTCTTCCCGGCGAAGGTGCCCTCGGCAGGAACCTATAACGGCAATCTCACGATTACTGCGCCAGGGTTTTACAACGGGCAGTACGTTATCCCCATCACCTTTAATGTGGTCGCATCCAGTGGAGTGACGGTCGCACCGTCTGGGACCCAGAGTTTCACGGTGTCGCAACTCGGCTCGGCCCCCGCACCGATTGTACTGACGCTCAGCGGCACCGTTAATTCGCTTTTCACAGCCGCGGTCACGCAACAAACCGGAGGACTGTGGCTTGCCGTCACGCCAGCCAACGGATCGGTGACTCCGACTACGCAGGGAATGGTGACGCTGTCGTTGCAAACAGGCGTGCAGAATTCGCTTTCGGTGGGGACGTATCAGTGCCTGCTCACGATCACTTTTCAAAACTCGGGCATACAGCCCATTACGATTCCCGTAAGCCTGACGGTGAATCCGCCCGTGGTGTCGCTGAACGTTTCGCCGTCGTCGCTGACGTTTAATTACCAGACGGGCGCCACGGCGGCTCCCCCGCCGCAGACCGTAAACCTGACTAACCCGGCGAGCGGAGTAATCAACTACACGGTTGGATCGATCAGCCAGAGCTGGCTGTCGGTTGCGCCGCAGAGCGGCTCGACGCCCGGATCGGTTTCGGTTTCCGTCGCGCCGCAAGGGCTCGCGCCGGGAACATACACGGGCACGTTTGTGCTGAGTGCGACAAACGTATCGCCGGTCACCGTCACCGTGACGCTCAACGTCACGCAGAGCGCCACGCCTCAGGTGTTCATCATCGGCAACGCGGCCAGCGGCGTCGGCGGACAACTCGCACCGGGGGAAATCATCACGATTAAAGGCTCGCAGTTAGGGCCAACGACGCCGCAGGTGTTCTCGCAGTCCACCTTGAGCCAGCCGACGCTCGGTGGCGTAGGCGTGAATTTCAGCGGGTTCAATGGCACGCTGCTCTATGTGTCCTCGGGGCAGATCAACGTCACGGTGCCGTATGAGGTCGCTGGGATGGCCACCACCACTATTGTGGTTACGTATAACGGCGTTTCGTCGGCAGGCATCACGCAAAATGTGGCATCCTCGGCCCTGGGGCTGTTCACGGCCAACTCCACGGGCACCGGACAAGCCTCCATCTTGAATCAGAATTATTCCATCAACGGCAGCACGCTGCCGGCGGCTCAAGGCTCCTACATTTCGGTGTATGCCACCGGCGGGGGCCAGACCGTTCCTGCCAGCAGCGACGCGGAAGTGACCCCCACTACCAGTTTGTTTCCGCTGGCGCTATCGCCTTACGTCACGGCCACCATCGGCGGAAAGAACGCGCCCGTGGTTTTCGCGGGAGCCGCGCCCGGCTTTGTAACCGGCCTGGTGCAGTTTAACATCCAGGTGCCGACGGGTGTCAGTGGTCCGGCGCTGCCGATCGTGATCACGATCAATGGCTCGACGGCGGTGCAGAGCCAGTCCGGAACCACCGTGGCGGTTCAATAGCGGATGGCGTCTCTTATTAATGTTTCCTCGGTCTCGAAGCAATTCGGGACCGCGCCGCTGTTCGAAAATATCTCGCTCAACATCTCCGAAGGCGACCGCCTGGGCCTGATCGGGCCCAACGGAGCGGGGAAGTCCACGTTGATCGAAATCCTCACCGGACGCCGCGAGCCCGATTCCGGCGCCGTCGCCGTTCGCAAAGGCGTGAAGATGGCCTCCGTCGCGCAGGATTCGGTATTCGCCGCAGGACTTACCGTGCGCCAGGTGGTTCGCGGCGCTATGTCCTCCGCTGGCCTTGCCGAAGAAGAAATGCTGGCGCGCGAGGCTGAAATTCTGGGCCGAGCGGGCTTTGAAGACTTCGACGCCGAAGCCGCCAGCCTCTCCGGAGGATGGCGCAAACGCCTCGCCATCGCGGAGGCGCTGGTGCAGCATCCCGATGTGGTGATGCTTGACGAACCGACCAATCATCTGGACCTGGCGGGCATCGCATGGCTCGAAGATCTGCTTTCGGCCGCAAGGTTCGCCTGCGTTGTCGTCAGCCACGACCGCTATTTTCTGGAAAACGTCTGCACCGCGATGGTGGAGCTGAATCGCGCTTTTCCGGAAGGTACCTTCTACGCCTCCGGAAACTACAGCGCCTTCCTTGAGAAGAAGGGCGATTTTCTGCACGCGCAATCCAAGCATCAGGAGTCGCTCGAAAATCGCGTCAAGACGGAAATGGAGTGGCTGCGCCGCGGTCCCAAGGCTCGGGCGACCAAGGCCAAGGCGCGCATCGATAAGGCGCAGGAGTTGATCGGCGAACTGCGCGACCTGAAGGTCCGCAGCCGCGTCGAACTAACGGACATCGAGTTCTCTGCCTCAGAACGTAAGACCAAGCGCCTGGTACATCTGGAAGGCGTCTCGCACGGCTTCGGCGATTCCGTATTGTTTGAAAACGCCAGTTTTACGATCACGGCAGGCATGCGCGTCGGCTTGGTGGGCGCGAACGGCAGCGGAAAAACCACGCTGTTGAAGCTCCTCAAGCAGGAATTGCAGCCTCTACGCGGCGAAATTCAACTGGCCGACAAGCTGCGAATCGTTTCCTTCGATCAGGTGCGCGAAATCGACCCCGATCTGACGCTGCGGCGCGCGCTTGCGCCCGGTACCGATTCCGTCATTTATCAGGACCGCACGATTCACGTTGCGTCCTGGGCCGCGCGCTTCGCGTTTTCGAGCGATCAGTTGAATCAGCCCGTGCGCCGACTTTCCGGAGGCGAGCGGGCCCGTGTGCTGATCGCCCGCCTGATGCTCCAGCCCGCGGATTTGCTTTTGTTGGACGAGCCGACTAACGACTTGGACATCCCGACGCTCGAGATCTTAGAAGAGAGCCTGCTTGAGTTTCCCGGCGCGCTGGTTCTCGTTACCCACGACCGCTATCTCTTGGATCGTGTGGCGACCGTGGTGCTCGGGCTGGACGGCAAAGGCGGCGCGGAGCGTTTTGCGGACTATTCGCAATGGAACGAATGGCAGGCGGCGAAGAAGGCAGTGAAGCCGTCAGCGTCCGCTCCGGTAGCGCGCGCCGCAAAGGCGAAGAAGAAGTTGTCCTACGTGGATGCGCGCGATTACGAGACTATCGAGCAGCGCGTCGGGGAGGCCGAACTGGCCCTCGAAGCGCAGCATGAAGCCGTGCAGGCCGCCGCATCGAAGGGCGCGAAGGAACTGGACGCCGCCATGGCGGATCTGGCGGAAAAGCAATCCGCCGTGGACGCGTTATACGCTCGCTGGGCGGAGCTGGAAGAAAAAGCCGGCGCTAATTAGTGCAATTCCCTGGTTTTTGTCGACGGGGAAAGTGTGGCGCGATAACCTTGGAGCCGCCCTCCGTAAAGATTCGCGCAGGTGAGGGAAGCATCCAGCCCGCATGTTGACGCATCGCGGCTCGAAAAAATCGCCTAGCGGCTCGCGTCGTCCTTGGCCCACGCCAGCAGCGCCTTTACTAGATTCATAGACGTACTCACATAATCGCTGCCCGGGTCCATCGCTTTGCTGGCTTCCAGTTTCTTGCCGGCCAACGCTAAACCAAGCACTCTCGAAGCCGTCGAATGAAACTGGGCATGCAGATCGCTGCATTTCTTGTAGCCCGCCGAGCTGCGCGTCTGCGCGTCCACCGAGCCCAGCCATTTTCCGAACTGGCAGCGCCGGTCGTCTTTTACCTCGGCCACCGTCTGCTGCGCCACGCCCGTCTGGATGGCGGCGTAAAGGCGCGCCTTCCACATGCCATGCGCGCCGATCGCCGCCTTGATTTCTGTTTGCAGTCCTTGATTCACTCTTCACTCCTTCGAAAACCTCATCGGCACCATGTTGGCGAGTTATACTAATTCGGTCATGGCGAAATGGTTTTTCGGCATTACCCTGGCCGCCTCAGTGCTGGCGCAAACTCCTGACGGCAGGAAGATTTTCGAATCGCAATGCGCCCTCTGCCACGGGCAAACGGGTACCGGCGGACGCGGCCCCAGCCTGCATCGTCCGAAGCTGGCCCACGCCGCCGACGATGAAGCGCTGGCCGGCGTCATCGCCGAAGGCATCCCTCCCGAAATGCCAGGTTCCTGGCAATTGACGCCGCGCGAAGTGGCCTCCGTTGCCGCCTATGTGCGCAGCCTCGGTGCCATCCCTGCGGAAAAACTCCCCGGCGATGCGGCGCGCGGCGAACGGGTCTATCAATCGAGGCGCTGCGGCGCTTGCCACATTGTCGACGGCAAGGGGGAGGGCTTCGGCCCGGAGCTGAGCGACATCGGCGCGCGCCGAAACGCCACCCATTTACGCCAAGTGGTGCTGCGCCCGGCATCGGCGCTCCCTGAAGAGTTTCTCTACGTCGCCGCGACCACTGCGGCAGGCACGGTGCGCGGCATTCGCGTCAATGAGGACTCGTTCTTCATCCAAATCAAGGACGCGCGCGGCCAGTTCCACAGCTTCGCCAAGTCCGAATTGAAAGACCTGAAGCGCCTGCGCGGCGAAACGCCCATGCCATCGTTCGAAGGCTCGCTGACTGCGGCTGAATTGGACGATCTGGTGGCTTACTTAGCCAGCCTGAAGGGGAAATCATGAAGCGCCTAATTTGGTTTTTCTGCGCCGCGCTCAGCGCGCAGGTTCCCTACGAACGCATCGTGAATGCAGCCAAGGATCCGGCGAACTGGCTCACCTATTCGGGCAATTATCAGGGCCACCGCTTCTCGCCGCTTTCGCAGATCACGCCGTTGAATATCGCCGGGATGCATGTGAAGTGGGCCTACCAGTTCGAAAATCCGCGCACGGAAACGTCGCCCATCGTCGCCGACGGAGTGATGTACATCACCGCTCCCAATATGGCCGCCGCGCTGGACGCCCGCACGGGAAGGGAACTTTGGAAGTGGAATCGTCCCATTCCGAAGGATTATCAGTCCATCGGTTTCGGGCGCGTCAACCGAGGCCCCGCTATTCTGGACGGCCAGTTGTTCGTTGCCACGCTGGACTGTTATCTCGTGGCGCTCGATGTAAAGAGCGGTGCGGAGCGTTGGTCCGCCAAGGTGGAAGACTACAAGCCCGGCTACAGCATGACGCTCGCGCCTTTGGCGATCAAGGGCAAAGTGCTGGTGGGCGTCAGCGGAGGCGAGGCCGGCATACGCGGATTCGTCGACGCCTACGACGCCGCGTCGGGCAAACGCGCGTGGCGCTTCTACACCGT
>Ga0209698_10007159_pt1 | contig 11750 bp, 11 predicted proteins | sample LitLauG_LLR_2012_FD_187203 | JGI IMG/M metagenome (GOLD analysis project Ga0209698, IMG submission 187203) | Freshwater sediment microbial communities from Pennsylvania, USA - Little Laurel Run_MetaG_LLR_2012 (SPAdes) (version 2) | ecosystem: Environmental > Aquatic > Freshwater > Creek >... | reverse complement strand
GTAGGGCGCATCGTCGAAGGCTGAATGGGCCCGCGGGTCGTGTGAAAATAGGTGCAGTCGCTCCGGGACTTGTTCTTTTTTTATTGCTTCCCAGCTCATACGTGCTGGGCTAACGTACGCCGCCCTAGGGGCTGCCTGAGCAGCGCGCTGAAGAAGGCCACGATGAATCTCGTTCGGTCCGACCTTCAAGGGACTCCGACCTTGAAATCAAAGCTGGCTGCGGTCGCGGTCGTGGTGGGTTGTTGTTCCATTGCATCTGCGCAGGTTTCTTCCAGACAGATCGATGCGATATTCGCCACCCTACGGTCCAGCCAGGCTCCTGGGGCTGCGGTGCTGGTCGTGCGTAACGGCAAGACCGCCTTTCGCCACGGTTATGGCGTCACTGATCTGCGCTCCCATGGTCCTATCGATGCCAAAACCAATTTCCGGCTGGCATCGTTTACCAAGCAGTTCACGGCGGCGGCGGTCATGCTGCTGGCGCGCGATGGGAAACTGCACTATGACGATCCCTTGACCAACTTTTTTTCCGGGTTCCCGCCTTACGGGAGAGGCATCACCGTCCGCAACCTGCTCAACCATACCTCCGGGCTCGAGGATTACGGCGAACTCTATATGAAGCAGTATCCCCACACGCCGCCGGAGAAAGTTCCGCAGATTCTGGACGCGGGTGTCCTCAAATTGCTCGAACAGCGGACGAGCGGCGAGTTTCCGCCGGGCACGAAATGGGAGTACAGCAACTCGGGCTACGCCATGCTGGCGATGATCGTGGAGATCGCTTCTGGCCAGCGCTTCGGCGAGTTTCTGCACGAGAGAATCTTTGTCCCGTTGAAGATGAAGGACACGCTCGCCTATGAGGCGGGCAAGAACGAGGTGCCGCATCGCGCCTACGGTCATACAAGACAGGGTGACGGATGGCACGAAACGGATCAGAGTCCGACGTCAGCTGTGCTGGGAGACGGCGGGGTGTATTCGTCGGTCGAGGATCTGGCCAAGTGGGACCGAGCCCTGCGTGAGCACACGCTGCTCACTGAAGCGGAGATGCAGCCGGCGTTGACTCCGGTCGAGCCCAGCGGCGGTCCGGCTAAGTTTGAGGACGGCCGAACGATCCATTACGGTTTTGGATGGTTTCTGGATCCCCATCAAGGGCACAGGCGAATGTCGCACGATGGCGGCACGATGGGATTCCGGACGACGATCCAGCGGTTTCCTGAAGACCGGCTGACAGTGATCGTGCTGGCGAACCGCGTCGACGTGAATCCGGAGGAGCTGGCGCTGAAAGTGGCGGACCTTTATCTGGGGACCAAACCCTAGCCGCGCTCTGCGTGGCGGGCAGCCGGGGCGGCTGTCCCCACCTAAAAGCTACCCGGCTGGGGGGACTGGTGGTGCGGGCACAACGGCGGCGCTGGCTTCATTCACCAAATCCTTCAGCTCCTTGCTGGGCTTGAAGAACGGAATCTTTTTGGCCGGCACCTCCACGCGCTCCCCGGTCTTGGGGTTGCGGCCGACACGGGGTTTGCGCTGGCGGGTACGGAAACTGCCAAAGCCGCGGATTTCGATCTTGTCGCCGGCGCGCAGCGAGCGCACCACGCTGTCAAAGATCGTTTCCACGATCACTTCGCTGTCCTTCCGCGTAAGTTCCGCCAAACGCGAGACTTCGTCAATCAGATCGGCTTTGGTCATATACGCCCCCTATTTCATTTCCCGGAATGCTCGGTTCAAGTCGCGTTCCGCCCGAAATTCGCACGGACAAGGTCCGGGGGCCGGGTCGTGGCGCACTCCGGCCTCCATAACCTTCTCAAATTTCAGGGGTTTCATGCAAGTTACGGATTTGAGACTGCTGCCTTAATCTGCACTTCTGTGCGCCCGAGCGGGCCCATCCGGATGCCCTACTTCCACAGGAAATAGAAGCCGACCTGTTGCTCGAGCATTTTTTCCTTCGTAGGCAGATACTGCGAGACGTCTCCCAGCATCAAGTCCAGCAGCGTTCTGCGGTCCCTGTCCGGACGCACCAGCGTAGGCTCGCCCTTGATGCCGACGGATTTCGCCGTATCGGAAACCGCTGATTCGAAGTCGCCGACGCTGTCGATCAGCTTCATCGACATGGCCTGCTGGCCGGTCCAGACCTTGCCGTTGGCGATCGACTTGACATCTTCGTACTTCATTCCACGGCCTTCGCTGACCGCCTGAATAAACTGGCCGAACATGTTATCGATCAGCGCCTGCATGTAAGCCTGCTCGTTGGGCGTCAGATCGCGGGCCGGATTGCCGGTGTCTTTGAATTCGCCGGTCTTGATGACCACGTCTTTCAGCTTGGCCCACTTCAGCAGATCGCCATAGTTGACCCACTGCGCGATGACGCCGATCGAGCCCACAATGCTGCCCTGGTCGGCAAAGATCTTGTCCGTGGCCGAGGACACGTAATAAGCACCGCTGGCGCCGACGGTTTCGATGGATGCCACGATCTTTTTCTTCTTCTCGGCGCGGATACGTTTGACCTCGCGATAAATCTCTTCCGAGGCGGCCACGCCTCCGCCCGGGGAATTCACGTGCAGAATGATGGCCTTGATCGAGGAATCATCGCCGAATTTCTTGAGCTGGCTTACCACCGGCTGGGGCGAAAGGATCACGCCATCGAGGTCGACCACTCCGATGCGGTCGCCGAAACTGGTGATGCTCGCGCTTTCGCCGCCTCCCGCGTGCAGCGTGAGATAGACCAGGGTAAAGACGGCCAGGACGAAGAGGAAGAAAGCTCCTCCGCCAATCAGAATCCATAGCAGGGTGCGCGGACGTCCTTCAGACATGAGAAAAGTTTAGCACCAAGGGGAGTTTCGAGTCCGAAGGGTGAGCGGCCAGGCCTGCACTGAGGTCGAAAGGATCGACCGGCCCGGCCGGCCATGAATTACACTTGCGGCCTGTAGTTCCTGAGGAGTCCCGTGATGATCCGTTGCGCTGCACGCCAATGTGTCCTCCTGCTGACAATCGCCGGATTTTCCGCTTCATCGCAGCATGTTGCCGCCCAGAATTTCAATATCCAGGAACGCACGCTGAAGAACGGGATGAAGATCCTTGTGCAAGAGGATCCGTCGATCCCAAACGTCGCTCTGTACACCTTCTTTCGCGTGGGCTCGCGCAACGAGCACGAAGGCATCACCGGTTTGTCACATTTCTTTGAGCACATGATGTTCAACGGAGCGAAGAAATACGGTCCCGGTGAGTTCGACAAGGCCATGGAGGCCGCGGGCGGCGAGAACAATGCCTATACCACGAACGACATGACGGTTTACACAGACTGGTTTCCCAGTTCCCAACTCGAGCTTATGTTTGATCTGGAATCGGACCGGGTGCAGAACCTGGCGTTCGACCCGAAAATTGTGGAGTCGGAACGACAGGTTGTCTATTCGGAACGCCGCCTCAGCGTTGACAACAACAACTTCGGCCTGCTGGACGAACAACTGGAGGCGACCGCCATCATGGCGCATCCCTACCACTGGTCGGTCATCGGGTGGCCGTCTGACATCGAGAAGTGGACGCTGGCGGATCTCAAAGCCTACTTTGCCACGGGATACTCTCCCTCAAACGCAACCATGGTGTTGGTGGGCAGCGTGAAAGCCGACCAGGTCTTCCAGTTGGCAGAGAGATACATGGAGCCGATTCCGGCGCACGATCCGCCCCCGCCGATCCATACCGTCGAGCCAAAGCAACTCGGAGAGCGGCGCATTTCAGTGCACAAGTTCGCGCAACTGCCCATCGTGGAGGTCGGTTATCACGTGCCCCAGGCAGAGGGACCCGATTACTACACGCTCGAACTGTTGCAGGCGGTGCTGACCAGCGGAGAAAGTTCACGGCTGTACCGGTCGCTGGTCGACCAGCAGCAACTGGCGATTGATGTGCAAAGTTCGCACGGGCCGACCCTCGATCCTTTTCTTTTTACTTTCACCTTGCAGCCGCGTCAGGGCGTTGCTCCGGAAAAGGCCGAGCAGGCTCTGTACGCCGAGATCGAGAAATTGAAGACAGCCGGAGTGGATGAGCACGAACTACAAAAAGCCAAGAACCTGACCATTTCGAGCTATTACCGTTCCCTGCGTTCAATCAACCGGAGGGCAAACGTGATCGGGAATTATGCGGTTCTGTTCGGCGACTGGCACAAACTGGCGAGTGTGGAGCAGGAATACGACAAGGTGACGGCCGCTGACATCCAGCGCGCGGCAAAAGCATATCTCGAGGCGGACAACAGGACGGTGGCCACGCTCGTGCCCACTGCAGCGCCCGATACCACCCCGGGCGAGCCTGCCGCTGCGGCGGAGGAGGAGAAACATTGAAATCGCACAAGGCAAAGTTCCTTCTGGCATCCGCGCTCATTCTCGTGGCTACATCCTCCGCCGGGGCGCAGGGTTCGGCCCCGGGACAATGGTTTGAGCTGCCAGAATACAAGCGCCTGCAGTTGCCCAATGGTGTGACCCTCCTTTTGCTCGAGAAACACGCCCTGCCGATGATCAGTGTTGAGGTCGGGTTGCGCCCAGGATCTGTCGCCGATCCGGCGTCGAAAGAAGGCACCGCATCGTTGACCGCGTCGCTGTTACGCAAAGGGACTGCGACACGGAATTCCGAGCAGGTATCCACCGACATCGACTTCATCGGCATGGCGTACAGCACCCGGGTCGATCAGGACGCCACCCACCTTTCCGCCGACTTCCTGAAGAAGGACCAGGAGACCGCCCTGGCGCTGTTGGCCGACGTGCTGCTGCATCCGACATTTCCGGAGGCGGAGGTGAAGAAGAAGGTGGCGCAGGAGCAGGACGGGATCCGTTCCGCCAAAGATGATCCTCAGAACGTGCTGCAACTGTATTTCATGAAGTTCCTGTTCGGCGATCACCCGTACGGCCGCCCGTCGGGCGGAGACGAGCGTTCCCTGGCAAGCATCAACCGGAAGGACATCGCCGGCTTTTACCGGACTTACTTCACACCGGGGAATACGGTCATTGCTGTGGCCGGGGATTTCGACTCGGCGATGATGCAGGCGAAAATCGCAGAATTGTTGGGCGGCTGGAAGGGCAAGACGACGCCGACTGCGGCCGTGCCAGCGCTCCAGCCGGTTACCGGCAAGCGCGTGCTTCTTGTGGACAAGCCGGACGCCACACAAACCTATTTCATGATCGGCAACGTTGGAGTCTCGGCCACGAACACCGACCGGGGCTATCTCAATGTCGTCAACACGCTGTTTGGCGGACGCTTCACGTCGCTGTTCAATACCGAGCTGCGCATTAAGAGCGGCTACAGCTACGGGGCGTACTCATATTTCGACGAACTGCGGGCGCCAGGTCCATTCATCATGTCGACCTTCACCAAGAATGCGACCACCGAGCCGGCCATCGACAAGAGCTTCGAGGTGCTGGGCAAACTGCACGAGCAGGGTTTTGGGGCAGCCGACCTGGCCTCGGCAAAGACCTACATCAATGGCAGCCTCCCGCCGCGTTATGAGAGTACGCCACAACTGGCTCGCGTGATGGCCGCGCTCGAACTCAGCGGAATCACCCGCGAGCAGTTCAACCAGAACCTGGTCAAGCAGCAGAGCACGACCACCTCCGACGCGCACCGGGTGATTGAAACCTATTTTCCAAATCACGATTACGTGATGGTGCTGATCGGCAAGGCCGGCGAAATTCAAAAGATCGCGACCAAATATTCGCCGAATGTCGCTGCGAAGAAAATCAGCGATCCGGGGTTCTGAGCGACTCGGCAGCCGGTTAGGGCGTAACAATTCTTAGAGCATCGGCCCGTACGGTTACCTCGACTGGCGTGGGGCAGACGTATTCTCCGTCTGCGTAAACATCGAGCGGATGTTCGGTCTCGACGCGCAGCCGAGCGGTCTGAAAATATTCCACCTCGCGGATGTTCAGATGGCGTCCTCCGTAGACCGTGGGAAACAGGCAGACGAGTTTGAACCGATCGACGCCGGCGACTAGGCAGACATCAAGCAGGCCGTCGTCCATCCTGGCCTGCGGAGCGATCTTCATTCCGCCACCGTAGACAGGTGTATTGGCGAACGCAGCCAGGGTCGTGGGCTGGTTGCTCCGAACCGTCCAGCCCGAGCTGTCGTCGGCAGTCGAGTTCTCGGCGGGCACCGAAATTTTCACCGGCAGCGGTGAGAAGCGAAAGATCGTGGGAATCAGAGTAAGTGCGTATCCGCCGTTCCCCCGCAGCCAGCGGGGGAGTCGATTGGCTCGACGCGACACTTCTCCGTCGAGCCCGACTCCGGCGACACAGCAGTAGTACCGGAATGCCGGAACGCCAGTTGGATCGTTATTCGCGTCGCTGGGATCGGTGGTGATCACTCCGAGGTCGACCGTGTGGACATTGCATCCGCCGCCACGGAACTTCTGCCAGGCGGCGAGCGAATCCCGCACCCGACGCAGTCCGATCGCGCGGGCGAAATCGTTGCCGCTGCCCGCCGGCACAATCAACACGGGTAGCCCGAGCCGCACCAGTTGCCCGAGATGGCGGTGAATCGTACCATCGCCACCGAAAATAAGGATTACGTCTGTTTCGTGCCCGGATGCGGGCACGCCTATGCGCCACTCGACGGTGGCGTCGGTCTGAAACGGCTTCAGGTCCTTTGCGGAACATCCCAACCCGAGGATGGCGGCAGCGCGCATGTGCGCCGATGAGGGTAGCAGAATTCGCTGCGGGAGTTAGAAGTGATTAGGTGGGGACAGCGCCCCTCGGCTGTCCGCGGAACGAGGCTCCGCTGCCTCCATGCCGAGGCGGACTGGATGTGTCCCGAGTGTTCTCGTGGTGTTGGCTGGGGACCGCAATTGCAAATTGGGAATTACACCGGTGCAAGGCCAGGCGAGCTTCGACAGCTGAGGGCGGCTGTTCCCCCACATAATTACTGCTTTGGGCTGACGCCCACGATCAGATTGGCGCGAACCTTCTTGATTTTTCTTCCTACCTGCAGGGTGACCGTCTGGTTCAGATCAATGGTTGTCACCGGGTCGGTCCGTAGTTCGCCATTCACTCGTACCGCTTTTTGCTTCAGTTTTCTAACTGCATCGCTCACCGATTCTGCCAGGCCAACACGGGCGAGCAGTTTGTCGAGTCGCACCCCATACTCTGTAACTTCAATCGCCACCTCCTCCACATCTTCTGGCACTCCGCCCTTCTGAAACTGTTTGGCCCAATCCTCGCCCGCTTTTGCCGATGCCTCAGTCGAATGAAAATCCGCCACGATTCTTCGCGCCAGGTCTTTTTTCGCCTGCATGGGATGGGTCTCGCGCTTCGCCTTCTCGATCTCGGCGACCTGCACATCCGTCAAAAGCTCGTAGTAGCGCCACATCATTTCGTCCGAGATGCTCATCACTTTGCCATACATCTCCAGTGGCGGCTCGTGGATGCCGATCGCGTTGCCCAGCGACTTCGACATTTTCTGCACGCCGCCAAGGCCTTCCAGAATCGGCGTGGTCAAAACCACCTGCGATTCCTGGCCATAGGCGCGCTGCAGTTCGCGGCCCACCAGCAGGTTGAATTTCTGGTCGGTGCCGCCGAGTTCGACGTCGGCCTCGAGCGCGACCGAGTCGTATCCCTGGACCAGGGGATAGAGTAGTTCGTGCACCGAGATGGGCTTCTCTTCGGTGAAGCGTTTGTGGAAGTCCTCGCGCTCGAGCAGTTGTGAGACGGTGTATTTCGCCGCCAGGCGGATAAAGTCGTCGGTACTGAACGGTCCGAACCAGCGGCGGTTGAAGTCGATAACGGTCTTCTGCGGATCGAGAATCTTGAAAACCTGCGCCTTGTAAGTTTCCGCGTTCTGCTCGATCTGTTCGCGGCTCAACGGCGGGCGCGTGGCCGAGCGTCCGGTGGGGTCTCCGATCATGCCGGTGAAGTCGCCAATCAGAAAAATGGCGGTGTGGCCCAGATCCTGAAAATGCTTCAGCTTGCGCAGTACAACCGTGTGGCCGAGATGCAAGTCAGGCGCGGTCGGGTCCATCCCCAGTTTCACGCGCAGCGGTTTGCCCGTGGTGCGCGACTTCTCGAGCTTGGCGCGCAGATCGGCCTCGCGAATGATTTCCGCGGAGCCCTTCTTCAAGTACGTGAGTTGTTCGTCGACGGGAGCGAAGTCTGGCATTTGTTAAGCATTATGTCAGATCGACGATTCATGGTGAGTTGGGGACAGAACGGTTGTGGTGGGGGCATCTCTGGAACCGATTGAGTACAAAGCGCCCGACGACAGTTAGTAAGCATTGTTTTGAAGCCCATTTTGGATTTAACCTTTGTGTGGTCAAAGCTTAAAAGAGCGTGGAGCAAGTAAACTTTCATTCCTCCGCGCTCGGACACGATATGAAGAGAGCTGCAGGAACTGAAGATGGTAAAGGAGACAGCGGGCGGAGTTGGAATCGAATCTACGGGTATTCGGGTTACCTGCGAATTATGACGGAGGGCGCCGAAGAGTCGCAATAGCGGACCGCCAGAGTGGCAGGCTGGAATGTCGCCAACAGAAATGGAGACAAAACATGGGTCCATTCAACCGCTCCGCGTTGTGCTAAGAAAAGCGGTTGTTGCCGACGTCCCGCGGCTGCGGGAAATCATTGACGCTTCGGTGCGCGGGCTGCAGGCGCAAGATTATTCGCCGGCGCAGATTGAGGGCGCCCTGCGCAGTGTGTATGGAGTGGACAGCCAGTTGATCGGGGATGGTACCTACTTTGTGGCCGAGTTCGGCGAAGGCAAGTGTGAGATGGTCGCTTGTGGCGGGTGGAGCAAGCGCAAGACGCTGTATGGAGGCGATCAGTACACGGGGCGCGAAGATTCGCTGCTCGATCCAACACGCGACGCGGCCAAAATCCGCGCCTTCTTCGTGCATCCGCAATGGGCGCGCCGCGGGATTGGCTCGCTGATTCTCGAAGCTTGCGAAAATGCTGCCATCGCCGCGGGCTTCAAACGCCTGGAGATGGGCGCAACCCTGAGCGGTGTGGCGTTTTACCGCGCGAAAGGATACGTGGAGATCGAGCCTCAGGCCGTGCCTCTGGGGAACGGGGAAACGCTGCCCATCGTCAAGATGGCCAAGGACGTCTCCAGCTTTTAGCTCATCGAGGACCACGCAGTTGGGTTCTAAGACTTAATCTGCGGCCTTTCACTTCGAAGTTCCCGCCGAGAACCATTCGGATCGCTTCCGTATACGCCAGATGCTCCTGCTCGAGAATGCGCAGCGCCAGCGTGTGCTCGTCATCGTCATCGAGAACGGGCACTGCCTTCTGCACGATGATGGCGCCGTGATCCAGTTCTTCGTCCACGAAGTGCACGGTGCAGCCGGAGACTTTCACCCCGTAGGCAAAGGCCTGCTGCTGCGCTTCCAGTCCGGGAAACGCGGGCAGCAGCGAGGGATGGATATTCAGGATGCGCTGCGGGAACTGTTGCACGAACCAGGGCGAGAGCAGGCGCATGTATCCGGCGAGGCAGACGAGGTCGACGCCCTGTTGCTTCAGTGCAGCGACGACTTCGCGATCGTGGTCCTCGCGAGGTTTGCCCCTGGAAGGAAGTACGACAGCGTCGAGCCCGCGTTCGCGCGCGACTTTAATTCCCCACGCCTCGGGCTTATTCGAAATGACGACGGCGATGCGTGCGCCGGGAATGCGCCCGGCGGCGATGCTGTCGGCGATCGCTACAAAATTCGAGCCCCGCCCGGAAAGAAGAATGCCCAAGGAATGCATGCGAGCTTTCAGCTGTCAGCTTTCAGCCCAACATCATAATCCACGGGCGTAGGGAGTCAGCCGGCGGTGCTGTGCTTCGGATCACAGACCAAGCGGTGGCGCCGACGTTAGCCTGATCAGGAGGGATCGGCTATGAAGAAATGGTGGTTCCGTCTCGCCTCCGGCGTCCTGGCAATGCTGGTTGTTGCCGGACTCGCCTACCATCTCGGACTGCGCCACTGGTGCTTGCGCTGGGGCACGACTGCTTCCGAGGCCCATGCCACCCTGCCGGGCGACACCCTGTTTCCCGTTTACCGCGGCGAGGCAACCCACGCCATCACAATTCAAGCGCCCCCGGAAAAGATATGGCCCTGGCTGATGCAGATCGGGCAGGATCGCAGCGGCTTTTACAGCTACACCTTCCTTGAAAATGCCTTCACCTGCGACATGCCCAAGGTGGAGCATCTGGTGCCGGAATGGAAACCGCGGGCGCAGGGGGAGACGGTGTGGTTCTGCAATCCGATTCGTTTCAACGGGCAAGGAAAGATGGTCTCCGCAGTCGTCGAACCGGATCACGCGTTTGCCATGGTTTCGCCGAACGACTGGAAGCGGCTTCAGTCGGGCGGCCGCGCGCAGGAGGCCTTCTGGAGCTTTACGCTTCAGCCCGTGGATAGCGGGCATACACGTTTGATCGCTCGCGTGCGCGGCGGGACGCCGCCTACGCTCGCATCACGGATGCTCGACCGGCTGTTCTGGGAGCCCGCGCATTTCGTTATGGAGCAGAAGATGCTCCGCACCATCCGCGACTTGTCGGAGCGGGGCTGAACCGATCGTGCGGACGAAGGTTCAGCTGTAGAGGACTCTGCGCTCGCCTTTGACGATGCGTCCAATCGTATAGGCTTTTTCGCCGACCCGCTCGAGCACCGACTGGACCTTCTTGAACTTCGCCGCCGGAACCACCAGCAGCATGCCCAGGCCCATGTTGAAAGTGCGCAGCATCTCGTCCTGCGAAACGTTGCCCAGTTGCTGCAGGTGCTCGAAGATGGGAAGCACGGGCCACGAGCCGAGTTCAATCGCGGCCGCCGTCCCGCGCGGCAACACGCGGGGCAGGTTCTCGGTGATGCCTCCGCCGGTAATGTGGGCCAGCGCGCCTACACATTGGGCGTCAATCAGCTTCTTCAGGGCGGGCCAGTAGCTTTTGTGGGTACGCATCAACTCGTTGCCGACCTTGTTCTTGATCTCATTCACGTAGGTCTCGGGCGAGTAGTGCGCCACCTCGAACAACAGTTTTCGCGCCAGCGAATACCCGTTGGTGTGCAGGCCGTTCGAAGGCAGGCCGAGAATGATGTCGCCGATTTGCACGTCCTTGCCCGTAATGATGCGCTCGCGTTCGACCACACCGACAATGAATCCCGCCAGGTCGTATTCGCCATCGGGATAGAAGCCCGGCATCTCCGCGGTTTCCCCGCCGATCAGGGCGCAGCCGTTGTGCTTGCAGGCGTCGGCGATCCCCTCTACAACTTTTTCGGCAATTGTGGGATCGAGCGTGCCCGTGGCCAGATAGTCCATGAAGAACAGGGGCGCGGCGCCCTGCACGGCAATGTCGTTGACGCAATGATTCACCAGGTCGGCGCCCACGGTGGAATGCAGGTCCATCTCGAAGGCAATCTTGAGCTTGGTACCGACCCCGTCGACGCTCGAGACCAGCAGAGGGTCGGTGTATTTCGTGCGATCGATGGCAAACACCCCGCCGAAACCGCCAATTTCGCTCAGCACGCCGCGGGTGAACGTCTTATGGGCGAGATACTTGATGCGCTGCTTGGTGCGATTGGCTCGGCTGATGTCCACACCGGCGTCGGCGTAGGTAACGGGCGTGGGGCTGGGCGAGGGGGTCTTGGCCACAGATTCTTCCGTGCGTTCGCAATTCTTGCGGGGTCAGATTCGGGTGCCTAAGCAGCCGCAGCAACTGGTCCTAAGGCCGCTCATTGTAGCACGTTCAAAGCGGGCACTCGCGACACGAGGAGGTGGCCTAAAGTCCCGCTTTCAGAGTTGGTGGTCGGGACTGTCGCGCTT
>Ga0209698_10007158_pt1 | contig 11750 bp, 5 predicted proteins | sample LitLauG_LLR_2012_FD_187203 | JGI IMG/M metagenome (GOLD analysis project Ga0209698, IMG submission 187203) | Freshwater sediment microbial communities from Pennsylvania, USA - Little Laurel Run_MetaG_LLR_2012 (SPAdes) (version 2) | ecosystem: Environmental > Aquatic > Freshwater > Creek >... | reverse complement strand
GGGTCAAGTTACGGGGGTGTCATGCGGGCTTCGCCAAAAGTTTTCCCCGGGGGCAGGGTAATCCGTTGTTGCATCTGGAATTACGCCCTTGTAATATCGCGCCGATTCGTTCGCAGCCGATGAGCTCTTCCCCATCCAGTTTCGTGCAACGCTTCCTGCCCTTGCGTCTGCCCCGGGTCTGCCTGGCGGTGACCGGTTCCGATCCCTCCGAATTGATCGAAAAGGCCGAAGGCCTGGTGCGGGATAACCCCTTTCTGGAGTTCCGGCTGGACTACCTGCCACGACCGGGGCTGGCGCTGGCTAAGATCAAGCGCTTCTTTGAGTTAAATCCCCATGCGGTGGCGATTGCTACCTGCCGCCGGGCGAACAACGGGGGCAAGTTCCGGGGTTCGGTGGCGTCCCAGCTGGACGTGCTGGCCAAGGCCGCTGGGGCCGGATGTCAGCTGGTGGACGTGGAACTGCAGACTGCGAGTAAGTGCAAGCCTGAGCAACTACAGAAGTTACGGACCCGCGCAGCCCTGATCCTTTCGTTTCATGACTTCCACGCGACCAAGAAGCTGGAGGTAACCCTGGAGAAGATGCGCGGCCTGCCGGCCGACTTCTTCAAAGTGGTTTCGACGGCAACGACGTTGTACGACAACGTGGTGATGATGCGGCTGCTGGAAAAGGAGAGCGACCGGCACTCGCTGGTGGGCTTGTGCATGGGGGAACAGGGCCTCATCAGCCGGGTCCTGGGCGTTCGCGCGGGCAGCGCGTTCACGTTTGCCTCGGTCAGCCCCGGGGAGCAGACCGCTCCGGGCCAGGTCACGGCGCAGGATCTGCGGAATGTCTACCGCATCGAGCAGGTGGATGCGGCCACGCGAGTCTACGGGGTGGCGGGGGATCCGGTGGCGCACTCGCTGTCGCCGGCAATCATGAACACGGCGCTGCGGCGCGAGAATGTGAACGCGGTCTACCTTGCTCTGCATGCCAAGACACTGAAGGATCTGCTGGCGTGCGTACGCGATATTCCGATCCACGGCCTCAGCATCACGATGCCCTACAAGCAAGCCATCCTGGAGCATCTGGACAACACGGATTCGCACACCACCAAAATCGGCGCCTGCAACACGGTGGTGCGGGCGCAGGACGGCAAGCTTTACGGATTTAACACGGACACGGCGGGAGTGGTGCGGCCGCTCGAACAGCGCATCACGCTCGAAGGTGCGCGGATTCTGGTGCTGGGCGCGGGCGGCGCGGCGCGGGCGGCGGTGTTCGGACTGAAGGAGCGCGGCTGCGAGGTGTTCATCCTGAACCGCAGCGTGGCGCCGGCACAGAAGCTCGCGCGGCAGGCGAAAGCGCGTTCCGTGAAGCGCCCGGACCTCAGGAAGCTTTCTTTCGATGTGATCATTAACGCCACGCCGGTGGGCATGGCGAACACGCGGGAATCTCCTTTGAACGAAAACGAGATCAACGCGCGCTACGTGTTCGACATGATCTACGACCCGGCGGAAACCCGCCTGATGAAAATGGCGAAGGAGCGGGGCGCGCAGGTGATCCCGGGCATCGAGATGTTCGTGCAGCAGGCGGCGCGGCAGTTCGAGATCTGGACGGGGAAACCCGCGCCCTGGGACGACATGCTGCGCGTGGTGACGATCGCGTTGCAGGAACGCGCGGCGAAGGCGGCGGCCAAGAAATAGTCGGGAGACTCTACCGCAGCCGCCCTACTTCTTAACAGTCCGCGCATCAGTCTGCCTCTTCCACCTCTTTCTCTTTGACGGCTCATTACATCCCTCAAGAACACTCCGCATCGCGCAAGGGCGGCTCTACTGCCAGGTTGCAGTCGTGTGGCACAACGTGCAGTCCTGCGGATAACCCGAGGCCATGTGCGGCGGATTAGTAGTGCCGTCGAAATCGGCCGCATGGCAGTTGATACAGGCTCCGCTGGTCAGGCTGTAATTGTTGCCGGCGTGACATTGCACGCACTGCAGGCTGGCGTGCAGGCCAGTCAGCCCGAAGCCCGTGGCGGCGTGATTGAACACAGCGCCCGTCCAGTTCGAGGTGGTATGGCAGAAGGCGCAGCCCGTCGGGAAGCTGGCGGCCTCGTGCGGCGGATTGGTCGTAGCGTTGAAGTCAGACGCATGGCAGTTAAGGCAGGCGCCGCTCGTCAGGTTGAAGGTGTTGCCCGTGTGACATTGCACGCACTGCAGGGCGGCGTGGAGCCCCGTCAGCGCGAATCCGGTCGCGGCGTGATCGAAGGTCGCGCCCGCCCAACTGGCGGTGGTGTGACAGAAGGCGCAATCCGTCGGGTAGTTGGCAGCCTTGTGCGGCGGATTGGTTGTGCCGTTAAAGTCGGACGTATGGCAGTTAAGGCAGGCAGGGCTGGTCAGGCTGAAGTTGCCCAAGTGACACTGTGCGCAAGAAAGACTGGTGTGCGCCCCAGTCAGCGCGAAACCGGTGGCCGTATGACTGAACGTGGCGCTCGTCCAATTCGTGGTCGAGTGGCACAGCGTGCAATCCTGCGGGTACCCGGCGGCCGCGTGCGGGGGATTGGTGGTATTTGCGAAATCCACGGAATGGCAGTTGATGCAGGCTCCGCTGGTCAGATCGAAAGCGCCGTCAGAGTGACACAGCACGCACTGCAGGCTAGTGTGGAACCCGGTGAGCGCAAAACCCGTGGCGGTGTGATTGAAGGTCGCGCTCGTCCAGTTCGAGGTGGTGTGACAGGACGCGCAGCCCTGGGGGTAGTTGGCCGCCGCATGGGGCGGATTGGTGGTATTTGCGAAATCGGCGGAATGGCAGTTGATGCAGGCTCCGCTGGTCAGATCGAAAGCGCCGTCAGAGTGACACTGCACGCACTGCAAGCTGGTATGGAAGCCGGTGAGCGCGAAGCCGGTGGCGGCGTGATTGAACTCCGCGTTCGTCCAGTTCGCGGTGCTGTGACAGAAGGCGCAACCCGTTGGGTAGTTGGCTGCCTTGTGCGGCGGATTGGTCGTACCGTTGAAGTCAGACGTATGGCAGTTAAGGCAGGCCGGGCTGGTCAGGCTGAAGTTGCCCACGTGACACTGTGCGCACGAAAGACTGTTGTGGACTCCGGTCAGAGCGAATCCGGTCTGGCGGTGATTGAACGAGGTGCCCTGGCTCAGCAGGACGGCGGCGTTGCCGTGGACCGCGTCCAGCATGACCGGGTCGAGTTTCTGATCGGCATTGAAATCTGCCGCAGTCAACGAAGACGGGGCAAACCCCACGCTTGCCGTGACCCGCGTCTGGAACGTGCCATCGCCATTGCCCAGCAACACTCCGAACGCATTGCCGGAACGGAGCGAGATTCCAATGTCGAGCCGTCCGTCGCCGTCGAAGTCCCCAAGCACAAAGCGTCGCGGGTCCGCCCCAGCGGGGTAAGTGGTCGGCGTGGCGAAGGTGCCGTCGCCATTACCCAGCAATACGGCCAGGCTGCCGTTTCCGTTGGCAACGACCAGGTCGAGGTTGCCGTCCGCATTCACGTCGCCCAGTTGCGCGAATGTCGGTCCGACCCCCACGAGCGATGCGATCGCGGGTTCGAAGGTTCCGTCACCGTTGCCCAGGAACGCGTAGACATTGCCATCCCGGTTCGTGACAACCAGGTCTATCTGGCCATCGGCATCCAGATCCCCGGCCGCGATCGCGTTGAGCGTGTTTCCCACCGCGTAGGTAACGGGTGATAGGAAGGTTCCGTCGCCATTGCCGAGGCTGATCTCGAGGCCGCCTGCTGAATCGGCAACGGCGAGATCCAACCTGCCATCGTCGTTAAAATCTCCAAGCACCAAAGATTTTGGGATCGCGCCCTGCGCATAAGCTACCGCTGGCAGGAAGGTTCCGTCGCCATGGCCGAGAAGAACGCTCACATGGTTGTCGCCATTGGCCACGATCAAGTCCGGATGACCATCGCCATTGAGGTCTCCGACTGCGACGGAGGTGGGGCTGAGTCCGGCAGCATAAGTTCCCGCCACCACAAAACTGCCGCCGGCTTGCCCTAAGAGAATCTGCAGGCCGGAGCTATTGACCACAATCAAATCCGGATGGCCGTCCTGGTTCACGTCGCCCACGGCGATGTATCTGGGCGACGCCTCGACCGCAACAACCTCCGGTTGCGAAAACAGAGCGGGCGGCGCATAGGCTGCAAGTGCCGAGCCCACCAGGCGCAAGCTTGCGATCGGGCTGGAGTCCGGGAGCAGGAGCAGTCCCGCAGTCACAACTGCGGCGATCGCTCCAGCGCGTAGCGTTCGCGAACCGTTCTCCGAAATCCATGCGCACAGGCTTCCATGGCGGCGTTCCATCTTGTTGCTCCTTCCGCTTCGGAATAGGCCCAAGCCGCAGCACGGGTGGCTCCTGCTGAGCAGGAGTTGGCACATCCGCGCACAACGGCACACAAGCATGAACGAGGGGTGGAAGTTATTTCGGAGGGAAGCTAATGCAAATCTTACGGGGGATTGTGGTGCCTGCGGACAGAGTTGTCAAGCCCGACCGTGTCGCCGGCGTTGGCTTCCTGGCGATTGCGGCGTCGGGCGGCTCGAAAAAAGCAGGCAAGGCTCCCCCTGAACTGGGAGCGTTATCACGTGACGGCGTGACTGAAGACACAGCAGGCAAACCCACCTCAGACCTACACTTTGTACTCACCGGTCTCTAGAAAATCGATTCTCTAGAGAATCCGGAGAAGCGGCCCATGCACCGCAGGGCCAACGCGAATCACGCCGGATCCCGGCCAACCTGAGCTTTGCTCCGAATCGGAATGCAGCGGAACCTGACACAAAAGCCCGTGCTCTCAGGTTGTCGATCCGAATATAACCCCCTCGAGCCGAACGCGGGACGGCTCGGGCAGCGGTCAACAGCGAAATCTTGCGAGGAAATTCATCATGAGGCGAATGATGCATCGATTGCGTAACACGCGCTTATCCATAGTCCTGGTTCTTTGCGTCGTATTTCTCTCCATGAGCACTCTGTGTGCACAAACCACGGGCACCCTGCTGGGCACGGTTTCCGACCAGACCGGCGCCGTGGTTCCGAATGCCAAGGTGATGCTGCTGAACGAATCCAGCGGCGACCTGCGTGAGACCAAAGCTAACGAGGTCGGACGGTTCACGTTTGCGGGCGTACAGCCCGGCAACTACACGGTGCGGGTGACGATGCCGGATTTCAAGACCTGGCAACGCACCGGATTTGTCATGAATGCCAGCGATACCCGTGAGCTCAACGATATTCGCCTTGAGGTTGGCGGAGTGGGCCAAGTCGTGACGGTAGAAACCAGCACTGCTCAAGTCGACCTGGTCAACAGCGGCGAACGCTCGGCTGTCCTGAGCTCAAGAGAGTTGAACAGCTTGGCCTTGGTGAGCCGCAACGTGTCGGAACTGTTGAAGGTCTTGCCCGGAGTCACGAGCGTGGCGACCGGACCCGGCAGCGGCAACGGCCTGGGCTTCGATTTCACGAATTCAAGCTCCACCGGAAGCGCAATTGGAGTCGGCCTTTCCACCAACGGGGCTCCGTATCGCGGCGGCTCGATGCTGCTGATGGACGGCGCCAACATCATTGACCCGGGGTGCAACTGCTGGTCTACGGCGGTGATGAACCCGGAGATGACCCAGGAAGTAAAGGTGTCGACCTCGAACTTTGCGGCCGACCAGCCCAACGGCCCGGTGGTGTTTTCCGGGACCAGCAAGTCGGGCACTGAGCACTACCACGGCAGCGCTTATCTCACCCTGCGCAACTCGATCCTGAACTCCAACACCTGGCAGAACAACCACAATAATGTGAAGCGGCAGGACGCCGCGTGGTACTACCCGGGCGGCAACTTCGGCGGCCCGGTCCCGTTTACCAAGAACAAGCTGCTGTTCTGGACGGGCTATGAATACTACTGGCAGAAGCTGCCTTCGCAGAACCCGCTGACTGCGTGGGTGCCGACCGACAGCATGCGGGCCGGCAACTTCAGCCCAACGGCCACGGATAACGCAGCCGTGTGCGCGGGTGTGGGTGGCTTCAGCCCGACCGCCACCAACTTCTGCAATGATCTGACAGGAACCGTGCTTCCCAATGGAACTTTGTTCAGCGGCACCAGCCTTCCCAGCAGCGCCATCGACCCCAACATGGCGAATCTGATGAAGGCGTATTTCCCGGAGCCGAATGCGAGTCCCACGAGCGGGTACAACTGGTACCTGCCCATCAGCTCGCAGCAGAACGGATACGTCTATCGCGCCCGTGTGGATTACAACATCAGCGATAACACGAAGCTGTTCGTGTCGTACCAGTACGGCAGCAACAGCTCGTTCCAGCCGGCGCACATCTGGTGGAATCCCGGTAATTCGGTGCCGTTCCCGGGCGGCGGGATCACCAACCCCACGGGCAGCAAGACGCTGTCGTTGAACTTCCTGCACGTCTTCAGTCCCACGTTCACGAATGAATTCATCGCCACGTGGAACCACCTGAGCAGCCCCTATTCGCCCAAACAGCTGAGCGCGGCATATCGCAAGACGATCGGCTGGAACTATGACACCGTATTCGGCGGCGGCAGCAACGACCTGATGGCGCCGAACGTGTACGCGGCGTCGGATCGCAGCTTCGGCGAGATGTCGCAAGGCGACGTCTTCCAGCACGGAGGACAGTTCGGGCTGGTCAAAGCCACCCCGTCTCTCCAGGACAACCTGACGAAAGTATTCCGGTCGCACACTTTCAAAGTGGGCTTCTTCTACAACATGGTGGGCAACTACCAGGTGAATTACGTCCGGCCCAACGGCGTTTTGGCCTTCGACCCGATCGACAACACCGTTACCAACCTGATCGACGGAAAGTTCTACGGATCGAAGAATCCGATGGCGAACTTCCTGATGGGAGTCGCTTACGGCAACTCCGCCGGTCCTTACTATCACAGCGGCGCCTACCAGGAAGACAGCCAGACCGATATCTTCGACATGGCATATCGCACCTACTCTTTCTACGGCACGGATGACTGGAAAGTGAACCGGCGGTTGACCGTCAACCTGGGCTTCCGCTTTGACCACGTCGGCCGCTGGTACGAGCGTACCGGAACCGGCATGGCGGTTTGGCTGCCACGCCTGTACAACACCGACCTCACCGACAACCGGTTGAACCCCGGCGTTCGCTGGCAGGGGATTGATCCGGGAATCGCGCTCAGCGGATCGCAGGCGACGACGCTGTTTGTGTCACCGCGTTTCGGGATTGCCTATGACGTGTTCGGCACGGGCAAGACCGTGATTCGCGGAGGCTGGGGCTCTTACCGCTGGAACGACCAGTACAACGATTACTCGGGAACGCTTTCCACCGCACAAGGCCTGCAGACGTTCAACGTGGCGTCGGGCAAGTCGATCTTCGTCAGCCAACTGGGACCGGGGCTGCTGAACAGTTCGAGCGCGTCGGGATCGGGCAGCATCTACGCCACCGACCCCACCGATCACAAGGTGCCGGTCACCTATGCTTACAACCTCACGATCTCGCAGCAGGTCCCCTGGCATTCGCTGTTCGAAGCGGCTTATGTCGGGAATCGAACCGAAAACCTGTTGATGGGCGGCCAGAGTGGTGCGGCCGGCATCGGCGGCTCTGACTTCATCAACATCAACAAGATTCCGCTGGGCGGACTGTTCGGCAACGATCCTGTAAGCGGAGCTGTTCGTCCGGCCGACCTGGAGTCGACCAGCACCATCGGCAACTGGGACTACGCGCACTACTTCCCGTACTGGCAAGGTTACGGGACCAACCAGGTGCGGGTGGGAGAGCACGTTGGCTATTCCAACTACAACGGGCTGCAGTTCGCCTGGGTGAAGCAGAGTTCGCGGCTTACCTTCGACCTGAACTACACCTGGTCGAAGTCGCTAGGAATTGTGAACTCAACCGTGGATGCGTTCAACGTGCGCGGCAACTATGGCGTGCTGAATATCGACCGGCCGCATGTGATCAACACGTCGTACTCCTATGACTTCGGCGGCAGGTATCACGGCAACCCGATACTCGCGGGAGCGGTGAACGGCTGGACGATTTCCGGGACGACCACCTGGCAAGCGGGCGCCAACCTGCAGGCACTCACCAGCCAGAACCTCAACCTGTCGCTGCAGGATGCATTGGGCAACGGCCTGTCGACGCGGACGTACTACGGCACCAATGTGGGCGCGATCCTGCCCACCTACACCTGCAATCCGGCCAGCGGGCTCTCAGGACACGAGCAGATCAATCTGTCGTGCCTGAGCGCGCCGGCGATTGGCGACTACGGGAACCGGCAATTGCCCTATGTGAGCGGCCCGGCGTATTTCAACCAGGACCTGGCCGTCCACAAGAACTTCAACATCACCGAACGGCAGAAGGTGGAGTTCCGCCTGTCGGCGTTCAACCTGTTTAACCATCCGCTGTGGGCGTTCAGCGGGGGCAATCTGTTGAGCCTGGCGCTGAAGGAGTCCGGTTCGTCGTGGGCTCCCAACGGATTGCCCAACACCTGGGGACAGGTCGACACCAAGAGCGGCAGCCGCGTCCTGCAGATCGGGATGAAGTACAGCTTCTAAACTCTGAACTCGCGGGGCAGGTCCGACCGGGGCCTGCTCCGCATTTCTTTCCACCAACTCGTTTGTTCCTCAATCGTTGGTTGGGTTCCGAGCACTGCGTCCGAGAACTCTGGAGTGCCGGGACCAGTATTTCTCAGCTGGTCTTCCATTTACTCAGTGAATCCACAGTGCAGCAGCCGGCGTGACCCCAAGTCAAATTGAGACTCGCCAATTCATTGAATCGAGTCAATGCCACGAAGTTGTTGCAATTTTGTCAGTGACGGAAGTAATATGAATTTGGACGTAGTCATTCACGTCCGTCTCGTCGAGTACCGCCCTTTCTTCCAGATTCAGATGTCGGACCCTACTTTCGCGAATGCAAAGAGACGGGTTGCCCGTCCCTGCCTAGATTCGGAGAGATCGATATGGCGTGGTACGCATACTGCCTGACCGAACATCAGGCACTCCCCAATGGTACCCGTGCCCGGCGGCCCTTCCTGTTGGAAGGCATCCAGGGCGTCAATGGAGCCCCCGTCCTCAGCTATCCCAGTGGAGATTTCGCTGTCGTAGTCAGCGAGTACGACCGGGCAACTCACAAAGTGGATGAAAAGACGGTTTTGGAACACGCGCGCGTGGTCAGCGTGTGCTTCCGGAACTCAACGGTGTTGCCGTTCCGTTTCGGAACGATCTTTGACACCGACGATGCCCTGCGGCAAGCGGTGCGCACCAACCGGCGTGCTTTTGGGCTGAGCGTCGAAAAATTGCGCGGCAAGTCCGAGATGCGCCTGAAGCTGGTGGTCCGGGACGGATCGCTCCGCGAGGCCATGATCAACGTGGAATTGCCCGACACGGTGGGACGGGAATACCTGGCGAAGCTGCGGGAGAAGGCTTCCAAGGAGAGAGAGCGGCAGACCAAGGCGCGCGCCCTCTCGGTCCAGGTGCACAAGCTCTTTAACCCTCTGGAAGAAGAGATCAGCTGCAAGAAGGTCGCCTCCGATGGCATGCTGATCGACATCGCCCACCTGATTGATTCTAAGTCCGTCGAAAAATACCAAAACCGCTACAACATGGCCGCGAAGCAGTTGAAGAATTGCCAGCTGGTGATCAGCGGGCCGTGGCCGCCATACCACTTCCTGCCCGGGAAGTTGCGGACGGTTGCAGGAAACAGCTAGAACTGAATTCACGTTTTGCCAAACCCCTGCCCGACGGCGGGGGTTTTGTTTTGTGGGCAAAGGAAAAGCAGTGGACTGCAACGAATGTGCAGCAATCTGCAGCTTGGGAATGGGTTAGGTTTGAACAGGTTACGCTTGGGCTCCATGGGGAATGGAGGGTAAGCCGCACCTCGACAAGGACTTACGGTGACACGCGTCACAGGCCCTTGTGACGGATTGCTTTGGCTCGGCAGTTGCACAATTCCAGAACAACAAAAGAGGCCGCAACCAGAAGAATGACCTTCACCACAACCCATAGTTCTCGACAACTTCCGAATAGTCGTTCTGCTTGTCAGAGCGACATCTTGCAAAGTCTTCCCTGACTTCCCGCCTTTCTGCCTCTTTGAACAGCGGTCCCAGAAATGGGGCCGCTTTTTTTGTGTGGGTCCTTCAAATGGAGGACAGCAGCCGGCCGCACTCCGCACTCCGCATTCAGCATTCAGTCCGTGCGCGCTTAGCATTTGGTACCCGGCCAGGACCGGCTCGGTGGCGTGCGTGCCTCACCCCCAGAAGGGGCCGTAGCTCGTCGCCCGAGCTGTAAGCTGACGCGAGGCACCACCCGTCAAGAGCCGAGTGCTCGGGCCCATTGCCGCCCATTCGGCAGCAAAACCTGTCCCTGCAAGACGATCCGCAGAAAAGCCGGGCGACATTCTTGTTCGCTGCCCCGGCTTCCTGTACCCTGTGTGGATGCTCCAGCCATCTCTCAGGAGGTAGATGAAGTTATGAGGGATTTCTATCAGGTTCTGCGTGAGAAGGAACTTCAAGTGATCCGGGTGCGGGAAGAAATCGAAGCGTTGCGCAACATCATACCCTTGCTTGAGGATGACGAAGACGAGAACCCGCCAGCCTCGCCGGTGTATCCGATGCACGCAGTGACGAACGAGTAGAACGCTCCGGGATTGCGGACGCGAAAGTGGGAAAGAGGAGGCTCCTGGTCTTGGAGGTTCGGCGGAACCGCAGTTGGCGGAGGCCCGTTGCAGGGTTCGCGATCCTATTCCTCTTCCTCATTGCCCGACTGAACCCGGCGGCCGGGCAAAACCCGCGCGAGGCTCGGACGAACGGAGACCACGCTCTCCCACCCCAGCTCACGGCAGAACTCGTAAAGCTGCGCGAAGCGGCCCTGGTTGACGACTACGCGTACCGGCAGGTCGCTCATCTCACCGAAAACATCGGCCCACGCCCCAGCGGTTCGGCGCAGGCGCAGAAGGCGGCGGAGTACGTCGCCGACGAGCTGCGCAAACTTGGACTCGAAGTCCGGCTGGAAGAGGTCACGGTGCCACACTGGGTGCGCGGCGCCGAAACGGCGGAGCTGGTGGAATTCCCCGGCCAGTCTCCGAATACCCGCCAGAAGATTGTCGTCACCGCGCTGGGCGGAAGCCCCTCCACGCCGGCGGAGGGAATCACCGCGGAAGTAGTCGTGGTTCACAACTTTGACCAGCTGACAACCCTCGGACGCAGCCAGGTTGCGGGACGGATCGTTCTGTTCGACGTTCCCTTCGACAAGCAGAAGGCGGCGGCAGGGCTCGCGCTCGATGCCTATGGCGAAGCCGTCGTCTACCGCGGAGCGGGCGCCACGGCGGCCGCCGCCCTCGGGGCGGTCGGGTCCCTGGTGCGCTCGGTGGGCGGCGCCGAGTATCGACTGCCGCACACCGGCTACAGCGCGCCGGCGGGAATCCCGGCCGGCGCGGTCACAGCCGAGGACGCAGATCTGATCTCCGACCTGGCGGCTCAGGGCAAGGTGCGCATGCATCTGACCCTCACTCCGCAGAGCTTGCCCGACACCACCGGATACAACGTAGTGGGCGACCTGCGGGGAAGCGAACATCCCGAACAGGTGGTGGTCGTCTCCGGACATCTCGACTCGTGGGACCTGGGTACCGGCGCAATTGACGATGCGGCCGGAGTCGCGGTCGCAATGGAGACGGCACAATTGGTGCAGCAGCTTCAGCTTCGTCCCAAGCGAACGATTCGAGTGATCGCGTGGATGGATGAAGAGAGCGGAGGGCGCGGACGCGAGGCCTATACCGCGGCTCACTCGGCGGAG
>Ga0209698_10007156_pt1 | contig 11750 bp, 7 predicted proteins | sample LitLauG_LLR_2012_FD_187203 | JGI IMG/M metagenome (GOLD analysis project Ga0209698, IMG submission 187203) | Freshwater sediment microbial communities from Pennsylvania, USA - Little Laurel Run_MetaG_LLR_2012 (SPAdes) (version 2) | ecosystem: Environmental > Aquatic > Freshwater > Creek >... | reverse complement strand
CCGGGTCGATCCGGGCCAAGATTGCCGCGACCCCGATCGCAGCGTTGGCGGGGTTCTGGAATGAAATCAGGGCGCCGACCGATGCCTTTCCGATCAGCTGTCGAAAAGAAAGGTTGGGCTCAACGACCGGGATCAATCCCACCGACATGGCTTCAATCAACGACATGCCAAACCCTTCATACTCGGAGGCTGATACAATGAGGCCGCAGCGCGCAGCAATCGCGGCGAGGGTGGCGGGGGCGACATGACCATGAATCTGTACGCGTTCTGTTATTCCGAGCGCCTGTGTTTGCGCGCGCAGCGAATCTATGGGCACGTCCCAAGTTGGCCCAACAATATGCAGCGTTACCCCATCAAGCGGCGGAAGCGCCATCATAGCAATCAGCCGGTCGACGCGTTTGTGGCTCGACAAGCGGCCAAGACAGAGCAAATCTCGCCCTCCCGCCGTGAAGTCGCCTAGCGGCGCCACGCCGTTCGGGATCTGTACAACCGGTGGTCCCAGAGTGAGCAGCCGTTCTTCGTCCGCCGCCGAATTGCCGATCAGGCAATCATAACGGCTGGCCGCGAGCCTGGTGATGGTGCTGAAATAGAGCTTCTTGACGCCGGCCATCCAGGGCGTGTGGAAAAAGAGGCCATGGCTAGTAGCGACCCGGAGCTGGGCCCGGTCGCGAGGTTGTCGGGCCACACGCTCAAACATCCCGTCGATGCCATGCACATGAAGAACATCATAGCCGCGAAGGGCGCTCGCCGGAATCACGGGGGCAAACAAGCGCCGGTGACCAACCATCGGCACCCGTTCGACATCGATGCCGTTGACACGTTCTCGCATCGGCAATCGCTGCGTGCCGCCCGCGAGAATGCGGTTGAGTGTGAGCACGTCACTCTCGCAGCCCAGATCGTTGAGCGAGTGCGCGAGCTTATGCACGAAGGTCTCAAGCCCTCCCACGGATGGCTCGTATTGGCGCACGATGTGGCGCACTCGCATCTAGCGCGCCATCGGGCGCGCGCTAGCGGCGAAACGGGCGCGAGCGAGTGCGAAAGCCACTACAAATAATTCCACGCTATAACGTCGCCATAGACGGTTAGGTTCTCGCCTCAGCCTGAAGAGCCACTCGATGCTGGCGGCTTGCATCCATGGTGGCGCGCGTGGAGCGGTTGCGGTCATGAAGTCAAAAAGCGCCCCGACGCCGACGAATGTCACGGTCGGAAGGAGAGGCGCGGCCCGCGCTATAAAAGCCTCCTGAAGGGGGTTGCCCAATGCCACCAGAACCAAGTCGGGCGCCGCATTCGCCATGTCGGCCAACAGCCGTGCTTCGCCTTCCGCTGCGGTGTGGCCGTCGCGATGGCCGCAGACTTCCAGGTGAGGATAGCGGGCTTTGACGACTTGCACGGTGGCTGTGTTCACGCCGGCCGCGGCGCCATAAAGATAAACTCGAGATCCGGCGGGCGCGGCGGCAAGCAGGCGAGGGGTAAAGTCGGTTCCGTTCAGATTCTCCGGAAACCCCGACCCGCACGCCAGTTGCGCCGCGACATTTATTCCCACACCGTCGTTCAATATGAGGAAGCGCTTGAGCGCTGCGGCCAGACCTCGATCTCTCAAAGCGTGATAGAGAAGGTGTGTATTGGCGAAGGCGACGCTAACGCCGACGCGTTGCCTGACGGCCTCAACCAATATGTTGAGCGTCAGTGCGGCGCTTTGCGCTTGCACCGATATTGGGCCAACCTGTCGAACAGCAATTTGCATCAGTAGGCATTCTTATCGTGCGCCAGCACGCGAATGGTCGAGCCGATGATGGCGATGTCACGCGCCATCGACCAATTATCAACATAGTCCAGATCGAAATCGACGCGGCGGCGCACCTTCTCGGGAGTGTTGGACAGCCCGCGCTCGCCGTTGACTTGGGCGAGACCTGTGATCCCCGGGCGCGCCACGAATCGGCGCGCGTAGTCAGCATCGACACTCCAAAACATGTCGTCGTGATCGACTGCGTGGGGTCGCGGTCCGACCAGGGACATATCGCCCGCGACTACGTTCAGCAGTTGGGGCAATTCATCGATGCTCGTGCGCCGCAGGAAGCGCCCTATGCGGGTGACTCGGGCGTCACCGCGTTCGGCCTGATGACCGCTATCTGGTTCGGCGCGCATGGTGCGCAATTTCAATACATTGAACGAACGCCCGCGAAATCCGGTGCGGCGCTGGCGAAATAGCGCTGGTCCAGGCGAGTCGAGGCAAATGAACAAGGCAACCGGCAACATTATTGGGCAAAGCAGGAGTGTTGCAACGGAGGCAAACGTCAAATCCAGCGCGCGCTTCCAAGCCCCACCTATCGGAGCAGGGGCAAAGCGAAAATTGAAGTTTGCAGGGCGATGAACCGCAGAAAGGGGTGGTGACGAGGAGGCTGAGAGAGAAGGCGAGCGCTCGTCGTCGCGCCGGGCGTCTGGGATTGCGCGCGCCACAGGGCGAGCGCCTCGTCGAGCATGCAGAGTAATCAGAGATGTCATGCGATCCTCACGGATGTATTGGGTTTGCTCGCCCGAACGGCGGCGAAATAGCCCCGTGCAAGTCCTTGCGCCCAGGCGAGCTTGTAACGAGCGAGCACAATGTCCCCGTGCGCAGCGGCGACGCAGGCGCGGGCCAGCGGACGAAGGGTGAGCCAGGCGGCGTGGTGGGCGCCAAATTTGTTCAATCGAAGCACCCGTCCCTGGCCAGGCGAGTAGAGGCGTGCGCGGCGTAAGCTCTGATTGTCATCGCGGAGATCTATCTGGTCGTGGTGAACCAGAAGCGAGGGATCAAATTGAAGGCGCGCTTGCGCCTCTAACAGCCGCAACAAAAAATCGGTCTCCTCGCCACTTTGGAATTGCGTTGCGCACCCGATGCCCAGGGTTTCGTCGAAGTAGAGGTTCGGTCGGGCTCGCACAAAGATTGTGTTCGAGTTGCCGATCCGCCAAATATTGTGACGTGAAATTAACTGCCGAGCTTTGCAATGCAGACTGAGCGACTCGTTGAATGCGGCATCCACCGTGCGACCGCTTACCAAGTCGAGATCCTTCTCCGCGTCGAAGATGTCAACAACACGCCGGAGAGTTGGGCGTGGATACCAACAATCATCGTCTGGGAATGCAAACACCTCTCCGCGGGCAATTTCTAACCCCGTGTTGCGCCCGCGAGATACGCCCAGCGTTGAAGTCACGTGGACGATGTTGAGCGCACCCGTATGAGGCTGCAGCACCGCCGCTAAGCGATTGTCTGGGTTCTGGTCGACAACGATAATCTCGAAGTCGCTGAATTCTTGATCTCGGAGCGAGTCCAGGAGCCGCGTGAGCTGGGTTGTTCGGCCTAAGGTGGACACGATGAGAGAGACGCGCGGCATCGCGGTCACGCCTCCGTGCCGGGCGATGATGGCGTCACATGCGTGCGCCAATACGCCGACAGTACGCTTGGCTCCTCGGGTTTGTGACCATGGCCGGGCATTGGCGGCGCTGCGAGACCGCGATAGACATCCAAACGTCGCATGAGGCGGCCGGGCAACGACGCCACCCATGCATTAGGGGTTTTCTCAATCTGCTCGCGGACCGCGTATTGTGCAGCGCGAAAGACACTGGAGAATGAAGGGCATCCGACCCAGCCGCTCATTGTCGTGCGGTGATGCGTTCCCAATTGGCGCTTGTACAATTGCTCGCCGATGCCGAAGTCGACCTCTGCGAATCCGCGGCGCGCGCCCCAGTCAAGGACACGCCGTAAGAGCTGAATCCCCGGGGAATACGCCTCGAAGTCGCGGTTGTGCGCCATCAGCACGCCGTGCAAGACGGTCTCGCTATACAGACAGAAATTCGCGGCGATGAGCTTATCGCCGAGTGTCAGCGTGAATAGTATGCCGCCAAAGCAAGGCGTGGCTTCGTCGCGACTCCGAAAGATGACTTCACGCACCCAGGGACGGCGCCATACCAGCGGTTGGCCGCTGTCTGAGAGTTGAGCGCTTTTCCAAGCGAGCAGGGTTTCCAGATGAGACGAGCTCTTGGAGTCCGCACCAAAGACCATTTCGCCATGTGCGCGTTCGCATTTTCGCTGCACGCGCCCTAGTTGATAGAGGAACGTTCGATGGCGGTCACGGACGCCCGCGAAAAAGCCGTCAACGCCGGGACTGAGATCTGCGATCCAAGTCGTGGAGTTGGAACGGGCGTGCGCGGCGAAGGCCCTTTGCTCGGCGGGCACTTGGGTGAAATCAAACCGCGAGACCCCCGAAGCCTTGCAGAGCTCGCGAGCGTCGATTTCGAGCTCAGGTGAGCCGACCACCCCTTGATAGTCGGTGAGTGGCGCGCCAAGCGGCATGGCCGCTTGGCCGAATGCACTCTGGAGCCCAAAGAAACCGTCTATGCCGCGGGACGATTCCAGAATTGCCAGTCGGACGTCTGGGCGCACCGAGGCCACGAGCACCGCATATTCTGGGGTAAAGAACGGGCTCCGTAGTGATGCGTCGCAGGATTGGAGTTGACGCCAACGCGAAATTGCCGCCGCGCCGAGTTCCAGAGGTTGGGCGATCTCGATCCGCATGCTGGGTGCCCCGGCATATTTGCCCGCACCACAACCACGCGCGACGCTTCTCGTTCCATCTCGTCTGCGCAACTGAGGACGCTACGCTGCACAACTCCGCCCCGGCTTTGCGAAATTACACCGCAACCATAGTGTCCGACAACGCACGTAAGGCAAGCTCAGGCATACTGAAGTGGCAAATCGTCGGCGTTTGTGCGCTAGCGAACCGTGTTTCGCGTCTCGCTCCGGTATGGGTCTGAGAGCGCGATCTTACAGTGTCCAACAAGCGACAAAGCGGAGACGCGTCATATAACTTTGCCAACGCGAGAACCAGCTTGTCTTGTCCTGATATCCGATCGTCACTCCTGGAGCGTGCTTTCCAGCTGGCTGGGCATGGCGCGTCGTTGGAAGCAATTCGTCGCCAGCTCAACTCGGAGAATTATGCGGACGTTGATCTGCAACTCAGTTCTTCGTTGCTCAAGCGTCAGCTCAGAGCGGCGGGGTCGCGGCCAGCGTTTAGAGGAACCGAGAAGATGGCGCCCAAATCATACCCCGCACGAACGCCGCGTCAGCCGCCGTCGATGAGGTTCAAGAAATGTGAGGCTTGTCAGGGCCTATTCATCTTAGAAGCGCCATGCTTTTGCGGAGGGGCGCAAACTTGATCCAACGCTGAAGCTCCCGAGCGCCGGTGTTCCATTCCGCTGGGGGCTGACCTTGGCGCTTTGGGCTGCCGCCGGCCGGAACGAGCCCTTAAAAGTGGTCAAGAACGCTACTGAGCCGGTCGCGCACTTGGCAACTGGGATGGGGTTGGGAGCGTTATTCCGCCCACCACTGCTGATGCCGTTTGGGTGTGGGTGATGCGCGCACTCATGACGCAAGGAATTATGTCCAATCCAGTTCGCAACTCGCAACCCAAGGGGGCATCCACGCTTGTGGGCGCGTGGCCTCCCCATCCAGGTGCGCCGCTTCTTGAGCGATGGCGCCTGCGTTTCGCACGTCCGTACCCCGGGTTGCCTGACCAAGCTTTCGAAGAGCCGATATTCCAGGGGCGACCCAGGCCGGGCGCGCGACTGACCCAAGTGAACGCTGTGGGTGCACGCAGAACGGCGACCATCGAGAGTCCTGCCACCTTCTTTTTGGTCAATGATCCCGCGGGCGTGAAGCGGGTGCTCGTAGACAACGTTGCCAACTATCCCAAGACAGATTTCGAGCGCTGTGGGCTTACCATACTATTCGGCGCCGGGTTGTTGGGCTCGGGCGGCGAAATCTGGCGAAGGCATCGCCGGATCATGGCCTCTGTCTTTCATCCTACAAGCCTCGGCGCTCATTTGTCTGCGATGGCTGCGACGAGCGAGAGCTTTCGCGAACGATTGGACGCGCGCGTCGGCGAAGAGATCGACGCCACGCGAGAGATGTCAATTCTGACCTTGAGAATTATCTCGGAAGCGATGTTTTCCTCCGATAGCGAAGAAGCTGTGCACCTCATCGGAGCCGCCTTCGCCGACGGGGGCCGCGCCGAAAAAATGTCCCTGCCCACTCGGGGGCGTGCGCGGCAAAAAGCAAGAATGGAGCGCTCATTTCCCTCAATCGACGCGCTCGTCTATCGGCTAGTTAAGAAGAGGATGGAGAATGAGCATCACCGCAGCGATCTCCTTGGCCGCATGATCTCGGCGCGCGACGAAGCGGGTGTCCAAATGACCGAGCGCGAGATATGCGATGAAGTCCTTACCGTATTTGTCGCCGGCCATGAGACGACGGCCGCGGCTATGGGTTGGATCTGGTATCTGCTTTCGGAACGGCCGTGCGAAGAAGCTCGTCTGCATGAGGAATTGGCGCGCGTGTTGGACGGCCGCACGCCGCGACGAGATGACATGCAGGATCTCGTCTTCACGCGTCAGCTGATTGAGGAGGTTTTGCGATTCTATCCGCCGGTAACCGGTTTAGCGACCCGCGCCTGCTTGGCGGATGACACAATTTGTGGACGCATTATTCCTGCGGGGGCAAGCATCGCTATCTCGCCCTTTGTAATGCACCACCACCGTTGTTTGTGGGATGATCCAGAGCGGTTCGACCCAGACCGCTTTTCGCCGGCGCGTCGCGCTCGACACCATCGCTTCAGCTACCTGCCTTTCGGCGCTGGACCGCACATCTGCATCGGTCAGGTCCTCGCCATCAACGAGCTCGTCGTTATCTTGTCGACCTTGGCGCAGACCCACCGTTTGCGGGTTGCACCGCGTGCGCGAGTGGGTTTCGCGCAGCACCTCACATTTCGGCCAGCAAATTTGCGCATGATTGTCGAGCGCCGAAATAACGGAGCCTCACCACATCGCTAGACCGCTTGTTCGTGAGCAGGGTGGAGCGCGTACGGTGAATTGGAACGAGCCTCCAGGAGCGTAACGCTTCGACGTATGGCCCAATGTGCTGGGCTCATACTCGCGCGGGCATACGCGGCAAACGCCGTCTTGATCGTTGATCGCCAAGTGATCGCGCACACGATGTAATTGACGCATTGCGCCGCGTCTGCCCCTTTGGATCGCGTCGACCTGCAGGCGTTCCCGCTACGTTTGCATTTTGTGCGAACTGATTTGGATTCAACTGGTCTATTTGCGCGTTCGTTTGTCGCGAGATGGCGATCCCCCGCAACGGGCGCACCGCGTTGGCGACAGTGCGGACGAGGGCCTCTTTGAGACTGGGAGAGACCGAGCGCGGTCGGATTAAACAGTTACAAGAAGCAATGTGTTAGTCACCGCACCGACTGAACCGGCGGCATGTTGCTTATTGGCCTGAATGTCACCGAAACAATTTTTCACCCTTGGTCCAGAGCTCCTGCCATGGGCGCGCCAGTACACGAACGACCTGAACGAGGCGCATTTCCTAGTTCATCAGGTGGTTTCGAGCCTCGCTGGGCGGTCGGGTTTCGATGACGAGCCGGTCGCTATCGATGACGCACGCAGAATAATGTCGGCGGTCGCGCGGCAAAATGGCATTGCTGGACGAATGATCACTTAGCCGCAGCCCAGATCATCTGTGTCCAAGCAGCGGCTCACGGTGACGGCAGGATTTCAACCCCTCATCTCGTATTAGTGCGAGTGCTGGTGCGCGAGCGGCCATCTTCGGCGACGTTCGGGCGACGCCCCGCCGGCATGTTCAGCGTCTCGACTGGACCGACCGGCGATCAATGACTGCCTCGTCCTCCCGTGTTAATGGGGCTGCGCTGACATCGAATGAGCTTTCAGCGCTCTCGGAGAGCCAACATGGCCTACGCAGTCATCCATCATTTTCCAAGCGGCACTAAAGAACAATACCAAGCGTCTCTGGCGGCGGTGCATCCAGGTGGAAATGCTCTGCCGAAGGGGCAGATCTTTCATGCGGCTGGACCATCTGAGGGCGGCTGGACGATCATCGCGATCCACGACACCAAGCAAAGTTGGGAACAGTTCCGCGACGGGATATTGATGCCAAAACTCCAACAGGGCGTCGCTGGAGGGTTTTCAACGCCGCCGAAAGAGACCGCGTTCGAGGTTCACAACAAGCTGCCCTGATCTGGGTCGAAGATTATAAGACGAACTCTTGGGTCGCGCCCGGAATGCGTTTGCCGACGGCGAGGCCGATCAGGTACGAAGCAACGAAAGCCCTAATCCGGCGCGGCATTGGACGAGATTCTGCCGAAAAGCGGATCAGTTTTCGATGAGACCCAGGGTTTCCTCGTTGACTTTGACGTCGCCTTGCGAGCGCGAAACAAACGAAGCCGGGAGGCAACGCAAGAAATGGCGCCACGCGATGGTGTCCCCGGATCGTGCTGAACAATAAAAAAGCGACCCCCTTTTGGGGATCGCTTTCCTTCGAACCAGGGCTTTGGCGGGGGGGTGCGGTGGCTCCGGTCCAGTTCTAATAACGCGCGCTTTTGCGAACGGTTCCGACGCGTTGCCGTCGTAACCCTCCGTTGTCAGCGACCCCGACCCTGGTCGGGCACGAGGGGCAACCAGCAGCTCGGCGACGCCTCGCCGGGCGTAACATTGGGTGGCGGCCTGGGCCGGATCGGCCCAAACCTGCGGCCCGGCCTTTGCGCTCCAACGGCCTAACAGGGGCGCCGTGGCCGGTCGCCTACGACGCGTCCTTCTGCGCAACGCGTTACAATGCGCAGGATCAATGCGCCAGCTGCAGAGCTGTCGCGATTGTGCTTTGCCCACGTCGTTGAAGAGGCAATCGCTTGAACTCTAACCTGCCTGCCGCTGCTAAGCCCCCGCATCACGCGATCAGACCCAAACTTGCGGAGACTTCGCCGCAACTGGTTGCGCTCTCAAGCGCAACTATCAACGGCGCCTTTGCGCAATTGCGATCTTCGCCGCAGGGTCTCACCGAAGCAGAGGCCAGACAGCGGCTCGCCAACGTCGGCCCCAACAGCATAACGCGGACCCAGGCCCCGCCCATTCTCCTTGAGCTGTGGGACAAAGCCAAGAACCCACTGAATGGCCTCCTGCTCGGACTGGCTGCTCTGTCTTGGCTGTTGTCGGATGTCCGATCAGCCGTTGTCATCGCCATCATGGTGGGGTTGAGCGTTGGCCTGAGCTTCGTGCAGGAGCACCGCTCGAGCTCGGCTGCAGCCAAGCTTTCACAGATGGTCCGCGTCCAGACAAGCGTTCGCCGCTCCGACGCCACATCGGCGGATGCCGAGGGATTCCGTCAAATTCCTTTGGATGAGGTCGTGCCGGGGGACGTGGTTCGCCTCTCGGCGGGAGATATGATTCCCGCAGATTTGCGGCTCCTCACGACCAACGACCTCTTCGTCAATCAGTCTGCGCTCACCGGCGAATCGATGCCTTTGGAAAAGGATGCTGCAGCCGCTGATGGCGCACATGATGATCCGTTCACCCGCGCCAACCTCTGCTTCATGGGCTCGAGCGTCTCTAGCGGGTACGCCACAGGCATCGTCATCCAGACAGGACGGTCGACCTTCTTCGGGCGCCTCGCCGAGCAGATCACCGGCGCCCACACCGAGACCAGTTTTGACGTCGGTATCCGACGCTTCGCCTGGCTGATGCTTCGATTCATTCTGGTCATGGCGCCGCTGGTATTTCTGATCAACGGCCTCACCAAGCACAATTGGGTGGAGGCATTGTTTTTCGCCGTGGCGGTCGCAGTCGGGCTCGCGCCTGAGATGCTGCCGATGATCGTCACCGTCAATCTGAGCCAGGGCGCCATCGCCATGGCGCGCAAGAAAGCCATCGTGAAGCGCCTCAACGCCATCCAGAATTTCGGCGCGATGGACGTGCTGTGCACGGACAAGACCGGCACGCTTACCCAAGATCGCATTATTCTGAAGCTGCATTTGGATGTAAACGGGGACCAAGACGGTCGCGTTCTGGCCTTCGCCTATCTGAACTCAAAGCTGCAGAGCGGGCTCAAGAACCTTCTCGACGTCGCCGTACAGCAACATGTTGAGCTCGAAGATCGTCTTTCGCTCGATGCGGGCTATCGTAAGCTCGACGAGATCCCCTTCGATTTCACGCGGCGGCGTCTTTCGGTCGTCGTGCAAAAACTCTCGGATAAGCCGTTGTTGATCTGCAAGGGGGCGGTCGAAGAAGTCTTCGCCGTTTGCATTCAATGCAGGATCGGCGCCGAGATCACGCCGCTGGATGCCGGACATCTCCAGAAAGTCAACGAGCTCACGGCGCGGCTCAATTCCGACGGCTTTCGCGTCGTCGCCGTGGCGACTAAGGAATATGCCGCTGCGCAGCCGACCTATGGCCCCCAGGACGAGACAGGGCTGACGCTTGAAGGCTTCGTTGCATTCCTTGATCCGCCCAAGGAAAGCGCCGCTGCCGCCCTTGCAGCTTTGCGCGCGTCTGGGGTGGCGGTGAAGATCCTGACGGGAGACAACGACCTGGTCACCCGGAAGACGTGCCGCGATGTCGGCCTTTCAATCGACGGACTGGTTCTAGGTCGCGACCTTGAGGCCATGTCGGACGAAGCGCTCTCTGAGGCGGTCGAAAAGGCCAATGTGTTTGCAAAGATGACGCCCTCGCAAAAGGCGCGGCTGATCGCGGCGCTGCAAGCGAAAGGGCATGTTGTTGGGTTCCTAGGCGACGGCATCAATGACGGCCCGGCTCTCAAGAAGAGTGATGTCGGCATTTCCGTGGATACAGCCGTCGATATCGCCAAGGAGTCCGCGGATATCATCCTCCTGGAGAAGAACCTCGCCATACTGAACGAGGGCGTGCTGGAGGGACGCCGCGTCTTCGGCAACATCCTCAAATACATAAAGATGAGCGCCAGCTCGAATTTCGGAAATATGTTCAGCGTTCTGGGCGCATCACTGTTCTTGCCGTTCCTGCCGATGGCGCCGCTCCAGGTCATCACCAACAATCTGCTCTACGATTTCTCGCAGACGACGATCCCGACTGACACGGTCGACAAGGAATTTCTGGAACGTCCGCGCCGGTGGGAGATCGGCCAGATTATGCGGTTCATGATCTTTATCGGACCGATCAGTTCGATCTTCGACTACGCGACCTATTTCACGATGATCTTCGTGTTTGGCGCCTGGACGAATCCTGGCTTGTTTCAGACCGGCTGGTTCGTGGAGTCTATTCTTACTCAGACCTTGATCATCCATGTGATCCGAACTGCAAAGCGGCCCTTCATCGATAGCTGGGCAAGCCCGCCGCTGATCATCTCCACTCTGGTAATTTGTGCGGTGGCTGTTGCGTTGCCGTATTCGCCCCTGGCTGCGCCCCTCGGCTTCACACCGCTTCCGGCCCTATATTGGCCGATCATCGCAAGCTTCTTAGCCGGTTACGCAATTCTGACAACGATTGTGAAGTCATGGTTTATTAGGCGGTGGGGCATGTGAGTGTTGGGAGGCGGGCGCCTTTTGAGCCCGCACGTCGCATTTCAGCGCCCGTTCTCGCCGAAAGGCGCCTCCCCAAATGCGATTGGAGCGGCTGAGCCTGCTTTGGATTATCCGGAACCGGGTGTCGATTGCTCAATCCCAGGCACGCTCGCGCTTTCGGGGATGCGTGTGCGATAGTCATCGCGCGCCGTCTGGAAGCGCTTGAAAGGGAATTTTATGGGAACGCCCTCCAGCGCGGCCTGAAGCATATCGAGATGGGCTTCCCATCCGGCTGCCGAGCGCGCCACATCTTCCGTCTCGGGGGTGCTAACCGTTAGCGTGATTTGCGTGCCGCGCGACGTTGCGTCGAGCGCCCAGCGCACGGGC